>Ga0307507_10003324_pt1 | contig 31518 bp, 19 predicted proteins | sample 7_EM_MG_FD_207223 | JGI IMG/M metagenome (GOLD analysis project Ga0307507, IMG submission 207223) | Populus trichocarpa ectomycorrhiza microbial communities from riparian zone in the Pacific Northwest, United States - 7_EM | ecosystem: Host-associated > Plants > Roots > Unclassified | place... | reverse complement strand
AGACCTTAAAGAAACAGCTAAACTAGTATAAGAACGAATAAAAAGGTACTATAATGCTAAGAGATCTAAGGGACCAGATCTTAAGGAGGGAGATAAAGTATAGCTACTATATAAAAATTTTAAGAGTTAACGACTAAGTAAGAAATTGGACTATGTTAGGCTAAGACCTTTTAAAATTAAGCGAAGAATTTTATTAGTTATATATAAGTTAAACCTACTAGCCAAAATGAAAATCTACCCTATATAATACGTTGCAATGCTAAAGCCAGTATATGGGAATATTGAGCTACTAGTCTATAAGGTAGACATATATAGAGAATAGGAAGAAGATAAATAGTAAGTTTTAAAGATTATTAGTTATAAGGATGTGGATAATAAAATATAGTATAAAGTAAAGTAGATAGGCTATAGTAAGACTACCTAGGAACCACTAAGCAACCTAAAAAATACTATAGGAAAGGTATAGGAGTATTAGAAAAAAGTAGGTTAGGTAATATTAACAAAGAAGGATCGCCAAAAAATAAGTTACCTAAGGGGGACCTAAGAAAAGCAATTACTAAGCTACTTAGAGTTATTTCCCTTATAGGAGGAAAGCCAGTTCTTTTATTACCTAGCTTAGATAAACCCTGTTAAACTAGTTTCTACTTCTTAGAACGGACCTTCTTATAGATATATTTAAGGCGTTAAAGACGAGTATAAGCTAAATATTAAGCTTTAAGGACGCGTGTGGACTCTTCTAAGGTACGTTAAACCTTAAGTAGCGCAGAGGCTAGCTTACCGTCAAGCTTTATAGCGGTAGATTAAATATAAGACCCTATAATAAGTTACTTAGGAAACTTAAAGACTGTTAAGAGTAATAGGATATATATACTTAGCGTTAGAGATAGAGCAAACGTTGCAGGACGATTAAATGTTTGCTTTAGTGCACTTAGAGCAAGAGGAGGGTTATTAAGATAAAGGACTTGCTAGCGTAATATAAACTAACCCCTCTTTTGCATACCTTAAGTAAGGAATCGCCATTACTTCACCAAGCAATAGTATGGAGGAAACTGTATAAAGGCGACGCTTAAACTAGGAAAGAGAAGAAGAAGCTTTAGGTATAATAAGTAAGGATATTAACTAGACTAATTAAACGGATATTACACCTCTAGTGGACGACTTAGAGATATTAGGAATCTTTAAGGACGAAGATAAAGAGGAGGGAGATAGTGTTACGGACGCTTTAAGTATAATGTTATAACTACTTAGAGAAGAGTCGGCGGAAGCTAGTTAATTAATATAGGTATAGTCTAGGATAGATCTGGTGGAATTATATAACAAGGAATAGTAACTAAGGTTATATAGTGTTAAATATATTAACTATGTTAAACGGAAGGGATGTTATGTTTAATACAGATAACACGTACCTTATGTACAAGAGAGGATTTCTTAGGAGTATGGTTGTGTATTTAAAGGACCTTAGTCCCTACCGTAGATAGTTCTCTCTTTGTAGTAAATCTTAGAATATAATTAGAGTTAATCTGTTAGGTAACTACTCCACTAGTTATTATTATATTGTTGTTTTATTCTTACTTACATACCCAGCCTAATAATAGAACCCACCGTAGTCTAAGCTATAAGGTTCCGTTATAAGCGGTCTATATAAGAATCTCCTTCTAGAGTTGGTATACTTTTGTATAGCTTAGGAGCCTTCTATAGCCTCTAGTTTTACGCCTTTCTTTATTATTTCCGCTGGTATAGGCATAAGCTGCCGCTTCTAGGGGTCGTAACTCCCTTCTTATATGCCTACTGGCGTAATCCTACAAGGGCGTCGTGGCTGCATCCTATAATATGGAAGCCTTGGGTACCTTCTATAGTTAAGGCCTAGACTAAAAGCCTCCTCTACCTAAATAACTCCTGTTTGCTCCTTAAGCATACCTTACTAGCGTACTGCCCTAGAGGCAAACGGTTCTGTCTATTGGTATACTAATACGCGCATCCGTTCTCTTAAGCCATATAGTAGTCTCTCTAGCTAGGACGTAATCCTGCCTGCCTACTAGGTGCACTAAGGGTTAGGGCCTAGCTAAGGGGTAAGGTCCTTAAAGCCAGTAGTAGCTACTACGCACTACGCCCCGCAGGAGGCTAGTAGTAATATAGGGGCGCAATACCCTATACTACTACTAGTTCCCGTTTCGCGTTGCCTATAAAAGTCTCCTTATAATAGGCTAACCGTGTCTTACAGGAGAGGGGCTATAGAGATACTAGGTTCTATACTAAACAACCTACTCTCCCCTCTCCTACTAACTAAGCTTGTGTCCCCCCCTTTTATAAGCTGGCCTATGTCTCTAACTGTCAAGTTCTTATCTAACTGGCCTATGTTTCCCCTATAGCCTCCCCTATATATATGCATTAGGTTGCGAGCACCACGCCTATTAAGACCCTCCTATAAGTCGCCTTATACATATACGCATTAGGTTGCGTATACCACACCTATTAAGACCCTCCTATAAGTCGCCTATAAGTCGACTATAGGTCAACTATGAGTTGACTATAAGTTAAACGCCATAGGCAGGTAGTTATATAGTAGAGTTTAATATACCTGCTTATCCAGGCCTCTACCCCAGTTTTCTAGTATTTAGTCCCAGTTACCTAGGCCTAAAGGCCTAGGGGGCTTTCTATAAGCAGTTAGCTGCCACTACTAATTAATAGGGGGTTTTACCATTCTTTTAAATATCTTATAATGGGGTTAACCCAAGTACTAGACCGCCCCCTAGCGGTCTATATAAAAATCTCCTCCCAGAGTTAGTATGCTTTTGTATAGCTTAGGAGCCTTCTATAGCCTCTAGTTTTACGCCTTTCTTTATTATTTCCGCCGGTATAGGCATAAGCTACCGCTTCTAGGGGTCACAACTCCCTTTTTATATACCTACTAGCGTAATCCTACAAGGGCGTCGTGGCTGCATCCTACAATATAGAAGCCTTGGGTACCTTCTATAGTTAAGGCCTAGACCAAAAGCCTCCCCTACCTAAGTAACTCCTATTTGCTCCTTAAGTATACCTCACTAGCATACCGCCCTAGAGGCGAACAGTTCCGTCTATTAGTATACTAACACGCGCATCCGTTTTTTTAAGCCATATAGTAATCTCTCTAGCTAGGACGTAATCCTGCCTGCCTACCAGGTGCACTAAGGGTTAGGGCCTAGCTAAGGGGTAAGGTCCTTAGAGCCAGCAATAGCTACTACACACTACGCCCTATAGGAGGCTAGTAGTAATATAGGGGCGTAACACCCTATACTACTGCCAGTTCCCGTTTCGCGTTGCCTATAAGAGTCTCCTTATAACAGGCCGACCGTGTCTTACAGGAAAGGGGCCGTAGAGATACTAGGTCCTACACTAGACAACCTACTCTCCCCTCTCCTACTAACCAAGCTTATGTCCCCCCCTTTTATAAGCTGGCCTATATCTCTAACTGTTAAGTCCTTGTCCAACTGGCCTGTGTTTCCCTATAGCCTCCCCCATATATATGCATTAGGTTGCAAGCACCACGCCTATTAAGACCCTCCTATAAGTCGCCTTATATATATACGCATCAGATTGCGTGCACTACGCCTATTAAGACCCTCCTATAAGTCGCCTATAAGTCGACTATAGGTTAACTGTGAGTCGACTGTAAGTCGAACGCCATAGGGCCGTCAAAGCTGGCCTGTGTTTCCGCTGCCTAGAGCTTTACCCGTGTTTCCACCTCGTTAAGCCATCTGGTCGCCGTCGCGTCGCCATCGCGTCGCTGTCGCTATACCAGGTCGCGCGCACCACGCCTATTAAGACCCTCTTCTAAGTTACCTAAGTGTACCGGATACCAGATAGGCCCTTATAGAGGGGCCTTAACGAGTTCTCTAGGTAGGGCCTTAACAAGTTCTTCGCGGTAGCCTTAGGGCCTTAACAAGTTTCGTACAAAGTCAGGTAGTTATATAGTAGAGTTCGATATACCTGCTTATCTAGGCCTCTACCCTAGTTTTCTAGTATTTAGTCCCAGTTACCTAGGCCTAAAGGCCTAGGGGGCTTTCCATAAGCAGTTGGCTGCCACTACCAATTAACGGGGGGTTTCACCATTCTTTTAGATATCTTATAATGGGGTTAACCCAAGTACTAGACCGCCCCCTAGCGGTCTATATAAAAATCTCCTCCTAGAGTTAGTATGCTTTTGTACGGCTTAGGAGCCTTCTATAGCCTCTGGTTTTACGCCTTTCTTTATTATTTCCACCGGCATGGGTATAAGCTGCCGCTTCTAGGGGTCGTAACTCCCTTCTTATATACCTACTGGCGTAATCCTATAAGGGCGTTGTGGCAGGTAGTTATATAGTAGAGTTTGACATGCCTGCTTATCTAGGCCTCTACCCCAGTTTTCTAGTATTTAGTCCCAGTTACCTAGGCCTAAAGGCCTAGGGGGCTTTCCATAAGCAGTTGGCTGCCACTACCAATTAACGGGGGGTTTTACCATTCTTTTGGATATTTTATAATGGGGTTAACCTAAGTACTAGACTGCCCCCTAGCGGTCTATATAAGAATCTCCTCCTAGAGTTAGTATGCTTTCGCACGGCTTAGGAGCCTTCCATAGCCTCTGGTTTTACGCCTTTCTTCATTGTTTCCGCCGGCATGGGCATAAGCTGCCGCTTCTAGGAGTCGCAACTCCCTTCTTACATGCCTACTGGCGTAATCCTACAAGGGCGTTATGGATTTAATATTATTATATAGTTAATTAGTAGAACTATTACTATTTTACGTATTTAATATAAATACGGCTAAATAGACGTCTTCTATAAGTTCTAAAATTAATCCAATATAAGAAAACCAATAGCGTTGGTAACGTGGTCTATTTACTTAAAGAAGTCTCTACTAAAGGCAATAAGGTAACCCCTACGTCGCATTGCCGCGTAAAATAATGCAACTACGCGCGCCGTAAAGCCCTACGCAATAATTGGTTCTATTAGGTGGTATTTAGTATTCTCCTAATTATACTAACTGCGACCCTATATAGTAGTATTAGCTTATAGGTAATAATAAGCCTCCTCTTTAGAATGAGTGGATGTCTAATATATACGGATAATAGTATTTAGTAGGTTTATCTGGATATAAAACTATATAGGTAAACTAAGAAGCCAATCCTATTAGTTATATACTTGGCATGTCTAGGTTTGCTCGTTTTTAACAGCCCTAATATAGCGTATTATAAGTTGGTCTTTATAGATAAGCTAAAGCCGATTATAGAAGTCGTTATAGATAGCCCTAGCTTTAGTAGGGTCTTTTAGTACCTATAGACTAAGCTAGTCTAGGAATATACTTTTATAGACGCCATATATACCTTTAATAGTACCCTCGTCCTTAAATATAGCCCTAAATTACTAGAACTTAGTCTTATTTACGTTAAGATAATATATACTTAGCATTTTAGGATAATAGTTACTTTCTCTAAATATAGAAGTAACGCCAGCTATATAAAAAAATTTAATTGCATCTAATATAAAGCTTCGTATAATACTTAACCTAATCCCGCCGTCTTACCAGATATACTAAGGGCAGCCAATATATCTTTAAGCCTAAGGGGTATTATTAGATTATGCATACACTAATATAGACCTAAAGTTAATAGCTTAGGGCAAAGAACAATAGCCGCCGTTATTATTAACCGCATAATATCCGTATAGCCTATAACCTTATCCCTTTTTCTGTCTTTAAAGTTAACGTTATTATAGACAATTACCATCTGCTTATTAGACGCTTAAAGCTAGGGTTATCTCTTAAAAAAAGTTAATAGGTTATTCTAGGAGTTTAGAAGAGCTAGATACTATACCTCTACTACTTTAGGATCTTGTTTATTAACTAACTAGCCTAATAGTAACTATAATATATTTTAAGCCCTAATAGGGTCTTAATTACTCGCCGCTTTATACTAGAGCCTACTAGATAGACATCTAGTATTAAAGAGAGGAAGGCGGATCGCTTTTCAACCTAAGTAAGTATAAAGCCTCGAAAGCTCCATCGAACGCGACGTAGTATATTGGCTACCTGTTATAACTTAAATTGTATAGACTGCCATTCCCTATTGCTTATATTATATCGATTACGGATAGAAAAGAAAGGTCCGTTAGAGGAAGGCTAAAGGGCCTTAATAGCGTTGCTATTAAGTTTATTGTTAAGGTAATCTATATCGCTGTCGGGTTTATTAAGATACCTATTAGGATATCCATTAGAAAGCAGAAGAGAGTTAAAAGGGATACTAGATAAAGGGCTTTGCGAATCGTCGGATAGGGGCATAGATATTCCGCTAGTAACGTCTATTGTTTCTTAATAAGATAGAGAAAGTAAATAGCTTTTAATTAAATACGGTCAGAAGTGTTTTGGAGTTAATTTAGGGTATAAGATATAGTGTTATAATGGAAGAGTTATCGCCTAATAAGAAACTTTAAGTTTGTATATAAAGGGCTCCCATAAACTCTTAGACTCTTAGGGAGATATTCCTCTTAGTGTGATGTGATTGGTTTAAGACTTTGTAGGACTAGGGTATGGTAATTTAATTGGCTTAGGACTTTGCAGGAGTCCACAAGCGTGGCACTAGATCCTTAGTGTCACGCCGTGGCGGGATTTCTCCCCGGGGGTCTGATTATGAGATAACCCACATGTATAAGGAGTAGTCCGCGTGGGCCCAACAGGGATTCGAATCGGATGTTAAGCAAAGAATAATATAGTTATCGATAAGAACCAGCCAATTAGAGTAGCTATATTTATTATTAGTGCTTAGATATTCGAAGTAAAAAATATTGGCTTGCGTACTTTTGAAACGGACCACATGCTCTTAGGACGCTGACCGGTTAAGGGATAACTTTCTATCATGTACCCGGGAATACTTCAGGTCTTATTTCAAGGCCGATTATTACAACGGAGGGTTAGGCTCTCCTAAAATCATGTTTTAAGCTGCGCTAAAGCGTCTACACTCTAATAGAAACGCAATTCATTCGATTTTAAGAGTATACTCCTACCCATGCCTTTACTTAGTTCCCCTAGCCAAGAACACCTGCAGAATTTCTACCATAATTCCCATGATTCCCATGATTCCTTTCCCTAAACAAATTTCCTTGACGCCGGAGTGAACGAACGAGCAATGCAGAGCTTGAACACTAATACAACATGACAACGAGGCTAAGGGTGGGAAAGGTCCAGCACAGTCACCACCCAGCAGTTTAGTTGTTGTCGCCGTAGGCATTAACCGTCGAATCTTCCTCAATCACGGCATTGTACTGCGAACCCCAAGCTTGAACGGTTTCGAGGATAGTTGCAGGAGCGTTGCATGCGAAGGCTCTGTCGATTATGTTAAAGTTATTCCATCATCGGTAGAAAATAAACGGCCTACTTGATGATTTCTGCGAAACTGTTAGCCTGGGAAAAGCTTTATGAAGATGACGCATCTACTTACTGTATTCATGCGTAATCACACCTCCCTATAAGGATTGTATTAGCGATCGAATTACAACGCGATGGCGGGTATATGCACAGCCTTGACAACAGCCTCTTTCGCCTTAGAAAGGACGGAATCTGGAGTATTGTCTGGATAGCTAACAATGACAGACTTCTGGGGTGCCACCGCCATCACATAGGCAGCTAGAAGCGCCACGAGGAGAGAGAAAATAGCTAGTCTCATGATGATAATAGCGGCTTCTTGGGCGGCTGAGTTTTGAGTTTTAGTGTTTGCCTTGGGTTTGCAGGTAAGGATGAGGCATATAAGGAACGGGGGACAATGAGACGATGGAACGGCTTCCTTGGCGCTGCTGACTCATTAAAAATGATTCGGAGTGTCCAGCCCTTCATCTTATACACTTTCAAGCAACCCATCATCACTCATTCACCTCTTTCGTCGGCATTAATTAGATCCCTCCCTCCTCATATTTAGCGCCTCTGCTCTCTGCTTCGACATCATCTGCTTTCTCCAGAGTACTTCCGACCGCCGACTTGCGCTGATTCGCTTTATCAGTTGCTCTCGTGCCTTCATTGTCTGGATCCGGCGCTGCACCGTCGCTGTCCCAAGCACGCACGTATATTCTGCTCTTGGTGGGCTGGAGGTTGAGGGTGACGTTTTGGGCTGTTGTGGTGGCGGCAGAGCGGAGGAGATATTCATCACTGTCTTAGTGAACACTTGCAGGATCCGCTGTTCTTGCCTTGCGTGGGATTATAGCTAGCAACGATTCATACAGCCTTTCATACCTGTGTTAGAGAGGAAGAAGTTGAATTTCATTCGCCTGACACTAGGAGTCAGTCTGCACTGGAGCGGTTGCGACGCGGCGGACAAGACCAGCTTGTAGCTGCAGCCCAATCTGTCTTACAAGCCCCGCAATCTCTAACTCATAGCAATTTGCCTTGAAGTTGTTCTAAGAAACGCAGTTGCCCATCATGTCTTTTGCTCTACCTTCAGCTGAAGTTGCTGCTGACTTCAAAGACGCTCTACAAGACTTAAAAATCAACAGTAGACCAGAAATAAGCAATCTAACAATCATCGCCAAAGAAAACACAGAGCATGCGCAGGCAATATCTAGAGAGCTGGAAAATCACATTCGATCGGTAAGGAAGAATGCGGCGGAATAGCCCTGATACACCTCCCGACTAATGAGCCATTCAGAAAATATTGTCTCGGATAGCTAATTTTCTTGCAGACTCGACCGGAATGGAAGCTTCCTGCGCTCTATGTACTTGACTCGATCGTCAAAAACGTGGGTACGCCATATACCGTGTACCTAGGTCGGAATCTGTACAGAACATTCATGGACGCTTACACCCTCATGGATATGCCCACTAGAAAAGCAATGGAGGGTCTATTAAAAACATGGAAACAGCCTGTTCCAGAATCTATGGATACCCGGCCTGTTTTCCCGAGCGAAGTTACTCGAGATATCGAGAATGCATTAATCAAATACAGGACGGTAGCAATACAACAGCAAGCACTGTCACAGAAGCAAGCCTTACATGCAGTGCCTGCCCGACCGGTTCCAGCTGTCCCATGGAGAAACACACCGACTCCTCCACAGAGTACTTCTCGGTATACCCCTTCTAATGATCCACGAGTTCGGCAGGTACGTTTTCCGACTACCTTTCCGGCTTAACTAATATCAAATTGACAGGCTATACCGCAACAGTACGGGGCGCAGATTCCTCCACCAACTCCCCCTGCACAGTTCCCACCTGTAACAACTTTCCCAGACAGGGATGCATCAATTGATCTTGATAAACTTAATTCCGACATCGAGAAGTTGATCGGTTCTGTGAGAGGCGAGTGGGCCTTAAATCCCTCGGACACGGGGATACAGCAAAAGTTGAAGGCGCTTTTTGATTTGCAAACAATTCTAAAGCTTCAGCACCAACAGCTACCGCCAGAGCAGATCAGACAGATACAGGAGCAAGTAATTCAGCTATCCCCAGCTCCATCTCCTCCAGCTCCAGCTTCTACTACAGCTTCAAATTCTACACCAAGCTTTCCACCGGTTTTACCACAGCCGGCAACTCCCGTGCAACAGCCCAGTACCCCTTTCTCTCTTTCACAGTTCCTTGCACAAAATTTACCACAACCACAACCTTCATCAACGCCTGTGTCTCTCCCCCAAATCCTTCGTCAATCTGCAACCCCTACTCAAGGGTCGTCGACTCCCATGTCTGTGCCACCAGTATATAGACCTTCAGTACCGTCAGCACCAATACCTTCTAACTCCCCCTCTCTGGCACAGCTTTTGCAACAGTTCGGGCCTGCAGCTACGCCTACAGCTCCGACTCCTACACCAGCCCCGCCTCCGCCAGTGTCGTTGGCGCAACTGTTTTCGCAACCAACTGCAACAGCAAATCCAGTTAGAGGTGCAGATTGGTTGCTGAATGCTCTGCGCTCTCAAAACTTGCTTGGCTCTAACACTGGCACTCCAACACCACCGGCTCCAGCGCAAGTTTCAGCGTCATCTCTCTTCCCATCTACAGAGCCAGTAGACCGGTCATGGTCCTCATCCGTAAGAGTAGAGAATGATGTTGAGCTGACAACTGCATCAATAACTAAAAAGTATGTGGTTTTATTAATTGATGAACGAAATGAGTTAACGCATTCCTAGATCCCGTCCCAATCTGATTGCAAAGCTATATGAAGCACTGCCGAATCAATGTGCAACGTGCGGTCGCCGATTCGAAACTTCAGCCAAAGGCAAGGAAATGAAGACACGGCATATGGATTGGCATTTCAAGGTAAAAGATCCGGACGCCGCAAAGCGCGGTGTTCATCGGAGTTGGTATATTAACGAACGGGTATGTCTGAATTGTGAAACGGGAGATTCTGAAATAATCACTAACAGGGTCTAAGGAATGGATAGAATTTCGCGAGCAGGACGATGCAGCTCCGGCACAGATATCAAACGGTGCTACCGACGCTTCTAGAATGACAGGTGCGGCAAAGAAGGAAACAAAAGATCAATATATCCACGTGCCCACAGATGCAGCGCTGGTCCATGCGCCTTGCCCAATTTGCCAAGAGAAATTTGAGCCGCAGTGGCTTGTAGATGCTAACGATTTCGTCTGGATGGACGCGATCAAGGTCAACGACAAAATATATCATGCCACCTGCTGGGAAGAATATAGCAGAGGCGGTGGCGTAGGCGGCGGAGGAGGAAGGAATACCCCAGACTCAGTGCTGGGGAAAAGGAAGGCTGAGGTGAGCACCAATGGTCTGTTCAAGAAAGTCCGAACAGACTGATGATTAAGAAGGGTCCTGAGCCTGATATACCAAGAGTGAGGATGTGGTAGTAGGGTTGGTTTAACACTGCCGCGGTTATGCATAGCAAGGGATTAGCGGGATTATGTTCATGGTTGGTTTATCACGGCAGACTTTGGAGGTGAGCTCTGATCTATTTGGTGGACAAGGCCCGAGTAAGACCTTCTACCGATGTTTTACCATCGCGCTAAACCACATCAAGAAAACCTTCGTCAGAAGGTCTGGAGCCTATGCGAGATTTTTTGGTCATACTCACGGGGTACATACACCTACTTTGAGCTTTATTATATCAACACCCACAACTTTCTAGGTTATTTCCAATAGCCAGAATAACTAAATCAAACCTGATTGAGAAGACTGCGTCGTCCAACTTGCCCGATTTAAATCTATTGTTGCATTGTCGCGTGCGACGCTTTTAATAGGAGGCTCAGGGGTAAATAATGGGACGGTAGCGGTAATATAGGAGCAATTGGACGGCTAGGAACACGTAAAGTAGATCTATAGGTAATGTATTAAATTGAAGCTCTTCTATTGTAAATATTAAAGCACGGTGAAAATTGGCGATGATTAATGCTTTGGCTTCATGATCGCTGCTTTAACAATGGGATTCAGGCTAAAAAGTTGCAACCACTGGGCGAATTTAAATAAATAAAAGCGTTAGGTGGCGGTCGACCATGAAATCAATGACGCCAAGAGCTCCATTTCAGAAGCTACATACGGTAAAGTTGCCAATATTTAGCGTGCTATTCTGGCGTTTGCGAGCGGTGAGAGGAACATTAAATTTTTGAGGCTGTGCAGATTAAATCACTCTGAATCAACAGATTATGAACTGAATATGTGGCCTCCATATTGTAACCGAACAATGCGGATACATTAGAGCTTCAAGACGTCTATTTATAATCCTTAAGGTTAGTAATATCGCCATATCACGCCTATATTACCTTTGTCTTGTGCAACATTCTTAAAACTACTTGATATACTGTGCGTATTCAATTTGGTAGTGTTTTGCCATAAAACAGATATTGTGATTGGGGTGCGCACGTGGCGAGCCGACCGAACAGACTTTTCAAATGCAGAAAATCATGGGGGCATGTCGCCTTTATTTTTAGAGCGGCTATCAGATCCTGTGAGATCGTATCTCGTAGATTCACTGACGGAAGGGCCAGCGGAATTGAATTTAAAAAAAAAAAATAATAATATTTTTAAGAGGAGCTTTATCTCAGCAAACACAAGAATACAGCCACGGTTACTCTAAACATTATGCTTATTGTGATGACGTGTCTGATCATTTAGAAAAAGACTGATTACACAATTATGAAGCCGGCGAAGACTTTTGACCGATTTCTGGAGATACTACTCAGTGCCCCCGTTGAAGGATGCACGTGTTGAGATATCTCGGCGGGATGGGTTCTTTTTCCGGGAACAAGGACGCGGACTTGCAAGCCATCTCTGCCGAAGTAGCTTCCAACCTCACCTCGACAGCTCCTGTCTCTTCTCTTCTTCATTCTCTCCAATTGTGCTTTAACCCCCTCTCCACTCCGTCGCGCGCCTCTTCCCCCCCTAATTCCTCTAGTTTCGGCACAATGGCGCCTTTAACGGACCAGGTTGTGGACGATCTCAAAAACTTGGTCCAGAAGCTCGAAACGCGAGTGTCGGAGCTTGAGGCCAAATTGACTGGCGGCAATGGGAGCTCAGCATCTTCTTCTAGCTCGATGCGCATGATTTTGATGGGTCCTCCTGGCGCTGGTACGCTTCATAATTTGGGATGCTTCGGGATTTGTTGGGCGCGCTGACATGCGGATGAAGGCAAGGGCACACAAGCACCCAAGATCAAAGAGAAGTACTGCGTCTGCCATCTCGTATGCTTACTCCAATCACCGCTTTCTAAGGTTACTGTACTCACTGTTTTATACAGGCCACTGGAGATATGTTGCGGGCACAGGTCGCGAAGAAGACACCATTGGGTCGGGAAGCGAAGAAGATTATGGATCAAGGTGGACTCGTCAGCGATGAAATCATGGTCAACATGATCAAGAACGAGCTGGAAAATAATGCAGAGTGCAAAAATGGGTGAGTTGGATTAGCGATGGTAATTGCTTTTGGATAATATTAACTTCTATTTGCCCAGCTTTATCCTTGATGGCTTCCCCCGAACTGTGGCACAGGCTGAGCGGTTAGACGGCATGCTCGAAGAAAAGAAACAGAAACTAATGCATGCCGTTGAACTCCAAATCGACGATGGTCTTCTCGTTTCTCGGATAACGGGACGTCTCATCCACCCTGCTTCTGGCCGCAGTTATCACAAGGTCTTCAACCCGCCAAAAGAGCCTATGAAGGATGATGCTACTGGGGAACCACTGATCCAACGATCAGATGACAACGCGGATACTCTCAAGAAGCGACTTGCTACCTACCATGCCCAGACCTCGCCCGTCGTGTCGTACTACCAGAAGACCGGTATTTGGAAACCCATCGATGCCAGCCAAGAGCCAGGACAAGTTTGGAAGAGTTTACTCAAGGTATTTAATGATGATAAGCCTTCTATAGGTGGCAAGACTGGAACCTTGTTCAACAAGCTTGGGCTGAAGAGCTAGATCTGGTGTTATTAAGCATTGGCGGGGAGAGAGGGCTAGAAGCAGACGTAGAAGCTTTACACGATGGTGGTGGATTAGTTTCTATTGCCTAATTCAGCGCCGAATATTCCGGATAGATCTACGCAACAAGTACTTCTCGCCCACCTTAGGTGAGTATGTACACATAGGTAATGGTACGGTTCCTGTACTTGTAACATGAAATGGGTTGGCATCGGGGTTCCGTACTGTACTTTCCCAAGTATCACTTTGTTTAGAGACGCGATAAGGATAGCATGAACAATGCATGAGATTGCCAATATTGGCAGGGACAACTTTAGTCGTTGGCTTCGTAGCTTCTCAGCGAAGTCGCTCACTTCTCTTTCCTGAAGTTCAAGTCATCAACTTTGAAAATCATCTTGAACAAATTCACCAAACTCTACGAAGGTCTACGTGTTGCAAATTCACCTCCCTATAGTTCAGGCTATGCCTATCAACATCACTTCTCACCATGGCAAACACACAAGTGAACAGACCGGAGTCGATGACAATCGATCTAAGAGACCTTCGGGGCCTTTTCGAAGAGGTATATATCCAAAGAGTGAGGCCCGCCCCATTTAGTCGCGGCCTCGCACATGCCAAAACCCACCAATTTAAGATAGGTTTACAACTTTACTTAGGCTATAATAAACTTATTTTAAAAGAGTTGTCTTCTGAATGTGACATGGTTTTACGACGCCACGACTAAACGAGCGTCAAAGTTACTCAGTTCTACAGCTATGTTAGGCCATAACCATGCTCTTTTTAAAATATCCAACTAGCCTAAAAATTTAAGTCAGTCCAAGATATTATATTAATATAATTATATTATTAAATATATTTAACATTGTTGTGTAGCGAATCTACAAACAAGACGACCCTTTTGCAGTGCCGCTTTTTTTTGTCAACTGCGTGACGAGGTGGGCCTCGGAGCCTCGCCATGAGAATTTCCCTCACATCCTTGACCTCTTCTGGAAACTGATCGTTCGTGAGGAATTTAAGTATACCCAAAGTCGGCGCAGCCCAAGAGACGCGCAAGGTTATATCAGCCCGTCCCAAAGGCGAGGTGCCATTCCCCTCATCAACCTCTACCAAACTGACATGCTAGGAGTGGTCTCGTCAAAAGCCAAATAGATACTCTCTTCGCGTCGACAGAAGCCTCTCACGATCAACGCAAAGCACTAGCTCATTCAATATTCCCATCGACATTACAGTCACCGCCCCAACCCCTGATAACTCCTTTCCACAGCGCACAAGGACTGCTCTCGGTCGACCTGAGGTGAATCACAAGACTTCATTCTCGTCAATTCGTCCGGTCCCAAATTTAGCTCCTGCTGCCACTAGCTACACGTACTCGGCTCCTAAGATGCTGTCTGTCAGCCCGCTGCCACAATTTTGGACCATTGAATGCGATCGCTTCGTCTGCCGCCTCGACGCTGAGGATGTGCCGCTCAGCAGGATTGTTGCACTGGTCAAAAAGGAATTTCAGCCACTCAAGCTGGTCACACTGACTCCTGGAATGGTGGACAAGAGACTCCGAATGTTGGATCAGGATGTCAGCATTGACTATTGGAAGGATGGTCTAAGTGAAGAAGGCGGCGATGAGATGGTGCCAAGCAACGAGGGCAAGGCAAAAGTCCAGGAGCTGGACAGTGAGGATGTTTAAAAGATGATGGCAAGTGCTGGTTTGAGGATCAGAGAGGAGAACGAAGGAACTCTTCCCAGTAGAAAAATGGGGTAAGTTAGTCTCCAATAGGGTTGCAAATCAATTAACTCAACTCAACTGAGGCCTTGAATTAGTTGAATTGAAAGCTTGTAAGCAGAGACCTCAGTTGATTGTATTAGTTGACTTAATATTGAGATCTTGGCAACTATTTTAATTGAATTCAACTGGTGGAGTCAGCAACTATCGCGAGTCTTGGCATGGTGTTGATGCAGGAGGACCTACCTGGCGACGCTCACATCGCTTCCTACCGTGCTTCCTGTCGCCCGGCTCTCAATATAAGCCTATCAGCATACCACGAGTCTAGACATGGTATTGACTTATCTTCCTGCCGCACCTATACCTTTCCTTCCTTCTGCGGCCGCTTTAACTGCCCATCTACCATATCAATTACGCCTTCCTTATCCCATAATTCTACCGCCATTGAAGCTCCAATTATATCAGATGGTAGTCGTGCGCGATTGGCAGTGAGGAGCAAGCCCGTGAGGCTATTCGTTCGGGGTCTGACGACATTGGTGAAATAGTCATTAAATCGAGAGCCATGCGAGCAAGTCGTGGATAGAGTCCCTAGCTTGCCAATATGCAATCGGATCGGTACGTTGAACGTCCTCAGGGTGACCCGCTCGTGCAAGTCAATCGTCGTACTGATCGCGATCGTTTGTCAAGCGTAGGCTGAGCAAGGCCGCCGACGAAGTAGTTATCAATTTCAGATGAGAAGACGCGCCGCTGTACAGGAAGCTCGCCGTCCATATAGGCCCGCGACGTCTGCCCGACATCAAATGAGGAAGATAGTAACCAAGGAAGCGCTTCTAGTCAATTTCTGCATACTCTTCTAGTTAAAATTCAGTAGTAGACGCGTCGGCATTACCGTCTAAGCTATGATCTGAGGCGCGCTGGGGGTCGGTAAGTGCAGTAGGATTAGAACGAGCTGTAGGAAGGCTTAAGGTGTCCATTTGGCCATCATCTAACGCGTTAGAAGCTATGGTGGTAATAGAATTAATATTATTAATAGGCGAATCTAGTAGCAAAGTTTTCCTTACCTACTAACACTCTAGCGGCGATATAACGGTGTAAATAATGGGTAACACTTAGGTAAACTTTTTTTAGTAAGGGAGACTAAGAATAATAGGGTTTAGAGCATCACGACTTATTAACTCTAGTAATATAATATTAAAAGCCTCAATATTTATTGGCCAATTTAATTTAATTAGGGCCTCCAGATTGATTGAGTTGCCAAGCCAGCGAGCTCTCAGTTGGTTGAATTGATTGAGTCTTGGCAATCAATTCAATTCAATATTGAAACCTCGTCGACTGATTTGTAACCCTGGCCTCCAAATTCCCCTGAATATCGATATTAGCCCCAGGGTTGTCGCTAATCTTAATGGGGACGCCGAATATTGTGCCTACAGTATGTGATTAGACGCTTATGTTTTGATCATTAGAAGACATGGCTATCGTGCTTATGACTCTAAGCTACAAAATAACGAACACGGATATTGGCCTCGAGGTGAATGCCCTTGCTGACCTCACCGCCGCCCTCAAACTGAACCTTGCTCTCGCTAAGCTCTTGCAATGCATCCCGGCTGAGGCGTTTAATAAACGTACATTATTCCGCTAAATTTTATTGTAAATGACATGTCTAATAAGTCGCACGTCTAGACTATAACATACCGCAGCGACCATGCTACTCGTTGTTCTTAAACCATACACTCTCAGTAATTTGGCGGGGTTTTCTTTGAGAACTTGGACTGACTTGCTTTGGAGACCCTCTCTGTGCTTGGAGTCTTATCGAAAATTAATTCCTTAATGGAAACTTTCTTAAATCTTAACTCTCTTTAATGGATGATGAAGCTACTGGAATGTGGTCTATTTCATATGAGTAGAGAGCTGATATCCCTAAGGAAGTGTGAAATAACAACTTTGCATATCAAAGGCTTTCCTGCCTCTGGACACGCAAACCGCGAACTAATACTGTAGCTACATTAATGCCTTTCTAAAAGTCGTGGCAGTGCCAAAGCTAGTTGGTCTCATCCAAGACCGTCGACCACTGATACATCTGGCATAATCTATGGTAACACTCAACCATTTACCCTCTACCCGCCATGGTCCCATTATAACCTTCCTTGCGTTGCATGTGTGGCGAGTCCAGAGGCTCTCCAAGCTTCTAGAGTTCTGCTCCTATTCCGTCATTTCTCCTCCGGTCCTCCGTAAGAGCAATAAGAAGATATCCCATAATTCCGAAAACCGCTATACGACAAAGAATTCCTCGTTATCAAGGGAAAGGTTGTTGCTCGATGCTGTGCTGTCAATACCCTGTAGCCTTGGCTCTTTGTTCTCCTTCACTATCAGTAAAGCATTCGACATCCATTCAACACCTTAGGACTAAATCATGGGGAAATGGTGATCCTGACTTATACTAGGCATAGAAGAGGAAAGAAGGGACTAACGAAATTCAACTTCAGCAATTCTACAAATCCGTCAAGTCAGCTAAGATAATTCTATGGGTACCAGGTTTATTGTTCCTAAGCAACTCCTAAGGCTGAACCACATTGTGGGCTCTTCAAATTTCTTATTGTTTCCCTGCCACACGCCTGACCAATCTAATACAAACTGCGTCTATCAAGTTTCCTCATTTGGATCCTAATATGCAAGCCACAGCCTCATGGCCACGCCGTGGCAATGTAATTTCCAGAAAGAGCATTGGGGTAGTCTTTTTAAGCCTACGTTTCTTTATATATAATCACTTTCAAGTCTGCTCCAAAATATAAACAGCTAATAGTTGCGCAGACTGCCATCTATCAACCAACACTCATCACAAAAGCTCCCACAGCTCTCACATTCACCAACATGATCCTCGCCCTCCCTGCCATGGGCGGCCTTGTCATAGCCAGCCTAGCAAGGCACACCAACAAGACCATCCTACCACGGGAGCCCGAAGGTGAGCCAGAAGCCCACAACTACAACAAGAACATCCTGTCGCGTGACTCGGTCGACGTCTATATGTGCGTCAGCAGCCCATGGTAAGGCTGCCCCCACTTCGTCACCCCCGTCGGCAAGCACCAGGACGTGAAGGTCCCCTGCGATAAGGCTATCTCGTCCGTCGGCCCGATTTGGGGTGCCAGATGCGACTTCTAGACCAACCACCAGTGTAACGGCGATATTATCCGCGACAATATGTACCCCGGTTATGCCTTGATGCCCAAGGGCTGGAATGGTAAGATTAGGAACTATGCTTGTTGGAGGGATTAGGAGAGAGAAGAGCCGTTTTCTTGTAATTTTTTATTTCTTCCTTTTTAACTTCTGGCGTTTTGGTCCCGGGATTTTGGAGTTCTGGTAACCACAGTTGGAATAGATCAATTGAAGACTTCTCTGTTATTATCGGATATTTCTTATGTTGTGATATCTGGATGTACGCTGAGCAGAAAATATCTCAGCTCGACCACAGATTTTAGAGAAATATGTACAGTACTTTATTTAGTTCACCTGGAACAATGCTCCAAGTTACACTCTCCCATCATTACCCTCTCTGCTAGGCAACGCAATGCCACCCGCTCTAATCTTCGTCTCTCGTTCTAACTTAAAGCCAGATTGGCTAACGCCATAGATTATCATAGCGCCTAAATGCCTGAGCCACTAGGTCAATTTCTGCCTCTTCCTGTATCTTACTAAAGCTTCACTTTATCCCACATCTCTCTATCATCCTTCCTCTGCTGCAGCATCGCTTCCTCCACATACTCTCGCCATCTTCTGACTTTTAGTACAGGCAAGCCGGACACTGTCGCCGCACGATGTATTGCATTTTGACAAAGCATGCTGGGCTGAAGGGCTGGAGGTCGTGTGAGCTGTCTGAACAATGGTTCCATTCCAGATTTTTATACTTGCAGGTATAGAGGAGCGGATGGCCATGCACATAATGCGTGAAAAATTGGGTCTCAATGGAAGATGATTGAGTGGGATGTTGGTGATATTGATCGCTGTGAGGGTGGAGATATCGAGAGTGCTGGTGGATTTCGGATTTGACGGTTGAGAGGCGTGTGCTAGATGGTAAAGGACTTATGGATATCTTAGCTGATACTTAAACATGCAGTCTTAGGTTGGGTTGCTACCATGCTGGTAGGTTAACAGTGTCGGTGAAGTGGTCCTATGATCAACGACAGACGGCGTGAAGGTCGAGCAAAGGTTGAATGTCGAAACAGGTTTAATCGTACGAGGGAGGAGCAGAACAGGCGCGCGTGGCCGCCACAGAAAATCACTCCGCCCTCGGTTAACGGTTCGTTGAGTAATAGCTCAATAGTCTCGAATGACCCTTCGACGCCTGCTCAAGATGCGAAACTGGATTCGCGGAAGGCTATTGGAGAAATCTCGATGCTTAGCCAGATGCTTTCTGTCAGCGCAGCAATTATGCGCTCCGCTCTTACTATCGATGATAGCTCAGGAGTGTATCAGAACACCTCTTCTGTTACCTTCCTTCCATACCAGTTCACCAGCTCATCGCCTTCTCCATCCTGTTCCGCCGTGGTGAGAAAATCAGTTATCTTCAATCCGTCATCCTCGCCCTCAACCGGCCAGTCACCCTTCAGCGGCGCATTCTTAGATTCAAGCAGCTCCTTTGCAGTGCCCCAGCTAAATCGGCATTCGGTACCCCACCCAAACACGGGATCCATATTCCGCTTCAACCAATTCGAACACTTCACATCTGACGGATACCCTGAACCCCACCCTTCGGCTGCATCATCACCATTTGTATTCTCGGTATATGCTTCATAGCTGACGTCCAACGCGGCATCCCTCGTGACTTTCGCGCACACGCTCGCCGCCGAGACACATGGGTACAACGAATCGGCCTTCTTAGCCACTGTGATCTGCACTGTTGGGAATATTCTCTCAAGCTTCTTCTGATACGTGATCGGACTGCCAATTGTGTCAATGTAGATCTCCTTGACATTAACGCCCTGTGCAAACACCGCTTTAATGAGCTCAATCGTCGCGTCCATGGCTTGAGCATTGAGATTATACATCCCAGCTGGTCGTAGCATGCCGGAAGATATGTCGCGTGCCGACATAACTTTCGTGGCCCAGCCGCACGATCGATACAGATCTGTATCGGTGGTACACAGCTTCTCCATCAGTGCAGAGCGAACTGCAGGTGTGAGGACTTTCGAGTCATCGAAATGGTGCGTCTCCGCGAGGAGCGAGCGGTGAAGGGAGAGTGGCAGGTAGAGGAGAGCATATACCATAGGTCCTAGATGTTGTAAGTATGCGCATTTGTGAGGGTCAATGGAGAAACTACCAAGGACTGGACCTCGACCAGCTTCGTCCACCCCCAGAACGCATTCTGTAGTCATGTTGTCGTCTATAATCTTGGGAATTGGAGAGTAGTGGGCGTATGATCTTCCAGATAGTATGTTAGATTTATTAATTGATGGTGCAACGAATACTTTTTCGGGGGGTGTTTCTTGTTCGATATCTTGCGATTCCATAATCGTATCTTCTATGATGTCGGCCATGCTTATAATCGTTTACTTGAGAAATAATTGGAGATTTTGTTTACGATAGTTGTCTTGGGTATAGCAGGTTGGAAGTCACGTTTCGCGACGCGTCGATGAGGAGGATTAACTTTTCTCCGGCCATCCATTTTATTGAATTCCAACACTTACCTCAGCAAGCTCAGACGCGATTCTGTTGGTCCGGATTTTTAATCGGTCCGCAAGCTGACTAACTACGTTTGTGCGAAACCACCAGAATCACGTCTGAGCGTGTTCCGCGACAGTTCTTAGTAAATCCACAGATATCCGCCTTGCGGAGGTTATGGATATTAGAATAACTTAACACTAATATTTTATATTATTTCCCAAAGTTAATTAATTATATAACAGAACCTAGGCTTTTAGAATATATTATTTTTATTACTTAGGTATTTTTAGGTCTTATAATCAATTTCATTAAAAAAAAACGCATTATTAGCAATTCTGTGACCATATATAACTTTATTAAACGCTAGCTAATATATATAAAACCTATATAGATCTATAATAGCCACCCTAAAGAACCTATTATAGCCTAGCGGACATATAGCGTCTATATTATAGTATATTGTAACGGAACCTTATAGTAGGAACTACGGTAGGTCCTATTATTAGGCTAGGTATATAGGTAAGAATAAATCAACAACGTAATAATAACTAGTAGAGTGGTTGCCTAATAGATTAACTCCAATTATATTCTAAAATTCACTATAAGGAGAGAACTATCTATGGTAGGGACTAAGGTCCTTTAAATACATAACTATACTCCTAAGAAATTCTCTCTTGTATATAAGGTACGTGTTATCTATATTAAATATAACATCCCTTTTATTTAATATAGTTAATACGTTTAACACTATATGACCTTAGTTACTATTCCTTATTATATAGTTCTACTAGATCTATCCTGGACTATATCTATATTAACTAACTAGCTTCCTGCGACTCTTCCCTAAGTAGTTGTAATATTATACTTAAAGCGTCTGTAATACTATCTCCCTTCTTTTTATCTTTGTTCTTAAAGATTCCTAACATCTCTAAATCGTCTACTAGAGGTGTAATGTCCGTTTAATTAGTCTAGTTAATATCCTTACTTATTATACCTAAAGCTTCTTCTTCTCTTTCCTGGGTTAAGCGTCGCCTTTATACGGTTTCCTCTATACTATTGCTAGGCAAGGTGATAGCGATCCCCTACTCTTATTGCGCTAAAGAGGGGTTAGTATGCGTTACGCTAGTAAGTCCTTTATTTTAATAACTCTCCTTTTACTCTAAGTGTACTAAAGCAAACGTTTAATTGTCCTGTAATATTCGCTCTGTTTTTAACGCTAAGTATACACGTCCTATGACTTTTAACAGTCTTTAAGTTCCCTAAGTAACTTGTTATAGGGTCTTATATTTAATCTACTACTATAAAGCTTAATAGTAAGCTGGCCTCCGCGCTACTTAAGGTTTAATATACTTTAGAAGAGTCCGCACGCGTCCTTAAAGCCTAATGTTTGGCTTATGCTTGTCTTTAACATCTTAAATATATTTATAAGAAGGTCTGTTCTAAGGAGTAGAAGCTTATTTAATAGGGTTTATCTAAGCTGGGTAATAAAAGAACTGGCCTTCCTCCTATAAGGGAAACAACTCTAAGTAGCTTAGCAATTACTCCTCTTAGGTCCCCCTTAGGTAACTTATTCTTTGGTAATCCTTCCTTATTAATATTACCTAACCTACTTTCTTCTAATACTCCTGTACCTTTTCTATAGCATTCTCTAGGTTACTTAGTGGTTTCTAGGTAGTCTCCTTATAGCCTATCCACTTTACTTTATACTATATTTTGTCCTCTACGTCCTTATAACTAATAATCTTTAAAACTTACTATTTATCTTCCTCTTATCCTCTATACGTGTCTGCCTTATAGACTGGTGGTTTAATACTCCTGTATACTAGCTCTAGCATTACAGTATATTATTGTCACGGAACCCGACTGTAGGGGCCTCCATAGGAGAACCCCGTGCTCTCGCGTACACCTCGCGTACAGCTTATGTCAGCTACGCGAGGGTATATCACCTCCTTACGCCCTTGATCCTTACGATCGATCGCGTAACGTCTTGTAGACTCCCCGAATACATACGCTTTGTAGCCATTGCCCGCGTTCCGTGATATTATGTTGCGCCTTTTTCTTTACCGACGCTTAGCCTATGACTAATTCTATGTCTTTACGATACCGCAGACGCTGCCAGAAGTAGCGTGTCTATGAGTTACCTCACTTTGTACTCCTAAAGAATTAATGATAGTAAGACGAAATTCCTTACTAGCCACTATGTTAAACTTAAAGAACAACCTAATACCTATATTGAAACCATGACACCAATTAGTCCTAGGAGGATTTGATTTGTTAACCCTAGCCTTAACCCCTAAAGGGAAGCCTAGTGGCTTAAAAGACTACGACGACTATAAGGGGGACATTAACAATGTCTTATCCTTTATTAACTATATAACTATGGATAAATAAGCCGAAGGGCTACTACCCATTAAGATTGAGATATGAGACGCCAAGATGTTTGTAAAAATGGTAGCATGAGAACCTAATAAATACTACCGCCTTTTATAGAACTACCATCTAAAGCTTATATAAGCTGAGATGCGTGCTGCTTAAGATTATAATATTATCTAAGACCTATAAGCTTGTGAGGCGCTCGCTAATAACACATGCTAAGAGATTAAAGACGACCTCCGCGCGTCTAAACACGACGTCTAACGATTAAAGAAGGCCGAGATTATACTTATTGCTACGGTTACTGAGAGAGAGGGTATAATTAAATACCTATAATCTTAGCTTAACGAGTATATTTGTAACGATACTAGATACCTCTCTACTGTATATAACGCCACCTAAGTCTTTACGCCCCCGGCAACCTTACCTACTTGACGCTCGACGGAAGGTTAGCGCTAAGCAGCTTTACCTAACGGGAACCCCTACTATAGTAGCGGCGATGATAAAAGCCACAATAATTAAACCTAAACTACTACTATAGGGTCTAATACACGCTACCCTGATCCCCTAATCTTTAAGGGTAACCGTAAGGAATATAGCTACTGGAAGATGTAAACCTGTAAGAAACTGGCCTAGAGCGCCTGCCTTTTCCCCATAGAAGATACTAAGATTGGCTACATTATTAGACGAACAAAGGGCATCCCGTTTAATAGGCTTTTTGCTTGATGGGAGACTAGCAGTCCCTGGAAGTAGTAGTCCTACTAGGAAGTCCTTAATAACCTTAACTAAATGTACCGCAACCATGACCTAGTGGCTACTAGTTAAGCTAAACTATACGCCCTAAAGATGAGTTCTACTGAATTATTTGATAAGTTCTATGTTAAATTCTAGAAATACACTGGAGTTCTTGCCTGAGATGATGCTAAAGACTAAGAAGATCTCCTTGAAAAAGTCACTTATCGCCTTAGTTACGTAGCCGCCAGCTATAACTATAATGATGTTTACGATATGGTAGCAGCCCTACGGAAGATTGAATGACGGCTGAACTAGATTACTACTGTAAACTCCCGCCCGAAGACCTCCTTATAGAAGCCCTCTGGACCTACTAAACCACCAACGCCTATTACCCTAAGTAATACCACTGGTTCTAATATTGACCTCTCTATACTAGCCTTCCCGAAGAAGCTACTAGATGGAGAGCGCGAGCTACTCTAGAAGCTAAGGCGTTGCTATAGATGCTGTTAAGAAGGCTATTATAGCTATAGCCTAAACTGCCCAATGGCTAGGTTTAGCAGCTGCCGTTAAACACCTAACCCTATGCCCTGGACACCAAATATGTCGCTACGCGCCGCTACCGCACAAGACGAAGATGTAGTAATGGTAGTAGAATTAGACGCGGAAGCGGAAAACGCAAAGTCCTAGCCCTAAGTTGCAGGTTGGGACACTCCGACGATAGAGGGATCTATATATTGGCTTGCTTAATAGATAGCTTAGTAAGAATGGAAGGATGGAAGTAAATAGTCTTACCTATAGAGGGAACTACTGCTAAGAAATAATATAAAACCCGTTCTATGATTAACTGCGGAGCTACTAATAAATTTATAGATACCCAATTTGTGCGTACTTATAACCTACCTACCTTACCCCTTGCTAAAGCCCGCGCCCTATAACTCGCTGACGGTAGTTGTACTGTATAAAAGATTACCTATATGGCACAACTCTACTTAAATATAAACGGATACTAGGAGGAGCTCTGGGCCTATGTTACACCACTTATGAACTACCCTATTATCCTTAGAATGAACTGGCTTGAATAATATAACCCCGCCATTAACTGGCAAAAGAGAGAAGTAACCTTTAACTCTAAATACTGCAGAGAGACTTGCCTAGGGCACGGCCTAGCCGCCTCTATCTACTCCCTAGGATATCAACCCAGGGAAACCCTTATTACCCCACCCACGACCAACTGCCACTATGTAAGCGCCGCGGCCTTCTACCGCATAGCACGTAGGAAAGGCTAGACCGTTGCCGTAGCCTCCTGATTATGACTATATAAGCTTAATAAAGATTAGGACCACGTCCTCTATAGTAATAGGATAGATATAGTTAACCTCCTAAAAAATAATGCCCCTGTAGAACTCTACGGACTTTCACCCTTAGACTTTAAGAAGTTTATAAAGCTTAAAAAAGGACTTACTAATGAGGAACTCCGCAAGCTCCTCCCTAAGAGATACTATGACTTTATCAATATATGCTTATAAAAGAGCGCAGATATACTCCCCCTATATTAACCTGATGACTATGCTATTAATATTAAATAAGGAAAAATGCTGCCCTATAAAAGACCCTATTTAATGTTAAAAGATGAACTCCTAGTTGTTAAAAAGTATATTAACGAGCACCTTAATAAAGGGTTTATTCGTCCCAGTATGTCCCTAGTAGCCGCCCCTATCCTCCTTGCTAAAAAGCTAGGAGGAGGTATTTAATTTTATGTTGACTATAGAGGACTTAACGCTATTATAATTAAGAACTAATACCCCATACCGCTTATACGCGAGACCCTTGAACGGCTTAGCTAAGCCAAAATCTATACTAAACTCGATATTATTGCCGCCTTTAACCGCCTCCGAATACGGGAAGGTGACGAATAGAAAACTGCATTCGTATCGCGCTTCAGCCAATTTGAATATACCGTCATGCCTTTTGGCGTATGTAACGGCCTAGGCAGCTTCTAAAGCTACATTAATAATGCCTTATGGGATTACCTTAATGACTTCTGCTCCGCGTACCTAGATAATATACTTATTTATAGCAACAACCCTTCTAAGCATATTAAGCACGTTTGAAAGGTCCTACAGCGCCTTAGAGACGCAGGACTTTATATTAATTTAAAGAAGTGCGAATTCTTAGTTATAGAAGTAAAATACCTTAAACTAATTATTACTATTAAGGGTGTCCGTATGGACCCCGAAAAAGTATGTATAATTACTGGATGGTAAACCCCTACCTGCATTAAGGACGTATAAGCCTTCCTCGGTTTCGCCAACTTCTATTGGAAATTTATATATAACTTCTTGGGTGTTATAGCACCACTTATAGCAATGATGCGAATAAAGGGCCTTTCTGTAAAAGGAAGAAAAACATATCTATATTTTATTTGGACGCCTAAATGCGAAAAGGCGTTCCAAGACCTAAAAGATGCGTTTACTAAAGCACTTATCCTAGCTCACTTTATACCAGGACGATAACTCTACCTTAAGACTAACTCCTCAGACCACGTTAACGCGGGCGTCCTCTCCTAGATAGGCGATAACGGTCTTCTCTACCTAGTCGCATTCTACTCGTTTAAGCTTACACTATAAGAATGTAACTATGAGATCTATGATAAGGAACTCCTCGCAATTGTACAAGCGTTTAAGGAATTCCGACCGGAACTCTCCTTAGCAGAACCTAACCAGCCAACTAAGGTCCTTACGGATTATCGCAACCTTAAGTACTTTATAACTACAAAATAACTAAACCGACGCCAAGCATGTTGGAATGAGTTCCTCTCTGGTTTTAACTTCAAAATTATATATAGGCTAGGAGTATAAGGTACTAAGCCTGATAGCCTAATATGCCGTTTATAAGACCTTCCTTAGTTAGAAGATAACCCTTATAATTAATTCCAACAACAAATAATCCTAAAAGCATAAAACTTAGCCCTAGGTATACTACCCAAGATAGAACCAACCGCCCTTTAGCTTTATACCACAGAACTAGAGTTACCCCCTAAAATCGATGAACTTATTACCGCAGTATATAACACCCCTATTGACCCATTACTACATTAACTGATTGCCGCAAAGATTGCTAGCACCTGTATACTGCCTACCAACCTCCAAAGCTTAGGCCAGATTGATATAACAGCCTTAAAAGTAAAAGAGAACAGGCTCTATTATAGAGGCCGTCTATTTATCCCTAACTTAGAAGACTTGTAACGGCAACTAATCCAAATGGCCTACGACCTCCGATTAAGCGGCTATCTAGATAAAGGAGGAACCTATAAGCTTCTCAGCCAATACTACTTCTGGCCCAAAATGATAGACTTAGTTGAACGCTTTATAAGCGCCTACTATAGCTGTAAACGTGCTAAAGTATTTTATATAAAGTACCAAGGACTGTTATACCCTCTACCAGTACCTATATGATGATGGGCAGATATTGCTATAGATTTCGTTGTTGACCTACTGCCTTACAAACGATATGGCCGAACCTATAAGAACATCCTTATAATAATATGCCGACTTATAAAAGAACGCCACTATGTTCTAACCGAAGGCGTAGCTGTAAGCGACGTTGCCGACGCCTTTCTCCGCGAAGTTTACCGACTACACGGGTTACCTGACTCTATCACGTCTGACTAAGGCACGCAATTTGACTCTGACGTATGGAGGCGGATCTGCTAACGCCTTGGCATCTTTATTAAGATGTCTATATCCTTTTACCATAAAACTGCGGGATAACCGGAAAACGCTAACGCTAGTATGAAGGCGTACTTATGACAGGTAGTCGCCTATAGTTAGGATGACTAGGTAGACCACCTTTCGCTAGGTAAATTTGCAGCAAATAACTATGTCTTAGCCACTATAGGACTTACCCCATTTTTTGCGAATAAAGGATATTACCTATAATCCGGTATAGAGCCACCAGAGCCTATCGATAAGAAACTGCTATATAGAAAACGCCTTAAGATGCTACTTGCTGATTAATATGTAGACCGTATAAAAGACCTACTTGACTACTGCAAAGGAGAGATGGCCTGGGCCTAAGTGAAACAAGCTTACTTTGCTAATCGCCACAGAACACCACCACCTGAGATGCGTGTTGGCGACTGGGTATGGTTAGATGCACGCAATATCTCCATATAGAGACCTATAAAGTCACTTGATTATAAGAACCTTGGCCCCTACTAGATTAAACGAGTCATTGATAGAGGAGCTGTATATAAACTAGAGCTCCTACCTGCCTTAGCCACCCGTGGGATATGGCCTGTGTTTTACCTATGGCTACTATACCTTTACTAGCCTAACCCTTTACTAGGACAAATACAGCTTAAACCCCTACCGGTACTAATCCAAGATAAGAACGAAGACGAGAACTATAAGGAGTGGACTGTTAAACGAATTATCAACTCCAAATACTTTGGTAAAGGCAGAGGACGGCGGCTCTACTATAAAGCTACCTACATAGGATTTGATATAGATTAGCTGGAATGGCAACTATAGGAAGATTTTGAAAACGTAAAAGATCTAATTAGCGATTTCTACTACGCAAACCCACAGAAACTAGGCTTAAGTAGAGATTTCGTACCTAATCCCCTATGGGAGCCGTTACAGCTAAATCGTTGTATATTACCGTTACGTGACTACTCTAATGAGATGTTAAGGAACTTTGACCGCTGGTTGAAGTTGTCTAATTGGTTAGATTCTAGACGCTAAGGAGAAGCTAACTAATTAGGATTTTCTATCCCCGGGATGGAAAATCGCTATTGGCTCGCTTGCTACTAGCGCCTTAGCAATACCTTTGCACTTTACCAAGTCCCCAACAGCCTCCTTCCCCTCTATAGCCTAGTACCTTTGTATAGTAGCAACCTATAAGCTTTAAGTTAGAAGCACCTATATAAGCCCGTTATACCTGTAACGATATTCCTTCTTCTAGATACCCTAAGTATTTCCCCTATATATATATAGCAACCACAGCGTCGCCGGAGCTCCGCCTTAATAGGAGGGGGGGTAGTGTTATAGAACCCGACCGTAGGGGCCTCTATAGGAGAACCCTATGCTCTTGCGTACACCTCGCGTACAGCTTATGTTAGCTACGTGAGGGTATATTACCTCCTTACGCCCTCGATCCTTATGATCGATCGCGTAACGTCTTGTAGACTCCCCGAATATATACGCTTTGTAGCCATTGCCCGCGTTCCGTGACAATTATATAGGGTAGATCTTTATTTTGGCTAGTAGGTTTAGCTTATACATAACTAATAAAATTCTTTACTTGATTTTAAAAGGTCCTAGTCTAATATAGTCTAACTTCTTGCTTAGTTATTAACTCTTAAAATTTTTATATAGTAGCTATACTTTATCTCCCTCCTTAAGATCTGGTCCCTTAGATCTCTTAGCGTTATAATACCTTTTTATTTGTTTTTATACTAGTTTAGCTGTTTCTGTAAGGTCTGCATAAAGATTTATTAATATCTCCATTCTTTGCTTAGCTATGCTACTCGTCTTTTTTGCTTAATATGGTGATAATAATGTTCTTAGCTCATATCCGTAATTCGCCTTAAATAGTAATATCCCTATTCCTTCTTGTGGTGTTGTATTATATATAAACTATATAACTAGTAATAATAATACCCAATTATTCTATGCGTGGTTAATATAATGCCTTAAATACTGCTTTAGTATCTAGTTTAGTCTTTCTGTTTATCCGTCTGTCTGCGGATAATATGCTATAGATATTACTACGCAAACTCCTTATTCTGCCAGAAATACTTTCTAAAATACTGCTATAAATCTTGGATCTTTGTCTAATATAATCTTATCTAGTGCTTTGTGTTTTATAAATACTTCCTTTATATAGATTCTAGCAACATCTTCTACTAATATCTCTTTAGTGCATGCTATAAAGTATCCCTACTTTATTAGCTTGTCCACTATTACTAAGATTGCGTTATAATCTTATTCTATAATAGGATCTCTTAACTTTAGTAACTTAATAATAAAGTCCTATAATATAACTTCCTATGGTCTTCCTGGTATTTTAATAGGTTATAGCCCTTTATACGGCTTATACCTTATTAGTTTATTTCTTTAGCAATCTAGATATTTCTTTATAACTTATCTTACTAGTCCCTAGATTTCTTAAATAATATACTCTTTTTAAAGTCTTAATACTAAGCCTATAGCTCCATTGTGTCCTTATATTATTCCTTTATAGAATTCCTTAATAAATTCTTCTATAATAGACTTAGGTATATATATTACTTCTCTATTTTTATATTGCTCTAAGTCTAGATCCTTTACCTATACTTCTTAGATCTTCTATGTCTATTTACTTTCTAGTAATTTATAGATCTAACTTTCTTTAGTTGCTATAATCTTTAGATAATTATACCTAATTAATCTATCTTAATCCTTTTATAATAAAGCTCCTAATAGCTTTTTATTACTTTATAGTTCTGCCCTTCTACTTAGAGCGTCTGCTTGTGTATTATCTGTACCCTTAATATGCTAAATTTTAAAATAGTATTTTATAAGCATTTCCGCCCATCTAACCTATCTTTAATTAAGTTCCTTTGTTGTTAGGAATCCTATAAGGTTCTTATAGTCTGTTTTAACCATAAATAGTTTCTCTATGTCTTATAAGAATGCTCTTTATTTTTTAAGTACTATAACTATACCTAATAACTCCTTGTTATATATATCGTAGTTTAACTCTAGTAGTATTATCTTCCTACTATAGTATGCTACTGGGTGCTATCTATCTTAATATTTCTGTATAAAGTATACCCCTAGTGTAAAGTCTAATATATCTGTTTTTATAACCGTCTCTAAACCTAGTTAATAGATCTTAAGAACTGGCTCCTAGGTAAATAACCCTTTAACTTTTTTAAATAGTTCTTATTGCTCCTTTCCCTATGCCTATAGTTCTTGTTTCTTTATTAACCATATAAGTAACTTAATATCCTTTAACCATTGCGCTATAAACCTTCTATAATAATTGCAAAACCCTAGGAATAATCTTAACTGTATAACGTTCTCTAGTTCTTGCTAATTTACTATAGCCTTAATCCCTTTTAGATCTATGCTAAGTTGGCTTAGTTTAATAATAAATTTAACAAAATCGGTCTTCCTAGTAAAGAACTTGCATTTCTTAATTACTACTAGTATCTGTTCTTCTTATAGTCTCCTTAAGACCTATTTAATATGTTTATCGGGAAAATATTCGCAGGATGAGATTTAAGTAGACTTTGATTTTCGCGTTTCGCGTAATTAACATGCAATTTGACTAACTCGACACGCAATTGACCAACTTGACACGCAATTAACCAACTTAACACGCAATTCGACCAACTTAACATGCAATTAACCAACTTGACACGCAATTTGACTAACTTAACACGCAATTAACTAACTTGACACGTAATTCGACTAACTTAATATGTAATTGACTAACTTAACACGTAATTTAACTAACTTAATATACAATTAACCAACTTAACACGCAATTTAACTAACTTGACATGCAATTAACTAACTTGATAACTTTAAAAGCTAACTATATATTTCTTAACACGCAATTAACCTACTTAGCAACTTTAAAAGGTAACTATATATTTCTTGACATGCAATTAAGGTAAAGTTATATGC
>Ga0307507_10003323_pt1 | contig 31519 bp, 12 predicted proteins | sample 7_EM_MG_FD_207223 | JGI IMG/M metagenome (GOLD analysis project Ga0307507, IMG submission 207223) | Populus trichocarpa ectomycorrhiza microbial communities from riparian zone in the Pacific Northwest, United States - 7_EM | ecosystem: Host-associated > Plants > Roots > Unclassified | place... | reverse complement strand
AACGGGGCTGGGAGGGGGGGGGGAAATATACTAGGCTAAGGGAATATGTATGTACAGTGCGTGCAAAGACAGATAAGGTAACGAACGATTGAATAAAGTTATCAGATAAAAAAAACGCAGAAAAGTGAAGTGAAAAGGCAATCGAAATTATTCTCGTGAAGCTTGTTGCTATAAAGTTTTGGGATTAGATATGATTCCCGGTGATTTATCCTCTAAGGAATGCCCTCTTTTCCTTCCCATCCGCCCTCCCATCTCGTGAGTGCATCTCATGCTCCGTTCATCATTTCATTCCAACTACAAGCCTAATTAATGCAATTCTGCTGGCATAGTAGGCGGCTGCTTTGATGGCTCTGGGTACACGGGCGAAGAGACCGGCAGTGGGGCCAAAGGCTGCCCGTCGGGGCCGTAGCCGTTGTGTGCCATCTGTCCTTGATACCCGGGCAATGGACTGTACGGCGGCTGCGGCGCGTACTGTTGCTGCTGGGGTGGAGGACTATACGGTGGCTGCGGTGGGTACGACATCTGCGGCTGCTGTTGCTGTGGATACTGTTGCTGCACAGCGGCAGCACCATTAGCACCACTATCCCCCTTCTTCACGCAGAGGAAGAAGATCAACGCTGCGATGATAGCTAATCCGGCCACGGCTCCGATGACGATACCGGCAATGGCACCTCCGCCCAACCCGCTAGGGCCAGATGTGGGGGTAGGTGTCCCGGTTGTGGTGCCCGTCATGCTTGGAGTCGAGGTTCCGGTACGGCCGGTCAACGGGGTTACGGTCAACGGGGTTACGGTCAACGGGGTTATGGTTGCGCCGTTAGTCGATGTAGAATCGCTTCCATCGCTGGTCTCTGCAGTCGCTGTCACGGTCAAGACCGTGGCCGTTGTTGAGCATTCTAGCCAGGTTTCGCCGCCGCCGGCGAGGACCTCAGTTGCGCAGAAGGCTGCAGTTGAGTCGCTGATAGTTGGGATTGTTAATATAGCGATCTCGAAGAAGAGTGGAGGGTGTGCGTGTACCATCTGAAACATGCTTGTCCGGCAGCACATCCAGTTTTCCCGAAATCAAAACATTTTCTTGAGATCGTTGGCATCACTATTGTAGTCCTGGAAAGAGAGCCCTTGCATATTAGACATGTTCGTCCAAATTAAAAGTGTGCTGGTGAAAAAGCAGAGGGTAAGACACACGAGTAACAATCGACAAAACCGTTGGCAGTGTAACACGCATTCCCAGGCAAACAACCCCCTATAAGAGAAACCAAAGACAATGATTAGTATATGATATGTAGATTGTCACTCGATTCGACATAGAGCCGAGTCAAGTAAATAACGTCGTTGAATTCAAACTCACATCCAGCACCGGAATTACAGCACCGACGGGTAGCAACACAACCCAAAACACCACAATCCCTCGACCCAGCACTGCACTGAACGAATTGACGAGGCTGCATGGCACGACGATAATCCTCCTCGCGCTCCTCCATTGCTCCGAATAACCAGCTGCCATTGACACCGAGGATGCTGCCGAGTCCTAACAAGGCGAGGAGAACGGTCGCCGAGTTCTTCTGATGGAAACCCATCTTGGGAACAAACAATAAACTTTTATCGAATTAATTTTCCTTCTTTCTTCCCTTCCACCAACTCAGTCAGTTCAGCCCTAGTGGGAAATGTCGACCAGGTGATGTTTGTGATCGTGAACTATAAAGGATAATTCAACTCGGGGGGGGGAAGAGAAGAAAATAAAAAAAGGGGCCGAGAAGGAAGGAAGGAAAGGAAAGAGAGGGGAAGGAAAGGGGTTTTATTCTTTTTCGCTTGTGAGCCTGGGCAGAAAGGCTGCTGCCGTATATACTGTTATCAATCGTGCGGTAGGATACACCATGATGTGCGCGCGCCTCGTTCGATAATGGACATACACGCCTGTCACAAATTCAGCCAGCCAGCCAGCCTCTCTCTCCCTCTCCTTTTCCCAACTGGGACCCCTTTGTTATACAAGCATACAAGCATACATTTTCCCTCGAGCCACTGAGATTGTCTTGCTTCGTATTCGAGGGCCCAGACACATGGATGTGAGCGGGTGGGCACATAAAAACAGCAATAAGTGAGCATTGCTCGACGACTGGCCTTCCGTGCCCCTCAAAACCATTTCTCATCTTTCTCTATAACTGGATTTGATATCAAAAAAATGTGGGAGCTTTTTTCACGAATGAGGAGATTCCGGGGGTTCTTTTACTTCTTTCAGCCCAATTCATTGGGAGGGCGGCTCATGTGGGCCTGAATCCTAGAAGAAGAAGAAGAAAAAATAACTCCGCCAAGTCTTTGATCATACTTTAAGTCACTCTCAGATGTGCAACCACACCTTGTGGTGCAACATTACATTGGTCAAGGGATGAAGGTTTAAGCCACCACTGCACTGCGTTGTTGCACTCGAAAGAGAGAACAGAGGCGGGAAAAGTTTCGGCGGGAAAAGTTTATGATCTTTTCATTATTTCCTTAGAATGTCTCTTCTTCTTCTTCAGTGGAATACCGTAGCGTACCGGCAGTGACACTTCACGTGAACTGAGAAAAGAATGTTTGCAGGACTGAAGACTGTTCAAGATTCAAGCTGGGTCTTAAGAACGGTGGTTCTCGTGCAAGTAAATCAACCCCTCTTCCCGGCTTGAGACAGCTACAACGCTCTGATTGGCCAAAGATTCGCTAAGCCATCATGCGATGTTGAGTGGTTTCCAAACCATTCCAACGAAGGGGAAACTCGTGGTGGCAGAGGGAGCAGGAATTACCCTATGTGAACAGTCTATTTTAGTTCACCTTTTGCACTCAGTACAAGTACTAGTAGTGCTGCCTTCTCTTTCCGATCGATCAACCAAACCGCGGAGGCGTATTTTTATTTTTTTGTTGCTGCTTGAAGACAGCGAGATTGGAGGGTTTGAGCAAGTTGGTGTAATGGGTGGTTTCGAGATGCTTGAAAATTTGCTATTGTACGAGTATGACCTCTTGAGAGGACTGAGTTTGCAGTAAGAAGTCCTACCGGCACCTTTGTCAGGGGTTTCGCGGGCTCTTGATGCGAGCGACAAACCTCTAGAAACACTATTGATAACTCCCACCTTTGTAAGACTGCGCATGCCCTCTGTTGATGCCTATATCCAGCCTCGCCCATCCCTAGAAGCACTTTGATCAGCTTCTCAGCCGTACTATGATAGTACAATTCCACCTGCCACACACGCCAGAAGTGGAGATTTGCGTTTTTACCGGGGTAAAATGCTTCATTGCCGGTAACACTAGACGATTTTGGGGGTGCCGGTACTTGATTTGTGGAAATAGCGGTAACCCACCCCACCAGTCAGGTAACTCGTCTTCGATTATTTTAGGATCGCCGGGTTCTACGGAACCTAAAGTCAACATTGCTCTGGGATCTCGTGCTGCAGAGTACCTTTATCAGACAAGCACAATGGCACTCGCAAACACTCGTCACCGGCAATGAGTACCCGAAGATAGGGGTTAAAGAAATATCTGCGCCTATGGTACGGCATTTGAGCCACCAACCATACAAAACATGCCCCCTGTTTTCTGGTGCTCATACGGTAGCCGGGGACGAGTAATACCATATTATGATCTATGCAATTCTCGTCAGTCGGGGTTGAATCCAGAGCAAAGAGGGAGAGAGAGCAAGGTGGGATGCAGTAAACTAAAACTACAGTAGCTGCCAAACCAAAAGGTGCCAATTTGGTACGATTGGGGCTTTCGAAAAGCGAAGCAAGCAAGGCGACAATTGTGAAACTCCCGAACCTGCAGCATTTCGAGTAACCCTTTTCAATACTTTGTTACGCCAAGAATCCCGAGAAAATTGCTAAACAACTTCATCCTATCATTTAGTTCATCTTGAAGAATTCTAGAGAAAATTTGATTTTTTACGCAAATTTTTTTACATTGGTTGAGGAATAAAAAGACAGGGGAACTGCCAGTAAATACCGGTATTTTGCTAACTTATGTGAAACTTTGTGATGGTATATTTTTGCCGAGAACGGGTATTATCAAGGTTACCCCTCGTTTTCCATTGGTCTTTGAAATGTTTTCTCGTAGAAGTTCCTATTCTTCCCGTACTTTATCGGCGGTGGTTTGAGATTACCCCCTACCCCCTCTTCAACCTGAATTCAACTTAAGAGACATGAATTATAGCTTGAATAGGTGAAAAGGGCGAGCTCGATAGCTCGTCTACCGGTACACCAACGACCACATCGCTACGCGTCGTGATGCATTTTCAGTCCCTCTATCGCCCTTTCGCGATCGGCTACTCAAGTGCCCTTTTATGCCACATTCGACATGGTTAGACAAGGGTCCAGTTCACTTTGTGCCATCTGAATTGCCTAATCATCAATCGTATTCTGGAAGGTGGTCAAGAAAGCTTAACTTAGGGCGCGTCCGGTTGCCGTGCAGCCCTCGTTATTTTGAGTCAGCAGAATCTGCACCTGTGCCCGAGTACCGTACAGTAAAGTACAGTACAAACAGTGTGTCTGGTTGACACTGATAAAGTCCGAGAAGGGTACTTTATCTATGATTATTGCATGCATCAGGAAAACTGATCTAAAAAAAGTTACTAGGAAAAAGGGATAAAATAAAATAAAATAACGAAAATATTAGCGCCTGAGCTTATATGTCTATCCCTTTGGGAGGTTTTTTGTAAAAATAAATAATAAAAAAAGACAGTTTCTACACATTTTTAGATATAAATACCTTCATTTTGGGCCACTACGACTTAATTGCTGCTATTTTTTTCTTTTTCTTTTTCGCTAGACACAGCACTTTATAATATCAAAATGGAGTTTTTCACTCAAACCTCTATAACCGGGCTCATTATGGAGGTTTTTTTTACCTTGCGACTAGCTCATCTTTAGCGCGGGAGGAAGTCCGGAAGGGATTTCCATTTAAGAAAATGCTGTAGACCCCTCGAGTAGTATCAAGGTTTACAGTATATCGCGGTTGACTTCTGGGCCTTCCATAGTTGCTCACCTAGTACTACGAGGTGAAGCTAGACTCTCCTGTCTATGAAAAGAAGGCGAGACGCAGGTATATAATAGCATTTGCAGACAGCTACAATATCCACTGTTTAAAATTCTTTTACGCCATCCATCCTTGGTGTCCCCGCAGTATATGAGGTATCACAGTGGCAACTCCAATGAATCCGGGAGCAATTTTCAGTCTATGGAATGACAACTCGAGTGATTCCTGGTGTGGAGATTACTGACTACATTAACTATTTATCACTCGATAATCAAGCATAGTTAGCTATGGAGCAGTACTTGTATAGTGCTGGCACTTAAATCATGATCGTGCTCCATGCTCCATGCTACACTCAACCCTATAAGGAACTATGGCTAAATCCAAGGAACACAGTACTCTCAAGCTCTTGTGCTCAATTCACACCAGCTTCACATCAATAATATTTTAATTTCCGTGCTCGTTGATCGTAGGTTCAGAATGCGAACTTCCTTGCCTCTAAACCCTTGTTTTTAAATTCGCCAGCGTTATTCCCTCGAATTGGACATGATTGCGAAGTGTTGATATGGTATATTAACTAGATAAGGCATGGGTGCTGGTACTGCGGCATTCGATGTGCGAATAGAACCTGATATTGGGAAAATTATGCTTTCAAGATATAGCCCCAGATCCCTTATAGGGTGGGAGTGCTACGTGTTGCATGGAGCACGGTGCATGTTTTAAATGCAAGGCACCATGCTTAGGCAATATGTCCATCAATATTATTGCGGGTGACCCGCCCGCATTCTTGCCTTATCCTTCCTACCTCAGCCGAGGGCTTAAAATATCATATGTCTAATTATGTATCAACCCCCCCCCTTTAATGATGGGTAATATCATCCTGGGCTGGTGTAATTTTGATAACCCGTGCAGTTGCTTTGGTTCTTGTAGATTTCCTTTTGCGAGTGATGAAGGAGAAGCTCTATTGGTAGACGAGTGATAATTGGTGAATGCGAAGTCTTGAAGCACTGCTTGTTAGGATGGCTTGAATTTCTGCGGTAGCTTATTGGATGAATAGGGAAGAAATTTAAGGGCAGGTAGATTACTGCCAAGTGTTTGCTCCCATTATGGTAATTACATGATTGCAGCTTTTTAGGGGTCTAAGCACTAGTAAACGTATAACACATCCAACATCTCTCCGGAGAGATATTGGGAAATAACTAATCAATGGGGGCAGCAATGGGTCGGGTAGAATATAGTAGGACTTAAATATAGGAAACTTATAATTCTAAACTTCGTTCTCTCTTTCCGCGCCTCTTAGATAAATGATAAAGATAGGACTATGTACGAAATATAATGAAATCATCCTGATCTTCTAATTGCTCCCCACACCCGTCCATTCCTCCATACATGTTTACTATTTCTCTGTGTACCCCCATGATGGTAAGGAAAAACATGATTAGAGAATCTCCTCCGTAAATCATTCTAACTCCGGGACAAAAGCACCGGCCCACAATATTCCTACAACTTCCACGATCAACTACAGCTCACTATCGGCTTCCACCAACTCTAACAGGAAGGAGGGGTTCTAAAGAAAATTGACTATTTTTTTGAAAAGGGAAATCTATAACAAGAAAAAGCAATAAAGTACGAACTAGGGACGAGGCTTATTCTCACTGGCTCCATAGTATTATAGCACCCCCCCCTCTACTACGCCGAAACATTTGAACAGCGAACTTACAAGCCCCAACCCCAATACAGGTGCGGGTGCCCAGGACGTCCATATGGGGGATATACAAAGCCCGGATGGGCTCCTTCGGCTAGTGGCAGAGAAGGATAGTTTCTGGGCCTGAGTTGTACTATACCGGGGGATAGTATACGGGAATATTGTAGTACACAGGCAAAGCCAAATGTCCCTTCCGATGATCTGAATAGGGTCATGCCATAGAAGAAAAAAGTCACACAGCTGTTCACAAAGTGTACAGTCACAGAAACATACACAAAATATGGAGCTATCAAGAGTGTTTCACTTACCTCCTAGATATCCTCCGAGCTGCATCTAGGCCATCCTCCCCCAAATCCTCAACAGCGCCTGGAGGAACCGAAGATCCTATTGCTTGCTTCCACCTGCCCGTCACTGTCGAAGGGATAGGTCCAAGAGTGCTGAAATTTCAAGTGGCTTGGACATCATTTGCCTGGGTGTCGTGCAAGGAGCTCGGTTGGTAGGCGGATGGGATATAAATTTTGCGTGCAAGAGCGAGTAGATATAAGCAAGTGAGAACTACAATTGACAATGGCAGGTGTATTTGGAGCCTTCGGAGAGACACCACTAGTGTTTCAGTTGATGAATTCTATCGGTCAATTTACTTGAACACATGAAAATGACCAAAAGTCGGAACTCGAATGGACAGCTATTAGATTTGAATAGCTTCAGTGCTCCCCCGGGGTCCTTTATTTTATTCCTAGCTAGGGACACTTGCCGTTCACTCCGCACCTCGGGCTACATATGGCGCTTCCCCTACTCACTAAGCTTCACCCCCTCGTTCACTATGCTCAAGCTGTCCTGACAAGAACGAGTGATAGATAAATCAAATAATTCCCCTAGTCCGAAAATTAAAAAGCGCAAACATTTCATGCCTGTTCATAGGTGAGCAAATCAAACCGGCTCCCCTCCACCATCGCCCGACCCCCCCTCGACTCTCCACTCTTTACCAAAGAGCAATCTCACCCGGGGCTTCTGTAGGTGAGCAATAGGCCAACATTATTGGGTTTGCAAAAGTCTCCACCGAGAATATTGATATCGCTGAAGTGAACTCGTTCGGGAGACATTAACTCTGTGAGGATGTCCACAGATGGCTTTCATCGGTTCGGTGATCCCAGAAGCTTTCTGGTCAAAACTGGTTGGCAATTTCACAAAAGTAAGTAGGGCTCTCACCTGAGCCGAAATGTAGGTCATCGGAGAACCGGTGTCCAACAAACCCGAGCGCCCAGTCCTCCCGTCTTCGGTTCCGGACGGGACGCTCCGGACGGGCGGGGATTGCAGGCGGCTCAAGTTGCGGAACATGCCGATTCCCTCTAGGGAGCTCGTGTGACGGGCGGGCCCCGCAGGTAATTGGGGACTGTGGATAATTGTTGGGCACTGCAGGTACCATTCGGGAGCTACTGATTAGTAGAGGACTGCAGGGAGCTGCCGTGACTCTTAGAGGTCTTTCCCCAAGGACGGGCGCTCTTGCCCTACAGCTTGAGACATATCCCCGGGACGCTTCGGATCACCGTAGGCGTTAATGATGAAAAAACGCGATCTCGCTTCATCACCGCGGGAAAGAAGGAATGGGACAATTGGTCCCAAGGCACTGTGTGGATGTGGGAAAGCGGGCACAGTTACCCAGCCTCCTGGTCGTCCATTGTCGGGTTGCGCTCTATCGTGGCACCCGAGGCGCCATTTACGCCTCGAGCGGTCTCCCAGCGAGATCATTTATTCCTGTTCTTACCGTATATGAAAGGCTCCGCGAATCACTGAGTTTGGAGTTGGTTGATGATTGGCCCGGGTTAGTTCGTACTGACAGAAAAGGATGCATCAGTTAAAGCTGCAATACCGACTGTCAAAAAAAGCAGATCCTCAGATCGACGAATATACCATCTTAAATATCATCACAGGTGGAGGAATCATTGCCTCCGGTCCCCTGGCGAACCACCCCACTAGAGGCCAAGCCCACCACCGTCTGTCAATCCAGGGATGCACCGGGTGACAATCCATGAATAGCGACAAAATACCCCTCCCATTTATCAAGTTCCCCGCAAGCTTGGCTAGCGCAAAGAAAAATAGAATAAGACAAAAAGTCCTTGATAAGCACCCTGACTAGCTTGTGGTCAAAAAAAAAAAAAAAAAAAAACCGGGCGTGGCGACCCGCCTCCGAGCTACCGGAAGAGGAAACAAACTCCTCAGACCATCGACACCAATACCGGTAAGTGAATTTACCGCATTATCTGGCAAGATTCACCTACCGCTGGTGTTCGAGTACGCTAAAATAGAGCAGTAGACATTCACCATTGTCATAAGCCTCGTTCTGACCATGTCTGTTGGGTGGAGCGAAGGCGTTATATTACGAAGTTGAGACAGATTGCAAAGAAGACTCTTATTTCGACGTGCTAGCTGCAGACGAATCTTGCCAGATAACGCGGTACCTGATACAGTAGAAGGGATCCAGATCATTCGAGAAGATAAGACTGGTAAGTTTCTTTGCATTTACCCGGTCAATTATTCCGAGAGAAACAGTGCCTTCCTGAGTAGATGGATGTGTGCCACCTTCGAATCGAAGCCCCCCCCCGCCTTTTCCTTTTTATCCTTTCCCCATTATACCTCATTCCCTATACTAGTGGAAGCTCGCCAGCCAGACCATTCCCAGAAAGAGAAAGAAAAAAAGAATACAAAACGCCGAAAGTTAGCACAGTACACCTCCCGCCGACAACACCCCTTTCCCATCATGATCCCAACCAAGAAAAACGTGCCTTCGTAAAAATAGACAATGGTGGAAAAATAAGTAAACAATTGGAAGAAAAAATATGTAGAAAGGGCTCGAGAAAGTTATGCTTGTATCTGGCCAATAAGTATCCGGAGGTACGGCTATTGTTACACAACCATCTCGTTTTCAGGTACTTTATGTCAGGTACAAGTACGGTTAGGTACGAAAAGTACCGGAAAGGGGGGGAATGGGAGTGAGGAGGTGGTGGTGGTGGTGGAAATTAATGAATGCTACATATATGCCAGTAATGCGAAAAAAAAAGAAAAAAAGAGAGACAAGGCTTAATAAGGTTACGCAAGTTAGTATTGTTCTTCCATTCCTTTATCCAGGATACCTCGGTCTGTGATGACCACGATGTGCTTTTGCATCGACTTTTGCTTCGGGTATGGCGCTACGAAGATTTCGTTGATTTCTTCTAGCGTCCTACCCTTTGTTTCGACGAAGCTAGGGGCGATTAGCAATTATTTCCCCCCCCATTAGAGAAGAGGGGAGGAGGGGGTGTGAAAAAATGACTCACCAGAAGTAGATAAACGCAACCTCAAATACGTCCCAAGCAATATATACAAAGTAAAACCTCCACTTAATCCTCTCCCAAACCGTCGGGATGGCGTAAGTATTGAAGAACATCGCGATGTTCACAAACAGATTGTATATGCCCATGCCCTTTGCACGTGTCTCGTAGGCCAGACACTCGACGGGGTATAGCGCCTGCAGTGGGGTGTAGGAGAAGGAGTACGTGATGCCAAAGATGTAGATGAAGGCGATGGCGGAGCGAGAACCGTATGTGTTATCGTTCTCCTTTTCCCCATACAGCGCCGTCAGTGTGGTAATAACGGTCCACCATACGACGAACAGGGATGTGCCGATTAACAGGACTGCTCGCCGACCTAGTCGGTCTACGAAGCGGGCCCCAATCGTGGCCATCACGAAGGAGATCGCGTTCAGGATTGCGTTGTAGAGCAGTTGGGTACGTTCGCTCTTGACTCCGATTTGGTTGAGGAGGACAGGCATGAAGTATGACACGGCACCGTTGCCGGACCACTAGGTTGTTTTGATGCCAGTTAATTAGCTCTCTGTTTTTGAAGTATTCTGCGGCGGTGGGCCGCGGAGCAACTGGTACATACCTGACTGAAGAAGGCCATTCCGCCGACGCAGGAAAGTCTCCACCACGCGGACTTAGAGTTGAAGAGATCTTTGTAATCCCACCATCTCTTGTCAGAACCTTCGGTTGCGATCTCTTCGATCATTTCTTTGTATGTTAGGAGAACAATCGGGGAGTTTCGGTCTCCCTCGCCGTGATACCGGGCCATCACTCGAATTGCCTCTTCGTGATGGTCGTTCGAGACGAGCTGTCATAAAAGTCAATTAACTTAGCTTTTTTTCCCCCTAGAATTTGAAAAGGGGGGGAGATGCGGCTTACCCATCGCGGGGTCTCTGGGCAAAAGAGGCAGCCCAACAATACCATCCCAGCTGCGATGGCCTGGAACCAGAGGGGTAAGCGCCAAGAGAGGTCAGAGTTGATATATTGAGTTCCGTAGAGAGTCCAAGTTGCAGGAATCTGTGGAGTATCAGCATTGCTTCCTGATAGTAGTTCAGCCACTGCAGACGCGGACAATAAGGGATTCCAAACCCACCCCTCCGACAAACCAAAAGGTATTGTAAAGACCCGTCAACGTTCCTCTCCATGCGGGGTGAGCCATCTCCGCGACATACGAAGGCCCCGCGGTTGCGCAGGTCGCAACACCAAAGCCGAGAATGAACCTTCCTCCAATGAACATATAACGGGAGGTGGAAGGAGCCTGCACGCAGGTACCCGCGATGATAATACTCGCGCCAATAAACATTCCCCACCTACGCCCCCACCAATCGGTAAACGGACCACAGAAGAAGGACCCAACGATATTCCCAATGGTATAAACCGAGAAAACCAATCCCGTCTCCTCCCCAACTGTCTTCATGTTGAAGTATCTGTGTTACCATTTCCGCATGTTAATCGCATGAAATGTGGAGAGGGAATAAAAAACAGGTGGGGAAAAGACCATATTGGGAAGAGGAAAAATAAACCAACCTCTGGTAATATTGCATTGCGTTAATTCCTCCCATCAATGATCCGTCATATCCGTTTATGCACGAATTCAAAAATGCAATGAAGAGGAAGAAGTAGAGTTTAAACATGGTCTTTGTCCAGGGACTCGGCTTCTGCGCTATCAAAGCATCTGAAAACCCAACGTGAGCTACTGTGGTGATATGTTGCTGTTCCACCAGTGTCAGGACATCTAAAGAGACCGAGTCGTTATTCCTATAATGTGCGCTCTCTAGATGATATGATTGATCCCGCTTATAAGATGTTGGCGGCCTTGAAGGGCCCGTTGATGTTCTGGCTACGTCCATGTCGCAGTAACCTTTACTCACCATATACTCAGAGTATCCGTGGGCGAAGATATGAGAACTTCAAGGAAATGGTGTGCTATTAAGAAGAAAAATAGTCAAGTAATCAGCCCTTTTTTTTTTTTTTTTTTTTTTTTTGTTTTTCTCAGCTACAGTTGATACCTGGTACCAGTGTTGCCGGCACTAGTATATCACCTCCGACGACTTGAGAGGGGTAAGCTGTGAATGTCAAGTATCGCCAAGCGGTATGGACGATAGTGCTGCAATATCCCAGAGACCCCGGTTCACAATAGCCTGCACTTATAAGAGTGTGTCTATTCATGCGGAGGCTTGCCCTAGTAGATCCGAAAGAACGGTCGAGTGGGTTGTCGGGTACGAGTGGGTGAGAGCCGGCGACGATGATCCAAGAGTCAAAGCGACCACCTAGACACCTTAAATTCTTTATAGATTTCGTTGTATCTTGTGCCACGCGTACTGCAGTCAATTAGAATGGACGGGGGGGACGAAAGTGGGGAGAGTGAGCCGACAGCCCACAAGCATCTCTATCTAAGTGGGAAAGAGTAGAAAGGTATACACAAGGACGAAAAAAGCCGTCCCGTTACTGATGATCAGGAGAAACCCAACTCAATGCCGTAGAAAGGGGAGTAATGGGGCTCACGCAAGGGCTTTGGAGCTACCTCCCCTAGTAATGTCGGGGGTATCCTTTTTTTATTTGTCTTACAAGTAGCAGAGGATGGAAAGGTAGTTTTTCCGCTGTGTTTTTCTCTCCTTAATCTAGAGGAGGGGGTTGCTGGGCCTCTTAGAGTAAGATCCAATTATTTCGGTTCTTGCGATACTACAACAGTGTAGTGCACCCGAGCACTCGAGCATGAGTACTGTCTGCCCCCCCACTAAGGGAGTTCCCTCTAGACCTGTGATTCAAAGGAAAAATCCTGGCCGCACCTCTGAGAATGAGAGACCCGGGAAGGTATTTTAAAAGCCTGGGGAAATTTTGTAGAGGCACCTAGTGGATCCCCGCTACCATACATTCCACGGAAACCGGCCAGAACACACGCCTCCGGGCCATTAGACCGCTCCTCTGCTGAACAAACATGTGGCTTTCTCCATATTGCCTCTCATCGCAAACGGCTAGCTAGTGCCTCTATAACATCTCTCGGTTGTGAAATAAAAAGAAAAAGTATCGACATAGCAGGAGTAACAAATGGGGAAGCAAGGTGCAGAGGGAATACCTCTGACTTGGTAGTCCCAACATAACCCTTGTGCATTTTGGATGGAGAAGGAAGGTTACGGTCACTAAAGACAATAAGAATCTGTCAGGACCTTCTCTGCCTTGTACACCCTTGTTAGGAAGTTTTCCAGAGCTCTGTCGTCGCACAGCCTATAGGAGCACGAAAACCGATTGGCCCGAGCCACCAAAGGCCCCAATTAGCACTCCAGAAGGTTTCTCCAGTTTGAGGGGCTCCATTATAGCAGGTGGGCTTGCAAGTCCCGTAATGGACTGAGTATATTAGTACGTTGCAATACCGGTATTGTAAAATAATGATTATGAATTGCTCTAGAACATTTGTAATATCCCTCTTCGGGTTAAGGGGAGAAAATACAGTATAAAAAATTTCCCTCTCAGCCCTCAGTTGAGATAAATAGGGGCGAAAATGTAACAGACCTCACTAAGAGAGGGAACTTCAACCCCCTAGCGGGGTTCTCAATTATTCCAGTTTTTACAGTATCATGCCTGAGCAATAGGCGAAAGTCCTGTTCTAGTTATCAGCACAAAGTTCTCATGCCCTTCATTGTACCGAACAATACCTATTGACAACAGAGCAACCAGAGTCCATTAGATAACCACTTCCATGTATGTCCTGAGGGGCATAGTAAACTTTTATCACAATTCGCTTCTCACTGAATAGTAGGAAGAGAGGGCTAGCAAAGCGTTTTCGAGAGCTGATAGTACCTGGAAGAACACGGGAACTTTGCCGAGTACGGTGCTAGTGCTGTACCCCAAACAATTACAACAAACATCCTCGCCCCCCCATATCGTTCTTGTCGCAACCATAGCGGATCGATACCGACTGACGTAGGTGCTTTATGATGCCAGCTTAGGCCGGGATAACACCAGTACGAGTATGGTGAGCATTAGCGCCTCTATGAGCATAGTTCCGTACTGCGTATCGCTAGGTTCCAGGGTTCCCAAAGCGAGCCACACCAGCCTTATGTGAGTATAATACTGTAGTTAAAATTGCAGTCCCATGGCCACGACGAAACTGGGCGGCGGATGAGTAGGGGTTAGTGGTTAGTATAATAACTTAACCTTTTGTTACCCTACTTTGAGGATTTCCCTTTTGCCTATGATACTAAATATGATACCGACATAAGCACCGGTACTGTATCCTGCTCGTCACCGTCCCATTGGTTATGGCTCGGTGAAGACTACTTGTATAAGTTAGGTGATTCGGTTAGCTATCAGTAAAATGCGGGGTAAAATTAAACAAGCCCGGAAAGAGCAACGGTAACTATCAATATAGTGCTTGAGTAACATTCTCGACTCACTCCACACATGCCCAGCACCTTCAGAGCAATATTTCTCCGGTAGAACATGATACCGGTACTAGGAATCTGTGGGATTCCAGTACGGGTATTGCACTATCTATCGTATCACAGGCCCACTCATAGCTACCGCATCTGGCTCGCGGGAACCACCTGGTAAAACCAGGAATTAATTCAATTGCATTCAGTAATGTGGTTACTCTGCCCTATGAATTTGAGCCTTTCAACCCAATCGGCCGACGTGACACCCGAGTAATTATGGCTATGGTTTGTATAGTATTAAAATTCTGTAGTTCTTGGGAATCACACAGTCTTCTCGGCCTTTCAAGGTTGAGAAAAGATACCCCAGGAATTAGGTGTGCCGTTGAAAGTATAAAGTATGGCGAAGCCAATTCCCTAGCCCAATTCTAGGACTCAAAAAATGATTTCGGAACTAGATAAATTTAATTAACAAAAAAGCTACTTCACCACTACCCAGAAATACTAATTAGCACTAAGCTAAATGATATCTCGCCTCCGCACTAGCTGGGTTTCCCTATGATAGCTAGTCAAGTCAAGAGCGGGGGCTCTGAAGTGACAAAATGAGCAAGCTAATTGTCTCCCAGAACTTGGGGTCTTCATGAGCAGTATGGCACTTCCGGACTTGCGGCATTCTGCAGAAGCACCCATTTCGTTGTTTGTGTTCGTGTCGGTACGCTGCCACGCTCTCTCCTATCGTGAGTGCGGGATTCTAATTTCAAACACTCAAAAAATAGCAGGCATTAGGCCTGTAAGACGGTAAGCTCGGTCCTTGACCTTGTGTCAGTAAATGTGTACCACACCTGTCGTACTGTACTGTACACGTACTTAGGTACAATACCTGTATCCCTAAATGCTCAAATGCCAACCCCGGCTTCAACTTACGTGTATGTCCCGGTATGAGCCTAATCTTCAGAGGCAGTGCTCTAGGAGGGAGTTTTTTAATTTCTTGTGGTGGTTTGCCGATTTGCCCCCTATTGGCTGCTCAAATGCATCCACTCTGGGAGACAAGGACTGGAGTATTTTGTGCATAGGGTACCGGTACCTGCAGCACCCGACGATCCGACTCAATCTTCTTTCTTTTCTTCACTTCTCTTCAATAGAGTGTCCAAGAGACTCCTCTACTGTATCACAGGAGTGGAAGAGACTCCTTTTCCTCCAAACTGTCGAAGCAAAGAAATATACTGTAGGCAAAATTATCCCTTCAAAAAATTCCTCCTGGATCAACTTGTAGCACGGGACTTTTGTTCGTTTCACTTTGACAAGTTATTTTGCATAAATTTAAAACACATTTTGGTGGGAAATTGCGAAATACCTTGAAGGAAGGGTTCAAAAACGTGTTTAATATATATTACCATATCATATGATACTAGTATACCGGTACATAGCGGAAGGCAGTATGTTATAAACTATTAATATTGAGCCAAGCGCTTACCAAGGCATTATTGAAAAGCCCAACCAATATTGAGTGTTGGCCTTATGGGCTGCCCGGCAGACCATCAATTGAAAACGCGTTTCCCAACTTTTTCGAAACGCATTTTGAGTCGACTAACGACTCAAGCGACAGAGAACCAAACGGGCCCTAAGTCACAGGTCTTTTTCACTTTTTTGCCCTATTTAGCACAATGTGGGTTGTGCATTTCCGTCACCCCAGATGAACTCTGCCGGTTCCCAAACCTCAGTGAGAGAAGCACAGGATCACCAAGAAATCGGGGAAAAATAAGCAAAAATGCCAGAATTCTCTTGCTCGAACAGCCCCCCCCAAAGAGATAGTAAACCAGACTGGGACTAGTACCATGTCTCACCCCAGTAAAGGTGTTCCTTACCTATTTCTGCCACCGTTTTGCAGGTTGCTATGGTTCAGGAAGAGTAAACTCTATTAAATTTCTGACAAAAAACTGATAATTTCGGTAGTGTTGCCATGTGTGACACCTAGAGAACGTGTTACACTGCCTTCCATTTGAATAGAAAAACAAAAGGAAAAGAAATTCTAGTAATAATTCATGTTTTACAATGCCTGAAAGTTTAATTTTCCATCATATTTTATACGAGACGGTGAACTTTATAATAAGAGAATAATTTTATTATTTCTGTAATAGATAGATACAGTAGATCCAAATTTCAAGCATGGTAAATCATGAATTATCATTTGAATTTCTTCTCTTTTTTTCCAGACAATGTTGAAAGTAGGATTTTCAGAAACTTAGTATAGAGTTTGGCCTTCCGGAGCCATACTAAACCTTGCCTGAGGCTCTAGTACAAAATGCCCCAGTACAAAATGCCCCACTTCAAACCCAGATCATGGCCTTCCAGTTAATATTTGCAGAAATTAAAACCTTAGATCGATGAGCAGGGGGTTCAGCTACATTTCTATCTTCCCAAAAATAAAAAACCCCATTCTCTCATTGATCATTAAACTTGAAACTGGACCATTATTTTTCCTAACACGGACAGGTTTACCGCGACTAGAACCATATACTCACAAAACACCCTATGATATGCCTACGCCTATCAGTCTTTGATTGTACTACGGACGTGAACTTTGCTCAACTAGCCATCTTGAATCACAAATTATCACTTCGCCGGCTAATTGTCCTGACAATCCCGTTCGGCTATATCACACTTCCGATAGCTCCAAGCCAAGCCAAACAGCCTGCGATATGCGCACCATCGAGGGGTAAGACCCGCCAAATATCTCGAACACAAGCCCACTTTCCCCACAGGCTAATTCGGACATCATACCTACCCCCTCTTGGTAATGTGGTACGGTGTGACAGCTAGGTGGAGAGCAGAAGAAAAAAACTCAAGAAATAGTCACAACGGTCCACTACGGAGTCCTGCCTACCTATTGACTTTATAGTACCCGCTACAAAATCCCGTTATCATCTTTTATGATGGTTGGGGGTGGGGAGAGGGACATCCTCAAGAGAGGTACTGTGCAGTGCAGTACCGTACCGGCAAAAAAGTGCCGCCGTTTTGCTATAGATTATCTTAACCCTCACCGCCCGATTGGTTAAACTGGGGTGAAATCCCCCGCTAACTTAAATTGCCATTTACGACTACGTGCTTGCCCTTGAATCGCTATTTTTCAGCGGCGTCTGCATCTCCCCTCATCCCATCCATAAGGAACCACACCCTGGACCACGACTACGTAAATCGAAAAAAAACTCAAGCCAGGAGTATCAGTGCCCCCAGACAACAACCCGAAGCCTCCCCATCACTTCCGCTTGACCCCCCCCGCCCCCCCCCCGGTGAAAGGGAAAATGTCGAAAAAGACAGCCCTAGTCCACAAGAACTGGGTCTTCAAGCAAGCATCCTCCGCGCCCTCAGAGCTAGCCCAATTTCGCCCGGTCTCACAATTCCCAACAAACGTGCACTTAGACCTCCTTCACCACGGGCTAATACCAGACCCATTCTTCGCGAAGCAAGAAACGGACGTGCAGTGGGTGGGGGAGAAGGGCTGGGTCTATAAGACGAGCTTTGCGACGCCCGGGGCGCGCAGTGTGCGAGGGGGGGAGAATTATGTGCTCATCTTCGAGGGGTTGGATACCTATGCCACAGTCAGGGTTAATGGAAAGGAGGTTTTGAGGAGCGATAACATGTTTATTACGCATCGGGTGGATATCACCGAGATTTTAAAAAGGGACGGAAATGGTGAGGAGGAGGGGGAGGGGGGGAATGAGTTAGAGGTCGAGTTTGATAGCGCTTTTTTGGTGGGGAAGAAGGTTGTTGAGGAGTGGCCGGAGCATCATTGGGGATGCTGGAATGGGGATGTTAGTCGGCTTGCGGTGAGAAAGGCGCAGTACCACTATGTTTGTTTCCTCCACTCGCACTCCAACTCGGAGTTTGAAGATAGTTGACTTACGGAGTTAGGGATGGGATTGGGGCCCGACATTGCTTACGTGCGGACCCTGGAGACCAGTTTACCTCGAATCGTACACCAGCCGCATTGCCGAGCTCCATTTCACCACCGACGTTCCCTCGAGTCTGCATGACGTTGTTATCACGGCAACAGCCGAGGTTGAGGGCCCGTGCAGCGAGGTTGTCTTCACATTGACTTCCTCCACCGGGGAGAAGATCTCTCCATCAACCGCTTCTGTATCGAGGTTCAAGAGTGGGAACGGAGCAATTGCTGAGGCTAAGTTTGAAATAGCCAACCCGGAGCTATGGTTCCCACACGGATATGGCGCCCAACCGTTGTACAAGCTCAGCGCTGTCCTCGGGGATCACATCGATAAGCTTTGGAAGACTCTCGGTATTCGGAGATCGCGATTGATCCAGAGGAAGTTTGACGAGCCGGAACAGAAGGGAGAGACGTTCCTCTTTGAGATTAACAACCTTTCAATATTCTGCGGTGGAAGTAACTGGATCCCAGCGGATAGCTTTATCCCTAGGATTACCGATGAGAAATATCAAGAGTGGTTGGAGTTACTTGTAGCTGGGAACCAGGTTATGGTTAGGTAACCCCCCCCCCCTTTCGTGAATAATGAGAATGAGAATTACTGACTAGGGTGACATCCAATGACTTAGAGTATGGGGTGGTGGTATCTACGAAGAACCAATCTTCTATGAAACGTGCGATAAGCTTGGCATCCTCGTCTGGCAAGATTTTGCGTTCGGCTGCGGAAACTACCCAGGCATGATCCCCGAGTTCCGCGAGAGCGTCCGGAACGAAGCTATCGATACCGTCAAGAAGCTCAGGCACCATCCTTCGATCGTCATCTGGGCAGGCAATAACGAGGACTATGCCTATATGGAGGGCCAGCCGAACCAGCTTGGATACAAGCATGAGGACAAGAACCCTGATAACTGGCTCAAAACTGGATTCCCCGCGAGGTATATCTACGAGAAAATATTACCGGAGGTAGTTGTAGAGTACGGAGGTGGCGTGCCATATCATCCCGGAAGCCCCTTCACTCCCGGAGAGGGTGATAGCGCGGAGAAAACGGCTGGTGACATCCACCAGTGGAACGGCAGGGCTTCCTACTCCCCTGCATCTCAGGTTCCCTACTGACCAATACCAGTCTGGCATGGAAACCAAGACAGATATCAAGATTTCGACACCCTCGCCGGGCGCTTCGTCAGTGAATTCGGCATGGAGGCCTTCCCCAATATCAAGACAATTGACTCCTACCTTCCCAAAGGCTCCAGGGACCGCTACCCACAAAGTTCAACCATAGACCACCACAACAAGGCCAGCGGACACGAACGCCGCATTGCCCTCTACCTGGTGGAAAACCTCCGCTACACATTCTCCCCGATAGAAAAATACATCTACGCCACGCAACTAGTGCAGGCCGAATGCCTGTCAACCGCATACCGTCTCTGGCGCCGCCAGTGGAAAGGCCCCGGAAAGGAGTACGTTGCTGGAGCGCTTGTTTGGCAAATCAACGACTGCTGGCCGGTAACCAGCTGGGCGATTGTGGACTACTATCTTCGACCTAAGCTTGCTTATTTCGCGATTAAGCGGGAGTTGGAGAAGTATGCAATTGGCATGAAGAGGGTGCAGGTCAGGACCCCCAAAGACAAGTATACGAATGCGTACGTGGACGTAGACGAAAGAGTGCAGGTTTGGATCGGAAGTTTCAAGACCGAGGGGATTAAGGGTGCCAGGGTGGTTGTCAAGGCTTTTGACGTCTGCGGAGAGAAGATCGCCGAGAGGACGCTGGGAGACGACGTAGCTCTCGAGAGCAACCGGTCTATGGAGATCACAGATATACGCATCCCCGGCTGGGACGGAAAACCAGACTCGCATCAGGACATCGTCCTGGCAGCGTACTTAATCGGCAACGATGGAAGCACTCTCGCTCGAAGAATTGGCTTTTTCGAACCACTAAAGTAACCGCCCCCCTCCTCCTTCGTTCTCCATTGCCAACAAGAAACAGATACGTAAACCTCAAAGACCCCAAAAACTTCGAGGCCCACGTAGAAGACGGCTGTGTGCACTTATCTACGGACGTTCCAATTAAGGGCGTTGAGGTCGAATCCTCAAAGGAAGGTATTGTGTTTGAAGATAATTGCGTGGATTTAGTGCCTGGTGAGACGGTCAGGATTGGGGTTAAGGGATTGGCGAAGGGTGATAAGGTCACACTTCGATACTTATCGTAGGGGGCATTGTCCAGAGAACACAGCACCTACAATAGATTATACTCGTAAGCGGCGCTTGCCTATGACTGATGCCCTCTACTTATTTCATTAAAGCACATTGAAGGCTCCTCTTGAATGATCAACCTTTTAGACGACCTAGTGGCTTCACAACGGATCACTCAATTACAACCCCAACTTCCGACTCCGGTCTCTGACAACTCTCTAGCACTTCTCCCACGCTAGGAGTCTAATTGCCGGTCCAAACTATATCCCTCCGAGCAGTATCAACAATAGATTCCACGGTATTGTGCCCTTCACAGCTTCAATTCTAAGCTCACCATGCAAGACTAAAAGGTTAGGGTTTCCAGCCCGGTAGACGGGCAGGTCATAGAATTCAGGCTAAAATGCTAAGCTATCGTATGATACTATGATGTAATGTAAGCTTGCCTCAACATAGAATGACATTCAAGTGAGAGAGGGGGGGAGCAACCTTCACGATAGAATTGATAACTTACCAAGGCTAGAAATAATTCATCCATTCCCCCCCTCTTCTTTGCTTCTTGCTTCTTTCTCTTCCCCCCAGTACAGACAGTTTAGAAGCTTTTCATCCCTCTTTCACCGATAAAAGTCTCGTATCCGCCCGTCATCTACTTCCCCCACCTCCTTTCGCAATTTGTCGGAAAAATGTCTTCAAAGAACCCTTCCTTCGTATTGAAGTCTGTCAAAGACCTTATCTTCGAGGAGCGTCCGGTGCCAAGGATTCAAAACCCAACAGACGTGCTCATCCGCGTGAACGTTACCGGGATCTGTGGTTCAGATGTAAGCCTCTCCTACCCCTGCTCTCTTTTTTTTCTGATAGAGTAAAGAAGACCCTAAAAAAACCATAGGTCCACTACTGGCAACACGGCCGCATTGGTGACTTCGTCCTTGAAGCCCCCATGGTGCTCGGCCACGAATCCGCCGGCACAGTCATTGAAACTGGGCCCAAAGTAACTTCACTAAAGCCCAACGACCGCGTAGCTCTCGAGCCCGGCGTCCCCTGCCGACACTGCCCCTTCTGCAAAGCGGGGAGATACAACCTGTGCATAGACATGAAATTCGCCGCGACACCGCCATATGATGGGACGCTGGCAAAGTATTACGTTCTCCCAGAGGACTTCTGCGTGAAGCTTCCGGAGAACGTAAGTCTCGACGAGGGTGCGCTGGTGGAGCCGCTGGCTGTAGGGGTGCACGTGGTCCGTCAAGCGGATGTCAAGCCGGGCAACTCGGTAGTGGTGTTTGGGGTAGGACCAGTGGGACTGCTATGCTGCGCCGTGGCGAAGGCATTCGGCGCAACCAAGGTTGTGGCAGTGGACATCGTCGACTCAAGGTTGGAATTCGCGGGGAGGTACGCTGCTACGGGGACGTTTAACGCCATGCACTCTAAGGACCCCAACGTTAACGCCGCCGAAATCATCAAGCGCTTCGATCTTATATTTGGAGCAGACGTCGCCATCGACGCTAGCGGCGCTACCCCCAGCATAAACACCTGCGTGCATGTCCTCCGCGCCGGGGGGACGTTCGTGCAGGTCGGTATGGGTGCCGCTGAGATCACCTTCCCCATCTTGAAGCTCTGTGCCAAGGAGATTACCCTGAAGGGTAGCTTCAGATACGGTCCCGGCGACTACGGACTCGCTGTAGAATTGATTGCCAGCGGAAGGGTCACGGTAAAGGACCTGATCACGGGGAGGGTCAAGTTTGAAGACGCGGAGAAAGCATTCGAAAAAGTGCGCAATGGACAGGGTATCAAAACGTTGATCGACGGACCCTTGGATTAAATTCCTTCCCCAAATTTCCGTTTCTACAATACTCCCCTCCGTCGTTAGTATTATCTATTCCCCTCGTACTCTACTGAGATAGGGAGTGCATGTATGCATTGTTTTTATTATTACTATTTATCTATATTATCTATACAGTCTGTTCCTGCGTCCTGAGGATTGGCAAGTCTTCGCAGTCCGATTATCTTAGACTTGTTCGTGGTGCCTTCCTTTGGCACAGGTACTCGCAGTGTCAGAATCTCACGAACTGGAATAGACCGTGTAATGTAATATACTTCTCTCGGCTCTCATTCCACACCATGCAAACCGAGGTGTACCATAAGCGCGAATAAACTAACCCATCACACCCCACCGCCTGCCGGTCGCTCGGCGCTTATCATTGCGCGCAATAACCAAATTCAAGTAAACCGTACCAACCAACCAACCAAGCAGCCAAGCATCTCATCGCCCTTCCCTAACCAACTCACCACCCGTCCAAGCCCTACCCGGAGTCAACAAACCTACACCACACGCCTGTTGAAGTTTTTTAAGTTCCAGAGCCCTTAGGATCTATCTCTCTACACAAGCTATCCCAAACCAGCAAATCAAGTCAAGTCAAGTCAAAACAGTTCCGAAAATTGCGGAAGACGACCAAAGTGATATTCTAATAGAGCCGAAGTTCCAACTACTTTACGAGTATCCTGTTAGTTGGGTAGTTGGCTGGTGAGCTCTCTAGGGTGGTGGCGGTGGTATAGCAGAATAAGACAAGATTGTCAATAGTGAGATGTTAGGAAGGGATGACAGGGAAGAAAGATCTTGAGAGCGCAGGTACCGTATAAATCATAATACCATCTACCCGTCCCGATCATGCATAATTTGCAAGGCCCGGCAGGGCAGGCTCACGCATGCGGGCGACACCACTGATTAAGTCCCCTCGTTAATTTTATACTTCTAAGCTTTGAGTTTCCCGACACTGCTTGGCAGCATGTATGTATCGTTCCGTCACAACCAATCACTCATGATAGATCCTCAGAAACACATCTCTAGCAATCCTCTATTATATCAAGACTAGTATCCACCTGTGTGCAAACTACACAGCTCTGGAACCGAACAGTGCTATATTTTTGACGCAACTAAAAGTGCCCACTCCGTTATATCATACCCCCCCACCAACTCAAGAGCTTTTATCCAAGCTCTATCATCAATCGGAGATAATATAATGTTATGAGATATAACTAGCCAATCCGAACAAATGTATTATAGAAGACCCAAAAAAGAAGAGAGATCCCCCAGAGGTAGAACTAAAAGGCTTATAGCCCTGCTGCAAGAAAATCCAAACGGACAAAATCTTGGGGAAGTACGAGGTAACTTACACGACCCCCAAAATCGCAAAGAAATCCCAGAACGAATAACATTCATATTTTAAAGGCTGGCTTCGGCGATTCACTAAACGTCTATTTAGTGATCCTCTTGTAGTGTACTGTACTTGTTGTTGCTGGGGATAATACAGTTGGCAGAATACTCCCCCATAAAGTGAAAGGGAAAAAAAAGAAAACCCTTCAAATTCGTTACAGTGTTTGGGTTTCGTGTCTTACTTATTACCATGAGGCATGGACTATAAACTAGAGTTAAGTCGGGATGAGCTCTTGATAGGAGCAGATATCCTAGGTATCCTCTTAACTTTTTTGGACACCTGAAAGGACTTTCTCGCCTTCTTATATGAAATGGTCTATCTAACCCCTCTGAGAGAAAAAAAGAAAGAAGCAAATGAATAAAATTTAATAAAGAAGCTCCAAAAGCGTTCCAGGGACCACATCGCCTACTCCGAAGTTCCAATTTTCCCACCATTGTTATTTTCTTCTCTTGCACAGCTCTTGACAGGTGTATCACTGTTAAAAAGTCTATTAAGGAAGGTAAACAGTTATCTTCTTTCAATAATTCATGTCCTTTTTTTTTGTTTACTGGGGCAGAAACACCCTATAGAGAAGGGGGAGGTGAAGAGAAATCGGAAACCGTAAGTGCTGATCATGGATATCTAATAACCAGACCCCTTCCTGTGAAAAGGGGTAATCGCAGTTAGGATATTAGTGTCGGGAAGAAAGGTAGGTATGGTTACGAGGGAGGCGGGCCTTAGGGGGAATTGTAGATTATAGATGCATGGCACACTATACAAGTACTCTCGAAGACTCCCCTACATTCGTGCAGGTGGGGAGCATAGCAGAAGGGTACAATGATGCAATATCCACGACTTGTGGAATTCCCGTTCAGGTGATTGCGTCCAAACCTCAGCTTGGGGGTCACGAATTACAAGTAAGGATTCTTTCACGCCTCCTGTAGCAATATGTGATCGATTGGACAGAGAAGTGGCAATGGATAACGGTTAGGATTATTGATTAGGAAAGCGATTATCATATACATAACAAGAATGTAGCCCAGCTATAATATAGTGAAGTGGTTCAGTCCCGCCAATACCACCGGGTTCCCACAATACTAATAGAAAAGAATCAAGAAAACAAAGACCTTCAAAGAAACCATACAAGAACAATAAAAAGAACAACAATAAACACCGCATGCTAGTCCTAAACAAGATCCGGATTGAAGGAAAGTAGAGATCTGAAAGAAGCATTTGAGAGGAGAAAGAAACCCTATACGAACACATCCCACAGAATGTTCGCGAGTGATATTATGTGATCCTAAAAGTAAAGCGGAAAGGCTTGGGGTAGTAAGGCCGTATATTAGGGAAAGATTTTAAACTGGGGAATAACAGCAAGTGGGATTCTTGATGGCCTTTTTTCCCGCGTTTTTCGAAAATATGAGAATCCTAGCGCGGTGGTTCCCCATCGTGCAGCATGGGGTCGTATTGATCATAGAAAAAAGTCCTTTCCCATTCCTTTATCCATTATTATTCACTATATGGTTCCCAATCAGGCCAGGGATAATTTAACTCTCCTTCACCGCAAACTCACACAAAAACGGATATCCTCTTACAGAAACCCAAGAGCTTAGAATCCCCCCATTCTTCATACGTTTAGCAGCAAGTACAATACCGGTAGACGCAAGCCCGCTGGCCGTGTCTGGGGAACTGCAAGCCACCGAGACAGTTCCCTCTGCCCGTCTTACTAACGTACATCTGTAATACCGCAGAGCACACAAGTCCTAGCAAATTACCAATCGGATAGAGATACGGTAGCATGGCTACGGCACTCAGACAATAATCCTATTCGGGAAATAAAGTTGAAATCCTAACCCCCGACCCCCCTAGACCCTGAGGTGCTATACTATACATGCGATATACTGGTATTCTACTATACCATCTGAAACTCGCGAAACGCCTTCCACTCACCGATAACTTCTCGTGCAAGTTTCAGGGCACGTTATATCCTGTAGATGGCCAGAGAATCCCGGCAAGATGAAGCATATATATTAAGAAGAAAAAAAGATAGCCGTGCCAGACTCCAACCGCTCCATAGGAGAACCATGGAGTGGCCGGTAATAGAACACTTCACATCCCCCATATTAGCATTTCCGCTCCGAACACGACACGGCACAGTACACAACCGATATCCTACCATATCGTAAGAACCAGAATAATCGAACCGCACGCCAGGGCTCTGGAACTGGCTCTCCTAGTATATTACCCCGTATCTTTCTCTTTGCTCACCCCAGGAGAGTGCCGAACGGCAGTTTTTTTTTTCTCCCGAGGCAATTCCCTCCATTCATTCAAAGTGCGGAATTCCGGACATCCCAGCATAAAGTTCAATCCTTCTAGTTCTAACGATACAAGAAAGAGTGCTCCCTTATGACGCAACTATAACCACCGCCCCCCCCATTGCACCGCTCAAAATGTGGCATTTTACGTCACGCATGTTATCACTACCCGCGCTCTCCCCAGGCCAGAAGTAACCGAAAACAGGAAAGGGGGGTCTATTTCGTATTGGCGGTCAGATACGCACAGATTCTCCACCATTCATTTCTTTGATCCCTGTTTTCGGATACCGTACTTTTGTCCTAGAAAAAAGCAGACTGACTTCGGCGCGAGGAGAGCGACGGTCACCGCGGTGGGGGCTCGGAGTCCAAGCGGGGTTCGGAGAGAAGTGCGAGATGCTGTAAGAGTAACTGTAGTTGGCAGGGTGTAATTTTATCAAGGACCAATCTTGGCGCATTGTTTTTGAAGATGGAAAAGAAAAAAAATGCCAGCGAACTATCTGCTACTCTGGCCACAACGGCATTGCAATGTCTGACCCTCCGACCGGATAACAGACACAGAAGCCAACCAGAGGAGGTCCGCCACACATACCCTTAATCCTCTCTACGGTATTGAACTGGACTGTTGGGTTGGGTGAGCACGCACTGTATCTGTGGAGCGGCACAAGTGAAGTCTGCTTTCTGCTCGGCAAGGTTTGCATGACTGTGTTTCCTTTATTGCACCTTATATGATAATAGTATTATTATTTTTACTTTTTTTCTTCTCTCCTTGAAAGAGGGAGCTTGATACCATATCTCCTTTGGAGTTAGTTGTGTGTGTGAGAGGTACGGAGGTTAGCCTGATGGAGGTAGATTGTACCCCTTTCTCAATGCGAGGCTGGCTGTAAGGTGGGGTGGGGTGTAAGATGATATCGTAGCTTGAGGCGGTGATGTCTATATTTTCACGGTGTGGAATCATTGCCCTGATGTGGTGTGGTGCGAGGATCGCGCATACACACATCTGCTGTGAGCAGTTTGGGTTCGGTTTGCTTGGCCAACGGGTTTGTTGATTGACGGATGAAATAGGAAGAAGGGGAGTGTGGAATGTCGTGGTTACTCTAGTTAATGCGAGAAAGCACCTTCGGAAAACAGCCAACATCGTATATCACAAGCACAGTAGTCCACGGCTCTATCCTCTCAATAAATTGATGTTACTCCACACATCGTTCGGAGGGAAAACACTTACTACTAGCAGAGTAAATGCAAAGAAAGAACCCTCAACCGACGCTCTCAAATACTTCCATCTCGCCCTAATTATCGTGACTAAATTCACTCGGAACAGTACACCCCACTCGAGTGATTCGGCATGACGACATGCTGGGCTACTCTCAGTGATTACTTATCTACTTCCACCAGAAAAAGGAAAAGCGCGATGATAATACAAAAGGGGGAGGACACACCCCACATCCTAGGATTCGTGATCATTCACCTGGCACGAATCTACGGTGATCACTTTGCTAAAACCGCGGTACGGTACCGCACAGCACACAGCACACACCACCATCGCAAAAGCCTTGAGGCCAAAACTAATCAAGTAAACAACCCCTAGCCGCCCACACACACAAATTGAACTTTACCAACATAAATACCAGAGCGTAGACCAGCTATCGCCCTTAAACTCACAAACCCCGCGGATTCTACCTTCTTTCTATCTATCGAACAATCCCTACTCGGATAGGATATATCTCCGCACAATATCACTCCCTCACTCCCTCGTACACAGTAGCTCAAAAGCAGCTCCTCACCCCCAACTCTCCTTCCTCCCTGAGTCAGGCAGTTCTCACGTGTGCCACACATCATAATACCTCAACTCTCCAGCGCAATACGAGCCGTAGAGTGGTGCTCCAAATCCCAACCACGTCACGGTAGAGCTGAAGTACTAGTACAGGCATCAGACACGAAGCATGCAAACACATGGACCAAAAATCCTACGCAAAATTATTTGCGGGAATTTGGGCACCCATACCAAATTAGGACCCAAAATTCAGGGTATCTCGCATTGGACACTTACACCCCGCACAAGAACAGCACCGTTACACCGGGTCGGAGTTCCGCTTCCTCCCCTGTAGACAGGCAGGCGTGATAATGCAGGATTGCGGCAACGGGGGCCGTGTTATTAAATAAATCCTACCTACCAAGACCAGGACCAAGCTCAAGGACGGCTCGGAGCGCGGGGTTAAGAGGTGGTCGCGGTGGTTGTGGAATGGAACGACGGATGGCTCTTATTTACCGTATTTTCTCGCGTGCTTGGGCTTATGTCACGGGGAGGGGAACCCTAGTATTGTTGTGTGCGGGTCGGCTACCGGATGTCGGTATTATACGGTACAGCGCGGCGACGGGTACGGCACTGTGCGGGCTGGAGTCCAACTAGAATCTCACAGGGCAGGATCATCTACGTAAAGGGTAGAAAGTAGGAAAGTGTTTCTGCCCCTCGATACCTATGTCCACGCATGCATACAGACCGGACGCACCATGGACTTTCGGACACCGTTGTCACCGGGACACACGTACCCCCCTCCATCCATTATCGCGCCAATCGGAAGCTCGTGGCACAAGGGAAACGAAGAGACGGCTTGGAAATAGCGGGTAGGGCTGTGACCTCTTGCCGACACATGTGATAAGGAAAATGTCAAAGTGAAGGGTTTGGATAAGCGATCGTTTCCGGTTGATACATGGGCGCTCTAACTATCCATCACACGGCACGGGATATTTTATTCCGAGGCAAACATATCATGGGGCGTTTTGGTCGATGCGGTTCTTGGAACGTTGATAGCTGAGGGTGTTTGTTTAGGTTGGTGTGGGAGGATAATTACAGCCAGAACGCGATCGAGGCAAGGAGGGAGGGAGGGCATAGCACCAAGAGTTGGCGTTATCTTGCTCAAGCTTTGCAGTGACGGAATGACTTGACTGGCCGTATCAGTACAGTAGTCTGGTTTGGTTCCAAAGGCCATTCTGTTTTGTAGCCAATTACCAGGGCTCGTTGAGAAGATGGGCTACAGTAAAATCCCTCGAAATGCACCATCTCTGTCAGCCCAATATAGGTTTAGTTTGACAAATTAACAAAATTGCGAATGCTAGTTACTGAGATCTAGCGCATCTTGTGGGTCTTATACCATCTCAGAGGCTTTTGACTCAGAATCCGGAGATTATATTTGCCTGACGGAGAGGGTGGATTTCAAGAGATTTTACGGGGTACCGGAGTCAGAGCGCCGATTTTGGCCCGGCCAGTGTGATGCTTTTTCCAACCGTTTCTCATCAATACCAGCCAGGGTACAAAGTGCCCGTAGGTTACCGGACGGTCAAATTAAAATAATCCCTGTCTTGCTCGAAAACATCCCCCTTGTACCGTGCGATACTGGTACAAGTACAGTAAGGCATAACCACCAATCCCAACTCCAGTACTAGTACTAGCTACTTGTACAAGCACAGCAACGGTATAGCAGAAACCGGAACAATCGGACCTCACGCTAGGACGTCCAGAGTTCCCCTCTTTAGATTGAATGGGGCCAGGCAGGGCGAAAAAGAATTTGCTTTCAGCTCTCAGTTGAAACGTGCGAAATGGAAAACACAATAAGCCTTACCAAGTTTTTTGGAATAAAGATTCACGTAATTAAAATCCAGGTTGCAGAAAACATGCTAGGAATTCTGGGTGCAAGAGTTCTAAGAGAAGAGCCCAAAAACACAGCCAAGATAGTCAGTCTACATGAGATTTCTACATGACAGCCACACTGGCTGGCTCCATGTACTCACTCCCAGTGATTGGCAGGGCAAAAAAAATTGGCAACGTTATGTTAAATTCTGTGATTCCCTTACTCAACTACTTCTTAAGGAACAGAACCTGTTGTGCATCCTTGTGGTACTTGTACCGTAGTTGGCTAAGCCTGTGCATTTTGTATGGAAGCCCAGGTGGATATCGATTTCTTTTGTTGCCAAGTTCGTGCAGTGCGCCCGCGTCCGCCAAGCTCCCATGCCCTTCCATGCACAGCTAGCCCTTGGAAACGCTTTTCTAGCCCCCTCTTTCTATCATTCAGTATATAGAACAAGTCGCGATGGGGCTTAAAATGCCCCAAAGCAGTCATCTAAAAGGGTCTTGCTGTTCTGTTGTTGTTGTTGTTGTTGTTGTTGTTGTTGTTAGCACAATATATTAGGTATTCTCCTTGGGGTGCGAGGAAGAATCCGGAATAGGGATTTTACGGAGGTGGCTGCCTCCGAATACAGAGTAGTGAATTTGTGCTGGCGCTCAGAGGGGCACGGATTTGACATCCCGCGAATCCCTGTACGGTATTCGGCTACGGTCCCCGTACTTCTTGCCCTCAACGAGCAATCTCCACAATACCTCCGACATCAGTCCATCCATCCCTACCAATCCAATCGATCAAACCACCCCACAGCTCACAACCTGCGATCTACCGTATCTAAGCCTCATTCACATATTTACCAAAAGCAGTAAAAAAAAACAAAAAAAGCATCATCCGAGCACCACCAAATAGTGCTTCTATCGCATGGTACCTACTGTTCCTTGTCTTTTTTTTCTTCTTCTTCTCCTTCTTCTTCTCTCGCTTCCCTCGCTTTCTTCCTACCGATAAACTTTAGGTACTAGTCTTGACAAATCAACGGGGGGGAGTTGTACCGACTCGCTCTCCCCGGGGTGGGGTCGGGGTAACTGATTGGGATCCTGGAGTGGCGGTGACTGAACTGGGCTGGGCTGCCAAATACTCGTACATGTGTGCTCACTCGGTGGTTCAGTTTCCGGAGGGGGTGAGGGGATCGAAAGGCTACAGGTGAAGTGGGGGGGAGCAGCCTGCAGCGTCGTCATTCGAGTGGGACGGGGAAGTAGCGGGAGGGGCTCCGCGGTGCGGTACTGCAGCTCGCCCAGCTTCTATAATATGCATATGATACAGTACGAATGAAACATAAATCATAAGGTGACAAATACTGTTTGTAGGGGGATAATACAGTAGAACATGTGACCCTCGCGGCGATTAATTACCCGATAAGTTACCAAGGTATTATAACTCGTATTGCCGGACTCAAACTCGAGCATAGTATGGCCTATAGTACGGGTGCTGGACTCGGGGAGTTAGTAAAAATCGGAAAGCTATTTCCGCCGATCCCATATATACAGTCCTCTACAGAGACAAGGGTTGTGTTCCCCGATTTTCCAATGACTCCCCCGGAGGACTGTATCACGATTAATTGCGTCGACATCTTTTTGCGATGCGGTCAATAACTCTGGTCGTTACCCTTTATTTATAGACCCCCTTTACATGTTTGCAATCGCCAAGAAGGAGCTTTCCCTTCGACAACCTCCTCACCGGAGGACCCCTGGCCTCACACGGCACGATACTGCTTATTCATACCCTAAACCAGCATATCCTACAGTACAAGCGACCTGAATAAGCTCAACCCACCGACCACATAATTACGGGTATTTGGGTTTGGCTCCCCTTACCT
>Ga0307507_10003322_pt1 | contig 31519 bp, 26 predicted proteins | sample 7_EM_MG_FD_207223 | JGI IMG/M metagenome (GOLD analysis project Ga0307507, IMG submission 207223) | Populus trichocarpa ectomycorrhiza microbial communities from riparian zone in the Pacific Northwest, United States - 7_EM | ecosystem: Host-associated > Plants > Roots > Unclassified | place... | reverse complement strand
CATAGATACTAGCTAGGCTTATAAAGGAAAAGTTAAAGGTCCCTTATAAGTGGTGGGCATATGCACAAAAGCATACTAGAATTAGTAAAAGTAGTTACTTTTAAGATAATAACTTTACCGGTTAAAACTTATATATACTTACTGCAGTACTACGGTAAATATATACGCTCTGCATATGCACCGCATATTCTAACATTTTAGTATAGGCTTAAACTCCATATATAAGAAATATTCGACCTATAAGAGCTATATAAAGAGACAGGAATAGATAATATATAGAGAAATCATAGTAACTTAAAGCAGATAGCAGTACAGCTACAGAAATAAAGTATATATATACACTATAAATGCAAAGTAGATGCTAAGCTTAAGCAGCCTAAAAATAGTAAAAAGCAGCTAAGTAATAAGCTAAAAATCCTAAACTAAATCTTCCTTAGAATTCTTAGAACCTATTTAACACCCTTAAGCCTAATCTACAGTATATACCTAATATAGAATTACCTACTATATTTAATAGGCAGACTATGTCGCAGATAAGTAGAACAGATAATAATATTATATTAGTATTAGATACGTCGCGCGTATCCACAGCATATATAGCGTAGATATTGCCCCTACCATCTTAAAGTTAAACGCCCCAGACTGTGGGTAAAAGGCATAGGTCTAACCTATCTATAAAGGAGATAGAGAAGGAGGCATATATACTCTATATAGAAAATATAGAGCAACAAATTAATAAATTAAAACAGGCTAAAGATATATATAATAAAGCAAAGGAGCTAGCAGAGCTTAAGAAGTGGGCGTAGGAGCATAGTATTAGCATATAGGGCGCATATGCACGGTATACACAGAGCAAGTGTTATAGAGTTCCATCACTATAAATAAAGAATTGATTAATATAGGCCTATAGCCCCGCGCCCTATATTAGGTATATACCTAGCCTATCTATCCACTAAACTCCGCCTAAACTCTAACTATGCATATTGCACATTGCGTATGCAGTGTGCAGGCCTAGCATATACTAGGACTTAACTAGTAATATAGGACAAGCGGCAGGTTCCACCCGCGGTAGGAGTGGCTTATATAGAGCATAAGCATAATATACGCAATAGAATAAACTAAACTTACCAGAGCTTTTACTACTACTATAGCGGCGGCCTATTGTTTTTCTACTCCCTATACTAAACATTAGTAGTGTATATATAGGATATATATAAAGCAAACCTACCGCTCTAGCAGCGTGTAGATGGTAAGGGGGACTCCTTATAGTTATCTAGGGGGGTTAGGCCGCGCTGCGCATATAGTTAGCGTATACTAAACATATATAGGTAAAATACTAACCTTACACTTTAAGCCGGTAGAGGGAGTAGTGGGGCTAACGCACTATTTCCCTTATGTTAGCATATGCCTAGCATAAGCGCGTGTTAACCTATAGTTAGTAGAAGACATTAGGGGTTTGCATATACATAGGGTATACGCGTATAAGCTAGCAATATAACCAAGTGGTAGTTTTAATAATATATATATAGGGGATACGCCAAATTAAACTTTCCTAGTCTCCTAAACATAGAGTCAAGCGTTAGTTTTAAAATCGGGCAGTATCCCTAGTAGTAGCTATACTTATTCCTTATACACGCTACCCTTAGGCCTATAAGTGCCTTTGGGTCTAAAATCAAACTTAGGGGGAATAAGTATATAGATAAATAGATATATATATTGGGGTATAGTACGCATATATAGAAGCAACACTAGTGCTCTTACCTTGCAATAGAATTGCCTACTAAATTAGGTAGCAAACCCCTGGTCCTAGGCACTACATTTAATTAGCTTAGGCTAAACATATACACGGCATAGGGTAGACATACGCAAAGAGTATATAGGCATCTATATACTCTAAAATCCTAGAACCCAAGGGGCCATAACTATAGATACTATTAGCGACGCATATGCGACGCATAGGCATAGACATACCCGGGCTTATATAGGTATCTCGCATCCTACTAGCTACTAGAGAGAACAAACAGCTTTAGGGAACTATAATGCATTAGCCTCGTATATACGCTGCATATATATAGCATATACTTCTTACCTACAACCAGCTCTCCGACTGATGTGTTATTAGTAGTCGGGTTAGTCACTACATATAGTAAGCATATGCCAAGCTACTATAACAACATAGTAGTATATATAAGCACCGCTGTGCTCATTGTGGACATGCCGGCGATACTATAGCTATATTAGTAGAGCCGCAGGCGCTGCGTATATGCAAAACATACACTTAGCTAAGCGGTGAAGACATGGCCGCACATCTGCGTACCATTAACTGCAATATCATACCTAAACTTTGGCTTAGCATATGCTACGCATAGGGTATAGATAAGCAATATATACCATAGTATTAACCAAGGAGAGCATAGAGGCGGTATTAGGTGGGTCTGGTATACGCTTAGCATATACCTACGCAGTACATAAAGCCGTATATACTCGCGTTATCTTAGACCGAAACGGTTGGGGCTATATATAGTTAGCATATGCACCGGATATGCGGCTCTATATATACTCACATCTTCCTCTAGCAAGAGCTACTACAGCGCGCGCTATAGTTATTATAAGTATATACCATGTATATGCAATCCTATAACTAACTAGGAGTTACCTAACCGGGATTAGGATTTAGAATCGGACCTATAAGGCTTTATAAGTATAGTATATATATATACTCTGCATATACTTACCATAGTAATAGCCGAAGGCAGAAGGGTTAGCGGTAGAGGCCACCTATAGGTTGTTGAAGTCTGCAATTATTAGATTGCTCATGGTAAGCGTATACGCGGCGTATACGATAGTTAAATTAGTAATAGAAATTCGCCTTATTCTTTCTGTCAGTATATGCAAGACCTATACCTATATTATGCTGTATATACTCGTGGCATACGCTGTAATGTTATAGAGAAGATGTTGTAGTGCGACTGTTATTATAGATATGCTACGCGTGTGTATAGGCTATGTTTTAATGACTAACTACCATTACCTTATATAGCCATTGTTTAGCGCATATGCGCGGCATATACACTGCCATAAACTAGGATATTTATAATTTGAGGATAAACGGCTTTGCATTTTCTATTTTATTTAAATTGCATGTGCATTGCATATACATAGGCTCAGCGTGGTCTCAAGCTAATTGTGGTCACGAAGCTGGTTTGCAAGTTCTAACCACGTTAAACTTTCTAACCACGCCAAGTCTTTTCCGTGACCACGCCGAGCTGTGAGCCCGCCGATGTAGGTTAACAAGAATATGCCGCGTTTCGGCATGGATGGAGGGTAATATACGAAGAAGTCTGCCGCACACGCCGCCCATGCTAGTGGTGAGGATAAGCATAGCGCCAAATACGATAGACGATGACCAATGATGGTCGTTTTGTTACCAACGGAAGGTGTGGAGGTGTCAAACTGCGGACCTGCGCTGCCTACGAGGACGAAAAAGACGATGGCCTGTGGAATCCAAGCGTAGCGCTCGTAGGTATGAAAGGCTTTCATGCCTACCACGGCGACTATCAGGGTAATTACGGCAACGATAATAATCCCCACAACGAGGGGCATTCCGCCGCCTTGGACTGCAGAGAGAAGTTGGCCAGTAATGATGCAATTTATCATGCTGTATCCTAACGTGATTACCATGCTAAGGACACAACATATTTTACTAGGGTAGTAACCCATAAAATATCGAGTTACAATCTGCTCGACGAATTAGGCTTTGTATTACTCATAATAATACATATGGTGGGTCCTTTTAGGCTATAAATAAATAATGAAGAGAATAAAAACGTGATAAAGGCAGACCAATGTTTTTAGAATATTCACGGTGACACTAACCATTGTCCTATTCCCACTTCGCGGGCCAAGTACTGGTGTAGGCCGGGCCTAAACAACCTATCAAGACACCGAAAACAGCACAAAGCGCAGAATCCTTGAAGCTAAGCTCAAATACTAATGGGCCAAGCATCGCAAGCGTGATACTGTTGACCGTCAAGTCGCAGCTTATCCAAAGAAGGGCGATCTGCAGGTACGAGGAAGCAGTAATTAGCTGCCGTTCCGATGGGAGAACTCGGGCAATACCACGAGACTCAAGTCCCGTAAAAGCTTCGAATCTTGCATTCCATTGCTTGAGCTTCTGCCAGATTGAGCTTTGAGTATGTGCAGAACTATTAGCTTCCGTCGAGGATATCGTCGTCGATGGGGACGGGACTGCCTCACGTCCTTTTTCAACGTCCTTGGAAAAGGCTCCTGTCCCTTCCTGCGGCGGAAACGCCCTCTTTGATTCCATTCTGCCTATAGATATGGGTAAATGGCCAGCTGGAAACGATAGTGAACTTGTTTTTGCGGGGCATGTATCTGGGCTAACTCCATTCCCTGCTGACATTATTTCGAGTCTGATCTCGTTCAATTTGTGATGCACGTGCGGATATTCTTTCCTGATGGAGTGTAGGTTGTTGAACGCGATCCTTAGGAGCATACACCTCGGAGAGTGTGGGCGAAAGCTCCGGTGATGCTCGCCAAGGCGTTAAAACGTGGCGTATTTGCACGCTGGCCGAGCTTTTGTCCACACTCTCCGAGGTTCAGACTCACCCAAAACCTAGTGGGTATTGCCCCCATCGCGAGGCCTATCTATCCCTTCTGCTGGTGTCCTATGATAGTTGGACCGTGCGCGAACACCAATCATAAGTACGCTTAATCCTATTGATTCTATTGGCTGGCTCTTATCGATAACCGTAGGACCGATTTTACCAGCGGAAGGGATATAGCTTTTTACTCTTTAATTAGCCTTTAAAGATTAATAAAGAAATACCATATATATATATAGCTGTGTTATTAAATTTAAAATTAGCGAGAGTTATTTAATTATAAGTTTTACTTCTTTTAAGTTATATAAACGGTTAGTTGTGTAGACAATGAGGGTGAGCGGTCTAATTTGAAAGGCTTAGAGAGTAGGGCTTGGGCTGAGGCTGTGCAAATAGAAAGGAGGTGGCCAATCATCGCTTATTATGCTTATTCTACTTGTAGTTAGTTTAAGCTAGTGCATTCGAGATGCCTCCTGACGACAACGGCGCTAGACCTCCAACACTGTTCTCGTCTTCGGACGGTTTTCCACCCTTAACAATACCACCGGAGTATCCAGCATTTCGACCAAGATGGCTACCGTCTTCCAGGTGATGCTGTTGGTTTTTGGCATTTTCTCTGCTGCCTTCGCGGTCGCAATGGATGGAACGGACGGAAATTGTCAAGGAACGAAATCGAAACGCGCACATTGTGCGATGGATGGAGCAGCTCAATAACGTGGGTAGAAGGGGGTCGGAGTTTTCGTGAAGCTTGACATGCCTGGCTATCGACAGCACCAGCACTTGAAAGAGAATCGGCGGATTACTACTACCCAACAGAAGAACCAAGCGCCATCCTCCTCAACATCACCCTATCCTCCGAAAACCAAACGCTCTTTCTCAACCACCGACAGATTCTGCCACTACTCGATACTTCAATACCGCCATGCATCGAAGCCCACCAAGCCCCGGCGAATACCTCGAATCAAAGACCTCGTATCCGTTGGGCGTCTTCAGGGAATTTATTATGGTATGACGATTGGCTATAGATGTATTGACCTTGATTACGATCGCCTTGTCTCGGCGGACCCGGCTACTGGACGACAAGAACCACGTCCCTACCCTCAAATTCCGCATTATGGGACTTGTACCTTCTGCTGGTGGGGAGAATACAATCCTAGATATGGCTGCTCAGCAGGTCCTGCATATAACATTGGCAGACCAGAAACATGGCTGTTTCGATGCTCCCGACCGGTCCTACCTGATCACCGATGTAAAATTCAAGACTTGCAGGGACTCGTATCCGTATACAAGCGGTCCTACCCCCAACAACGAAACCTACGTCGATAACTGCAGTATAAAACCATGGCGGTGTTCTGATAAAGGTATGCGGGCTGAAGGAACCCCTTGGTACCGGTACGTCTGGCGGCACAAATTCGATCGATACGGACGCGTTGGGTCATTACGCCACCAGCTGCTTCAGCGTTGCTCAGAAGTGTCGCGCTTTTTCAACGACACCTGGGAGATATGGCTTATTTCGTTCGCATCTGCATTCGCGGCTGGAATTCTTGCCTACGGAATATACCAATTTGTGAAATTCTATATTCGGTTCCATGCTCAACGCAGTAAGCAGATTATGCTTGCAGCGGAGCAGGGTCGGCTGTTGGATGGTTCTAAAGATGAGAATGAAGAAGCAAACGTTGGAGATTCTATTGGCTGGAAGGGCGATGGCGATAGCCAAGGGCAAAATCCCGTGGACCTACCACCAACCTATGATGCCTGCATGAAACCGCTTCCCCTCGAACCTCGAACCTTAGATGAACTCCATCGAAGCGAAGATCATTCGGAGCCTGATCTTATTGTTTTTGATGAGCACGGATTTGAACCCTTTCAAAGTAATGTTGGCACTGTATAATTGGTATGTGATGAATTGTATAATAGAATTTTGCCTTCTAGTCTATGGCCTTTTCTTATGACCCTAATTAATCTGCCTAAATAGAGAGTATAGAAAAGTGACCGCATATCTTAACTTAGCAATATGGAGTCGTCAAGAAGGTTAGAAAATCAACAACCCACCAACGGTCTCATCACATCATAACTTCCGCTGTTATAGAACCACATTCCCCAAACTGCTCTAAATGTTGCATCGTCATCATCGTACCTATCAAACGTCGCGTTTGGTCCTTTACTGCTTTCCTTATCTATGCTTCACGTCATTCTGTCACCCTGCACTTTCGACCTCATCATCTGACTGCTATTCTGGTTTGGCCGTGACCAGTAGTTGTGCGGCACGTGGAGAAGACCCTCTCTTTCTCTACGCAAATACTCGATTTGATTAATGCGTTCGTCGACATCAACCACTTCGTCCAGAACGTCTGCGACCAGCCTCTGAAGATCGGACAGGAATGCTTTCTCCTCCTCATCCTGCTGAATGAAGGCTTTCTCCACAATGTGCTGAACTTTCACACAGACTTTGAATCAATAGGATTGTAGAGTTTATGAATCAAAAGTGTGATCTCGCTCAAGTTGACCAATAAATACCGCGTCCGCTCGGCGCCTTTCTCGCGCGGTGGTATATAGCCAAGTATCGAGCACAGCACGTGTATCTTGCCTGCCTCGCCACGGATCCACGGAAGAGCTAGCCTGTACTTATCCTCGAAGGACTCTGGGTCTAGTGGCGCAATATCGAATGGAGCGAGCGTTTTGATGAGACCTTTCAGGCATACAGACAGCTTCGGCCGAGATTGAGATGGCATTGGCTCGATGGCGGATATGACTTTGGGATCGAGTCTCCGCTGTGGGGGATGCCGAATTTTGGATAGTCTAGAGAGGATAGTCTAGTAGGGTGCGGTTCCATATTCATCCTCTTTGGGTTGTATTTCCTTGTACTTCGGGTCTACTCCGTTGTTTGCCTGGTGTATCTTCCGCTAATTCTTTCTTAGAGTCATTTGCATCTCCGTCTCTATCGAAATCAAAAGATTCTGGTCGAGAGAGAGCCCCCTCAAGGATTAGGCCTATAAAATGAGCAGCCGGCGCTATTTTGTCGATATTGGATGGGTTACTCACTCTATGATTGTTTCCAACGTCTTTCTGAATGGCTAATTTAAGTTCTATCTGGGGCGAATACAGGCCTAAAATATAGGCCTCTATGGAGTAGCAATCAATGAGTGATTACTACTGAAACAAGCAACAAAAAAGAACAAGAGCGATCTGCAGGAGATCACGCGTGGAGGACTCTAGATGCTTCCTCACCTAATTTCAGATATCTACGGCATCCAGGATGTCTTACTAGGAGTGCTGTTATTAATATTCAATACTTATCGGCAAGGATTCAATACTTTTCAATAATACTCTATTAATATATTATTGAACTAAATATTACTTGAAGAGCCTTTGAATATTCAAATCATTATTCAATAATATGATTTTATCTAGGTGTTGAGAAGTATTAAATATTGATAACAGCACTGTATAGTCTTAGGAATCCATTTCTACAATAGTTAGCCAAGTTAGCTAATGTTGGTCACATAGGGTGACTCACCAATAACAACTACTCAAGTAGGTTACAGTAATGTTGGTTAATAGCTTCTTTTTATTGGAATAAGGAAGGGCGAGGAGCTTAAGACTCCTCGCCACGCTAGTGCCGCGGCGTCACGTGACAACCGCTTGCCTAATTCCCAACACTGGCAACTCTTCTTTTATAGTTGCCATCTATATATAAATACTGCTTGACTAGCGTAACAAATATCAATCCTCCTTACTTACTATTGCCACTATAATATAAGTCTCACTATCCTAAAATTTGCCTCTTAGCACGTGGTGCTTTCTTACTTAGAGTTATAGGTGGATATTATATTAGGGCCACTAAGGTGCTAATTATAAGTAAGCTAATAGCAATTTTCTATACCAGGTATAGAAAATCCTAATTAGCTGCTCTTAAATTACTATATCTCCTACTCCCTTTTAACCCAACCTTTAACTTATATATATAGAGTATTTATATTAACAAACGTCTCTAGTGCCTTATTTAGGTTTACCTTTATTATTACATCTACTAGGTTATTTTAGCCATTAATCCACTAAATCTTAAAGAGTTTTTAACACTTATAGGATTATTAAAGTGCTATAATATTAATTATAAGACGCTTCTCCTTTATAGTATTAAGCTTAACTAAATACTTATAGAGGGAATATAAGTTAGTGTATACAATTATAGGGATAACAGGGAGTTTAAGTTAATTTATAATTATCTTTAGGGTAGTTCTAATTGCAATTACTATATTAACTCTGCTAACTATTCCATATATCTCTAATACTAGAACGCTTCGGATAACGCGCTTACTCTTAATTAAGCTCTAATAGATAAAATTACTATAGATTATAAAGTTATTCTCTCTAGTAGATTTATTTATAATAATAATTTTATATCCTAGCTGGGAGCTAAAATCTTTATTATTTATAAATGATCTATTAACAAATATAAAGAGCTTAATAATAGGAAGATTAATAGGCATATAGAATAGTCCCCAATTAAGATAGTTTATTTGCCAGGAAAGATGCTTATTTAGGGCAAGGATATTATCCTTAGTTAGTTCCTAGTATTAAGCGGTAATAGAGAGATTAAATAAAGCCTTAGGTTAACAGATAGAAGTAATATAAGCTCTATAAGCGCGTTACTCTATATATTCTTACTTTAGAGAATTAACGTTAATAATATTAATCTTCTTACCTTAATCTTTCTGGCGTAAAGCAATAAAATCCTTGTTTAGGGAGAGGATGTATCTATTAAAAAGTAATAGTGTTATTAAATTAAGCTTTTTCTTTAGCTTTGCTATAAGATTTACCTTTACTAGCTTATCTTCTTTAAGAGCTAAAAATTAGTCGTCTCCTAAGATAATTATATTATTAGTTTATATGCCAATAATTCTAAATAGAGTTCCCGTAGTTATAATAAGGAAGTAGGGATTAAATATAGAAGTAGTCATTAAGAGCTTCTCTTTATAGTACTTACTATAAGTAGCCTACTAATAAGTTCCTACCTCTGTGATTCCATATAATGGCTTAAGTATAACTATAATTATATCTTTAGGATATTAGTAGCGAATTTGCTCTAGAAGGTATACTAGTATTAAGTGCTAAAGGCGCATCTCTAATTAGGTATAGGCCTAAGTAATATCTTATAAATAAACCACTATTCTATTCTTTATTAAGGAGGGAGCTAGTGTAATAATAACTTACTAACTAGCTTGTTAAATTATAGGGGATTATATAAGAATTACTTCCTTACTGTTGTTATTATAACCTTAAATAACCAGTCTTAACTTCTTAAATAGGGTGTTAGTAGCTTTGCCCTTAATCTTATTAACTATTCTTAACTTAAAGATACAAACTCCATTAAACTTAATAGGGTTATACTTCTTAAATTTAAAAACTCCTCTTATAATAAGACCGTTAATCTCCTACTTGTTAGATGCTTAGAAAGAAGCTCTTAAAGTTATAATATGGCCTTCCTTTTAAAGCTGTTTTGCAAGCTTAAAGTTAGCCTTCTCTTTAGCTATTATAAAGGCCATTAATAACTCGTCTTTACTCTTAATAGCGGTAATAAATTACTCTTTAAAATCAATAAGGTGTTGGCGATTTTGTAATCCCTTTAGGCGACCTCTACTGCGTTATAGTTGCGGCATATCTGCTATAATTATATTAGGATTATAGTCGCCTTCTAAAGTATATTAATTATAGTTCTCCTTTAGGGGTATCCTCTAGGGTATCCTATAAAGGCTCAGAACTATTATTTCTATAATAGGGCTTAATAACGGTTAAGCGGAATTAAGTGGGTCTATAGGGCATCTAAAAAGTGTAAGTTTAACTATTAATTATAATAAGTTTATATAGGCCTAACCATCCTCCCTTTTTACGCCATACGCGTACCTTAAATTGGAGTGGCAGATTAAGCGTAGTTAAGGTATTTAGGCCATTTCTTATTTCTAGTACGTTATTGACCTAACGCATAGCGTAGAGACGTTGTATCTCTTTTATTGCTTTGTAAATAGCCTCTACTCATTACATAACAGATAGGGATGGTGGAGAATTATTAGTTATTTAAGGGTAGGTGCTAAAGACTAGCAATATAGGTATAAGCCTATCTAGGCTAGTGGAATTATTAATAGCCTTAACAGCTATCTATAAGATAAGCTCTTTACTAGCGCCCTCTAGTTCTAAAGAAATAATCTTATATACTTATTATAATGGCGTATAATATTATTCTACTTTTCTAATACTATTATATACCTTAATAAGGACTTCCTTAACCTTAATTTCTATTGCCTTTACCTATTACCAAAACTCTATAGATAAGAAGTTCCTTCCTATATTATAAATAACTTAATTAGGGGGTTCTAGGTAGACATTAATCTAGTATAATTAAAGAGTATCCTATACGTTCCTAGCTAATATATCCTTTAGGAAACATGCAGCTTAGAAAAAGGTTAAGAGGTTAATAACTTAGAGTACTAGCTTGCCGCTAAGATATATAATATTAATAATAATATAGAAGTTAAAGTTGTAGTTATCTTTAAGGGTAAACTTAAATCGGCTAGGGGACTTCTGGTTTATTTAGTAGTAATAGTAGTACTTTATAAGATGCTTAATTATCTTAGCCTTAACTTTATAACCTACTTACTAAAGAACCCTAAGCAATCTATAAACTAATAGGTAACTGTCGGGAATGAGGCAAGTTGCCATTACGCGAGGTATATTGCCGTCACGTGTTAACGTGGCCCTAGTGTGGTGAGGAACCTTAAGTTCCTTACCCCTTTTTTTATTTCCTATTAAGAATTAATTAACCATTATTATACTATCTATAAACCGTAGCTATGTGATATTACCTTGTGTAACCAACACTAATTAGTGGTTAACTTTACTGTTATACTATAGAATAGCTAGGTATTACTAAGAAGAGACAAGCCACTGTACCAGTACTACTTATGCTAGAGGAAGCTGTCTTTTAAGGTTAGAACTGGTCCTAAACCTTAAATAGAACTCTTCCACAAATCTAAGGATTTAAAAGGCTAGAACTGGTCCTAAGCCTTTCTAAGATTACGGATTCTTGCGTCCATCACATAGAATAACACGCTTTATGAGTCTTCGCAATTTAAGGCCAAAACTGGTCCTAAGCCCTATAACCGCAAATACACGTTATAAACGCGTACCAAACGACAAACGCGTACTAAATGACAAATATATATTACGAACGCGTACCAAACAACAATCCCTATACCAATAACACTTCCCTCCCTCCAAAAATATGGCTATACCTACTTTAAATAACTGGAAAGACTCCTTACTACTAGGGGTAGCTGAGCACGCGAAACTTATTAATGAAGATTAGGATGAATTCGCCTTTGATATAATAACTTATACTATAAAATAAGTTAACGGCTTTTTCCTACACTATATTATATTCTACCAAAATAGATGCTACGCCGACTTATAACTATAGGAGTATTTTAGGGAGGATTTTATAGGATGGACTGCTGATACCTAGGCACTTGGCAACATTAATATTGTTTAGGATTTTTAAGACTTCCTCTATAGGAATGGGGTATATATTGCTAAGAACAGTAACCCAATTGCTAGCAATATTTAGGCTATTATTATTAGTACAAAAGAACTAATATGGACAGAAGCTAAGATTATACGTTAACTATAGAAACCTAAAAACAACCTATATTCTTTAGAAGGTAACTTTAATTTGTATTAAAACCCCTAGAATATTAACCCCCTACCTAGAGCTGCTCTCCCACCTAGAGGTGCTCTCCTACTTAGAGTTGCTCCGCCTCTACCTCCTCCACTCCAGCTAACCGGTGAGCCTTTACTACGAGAAGTTACGAATCTGATAAAGGTATATTTAGACAAAGAGAAGAAGTTTAGAGGAGAACTATATAATATACTTAGAGCAAAACTACAGGTCTTTTATAACTGTTGTAATAAGGTCGGAATTTAACGCTATTAGTACTATTACGCTTTCTCTATTATGTTAAAGGGACGGGCAGCGACATTCTATTATAACCACATTGCGGGTAAAAACTATAGCTTTAATATAATGCTTTAGCTTACTAAAGCCTACTTTAAGACTAACGAGAATCGCTAACTTTATATATCTAAATGGCGAGAGACTACGTTCTAGAGAGTTATTACTTCCAACCTAATAAAGACTTGTTTAGAGTGCCTTTAACTACTCTTTAATAAACTCCAGAAAATCCAATATGGCCTTACCAAAACCTACTAAAATAAGAACAGCCTAAGGGACCAGGTTATTTTAGTATGCTATAGCGTTCCTAAGTGCAACTTAGCGCTATATAAACCTGCGGATACGTTTAAAGGAGTATATGCTAAGCTATGCTCCGCTGTAGGTACTGTGATGCGAACACAAGAATCTTAATAGCTCTATACCAAAAACTTTACCCAAACAAGTATTCCCGACCAATATGATTATAACTGGACTGATTAAACATATAGTAGCCATAGTAGGGAATATAAAAAAGGGTATAATTAACGTTAACTATAAGGTAACTGTGGAGGTCCTTATGGAGGTTCATTTTAAAGTAATCGCTAGAAGAAGTGCTATGTTTATAAAAAGCTAAAGTGCTAGTTAACTAGACACTCCCTTAATAAGCGAAAAGAGGCATATAATAAGTTCCGTTAGAGTGCAAGAAACGTTGGAAATTATAAGGTTACTATGGCCTACTTCTAAAGCTTCCTGGTTTAATACGAAGGTGTAGAAGACCTTAAGGGTAAGGTTAATAAGGTTAAACAGCTCCTTATAGATATGGAAATTAAGGACTACTCTCCTAACCAATACTTTACGGAGTATAGTGAGGTAGATGGTATATAAACCGTTGCTATTCTTAATAACTAATCTACGCTCTATTCTATTACGAAATTAGATATCTTTAACGAGCCAAAGGAGAGTTCTGCGTTTTCCTTTAATAATAGATACTCGGCGTACGTCTTCTATAGTATTATGCCGGATATAGGAGCCGTAGGAGTATCTATAGTAGGAGAATCTTAAGTTTGAGCTCTTTAGTAGCTTAATAGCTCTATTTAGATTAACCAATTAACGGTAGGCCAACATATGATTTGCTTTGGTAAAGGTACTATAATCTCTCTTAGCACAATTAGGGTCCAAACCCCTTTAGGATATATTACTTTCTATATTATTCCTACGAACACTCCGTTTCTATTTTGCATCAAAGATATGGATAAGTTAGGCGTTAGGCTTAACAACCTTAAGAATATACTTATTTAGGGAAACAATTGGGTGCCTATTATACGCAAGTAGGGTTACCCCTAGTTGCTCCTTTATTAACTAGAAAAGAGTGTTGCTTAAAGCTACTTAACTAAGTTGGAATTACGCCAACTGTACTATCGTTTTAGCCACCTATCTGTTTATTAATTGCTTAGGGTTCTTTAGCAAGCAGGCTATAAAGTTAAGGTTAAGGCAATTAAGCATCTTATAAAGTACTGCCATTACTACTAAATGAACTAGAAGTCCCCTAGCTAATTTAAGTTTACCCTTAAAGATAACTATAACTTTAACTTCTATATTATTATTAACGTTATATATTTTAGCGGCAAGCTAGTGCTTTAAGTTATTAACTTCTTAACCTCCTTCTAAGCCGCGCGTTTCTTAAAAGATATATTAGCTAGAAATGTATAGGATACCCTTTAGTTATACTAGATTAATGTCTATTTAGGACCCCCTAATTAAATTATTTATAATATAGGAAAGAACTTCTTATCTACAGAGTTCCAATAATAGATAAAGGCGATGGTAATTAAGGTTAAGGAAGTCCCTATTAAGGCATATAATAGTATTAGAAAAGTGGAGCGATATTACACGCTATTACGCCACGTATATAAGATTATCTCTTTAGAACTAAAGAACGCTAGTAAAGAACTTACCTTATAAATAGCTGTTAAAGCTATTAACGATTCCGCTGGCCCAAATGGACTTGTACCTATGTTGCTAGTCTTTGGCGCCTACCCTTAAATAACTAATAACTCTCTACTATCTCCCTCTGTTGTGTAACGAGCCGAGGCTATTCGCAAGGCAATAAAGAAGGTGTGACGTCTCTATACTATACACTAGGTTAATAACGCACTAGGAATAAGAAATAGCTTAAATACCTTAACTATACTTAATCTGCCACTCCAGTCTAAAGTACGCGTATGGCGTGAAAAGGGAGAATAGTTAGGCCCACACCAACTTATTATAATTAATGGTTAAACTTGCACTATTTAGATGCCTTACGGACCCACTTAATTCCGTTTAACTGTTATTAAGCCTTACTATAAAGATAACAATTCCAAGCCTTTATAGGATGCCCTAGAAGATGCCCTAGAGAAGAACCATAATTAACGTGCTTTAGAAGGCGACTACAATCCCAATATAATATTAGTAGATGCGCCACAACTATAACGCGGTAGAGGTTACCTGAAGGGATTACAAAATCGCCAACATCTTGTTAATTTTAAAGAGTAATTTATTGCCGCCATTAAAAATGGAGTCAAGTTATTAATAGCCTTTATAATAGCTAAGGAGAAGGATGACTTTAAACTTGCAAAATAGCTCTAAAAGGAAGGTTATATTATAACTCCAGGAGCTCCTTTTTAAGCATCTGATAAGTAGGAGATTGAGGGTCTTATTATAAGAGGAGTCTTTAAATTTAAGAAGTATAACCCTACTAAGTTCGATAGAGTTTGCATCTTTAAGTTAAGAATAGTTAATAAGATTAAGGGCAAAGCTACTAATACCCTATTTAAGAAATTAAGGCTTGTTATCTAAGGCTACAACAATAATAGTAAGGAGGTAATTCTTATGCAGTCTCCTATAATTTAACGAGCTAGTTAGTAAGTTATTATTGCGCTAGCTCCCTCCTTAATAAAGAATGGAATAGTGGTTTATTTGTAAGATATTATTTAAGCCTATACCTAATTAGAGATGCACCTTTAGCGCTTAATATTAGCATACCTTCTAGAGCAAATTCGCCACTAGTATCCTGAAGATATAATTATAGTTGTGCTTAAGCCATTATATAGGATCGCAGAGGTAGGAACTTACTAGTAGGCTACCTATAGTAAGCACCATAAAGAGAAGCTTTTAATAACTACTTTTATATTTAATCCCTGCTTCCTTATTACAACTACGGGAACTCCATTTGGAATTATCAGCATGCAAACTAATAATATAATTATCTTAGAAGACGACCAATTCTCAGCTCTTAAAGAAGATAAGCTAGTAAAGGTAAATCTTATAGCAAAGCTAAAGGAAAAGCTTAGTTTAATAATACTATTACTCTTTAATGGATGCATCCTCTCCCTAAACGAGGATTCTATTGCTCTGCGCCAGAAGGGTTAAGGCAAGAAGATTAACGTTATTAACGCTAATTCTCTAAAGCAAGGATATATAGAGCAACGCGCTCGCGGAGCTTATATTGCTTCTATCTATTAACCTAAGGCTTTATTTGATCTCTCTGTTGCCACCTAATACTAGGAACTAATTAAGGATGATATTCTTGCCCTAAATAAATGCCTTTCTTGGTAAATAAACCATCTCGACTAGGGCCTATACTATATACTTATTAATCTTCCCACCGCTAAGCTCTTTATATTTGTTAATAGATTGTTTATAAATAACAAAGATTTTAGCTCCCAGCTAGAATATAAGATTATTATTATAAATAAGTTTACTAGAAAGAATAACTTTATAATCTATAGCAATCTTATCTATTGGAGCTTAACTAAGAGTAAGCGCGTTACTTAAAGCGTTCTAGCGTTAGAGATATACGGAATAGTCGGCGGAGTTAATATAGCAATTGCAATTGGAACTACCCTAAAGATAATTATAGATTAACTTAAACTTTCTATTATCCCTATAATTGTATGCACCGATTCATACTCCCTCTATAAGTGCTTAGTTAAGCTTGGTACTACAAAGGAGAAGCGCCTTATAATTAATATTATAGCACTTTGTTAATCCTATAAATAGTAAGAACTCTTTAAGATTTAATGGATTAACGGTTAAGATAACCTAGTAGATGTAATAATAAAGGCAAACCTAAATAAGGCTCTAGAAACGTTTGTTAACACAAATACTCTACGTGTATAAGTTAAAGGTTAGGTTAAAAGGGAGTAGGAGTATAATATTCTATAGACCCTAACTTAAACTAGCTAATTAGGATTTTCTATCCTTAGGATGGAAAATTGCTATTAGCTCGCTTACTACTAGCGCCTTAGCGGCCCACCCGTCTTTGCGTTATCCGCCAAATTCTGCCAACTGTCGCATGTTGTCGCATATTGTTTAGTATTGTTGTACACTATCTGGTATTGTCGCATCCTGTCTGTTTATATATATATAGATGGCAACCAAAAAAAAAAAAAAAAAAAAGAAGAGTTGCCAGTGTCGGGAATAAGGCAAGTTGCCATCACGCGAGGTATATTGCCGTCACGTGTTAACGTGGCCCTAGCGTGGTAAGGAACCTTAAGTTCCTTACCCCTTTCCTTATTTCCTATCAAGAATTAATTAACCATCATTATACTATCTACAAACCGTAGCTATGTGATATCACCTTGTGTAACCAACAGTAACTAAAGCGATAGTGTAGTTAATGTAACTTTAACTTAGTTAAATAGCTCTAAGCAACGCTCCTTTCTAGCTATTAAAGGAGCAACTAAGGGTAACCCTACTTATGTATAATAGGCACCTAATTCTCTCCCTAAACGAGTATATTCTTAAGGTTATTAAGCTTAACGCCTAACTTATCTATATCTTAGATATAGAATAGAAACAGGGTGTTTATAGGAATAATATAGAAAGTAATATATCCTAATAGAGTTTGGACCTTAATTATACTAAGAGAGATTATAGTACCCTTACCAAAGCAAATTGTATATTGGCCTGCCGTTAATTAGTTAATTTAAACAGAGCTATTAAGCTACTAAAGAGCTTAAACTTAAGGTTCTCCTACTATAGATACTCCTATAGCTTTAGTATCTGGTATAATACCATAAAAGACGTTTGCTAAGTATTTATTATTAAAGGAGAATATAGAACTTTCTTTTAGCTTATTAAAGATATCTAACTTTATGACAGAATGGAGCGTAGATTAGTTATTAAGGACAGCAATAGTTTGTGTGCCATTTACCTTACTATACTTAGTAAAGTATTGGTTAGGAGAGTAGTCCTCAATTTCCATATCTATAAGGAGCTATTTGGCCTTGTTAACCTTACCCTTAAGATCTTCTTCGCCTTCATATTAAACCAGAAAGCTTTAGAAGTAGGCTATAATAACCTTACAATTTCTAACGTTTTATACGCTCTGGCGAAACTTATTATATACCTCCTTTTGTCTATTAAAAGGGTGCCTAGTTAACTAGCAATTTAGCTTCTTACAAACATAACATTTCTTTTATTAATTATTTTAAGATAAACCTCTATAAGGACCTCTACAATTGCTTTATAGTTAATATTAATTATACCCTCTACTATATCCCCTACCCTAGCCACTATATGTTTAATTAGTCTAGTTATAATCATATTAGTCAGTTAGGTCAATTAAAGTAGGTTAGGGTTAAATATTAAATTGCTATACTTTCTAAGAGTGCAGAGCGGTGCTAATAGAGGATCTTAATTAAGCACACACTCCTTTATAAGTATTTATAGGATTAAAAAGGGTAAGGTTGTATTCTTTAACACCTTAGCATATGCTAATAACTTAATCGCGTAGGCTAAAGTCCTCTTAATATAATTTGGATAAACCACGCTAAATTATCTAAAGTTAATTAAAGAGCTTTTAAAGACAGTTAAGTTAAGAGGCATCTAGGTTTATAGCAATAATTCTTAGGAAGGTAGTCTCTCTCTACTCTAATATATACTACTGCTTATTCTCTTCTGTTTTAAAGTGGTATCTTATCTTATATATTATTTGGTTGAAATTATATTCTTTTCCTACTAAATAATTATAATAGAAGGTACTAGCGTGGCCCTTAAGTATAACAGAATAAGTGTTATAATATTAGTTAGGTTCTAGTCTAACCTTTTAATAATAGTTATAGAAGATACGCAGCTTTAAATTAAGGATATTATATAGTTCCCTACTAAACCTCTTCTCCTAGTTTAAATAGAGTTTTATAAGCTCTGTAAGCATTTTTAAGGTACCTCCAAGCAGTATTAGGCCACGTTAAAATTGCATTAGAGATTAAGGTAGGAATTGCTTTATAGGCTGTAGTGAAGATATAGAGCTTAATGGAATATAGCGTAGTACCTAATCTTCCTATAGCAGAGTTTAAAGGGTATTAAATCGCGAAGCAAGGGGGTCTTACGCTTGCTTTTAGGGGGCAGTAGTTAAAGTTATAGGTTAAATTAGTGGGAGCGATAGGTATAGCATATAAGAACTCGTGCCTAGAGCAATAGAATTAGAACGTGTCTCTATTAGTATATTATTTAGATTCTATTATAAGTTAAGCTTCTTTATATTATATAGTTGGTGCTTAATCTCTTATAGAGTCTATTTGTGCTCTTCTTTTGCATTAATAACTTGCTCCTAAATATTATCTCTAATAGTGTCTCTATCTATAGGGACAAATACTCTGTTCTCCCAAAGGAAGTTACGGAAGTCTTATATAATATTCTTCTTTGCGAGGGCCCATGTTTCCTTTATCCATCCAATAAAGTCCTCCTTTATGCAATACTATAGCACAGTATTGTTATATTCGCTATCTGTGTATTATGCTATATAGTATAATAAGAATCCGTTTAGGTCCTGTTGCTTAGTGTTTATAGGGTTAATATCTTTATCCTATATCTCTGGGTTAATATCATTCTTATACTTCTTTAGGTAGATTAACGCCATAATAGGAGTAGAATTAATAGGGTGTTATACGTTGAAGGTAGATAGGATTTTCGGCTTTATAGGATCTCATAGGTTTACTGTTAAAAGGTAGGCAATTTAAGGCGTAGTTAACGCGTTTTAGACATTAACTTAGGACCCTAGGTTTAGTAACACTTCTAACCTAAAGTACTTAACTAAATCTTTATAAACGCGATTATTCTGCGTAATGGATGCAACTTGGTATCTCCTAGTACTTAGTAACACTTCTATTACTAGTTTTCCGCAAGCCTAAGGTAGCATAGTATTGCCAGGAACCCCTGCACAAGACTGTCTCTTCTGTTAATAACCTAGCTGCTTTATAGTTAACTGTGTATTTAACCACTGATTAGTGTTGGTTATATAGGGTAACTCACCAATAACAACTACTCAAGTAGGTTACAGTGATGTTGGTTAATAGCTTCTTTTTATTGGAATAAGGAAGGGCGAGGAGCTTAAGACTCCTCGCCACGCTAGTGCCGCGGCGTCACGTGACGACCGCTTGCCTAATTCCCGACAGCTAATATCCAAACCAGAAAGCTACAGTATCCTCTTCCGGGGTATCATCACCTTCGCCTTCCCTCTCCACCACCTTAATCACTTCAATGTTCTTCAGCTTAGCTGCCCTTTCCGCGGCCACATTACCCGGCCTCAAAAGCTCCCTTCCAACCAACTCACTCAGCCTCACTAGTAGACCCTCTAACCGCCTCAAGCTTCGCAATCCGCATCTTTCTATTCCGCCACCTCTCGTCCTCATAGAACTCCCATAATTGATTAAGTACACTCAATATTGTTTCCAGTGCCTCAACCAACGGCTTGCCTCCCTGAATTCCTTGATTACTTGAAAGTATACTCCATCAAGCCTAATACTCTGCGGAGGTCTTGGCAGCGGTTCATGAAGCGCATGATATCGGCTTCATATGAAGGTACAAGAATGTCGTCTTGGAGTGAGGTGTAGGCTGTCGGGAATTGGGCGACGCTTTCAGTGGAGAGAAAGTCACGCGTTATGACGATGAGTTTGTTTATACTGCTGCTGAGTTTATGGAGGGAGGCGTACTTGGGTATGTCGGCTTCGTCACTAGGTAACTTCTGGCAGACGATCATGTCTTGGCATATTCCAGCATCCGCTCGACGCACCGCTGCAACCGCCAATACAACAACCTCATTGGCTGGCTGAATCACAATTCCGAGGCTATTACACCTGAGGAGACGCGGTTTAAAGACCACCGTGGCGGCTTTATATCCATTATAGATTCACCCCCAAATACGCCTTTGGGGCTTCTCTTCGAACATGGCCCCGGTTCAGGCTGTCAAACTCTTCGGACCACGGTTTTAGCCGGACCAGCGCGTTCAGTCCGAAGTGATCGTATACCACAGCTCTACGGGCAAGGCGACCACAACGAGTATTATAATCGTGGCTATTGGACTTGGCATGCTCTTTGGGCCCTTGTGGTGGCTGAATTGGATCAGCGATCTCCCGAAGAGATTGGGAGTCATAACAGGGTTTATAATCGTCTTCGCTACATTGCTGATGGGATCGATTTTGAATAGGCCTTTCGAGATCATGGTAGGAATAGTAGCGTAAGTTTCGACGCTTGCCTTACGTTGCTCGAACTAACCGTTCTAGATATGCTGCGGTACTCATGGTGTTCATGCAAATTGGTGGCAATGTCTGAAGAAAGCCCACCGAGAACAGCAGTTTCGAAAGGGGGGGGCGATTGCCCGGCAGTGAGGAAGAAACTATTGACTACCAAACCGAATTTAGATATAAAGGTAAGCATCCTAAGTAGTAGAGGTATAAGATGATTAGAGCGAAGCCGAGGTTAAGGTATACGTAATTTTTAGTTACCCCAGGGGCATTTTCACTCCAATTTCGTTCATCGTCCTTGTAAAATGGAAGGAGGTCATAAAATAACCACCCTAGAAATGGTACAGGTCACTTGCACCAGCTGTGTGGCCGCTGTACTGTTGCAGGGAGACGCTGGTAATCTTCGATTGAGAGAGATAGATGTGTAACATCTCTTTATTCGGCCAACACATCTCCAAGTTCATGGAGACGGTCACGTTTTCTCGATGACTTCTTCTGGAGTATTGGTCGTCAACGAATCTTCAGTGGTGATGAGCTCGAGATTTTTGTCTTCAACCTCCTATAGAAGATCCGTCTCAGTGGAATAGACACCAACGCGAGCGTCATGTCCTGTGTCGATAAAGGTGAGGGTTCACGGAGATTGCCCATCTCGGATCCACCCACCATTCCACGAGGGATGGGTTTAGTAAACCTAACTTTTACAATTTGCTTTCATCTCATGTTACTAATCTCATAAATCATAAACTAGGATATTACATCATTACCGAACCCCACAGCCAAGCAATACCATATATTCCTCTATCTTGACGCCAACCCTCTTGCTAGCCATTATTACACACAAATTACGAACATCACACTCCAGACCAAACCGTCCGCAATCCATGCTCATCCACTACCTACCAAAAGATCTCATCAACCCGTACTTTGCCCAATCCTCCCCTCGTCTCTAACTAGCCCCGCGTCTTCAACAACTCCCTATCAGCCTCAACATCCTTCATTCCCAACTTCACCCTCCTACTCCTCTCCGCCTCCCTCTCCTCCCAAAGCCTAGCTCTCCTCCGCTCCTCCGCCACATTCGCATCCCCAACCCCCCAGACCTCAATAGCATCAATCTCAAACCGATCTTGCCAATTCCCACCATTACTAGACCTCGCGGACGAGGGCAATTTCGAGTGCTGGAACGACCCCCCTCCTGATGTGAGGTGCGTGAACACGCCGAATTCGAGTCCGTCGTCGATGTGCAGCGATACGGGGCCGAGGGGAATGTGTTCGTCGCCGATCAGCGAGCTGCGGCGGTTCCGGCCCGGGCTGGAGGGGCCGGAGAAACTGCCCCCTGAGAAACTGCCCCCTGAGAAACTGCCTGAGCTGTACTCCATGTCGCTGGCGGAGTAGGTGGTGACGGAGGCCCGGCGGGTGGGCCCGCTACTGGATTGCTGTGAGTTTGTCATGGAGCTGTAGGTTGGGAGCAGGGAGCCAAAGCCTAGGCCCGGGTAGGTTGAGGGGGGTTTGTTGAAGTATATGTAGTTTTGGCTGACAGAGGAGGCGGGGAAGACGTCGTGGAAGGGGGAGAGTTGGAAGAGGGTTGTTTCGTCGGTGCCGAAGGCGGTTCTGTCTGTTGCTTTCCAGGGGACGGGAATGTAGGCGCCGTAGATGATGCGTTTGGTGTCTTGGGTGTGTATTATTGCTGAGGATTGAATGGGTGGGGAGGTGGGGGAGGTCACGCTGGAGGAGAGGCGGCGGTGTGGCAGGTCATCGAGGAATGTGCGCGCGTTGCTTTGCTTTGTGGTTGGGGAGAGGAGCGTGCCCGAGACGAGGAGGATCGAAGGTGCTTGCCATTTGAATACGGATTTTTCGAAGGAGCCCATGCTATAGCCGTGGTTATGGCCAAGGTAGAGCGGACGGAGGCGGTGAAAAATGCTCTTGTCAGAGAAAATGAATGAGAGTTGGGAGACTAAATTGGGATCAAGGATGTCCCCTTCGACAGGTAAGAGAGGCTCTGGTGCTGGTATATGCGCAGGCCCTACTCGTGAGGCAGCCTCAATTTCTGGAGTTTCAGGAGAAGATGATAGTGGAGATTCTTCTGGAGTCGAGTCCTTGCGTTTGTGGAGATCGAAATCCTTTGGGAAGAGGAAATGCTCGAACAGAGGGCCAAAGCCGTCGAATAGGTGAGGAAGCGTATTTGAGACTACGGCGTCAAATGACTTATATCCGATGCCTGGCTTCTGCTCGGCTCCAAAGGACGCCAGGATGCAATTAGCAACTGCACGCAAACCTTCGAGCCTTTTCTCGTCTAATTGAGTTGTGTATAATGAGACATTTTCCTGAGGTCCGAGAGGAGCAATGAGAAGTAGGAGTTCGAGAAGCTTTAGGAAGTCGTCACTTGGGATCATGGCATGTTGGGCATCGAACCTTTCACCTTGTTTGAAAACTTCCAGAGCATCCAAGAGCTCGAAGGTATGATATGCGAGCTCGTCTTCATCGTATTCTTCCAGCTCTCCATCTCTCTTGGTCCTAGAAGCTCCTGCTATTTTACTTTGATCCTTAGTACCAGGAGCTGCCTCACCATTCGTCCCTTCAGGAGGATCCGTCTTCGCAGCAGCCGAAGCCTTTCGATCAAACACCGCACAACCCCTCCATATCTCCCTTATCCAATTCTCCTTCCTCCTTCGCAACACCCTCCAATGCCTCCCAGTCATCAAACACACTACCCTCAACAGCGCCTCATCCGTCAGGATCGCCGGCGCATAACTCGAAAACGGAAAGGCCCCAAGATAGCCGCACAAGTAATATATCACCGCTCCCGAGCCCAGAGCGTCAGGCAGCTCAAGGAATTCGATGAGGGTGGATTCGGACCAATATTTCAAGCCCGACTGGTCCTCGGCCAGGAATTTGAACGTCTGATTAAAGCAGTAGAGCTCGAGAGGAGTGAAGCATTTCTCAACGAAGATATTAGTGAGGCGGAGGGCGAGTTCCTCTATTATCAGATTAGAATCTCCGTTCTTGTAAGCTTCACTCTGCGACCTGCATACCTGGAGAAGGCGGTTCAGTGGACTTCGAACTGCCCTGGCCCATGATTGTAAGAGTGTTGTCTACAGCATCGACAGGTTACGATTGAGAGGGTCTGCTCAGGGTTGATAAGGGATCTGGTCTAGACTTACCCCGCAGCAGCAAAAGAAAGCTAGGGCTGAGGTTGCGCATCAAATTTCCCCACCATCTTTCCTCATTGGTTGGTCAGCGCTATGGCTCGAGCCGTGGGGGTGAAAGTCTTGGCAGTTCAAACTAACAAAGCGCACTGGCCCCACCATCCAGCCTTGCCAGCCTTGCCTAGTTAACGCTGCAACGAGCGGAGCGGGCACAGATGCACCGTCAAAGCCCTGAAGCAAAAATAGAAAGAGAAGAAGACAATAACTACAAGTCCGAGAGGGGGAAAAAAGTTCAGGACTATTTGTGAGGCTTTTGTGAAAACTTAAAGGGATAAGTTTTGCGGCTCGAAGACCCTTAACCTTTACAGGAAGAGTGCTCAATTGGTGTAAATTCATATTTCTTAAGCATGTTTACGAAAGTTATGATTGATGATTAGATCTCTATAATAATTGGTAGAAAGGGTATCAATTTTCTAGACAGGACAGAGGCGGGAGGTAATTTCGAGGGTAGCCACACTGACACACACTCACTCTCGGATGCTGGACAAGGGTGAGAATAAATAAGGGGGAATAAATATCGCAATATAGGTGTCGTCGGTATCGTCGAAACCCACTAGAGCAAGGTTGTGGCAGGGAAGCGGATATAGCTCTTATCTGTCTCGGAGAGCGTGATGTTCATGCGGATGTAGGGGCCGTCCTCTGTAAGTCGCGGGTCGAGGGTATTACATAATCGAGAGCGAATCGTATTTTGAGAGTTGGGTTGTACTCTGGTTGTAACGGTCGAGAATATTTATCCATATCTTAGCCTCCGACCAGCGAAACTTCTGGGAAGAAATCTATTACTACTGGCTTATTCTAACGAATGTTTTCCCGCTGGCGTCTGGTGTTCATGGACGCAGTCGAGCATATGGTCGAATTCGTGGAGTACTGTCGCGGAAATATACTCCTTAGGGGTTCTGTTGTGGAGTCGTTGGTTCTGGCGACGGGACTCCAAGGTTGTCCGTCCCTACAAGACCAGTTTCCTTCGCCTAAGGGACTGATCGGTTGCAAAACCGTCAGATTGAGTCTGAACTGAAAGTCCGGCAGAAAGAGCGCGTTCCTTCCGAATTTGGTACGCGTCTGTGGCACGGCCGTATGCAATATGGAGGCTTCAGATTGAAATGGAATCTGAATAGAGCTTCGAGCTCCATTTCAGAAGCTGTATATGGTAAAGTTGCCAATATTTTAGCGTGCCATTCTGGCGTTTTGCAAGCGGTGAGAGTAACGTCAAAATTTTAAGGCTGTGTAGACAAAATCACTCTGAATCAACAGATTATGAACTAAATCTGAGGCTCTTTCCGATGAACGAATTCGCCTCTTAAGTTCTCTTTCAGATGTCCTCCCTGCCGACCCCGCCCACTTCAGTTACAGGTGACGTCTTTTATACTCCTTACAGAGGCCTAATGGCTTATAAATGCCATCGAATCAGAAATACAATCGCTTTGAAACCAGCAAACAGCAGCAAGGCAAATACGTACGCCACTCCAATCGGATATTGAATTTTCTACGGTACCTCTGGAACTGCACGGGTGACCATAGGAAGGTAGTGGGTTATTAGGTGGTACTGAAGCACCGCGACAACTTACATTAATTTATCCGAAATCTTTAGCCGTCCATCGCCGGTTTGCAGACAAAGACAGATTTCCCCCCATCCCACGTCAACCGCTTCCTGATTTTCACTTTCAAGAGATTCGAACTTAGCTGGATAAATACATCACCATTCTCTTCTCGCTTGGCTAAAATGGTCGATGGCGCAAAGAGTAGGGCTTTACCAGGGCGAAGGGTGACAATCCGTCCGAAGAGATTTTCTAGTCCAGCCTTATCCGTCTCTGCAATCGAAACGTGCTTTTGAACGACGTCAAACCACTCTGGGCTCGAGAAACGATGGATGATGATAATAGAGCAGAGGTCTATAAGGAGTGGGGGTATGGTGGGTTCTTGTGTTGATATTATGACTCGTGCTCCGTAGTGGCGTTGTAGCCGTATCACTGTTAGGAGTCTTTCTGTCAGGGCTTTAGAGGCTGGTGTGTTCGTCATATACTATATACATATGAGCAGCTATTTAAGAGATTCGGTTCATCTGATGAAAGGTACCTTGTGGGCCTCATCAACAGCAATAAGCTTCCTAATAGTAGGATTTGATTCCAAGTATATACCAATGCAAATATCAAATAAAACACAGGCTGTGTTCGCATTGACGAAAGGGCAGGACAAGTCGACGATTGTGATACTTCCAGCTTCAAAGCTATAGTCTACAGCCGAATCATCTAAGTCTAGGAATGATTCTAGCAGGTCGAGTCTTTGTTGTAGCGGACCCTTCTGAGCTGGAGTGAGATCACAGGCCTTTATAGCTTCTTTAAATTTTAGGTAACTAAATTCTCCTGGCGATGTTGTCGCAATCTCTCGTAGTATCCTAGTTATTTGACCTATGTATAGCGGTGGGGCCTCGGTCTGATCTACAGACATTAGAGTTAACATTGAGCTAATATTTAAGTGCTTGGTTTTTAACTTGAACGGTTGAATATCTACACCTGGGATATACGAATACGAGGTATTTAGGTCGTGGTAGTTCGATGAAGCAACCATTACGTGGATAGATGATACGCCAGTGTATTTACGGAAATTTGGATGATGATATGCGAGGAAGGCCGCTTCGCAAGGTTGGAAGCTTGACCGTGACGTATACTGACAAAAATGTAAGACCAAGACGCTTAGGGCCTGTTGAAGTACCCCTAGGATAGGAGCTTTAATAAGGCTGTTCTCTAAATCACAATTAGTAAGACTCTTTAAACGGATATGCTTGTGTGTTTACCAAGGAGACATGATATTGTGTGCGACTTCCCACTCCCTTGTAGGCCACAGATAAATGCCGAAAATGGCACATTTGTATTAAGGAAGAGCCTCGGATCTGTGTTCGCGGTTACAAGTGATTCTTTCGTAGGGCAGACGCTCCCTAAAAGCCCGTACTGTGGTAACAACCTCGAATCATAACGCTTTAGTACTTCAGTTGAAAAGACGACAGCATTCCTAATGTCACTATCATCCAGCCCAGATAGGTATGAACTCTCACTGTAGCTAGACAAATCTAACAGGCAATTCTGATGCTCTATGTTTGGTATCCTTGGGTTGCGATCATATTTAGAAAGACGATTAACGTTCCGGACTAATGGCCTTCTAGTATCGTTGATGAGTTCTTTAGACGGTTAGCATATTCTGTCTAATACCGAGATGTGCCTTGACATACCTAGCATTTTGGTATTCAAAGGCACATGATTATGGTTACTAGCATTGACCTTTGGATTTGGTAGTTGGGCTTCAAGTTTGGTAGTTGAGTTGCCGGCTGTTGAAGTACCAGCATTCACCTTTGGATTCAGCGGCTGGGTTTTAGGGTTGGTAGTTGAGCTACTAGCTATTGAAGTAGTAGCTTTGGCCTTTGGATTCGGTGGTTGGAGTGGGGTTTTGGCCGTTGTGCTACTACTTGTCGCTTTTGAAGTTAGCCGTGGTTGGCTTTTGAGCCATTGGGTTCAGTTTCCGGATTTAGTGACTGGACTGAAGTGGCTGTAGGGAGATATGCTCTCCTGATAGAAGTATACGTGAGTAAAATAATTTACAATGACGGACTAGAAGACGCACACATTAACAAGTCGTCGAATCTCAGCTAGGTTTTCCTTCTAAGACATTTGATCAAGAGCCCGAGCGTCTTCGGTACTCCCATAATGGCCGATCAATCTACACGTAAAGAGATTCTCCCCGATAAAATTACCTTCCTTGTTAGTCCTAACGGTCCGGTACTTCTCCTGCACCCATTCCTGAAGGCTCTGAATAGGCGCCATTGTATTGGTAGGAAGAGTCTGAAGTAGGAAGCGCGATGTATAGGAATTGGTAGTCCGATCAGGAAAGGGCGAAGATCGATGGAGGTTAGGCTACCGTTGTCAAACTGAGGAGCTGGCCACTAGATTATGTTAGACCTGACGGGACGACACGTGCGTCTTAGACATGTCACAAAGCGCTTAGAGTTTGTGCGACGCCGCTCCACCTGGTCGCTCTTTCGTCCATACATTATCGTTTCGCATAACATAAACCGAGCATTATGGCTTGTTGTGGGGTGGACATTACGTGAAGTGACTGTAGTATGAGTTTTCTGGGAAGAATTTATCCCGTAACGTAATCCACCCCCAAGCTGGCCACCCACCCCACTTTCAAGGCTAAATAACACGAATTACATAATAACCAATAATTGTATTGTATATAGCTATCTACTAGCTAGTTGCTTGCCGTTTAGGACACGTACGTGCATTATGTTCTGTTGATTTGCACATGCTGCACCTTAGTTTTGCACGTTGCCGTGGCCCGGCCGCTGCCTCTGCTGCTACCTCTACTGCCCCTTCTTGGGCAGCAGATGCACAAGAGGCCCCTTCTGCGCCTAATAGCACCCCTCCCCTAGCTATATAGGTGCGCTTTTATACCCTCTTCCTTTTCTAGCGCTGGTTTTCCATCTATAGCTTCTTATTTTCGCTTACAAGCAGCATAGCGCTTAATATTGCCATTTGCACTCCTTTATAAGCTAGCCAAGGGCTTATTCTATTAGACTTGGTAGGCTATACATACGGCGCTTAAGATAGCGCTTTAGTAAGGCCATTTGCTGCTATAATTCAGCAATATTATATAGAATTTCGGCTGCCTAAGATATATTTAATAGTAAATGGGGCGGTGGTGTTTGATATTCGGTATATAGCTATACTAGCACGCAATTAGGCTATATAGAATAAGGCTAGTAGCTGCAAATCCTGCCTGTATATTATTTTAATATAGTGCTGTTTGCCTAGCCTGTATATTCAGCGGTAGGAATTTGTATTTATTAATATAATTAACGCCGCTGGCCATTATCTGTTTAACGCCGCGTCTATAGGCCTACTTTAGCGCCGAGAAACAGCCTATATTTAGTGGCTGCAGTAAATATAATAAATGCGCTAGTATGCAGAGGACGACTATCTAATAATCTATATAGAATTAATTAAATTTTGTTACGGACCTTATATTAGTAGTAGTATAACTACTTAAGGAAGACATAAATAAGCTAGTAGTATTGGCGCGGGCGGCGTTAGAACCAGTTAAACTATAGGACGAGGGGTAGCCAAGTTATATAATAGATTACGTTACTAGTTTGGTATATAGGATCTATAGGATCTATAAGGAACGTTACGTACTAAACGTACCTTTTATACCTTACGTACTTAGTTATTACTATAGGAAGGAGTTATATATTTAAAGGACCACAGTCCCTACCTAGATAGTTCCTTTCTTTATAGTAAATCTTAGAATATAATTAGAGTTAATTTATTAGGCAACTACTCCACTAGTTATTATTATATTATTAACTTCTTATTTACCTATATACCTAGCCTATTAGTAAGTCTACCGTAGTATTTCCTAGACTAATAAGTTCCTGCCAAAACACGGCTATAATATAGCCTTTATAATAGTTAACCAGGAACTAGAGACCTTTGAAGCTCTTACTACACCTGGCCCAAAAAGACCAAACCAACCAAAAGAACCCTAAAAAACACCTTGATAATCCCCTAAGATGTATACATCATAGGGGAGGCACAGGTGGAACAACGGTGGTATATAGTCGCGCGCGACCGCCAGACCTATACCTAACAATGGCCCCCCATAACAATAACAAGGACGGGCGAATATTATACCAGAAAGCGGAAATACCCTAATTAAAAAGGCATCTAACAAAATACAAAGCCTATTAGACGCGTCTAGTATCCAGAACTATAGGGGAGTATTTATTAGCTATTACGAACTAATACAGCTAGCAGAATGGCTCTAGTCTAGCGAACCTTAGGCGCCCCTTTAGCAAACCCTTAATCAAATCCTCCAACGGCTAAATAAAATTAAAGATAAATAAAACCCCCCCCCATAGGCAAACCGCACCTGGGCCGCCGTAGCTGTGCTTCTATAGCATAGGGAACCTACCCCCCTAAAGATAATAACTAGGTATATAATTATAATACAACCAAATATAGAAAAGGCAGAGGAACTTAGAGGACAATCAGAAATAGAAGTTCTTATAGAGATTTGCAAGGAGATCTACAATACTGTCGCAGTCCGACACCTTAGGAGTGGAGATATTAGAGTTACCCTAAAGGACTAATAGGTAAAGGAACGGGCCGTAAGGGCAGGGGACAGGCTAGGAAAGCGTATTAGCATAAAAGTGCTTTATGAAGATTACCTAGTTGAAGTTCTATTGGTTCCCATAAGCCTTAGGGTAGAAAGGGGACGCTAGGCGGACAATACAGCAACTATATAGGAGATAGTAAAACAAACGGAACGCCTTATACCAGGACTTGTAATTACCTAGATTTAATAGCTTTAACAGGAAAATACAAACTAAGCATATAATAAAAACAATAAGAGGATATAAGGGGCACTAGAGACTTGCTAGGGAGACAATAGACAAATATATAGCTCCCTTATTATTAGTATATATACACTAGGAATATAAAAACTCCTTATCCAAAAAGGAATAATTATAAATGGCCTTATATATAATATAAGGCTCTACAACCACAGACTATATCTGGAACGATGTTATTGCTATATATAATAGGGACACACCCAATCCACATACGCAGCATAGGTGTGCTGCGGCCACTGTGCAGGCCCCTATAATATAAGACAATATATAAATTAAGACCAAATAAAATGCGTGAACTGTTACCAAAGTATATATAAGGCGTAGGAGAGAGAAGACTGCATTAAATATAGGAAATGGAAGGAAAGGGCTTAATAGCTACAGGAATAACTGCATGCTAGGTTATACAAATAAAAACAACAGGCAATAAGCTAGGGGGACGTAGGTATCTTCCCAGCGTTTTTTACCTTTAATACTAGGGGGCTAAGCTAGCCATCCTAAGCCTTAATGGGCCAAAAGTGACGCTGCGTGATATTACTAAACCAAACAGGGATATAAGGGACATATAGGATATAAGGGAGAGGACGCCCAGTAGGAAGACCCCTATGGACGGCTATAGTAAGTTTAAGGCCGGGACAATTAAGAATTAGATTTAACGCGGCAAATATAACACACATCGGCAAAATATGGTACCCTTTCAATGGCCTCAATGGTTGGTGGTTGACGCAATTGGCGCGCAGTTGAGGTCATTTGGCAACTCGACCGACTAGCCTATGTCGTGTTTTTTTGACACGTAGCCT
>Ga0307507_10003321_pt1 | contig 31522 bp, 27 predicted proteins | sample 7_EM_MG_FD_207223 | JGI IMG/M metagenome (GOLD analysis project Ga0307507, IMG submission 207223) | Populus trichocarpa ectomycorrhiza microbial communities from riparian zone in the Pacific Northwest, United States - 7_EM | ecosystem: Host-associated > Plants > Roots > Unclassified | place... | reverse complement strand
TAAATCTGAAATGATTTTTAAGTTTGCTGACATACCACAGTTTTTTGATTCGTAACCATAAAGAACCGGATTTTATTCGGTTCTGAACTGTGGTCTTTTTTACATTCCCTTAACTTAATGACATTGGAATACCGGCCATGTGGCTAATGCCCGTGCAGTATAAGCGTAAAGCCCGGGCCGCAGGCAACACCGTTATTTAGATGTGAGATATTAGATGTGAGATTTGAGACCGAAGAACGGCGGCAAGGACGATAGTGAAGCAGTCTTCAAATAAACCAATCAAAAGTTCCCCCTTCAGGGGGCGGAGGGGGCTCGCCGCTTTACTTCAGCGCCTGGTACTTATTTCCATTGGCCGGATCGGCCTGTAGCAGCAAGTTCATGGCCTGTACGCGTTCCTGCGGATCGGCCTTGCTGTATAGTGATACCAGCTCATCGCTTTTGGCGGTGTAAAATATGAGCGGGAACATAGAGCCTACGCGTTGCCTGTCAACCTGTTGCAGGGTGGGTAAAAAGGAAGAGATAGCTTTACGGCCTTTATTCACGTTGTCGGCCATTAAATCGAGCCCGTTGCGGTGGTAATCGTACATAAAACCGCGTAACTGGGCATAAAGCTTATTGTTTAAATTTTCGGATAACCAATAGCGGTTGGTGTTACCGTCAAAAGCTTTCCAGCCTTTGTATGATCCGGTTTGGGCGTTGTTTACCACCGTTTGCGCGGCAGCAAAATAGGGGCTGCCCCCAAAGCGCGAAAAGGTATCATAATCCATCCCTACAATAATATAGGCGTAAAATGCCATTACCGAACTTAAGTTGCTTTGAAAATTCTGATCGCTGTAATCAACAGTCTGGCCTTCGTTGTAGGTAAAATCAACATCGCGGTCGTTAATATTAATCAGCGTTGTGCTGTATGACGACCCGAAAACAGGCCTTGATGATTGTACCTGCAATTCGCCGCTAAAGTTACTGCCGCCATCCCAATTGGTAATGTTTAATACAAAATTACAATCAATACGCTCCTGTGGCAAAATAGGGTCGGCACTCCATTTACGGCCATTCAAAAAATCCTTCATGGCGGTTTCCAGTGTCTGGAAAACCCGCTTGTTGCTCACCTGTATTTTTGGCGAAACTACCGATACACGTGCATTCAGGTCCTGCGCGGCGCAGCTGAAACCCCAAAAAATCAGGATAGTGTAAATGAACAGCTGTTTCATCCGGTTATAAGTTGTGCAAGTTTAAGGCAAATATCATGTGCTACTGCCTCCTTGCTTTTTAGTGCGAAGGTTGTTTTTTGCAGGTTATGGTCAATAATGGTAATTTTATTGGTATCCTGCTTAAAGCCGGCGCCGGCATCATTCAACGAATTTAATACTATAAAATCTAAATTCTTCTTTTGCAGCTTGATTATTGCATTTGTTTCCTCGTTGTTGGTTTCCAATGCAAAGCCAACCAGCATCTGGCCGGGAGCTTTCTGTTCGCCCAGTGTTTTTAGAATATCGGTGGTGGTTTTCAGGCTGATATTAAGCGAGGCATCCTTTTTTTTGATCTTTTGTGATGCTACCTCGGCTGGTGTATAATCGGCAACGGCTGCGCTCATGATGCAGGCTTTTGCATCTTTGTAGTTGGTTAAACAGGCATCCAGCATTTCGGCGGCCGACGTAACGTTTATCCGTTTAACAGATTGTTGTTTGCTAACCTGTGCTGTTGGGCCGCTTATTAAAGTAACGTTGGCCCCCATACCAGCCAGCTCATCGGCAATAGCGAACCCCATTTTGCCGGATGAGTGGTTGCCTATAAAACGAACCGGATCAATAGCCTCATAAGTTGGGCCGGCGGTTACAATAATTTTATGACCCGCTAAAAGGTTTTTTTTTTTGAGTGCCGACGATAAAAAGCCGACAATTTCTTCGGGCTCTGCCAATCGCCCTTCGCCATAAAGCCCGCTGGCAAGCTCCCCGCTGCCGGGCGCTATCATGGTATTACCAAAGGATTGTAGCCGGGTTATGTTTTGCCGGGTTGCCGGGTGCAGCCACATATCCAAATCCATAGCAGGGGCAAAATATACCGGGCACTTGGCCGATAGGTAAATGGCGGTTAGCAAGTTATCGCAAAGTCCGTTGGCCATTTTTGCCAGGGTATTGGCTGTTGCAGGGGCTATAATGAGTATATCGGCCCAAAGGCCAAGCTCAACGTGGTTGTGCCACTCGCCGGTGTCGGTTTTATAATAATTTACCAGTACCGGCTTTTTAGATAGGGTTGAAAATGTAAGCGGCGTTATAAAGTTAACAGCATCAGGTGTCATTACTACCTGCACCTGCGCGCCGGCCTTAACCAATAACCTAACCAGCAACGCCGATTTATATGCAGCTATACTGCCGCAAACTCCCAGGATAATGTTTTTACCTTCAAGCATAAGCCCCCTAACCCCCTGAAGGGGGAATGATTATAAAATTTAAAAATAAACAAAAAAACTCCCGTCAGGGAGTTTAATTCTTTAAGCCTTTAACCTCCCCCTTCAGGGGGCCGGGGGGCTAAACTTCTTTAGCCGGGTTACGGTAGTAAATCTTATCGTCTAAAAACTCCTGAACGGCAACCAGTGATGGTTTTGGCAGTTTTTCGTAGTATTTAGAGATCTCGATTTGTTCGCGGTTTTCAAAAACTTCTTCCAGGTTATCGTTCGACGACGCAAACTCAGAAAGTTTTTGGTGTAACTCTTCTTTAATATTGTTTGATATCTGGTTCGCTCTTTTAGACATGATTACAAGCGACTCATATATGTTATCGGTTTTAACGTCCAGCTCGCGTAAATCGCGGGTTACAGTGCTGCTTGCTACTGCTGGTTTGTTGGTGTTGTTAGCTGTCATATCTTAATTTTTTTAATATGGTATTTTCTGATCCTGATTCTTTTCTGATGGCGGCTGCGTTTTTACGGTATCTTTCTTAGCCAGTTTTTGCGCCAGTTTACTATCTGCCATTGCTTCGGCCATTACACGTTTTGCGTCTACAATACCTGCCTGGCTGTCTTTTTTAAGCCCGGTAACTTCATGCCCATATTTGCTTTTAGGGAATTTGTCGTTAAACTGATCGGCATAGACAATGGCCTGATCGAAACGTTCCTGCTGTTTGGATTCAAAGCTATGGCTGGCGTATTCATATTGAGCCTTTATAATCAGGAACTCAACCTCTTCGCCATATTTGGTATCCGGGTAATCGCGCAGTACATTATTGAAAGCAATAACTGCCGATTGATAATCGCTGATGGTTAAATATAACTTGGCGTTTTCATAAGCTTTTTGCTCCAGTTTATCGCGCAGGTTTTGTATCAGCTTACTTGCCTCGGTAACACGGTCGCTTTTAGGGTAAAGGTTAATAAACAACTGTAACGTTTCAATAGCCTTTAAAGTGTTTTCCTGGTCAAGCGAGTAAGTAGGCGAATCCAGGTAGTAGCAATAAGCCGAAAAGAAACGGCACTCCTCGGCCCTTGGGCTCGATGGATAAGTATCGGCAAATGTTTTAAAATGGAACCTTGCAGATGTATAATCCTTTAACTTATAGTTGGTGAAGGCATAGTAATAAAACAAGTCTTCGGCAGCGCTGCGGCCACGGTAACGTTCAACCAGCACATCAAACAAACCCAGCGCTTTTTCGTACTCCTGTTTATTATAGTACTTAATGGCTTCCTGGTATTTTTTGGCGTAATCGTTACTTGCTTTTAACTTTTCGTATTTGCTTTTACAACTTCCCAGTGTTATAATCAACAGGGCTAAAACACAGGCGAATAACGTTAGTTGTTTTTTAAACATTTTGCAAAGATAGGTGATTAATGTAAATCAGTCAATTATTTATTTAGGTGCTAATATATAACGTGTTTGGTGCTCCTTTTATACATCGCACACGCTTTTAACATCTTTTAACTTATGTTGGTTTTATACCCTGCATGGTAGGGGCATAATGCCAGGTTTTTGTTTTATATAAAACTCATTAAAGTTGATTTTGGTGTAATTATTGCCAGGCTGGTTTTTAAATCGGCTTTGCAAAACACCATGCCTTTTTTATTGTTTAAAAACATATGAAAGTTTTACTTGCCGGTGCTAATGGTTACATAGGTGCAAGGCTCATTCCGGTTTTGCTGGAAAAAGGCCACGAAGTAATTTGCCTGGTACGCGATAAGCGGCACTTTCACGAGCATGGCGATTTTAGCAAACAAATTACATTGATTGCCGGTGATATGTTCAAAGAATTGGGCAATGAAGCTTTTCCGGAAGATATTGATGCCGCTTATTACCTGGTGTATTCCATGTGGCAGGCGCAGGATTTTGCCGCCCTGGAGGCGCTATCGGCCTATAATTTTATCAATGCCCTTGATAAAACCAATTGCAGGCAAATTATATATCTGGGTGGGATTACCAATGATGGCAAACCTTCAAAACACCCTGGAATGCGCAGGCATGTAGAGGAGGTATTAAAAGGGGGCAAGGCCGCGCTTACAGTGTTACGGGCAGGTATCATTGTTGGGCCGGGCAGCGCATCATTCGAGATCATTCGCGACCTGACAGAAAAGTTGCCTGTTATGGCTGTTCCGGGCTGGGTAAATACCCGTTGCCAACCCATTGCCATCCGCGATGTGTTGGGCTACCTGGAAAGCGTAATGATGAAGGAAACAACTTTTAACAAAACATTTGATATTGGCGGCCCGGATATTTTATCTTTTAAAGATATGATGCTGATATATGCCAAAGTGCATAAGCTTAAAAGGCATATATTTGTTGTACCGTATCTGTCGCCAAAAATCTCGTCATACTGGCTTTATTTTGTTACCTCCACCAGCTATACCCTGGCCCAAAGCCTGGCAAACAGCATGAAGAACGATGCCATCATGAAAGATCATAGTATTGACGATATTGTACCGCGCAAATGCCTTAGTTACCGGGAGTTCATCGGTTCACTGGTTCATTAGTTCATTGGTCTTTTCTGGCGGTTGATGGGGGCATCGGTTTTGGTTAGTGGCATTAAATCAAAATTAGTCTATATTGCTAAACTAACGATCATACCAGAATTAATGAACTCTTCACCAATGAACTAATGAACCAGTGAACCAATGAACTAACAAGAACTAATGAACAACATACTAATAACAGGCGGCTCCGGTGGTTTGGGTAAACGGTTGAGTAAGCATTTACTGGGTAAAGGCTACCAGGTAAGTGTGCTGAGCCGGGCGCCAGGTGGTGACAATGATTTTAAAACCTTTTTGTGGGATGTAAATAAAGGCACTATTGATGAGCATTGCATTGATGGCGTAGATACTATTATTCACCTGGTCGGTGCAGGTATTGCCGATAAGCGCTGGACGGATGAACGCAAAAAAGAGATGGTTGAAAGCCGTACCAAATCAATAGCGCTTATTTATAACCTGATGAAAAACCGGGCTAATAAAGTAACAACGGTTATTTCTGCATCGGGTATTGGCTATTATAGCAATCGTGGCGATGAACTGCTGACAGAAAATAGGGCACCTACTCATGATTTTATATCCCAATGTTGCGTTGATTGGGAAGCCGCTGTTGACGAAGGCGAAAAGTTGGGGCTGCGGGTATTGAAATTCCGTACCGGTGTGGTTTTGGATAAAGATGCCGGGGCATTACCCGCGCTGGCCCTGCCTGTAAAATTATTTGTTGGCTCGCCTATAGGCAGTGGTAAGCAATGGATTCCCTGGATTCATTGGCAGGATGTGATTGATATGTACCTTTTTGGCATCGAAAATAAGGGACTGAAAGGCGTGTACAATATGGTGGCGCCAAACCCGGTTACCAATGCGCAAATGATACAAGCCGTGGCCCGCCAGCTGCGTAAGCCGCTATGGGCCCCCAGGGTTCCGGCGTTTTTATTAAAATTATTATTGGGCGAAATGAGTTCGCTGGTTTTGGGAAGTACCAAAGTATCGGCACAAAAGATTACAGATGCGGGCTTCAGTTTTAAATACCCAGAAGTAGCCAATGCATTAAAAGAGATTTACGCATAACCGGTTACGTATGATAGTAGCCGGTTTTTCGGGTAAATATCCTTTGATTGACCGGCGGGCGCTGCTTTGCCCGTAAACTATTGGATTATGGAATGAGCTACAGTGCCGGCCGCCGACGCTACGCCTTACTTCAGGATTTTTAACCCCGAATCGCAAACCAAAAAGTTTGATCCTGAACTGAAGTACATAAAAATGGGTTCCGGAATATGCTGGTTTCAGCAAGTATCCTAAACCCATTATTGATCACGCCTTTGCGCGAGATCGCTGTTTAAAAGCTTTTAAAGCCGCGCCGGATAATAATATTAATTCGTAATGGTAACTATTGTAAAATCAAACCGCAGGCTGGTGTTTCCTGCAATGCCCGTGTTACCACCCCTGCCGTAACCGTACCTTGAAGGTAGCAACAGTGTAACTGCCGCACCAGTTGTAAGTCTTTGCAGGCCTTGTGCTACACCAGGCACTACACCATCAATGGATAGAGAAGCTCCCGTACTATTGGCGTCAAATTCGGTACCGGTTAAAAACTTACCGCTATAAGTTGCTGTAAAAGTAGAGTACTGATCTATCGGGTCAGTCCCGGTGCCAGGGATAGTTACCTTGTAATAAAAACCACCAACAGATTTAGTAAAGCCTGTTAAGCTATTGGTTGCAATGTAATTTTTAATGATCTGATCGTCATATAAATCCTGATCGGATACTACATTTACATAGTAATCAAGGCATTGGTTGCCCGCTATACGGGTATTGGTGTTACTTGAACTGCCTGATCCAAAACCATTAATGCCGTATGCCAGGCGCGATGGTATCAATATACGTGCCCTTGTGCCTTTATATTTTATAATATTGTGTATAGCTATTTGCAAACCTTTAGGTAAACCGCCCTGGTTGATGTGCCCAGCAAACCCATCGTAATGGTTGCTTGTAAGCGAATCAAGGTTGGTGTATTTTCCATCAAATGATTTTAAGGTAAATACAAACTTAACTGTATCTGAATAGTCTATTGCTTTGCCGGTTGTTGAGCCCTGCGATAGAATTTGGTAATAAATGCCACTGGTATCGCCATCAGATTTATCGCGCACCATGGCAGTAAGCCCGTTGGCTTTTATATAGTTTTGGATATTGGTATTATCGTATTGGGTAATGTTAGGATCGTCGGCAGTTTTTCGGCAGGATAATAAGCCTGCAGTAATCAGGAACAGAAGCGCAAAAGTAATTTTTCTCATTTATATTTTTTGTTACCGGCAACGGCCGTTGTTATGGGCTTTACCTTCATTAGTACCTTTTAATTAGTTATATTGTATAGTTGTATATTAAAATCAAGCACCGAATTTGCAGGCAAATGTATCGAATCCTGAGCATATGGCCCGTAAGCGTAGCGCGATGGTATCAATAACCGTACTTTGCCTCCCTTTTTTATTTGCGGCACCCCTAACTGCCATCCCTTTATCACGCTCCCTAATGTGTACGAAGGGTGAAAATTATTGGTTTGCGCAAATGTATAGCCCGTAGTTAGTATTTGCCCCGTAAACCCTACCGTTATGGTTGTGGAGCTGGTAAACAAATCGTTACCTGAACCCTGCTCGCCTGTTTTAATAATATAATACACCCCGGTAGTATCAATTCTTTTGGCACTGTCGCCCGGGTGTGCTGCCACGTAGTCGCTTATAATCTTATCGTCGATGCCCTTTTGAATATTATATTGCACCATCGGATCGATAGATTTTTTACAAGCGCCCAAGCCAGCCACCAAAACCAATAACAAAACCAGTAACCTGTTCATTTTTTCAAAAGGCAAATTTATTCTTTTATAATAGAAAAACGGCAGCTTAACATTTTTTAACACATTGAAAAAAAAGCAGCTACAAATAAGGTGTATCACAACGCTTATTTCGGACTTAAAACGCTTAACTATTCATAAAATTATCGGTATTGCTTAGTTCATTAGTTCACTGGTTCATTAGTTCATTGGTCTTTTCTGGTGGTATACCAGGCAGGGGCATTCAGGAAGCTGGACTTTAAAGCGTTCTGTCCGCCATGCGCGCGTTTACCAATGAACCAATGAACTAATGAACCAATGACCCAATTAAGGTTTATAGTTGATGGTTAGTTTGTTGATTTTTTTGAGCATTTCGGTGAGGTACTCTTTATCAGCTTCGCTGATGTGCTCATTAAGGTAGCTGTTAAACTGTTTTACTACGGCGCGGGCCTGGTGGCGTTTTTCTTTGCCAAGTTCGGTGAGGTAAATTTTTACCGAGCGTTTATCGCCCTGGTTTGATTCGCGGTAAATAAGCCCGGTTTTTTCCAGCTGGCTAAGCATTCTTGATAAGCTGGTTGATTTAAGGCCCAGCAAAGCTGCTGCCTGCGATACGGTGGTGCCCTCTTTTTCGTCGATATTGATCAGCAGGTAACCAATTGATTGTGTAATGCCAAACTCCGTAACCAACTGGTTATATCTGTTGGCCACAGTTTGCCACACAATCTTCAAAAAATAATCGATGGTTTCCTGGTGTTTTACGCTCTTATGCATCTTTGTAGGTTGTACGTAATATGTTGTACGTGATACGTTTTAAGTTATACGTTTTTTCACGCCGCCGGCTTATAAGTTTTGCCCAACAAATATAGGCTACACATGTAAACAATGGTACGAAGGTACATCTTATTTTCTTCAACCTTAGCGAACGTAAAGCCTTGTACGTAATATGCTTTTTAAACTACTGGTTTATAAGTTTCCGCCCCGGCAAAAATTAGCGAACATAAAACGTACAACTTAAAACGTATCACGTACAACCTAATACCCTATCGTTGTGTCGTCTCCCCTCGGGTCAGCGCCGCCCTCGTAGTAGCCCCATTGGGTTTTCAGGATGGCATCTACGCGGCCGATTGCCCCTCGGGTAGTTATTTTGTAGCCTTTACTTTGCAGTTTTAAAACCGTGGTGCTATCAACCCCGTCTTTTTCGATAGTAACCACATCCGGCAACCACTGGGAGTGGAAACGTTTGGCGCTTACTGCCTGTTGCATGTTCTGGTCAAATTCTATCACATTTAATATCGTTTGAAAAACAGAGGTAATGATGGTGGAGCCGCCCGGAGTGCCCACTACCATAAACAGCTTGCCCTCTTTTTGGATGATGGTTGGCGTCATGGATGATAGCATGCGTTTGCCTGGCTGAATGCTGTTGGCTTTGCCGCCAACCAGGCCGTACATGTTGGGTACGCCGGGTTTCGAGCTAAAATCGTCCATCTCGTTATTTAGTAAAAAACCTGCGCCCTTCACAAAAATTCTGGATCCAAAAGTGTCATTTAATGTAGTGGTGATAGATACCGCGTTGCCATCCTTATCTACTATCGAGTAGTGGGTGGTTTGGTCGCTTTCGTACCCAACAAAGGTGCCGGGTTGAATGCTGGCGCTTGGCGTTGCTGCATCCCAGCTAAAATTGCCCATACGCGATGTGATGTAGGCTGGTTTAAGCAGACTGTCAACGGGTACTTTATAAAAATCAGGGTCGCCAAGGTATTTGGAGCGGTCGGCATATACCCGGCGCTCGGCCTCAACAATTAGCCTGATGGTCGAATCCTGATTATAGCCCCACCTTTTTAATGGATATTTTTCTACAGATTGGAGTAATTGTAATAACGCTATTCCGCCACTTGAGGGCGGTGGCATAGTAATTATTTTGTATCCCTTGTAATTGCCTGTTATAGCTTTGCGCCAAACCGAATGATAGTTTTTTAGATCTTCTTTGGTCATCAGCCCACTGCCGCCTTTCATCTCGGCAACAATTTGGTCGGCTACTACACCATCGTAAAAGCCATCTCGGCCTTTATCGCGAATAAACTCGAATGTTTTGGCAAGGTCTTCCTGTACCAGCACATCACCCTCATGCCAGCCGCCCTCTTTTATAAGATAATTTTTACCGGGGTTCAATTTTACAAATTGCGCCTGTGTTTGGTTAAGATCGCTGGCCAGGTGTTTGGTTATTTTAAAACCATTGCGGGCAAGGTTGATGGCGGGCTGTACCAGATTGGCCCATTTAAGTTTGCCGTATTTGAGGTGTGCTTCTACCATACCGTCAACAGATCCCGGAACACCCGAGGCTTGATGGGTATACAGGCTCATATCGGGTATTACATTCCCGGCCGAATCGAGATACATGTTTGCATTTGCTGCACCGGGGCCTTTTTCTCTGAAATCAAGCGTGTTGGTTTCGCCTTTGTCCGAGCGGAAAACCATAAAACCGCCGCCGCCGATATTGCCGGCCTGCGGGTGCGTAACGGTTAATGCAAATTGCACAGCTACGGCGGCATCAACGGCGTTGCCCCCTTTCTTTAAAATATCAACCCCAACCTGCGAAGCATCAGGGTAAGCGCAAACTACCATCCCATTGCTGTATTGACCATTGCTGTTTGCACCCGATTGTTGCTGTGCGTATCCGGCAGGTATAAAAAAAAGTGCCGTCAAAAAAAGAGTTAAGTGTTTGTTGTTTTTTATTTTAAGGCGATGCGATATCATTATAACCAAAATTTATTTTCACTAAAATAACCAATTTGAAGGCATAAACACATTAAACGCTCAATATTTTCGGTTGAAAATCAGTTGAATGAGCTCAACTTAGGTGCGATTTTGACCTGAAATAGCATAAAAAGCATATTTGAACGTTTATTTACCTGAACATTCGAGTCGAAAGTTGGTTAAACCTATGTTAAATTCAAATGTCATTGCATTACCTGTTTAATTCATTTACTAAAACTACTACATGAAAAAAATCATCTACATCCTGTCGTTATCAGTTTCGTTTTTATTGATAAATCAGCGTTCGCAGGCGCAGGACTACAAAGCCGCAGCGGGCTTAAAGTTTGGCGCTTATGAGATAGGCCCATCTGGAAAATATTTTTTAAACCAGACAACCGCTATTGAAGGTATCCTGGGCATACGCGATCATGGTATAGTAATTACCGGTTTGTACGAAATTCATACCCGTGCTTTTAACGTTGATAAGCTGAACTTTTTTTATGGCTTTGGAGGTCACTTAGGCTCGATAGGCAGCGGCTATTACAAACGTTTTGGCAGCGATGCCCAATATTATAAAGACAGGCATCTTTTATTTGGCGCCGATGGCGTGGCTGGTCTGGAATGGGTAATACCCAACAGCCCCATTGCCGTAAGCCTTGATCTGAACCCACGCCTTGAAATAGCTACCGGGCCATTTTTTGATATCGCGCCCGGTGTTGGTGTAAAGTATACTTTTCAGTAAAGAGAATCAGCAGCCAGCCCTCTCTAAATCTCCCCCGGTAGGGGAGCCTTTTTGTTTTTTAAGCCCTCCCTACCGGGGAGGGTTTGGGTGGGGCTGGCGGCTTAATGCACCACAATCACCTTCTTAGCATAAGCCTTGCTACCAAGCGTAGCCCTTAATATATACACACCGGGCTGCACTCCTGTTACATTCATAACTGTGCTGAAATTGCCCTGCGGGATGCTTTGCTTTTTGGAAACTATGGTTTGCCCTACTGAGTTTATCAGTGATAAGTCAAGATCAGCAGCAGTATTTGCTTTAAAAACCACATATAGATTTGTGCTTGCAGGTACCGGGAAAACGGTTAAACCAATATCGGTAGATTTATCAACATTGGTTGCTGTACGGGCATAGGCAAACACATTCGATATTACCGCGCAACCGCTGGTCAATGTATCAACTACCTGGTAATTTCCGCTTTGCAAAGGGTCAAACGTAGCGCCCGTGGCGCCCTGTATGGGTTTGCCATTTAACAGCCACTGGTTGCCTGTTGTAAAGCTGGAGTTTAAGGTGTTGTTACTTTGTACAATAACCGGCTTGGTTAAGGTAACCGCTTTACGCGCCGCCGAAGCACAGCCCAGGCTTTGTACCTTCATGTCATAAAAATAATAGTAAAAGCCTTTGTAGTAAGTAGTATCGGCCGCATTATTGCCCGTGGCATCGTTACCCACAATGCTAAAGATTTTGCCGATGCTAAAAGGATAGCTTGTTACGCCTGCATTATTACGGTATATGGTGGCCGTGTTGTCATAAGCGATAGATATCAGGTAATTACCCGCTGCTGGTAACTCCAGGTTAAGGTCGTATACTTTGCCCTGATCGGCGGGGTCATCAGCCTGTGCGCCGGCTAACGGGATGGTACGGGTGGCCTGGGCGTTAATAGTGGTAGTAGCAACTATTTGTCCGCTACTGTTACTTACATTAAATGTTATTTTGCCCGAATTGCCAATATATAAACGTGCGGTTTGAATAACCACCGGGACTTTAGTGTTTACAATTACCGATGGGGTGAACTGGTTGTACCCGCCACCCGTAAAAACATTTTTTGTTGCGGGGCCAACAGTTCCCTTAAAATCATTTACACCCGCGTAAAAGGTATTGTTTATAGGTGTTGTTGTGGTATTGGCAGGGCTGCCCGCCGCAATTGGGACAGCATCATTAATATTTTGATACCAAAGCATGGTGCCATCGCCCTGCCCCAATAGTTGGTATTGTTTGGTATCGGTACAATAATAGGCACTTAAATCGCCTATAGCCGATGGTGTGTTGATGACGATGGTAGTGGTAACCGTATCGTTGGTTTTTACAGGGTCGCCCGTTAAATTGCTGATGGCCGTTATGGTATAAGTGGCACCGGCCAGGGCATTAAAGTTTTGGGCAAAGGTAAAGTTATCCTGATCGCCGGGGGCGAGGATACCTGCGTATGTGCCGGTAAATGTAGTTACGGTATTATCGGTGGCAGTTATTTTTACAGTTAATGGGATGTTGGTGATAGCCGCGCTACCGAAGTTTTTAACCGAGATAGTGACCGGGGTACTTGCTGAACATGCCCCGCTTGAACCCGGATTGACTATAGATAGTACGCCGGCATCAATACTGGTTTGTAAAAACTGCACCCGGTAGTCCTGCGTTTCGCCTTTGGCATAGCTGCCACAGGCCGTAATATTTGCAGCACTGTTGGTTTCGCTAAGTACTACACGCATCAGGCTGTAGGTTCCCGCTGCAACGTTTGCCGGTATTTTAATGGTTGTATTGTAAGTAGCGGTGCCGTTTATAATGCCGGTGGTTGCTACAAGTTCAGTGTCTTCAAAAACGCCGTTCTCGTTATAATCAATAAAAACTTTGGCTGCTTTATTGAAGTTGCCGCCGCAGGTACCCAGTGTAATGCTAAGCGGGTATAATTTATCCTGCTCCAACTGAGCGGTTAAATTGGTATAATCAGAATAGCTTTTGCAACCTGCTGCCGGGCTGTTGTCAATATTGGCCAGCTTAACATTGTCTATACGCGAATCGGCATTGCTTAAAGGGGCCGATGAGCAATACGCTGTGCCGCCTATCCCGGTAACTATAAGTGAGTAAGCCTGGGGGCCGGATGTTAAAGTGCCTTTGTGCGATACGGTGATGGTGTAAGCCTTGCCGGGTACTGTATTGGCAATATATACCTGCTCCACGTTATCCCTGATGTTGTTGCCGGTAGTTGCAGTTGCTGATGGATGGTCGGGATCCAAAACCCAGGCATTGTAAGTGGTGGTGCCATCGCTTACCTGAATATCAAGATCGTTAATTAGTTTTGGCGTACGGCTGTTGATGGTACCATCGGGCAAAACTGTTCCCTGTGGGTCTGTCCATGCAATGGTGGCAATCAATGCGTCGGCGCCAGATGCCAGCACATTAAATGTTTGGGTTTGGCCCTGGGCAAGCGAGTTTTCCTTTACCATGCTTTTAACGCCATTTTCGGTAATAGCTTTTGCGGCTTTGGGCATATCAAGCAATCCCCAGCCATAAATATAATCGGGGCCAACGTTGCCGGCATCAAAAGCGGTATGGCAAACAAGGCCTTTCAGCGTGGCCGATTTCATGAAACTTCCGCTGTTTTTTTGCGAATAATACTCCTGCAGTAAATACAATGAGCCGGTGATATTAGGTGCCGCCATCGAGGTGCCCGATAAGGTAAGATACGATGATGTATTATCTATTCCCACCGAAGTTACATTAACCCCATCGCCTACAATATCCGGCTTAACGCGGCCGTCATCTGTGGGCCCCCAGCTGCTGAAATAAGCAATACTCACGTTGCTCCTGTTGGTAGGGCCCGATGGCAGCGGGTTTACCGCGCCAACCGTAAGTGTATTTTTAGCGTTGCCTGTAGTGCTGATGATATCATAGCCGCTGTTGTCGCTTATGGTTGATGGGCGGGCGCCTTTGTTTACAATAGTTTGGTCGGTGCGGCTGCGGTAGCCGTAGTAAGTTGCACCTATGGCCGGTCCGTTGCTGGCCCTGCTGTTACCTGCCGATTCTACAATAAGGTAATAGGGGGCAGTGTAAGCTATTCTATCCCATGATTGGGCGCGGGTGTCATAAAATCCAAAAGTGTAATCAACCGTATCGCCCGGCAGCCCATTCCACTCCCAGCGGCTGGCATCGCTGTTGTAATCCCAGCCTGCAACATCGCCGTAAGAATGGTTTGATAGCAACAAGCCTGCCGCAGCGCCGCTCATTTCAGATACATCGTTATCAAAATCCCATGATAACAGGCTGCTGGCATTAAACGCCATGCCTTTTGCCGGCGCGTAAACGCCTTTGGCAATCATAGTACCGGCCACATGGCTGGTATGGTCAAGCACCGAAGCGCCATCTTTTATGGTGATGGCTTTGCCGGCAAATTCCTGGTGCGCGGTATATACCGAACCGCCATCCCAAATGGCCAGTTTACCGACAAGGTTGCTGCCCGATCCCGAAAGATTTAGCCCCAATGAGCCGCCCGGCTGTACGGCGTTAGTGCCTGTTGTAGCCGCCGCCGTGGTATTGTTGTGCGTAGTTAGATATATAGGAAACCCCAGGCTGTTAACCCCCTGTAAAAACACATGGTTGCCGTTGCGCGACCGGCGTGTAACCGGCCAGCCCTTTTGCGCCGCCAATGAAAGGGCCTGTTGTTTGTTAACATTGAAAGTGCTTCTCAATTGCGAAGAAAAACTACTTAATTCGGCCTTTTTTGCATCACTAACCAGGGGTTGCTGGGCAAATGTTTGAACTGCTATACACAGCAAAAAAAAGAAAGTACATACCGCGGCGTATCGCTTATTCATAGGCTTGAAATATAGCATTTTTAGTATCAAGTATAATTTTTAGTATCAAGTATTTAGTATCAAGTATCAAGATTTTTTTGCCTCCAAATTTTTATGAAGCGGTCTTGATACTTACTACTTGATACTAAAATCTGATTCTTTTTAAGATAGATATTTCCCCACTATCGGCATTCTGCGGCCCATGCCAAATGCTTTGGGCGACACCCTTAATATTGGTGGTGTTTGATAACGTTTATGTTCGGCAGAGTTGGTGAGCTTAATCACCCGGCGAACGGTTGCTTCGTCGTATCCCATTTTAATGATCTCGGCAGATGAGCGGCGGTATTCAATATACTCTTCCAATATCTTATCCAGTATATCGTATTCAGGCAATGAATCTGTATCCTTTTGATCGGGCCTTAACTCGGCCGATGGCGGTTTTACGATGGAGTTTATCGGGATTATCTCTTTATCCTTATTAATATGACGGGCCAGTTCAAAAACCTGGGTTTTGTATACATCGCCTATAACAGAAATGCCGCCGCACATATCACCGTATAAAGTGCCATAGCCAACAGCTGCTTCGCTTTTATTGCTGGTATTAAGTAATATATAGCCAAACTTATTACACATGGCCATTAACAATATAGCCCTGCTGCGCGATTGGATATTCTCTTCGGCAATGTTAAATGGCAGGTTTTTAAACTGCGGGTGCAGCGATGTTTCTATAGCCTGGGTAATATCTTTTATGGCGATGGTTTCACTTTTGCAACCCAGGTTAGCCACTAAGTCTTCGGCGTCTTTCAGCGAGTGATCCGTTGAAAAACGGGATGGCAGCAATACAGCCATTACATTTTGGGCACCCAAAGCCTCGGCTGCCAGTGCACAGACTACGGCTGAATCGATACCACCGGATAAACCCAAAATTGCCTGCTTAAAGCCCGATTTATAAAAATAATCGCGAATGCCCAATACAATGCCCTGGTGAATTTGCTCAATATCGCCAGGCCTATCTGTTTTCATGGTTGTTGGATGCTCAAAGCTGATGGTATTATCATCATTGAGGGTATAATAAGCAGTGCTTTCTTCAAAATAAGGCATTTCATCTATCAGTGTGCCTTCATTATCAAAAATCAGTGATCCCCCGTCAAAAATCAGTTCGGTTTGTGCGCCTATATTATTGATATATAAAAGGGGCAGCTTGTAACGGCTGGCGTTATCGCTTAAAATAGCAATCCGCGTTTCATCATGGTTATAGGCAAATGGCGATGCCGCGATATTAATCATTACATCAGGCTGCTGATGGATCAGGATATCCATAGGGCGAGTGATGTATAATGGGTTTTCAATCGTGTTCCACAAGTCTTCGCAAATGGTAAGCGCTATTTTTTTGCCTTTAAATTCAATACAGTTAAAATCGGTTGATGGTTCAAAGTAGCGGTACTCGTCAAATACATCATAGTTGGGCAGCAGCGCTTTGTTTACTATCGCCTTTACTTTACCATCTTCAATAAAATAGGCCGAATTATTTAGGTCCTTGCCTTCGGTTTTGTTGTTAACTGTAGGCAGGCCGATAATGCAGGCTATATCGATACATACTTTGGCTATTTTTTTGGCCGATTCTTCGCACAGGCCAATAAACTCGTCAAATTCCAGGAAATCACGGGCCGGATAGCCGCAAACGCATAGCTCGGCAAAAACCACCAGGTCGGCGCCGTTTTGTTTGGCTTTTAATATGTGGTCAATTATTTTGGCCGTGTTCGATTCGAAGTTACCTATATGATAGTTAAGCTGGGCTAATGCAATTTTCATGGATGGTATAGTAACGTATTAATGCAAATAAAAATTATTTTTGCTCAAAGGATAAATATGATAACTACCCGGTATAAAGCAAAACAAATTTACTTAATTTTTTTTATCGGTCTGATATTGCAGGCATGCCGTGGCAACAAAAAGGTTGATGTAAGTAATATTGCCCTTGAGGTGAAGATTGAGCGCTTCGACCAGGATTTTGACGCCATGCGTACCCACCCCATGGCGCAGCAGGCTATTCACCTGCATAATAAGTACAAAGTATTTTACCAGGATTTTATTGAACGTATTTTGCCGGTGGGCAGCATTAGGGATACCGCGTATTTTAAAACCCTGCGCAACGTGTTTGCCAACAAAGCCTATAACGACCTGAGGCACGATGTGGAGGCTACTTACCCTAAACTGGATAAGCAGGAAGCCGAACTTACCGATGCCTTTAAGCATATTAAATATTATTACCCGCAAAAAAGGATTCCTAAGGTTTATAGTTACTTTTCGGGCTTCCAGGCGCAAACATCCATCGGCGATGGGTATTTTGCTATCGGGCTCGATTTGTTTTTGGGTGCCAATTCGCGATTTTACCCTTCTATTACCAGCGCGTTCCCGCATTATTTATCAAGGCACTTTACGCCCGAAAATATTACACCACGTGTGGTTGAAGGCATTGCCCGCGAGGATATGTTTCCCGAGGGTGACGACGATAAATCGCTTTTAACAAAAATGATTTACAACGGCAAGATCATGTATTTTATGGACAAAATTTTGCCCGATGCCGGCGATACACTGAAAATAAGCTACACCCGCGACCAGCTAAAATGGTGTACCGATTTTGAGCCGAAGATATGGGCTTACTTTTTGGACGAGAACCTGTTGTATGAAACCGATTATCCTAAAATTCAAAAATACCTTACCGAAGCGCCCTTTACCCCCGGCCTTGGCGAACGCAATGAATCGGCCCCCAAATTGGCCGTATGGACGGGCTGGCAAATTGTACGCGCCTATATGGATAAACATCCTGAAGTTACCCTGCAACAACTGATGGCCAATAAGGATGCGCAGAAGATATTAAATGAATCAAAGTACAGGCCAAAGTAGGACGAGCCCCCCGGCCCCTGAAGGGGGAGTTTTTGACTTGCAGGTAAAGGCCTGTCAGTCTGAGCCTGTTTAAGACCCGCGCGGAGAGGCCTTTGCCAGCATGCTTCGGTACGATACCCATGACAAGTTGAAAAACGGAAGTCATCCTGAACTTGTTTCAGGACCCCATAGGACAGGTAGCCGACATGTTGTACACCTTGCATGTGGGGTGCTGAAACAAGTTCAGCATGACATTGTTGGCAAATCGATGTCATAATTTCGCCAATTTTAAAACTGAGCATAACAAGCTTTTAAAAAATGTACGTAAAACCAAAAAAGCCCCGACCAAAATGGACAGGGCTTTATAATATTTATTTTCCAAACTCCCCCTTCAGGGGGCCGGGGGGATTACTTCATTATTGCGAAAACAGCTCTTAAAGCTATCAGGGTGCCAATAAACAATGCTGCGTTGGCTATATAGGAAAAGTAATGAGAGTTTTCATCGCCTGCAAAACGGATAAATACACCAAAAATGCCTATGATAATTGCGACAACTAATAGTTTGTAATGTTTCTCTGCGTTAGCGTTTTCCATTGACTCCATGATACCGATATTTTTTGTACCGCAAAAATAGAAATGTTTACCGAAAATGCTACTAAAATTTTATGATTTTGTAGTGCCAAAAAACGCCGGGTGCTTTCGCTTATAATACCTGAACAATAGCCACAAGGCGATGGCGGCTAAAACGAATACCCAAAGATTGGTAAGCGCCAAAATTAACTCGGTAAACATAAACCAGCCATAAGCCAGGGAATTGTACAGATGTTTGCCGAAGGGAAGCTGATACGCGGCCGGGTCATCATTGGCGATGGTTTCCTGGATTATGGTATTGCTTTCATAAAAGTTAAGGGTAATTACGCTGAACTTAACGGCAGCATCTATTTTAAGATTGTCAATTTGCCCATCTACCATATCATCCTTTAGTAACAATACATTCAGCGGATTTTTGATGGTTACCTTGCCTTTCTTCTGCTGATCTACCAGTTCTTTACGGCTGTTGAGTTTTAGTTTTGCGGATAGGTAATCGAGCGATTTATCTTCAATGTCCATTTTGCTGAAGGTAACATGCGTACCCATATGGGCCACCTGGTACATAAAATCCTCCAGCTTATCCGATGAGACTTTAATGGTCATATCTTCGTTGGTATTGAATGCAGATACCCTGCGTACGGAGTCATCGCTGATGCGGTAATCCTGGCTGCCCTGGGCCGATGATTCCATTTGGTGATGCATTACCATGCCATTGTTTTTAACCGTAAGCGCTGTTATTTTCTCGGCCGTTTGCTGTACATTTTTTACCTTGAAGCGCATGTCGGCCGATTTTACAAGCTTGGGGTGTACAAATAGAGAAGTGTCGGCCACCTTTTCTTTATCCAACGTGGCCGAATCGGCGCTGCTGCTGTTGTTAACAGCCTCGTAATTTCCCGACCTGCCTCCCTTACAAGCGCCCAGCAGCAAGACCCCCGCCGTAAGGGCAGTAAAAATTTTTGTTTTCATGATGTTAATTTGTTTTTTGGTTACTATTGATACCTAAAAGGGTGTTTAGGTAACCCTATAGGTGGGATAACCAGGGGATTAATGTTGTGTTGAAGTGCTGTTGTGAATATATCGGCCACAGGCTAACCATATAGCATTACTTTAGTTATAAACGCCTAATCAACTAAATTGACACAATAATTATACGTGCAATTAGCAACTGATATTTAAAACCAAGTTATTTGCAGCAAAAAAAGCAACTATGTCATTACATGCAGGCCAGGCGGCACCACAATTTACATTAGTATCATCAGCGTTTAAAACCGTATCACTGTCCGATTTTAAGGGTCGCAAGGTGATATTGCATTTTTTTCCTTTGGCGTTTACCGGCGTTTGCACTACGCAACTGTGCACCATGCGCGATAGCTTTGGCTATTACGATGGTTTAAATGCTACCATACTGGGCATCTCTGTGGATTCGCCTTTTTCGCTGGCCAAGTTTAAAGAAGAGAATGGTTACCAGTTTGATTTATTATCCGATTTTAACAAGGAAGTATCTACCGCATACGAAGCCATTTATGCCGATTTTGTGATGGGCTTAAAAGGTGTTTCAAAACGCGCCGCTTTTGTTATCGACGAAGAGCAAAATATCATTTACGCCGAAGTACTGGAAGTAGCTACCGACCTGCCAAACTTTGAGGCCATTGCCGAAGTGGTAAAATAAGGTTAGTAAGAATTGTTTTTCACGCAAAGATCGCTAAGGCGCAAAGATTGGGTTGTTGGTTAAAGATGAGATAAACAAGGTAGCCAACAATGATGTCATTGTGAGCGCAGTGCGGCAATCGCGAACTGTGCAGGCTCACTTTACACCCTTGGGATTGCTTCGTATCTTATATAATGAAATGATTGTAAGTTGTTGATTATCAAAGTTATTTTTTAATGTAGAGACGCAACATTTTGCGTCTCCCGCATGCAAATCCAACAATGCAAATCCGCTTGTCTGGCGGGAGACGCAAAATGTTGCGTCTCTACAAGAATCACGGCTGTAGCCGTGTCATAACGATTTTTTCCAGCTTGGCTGGCGGGTACTCTTATGACATAGATTACTTATAAAAACTTAATATCAACATGCTAAGCTTTGCTTCTTAGCGCCTTTGCGAGAAATAAATATTCCTAAGCTCAAATATTTTATGCCTTTTTGTTTTTGGCAAAATGTTTCTTCAACTTTAAAAAAAACTTCTCATAATAAAAATACGAAAGCACCGGCACCAGCGCCAGGAACAGCAGGTTAATGGGATATTTGGTAAGCGGGAACCGGGTATCGTTGGATAGGAATAGTTGCTGCCAGATGTAGATACTGTACGACAGTACGCCAATAAAACTCAATGACTTCAAATTCAGAAATTTATATATCAAATTGGTTTTAGGGCTGATGTTATTGACAATGATAATGCCGACAAAAATAGATATGAACAAATTGATAAAGCAGGATTGCAGCGTAAAAAAGGCATCAAACTTTAGGTAAAAGATCATAAAAACGGATACCAGTGTAGCCGCCAGGCCGAACCTGCCAAAGTTTAAATATCCTTTAAATAATAAAACCGAAAACAGGCAACCCACAGCGATGCCCTGGAATTTAACCAGGTAGCGTAAAGCGGCTGATAGTACCCCGTTATTTAAAAAAGTAATTATTGTTTGAAGATAAACCAGTACTGGTACCAGCAGAATGATTACCAATAGGATAGTTACGTATAGCTGGAATTTCTTTTTGATGAAAACCGGGAATAAAATATAAAACTGCTCTTCAACCGATAACGACCAGTAATGGGCCAGGCTCCAGTCAAACTGTAACCTCCTGAAATATGAGAGGTTGGCGATGAACAGCGCTGATGAAATAAAACTGAGCGCACCAACCTGCAATTTGAAAAAATAATTCAATATGGCAATTACCACTATGTACAGGTAAGCTACCGGAAGGATCCTTAATGCGCGGCGGATGTAAAAGTTTTTGAGCGATAAAGCGCCTGTTGTTATTTTTTCCTTAATGCATAAGGTGGTAATCAAAAAGCCGCTTATTACAAAAAATACATCAACGCCCAGGGGACCAATAAATACAAGACTTTGAAAATAAGGGTTGTAATTGAGGATGAAATGATGGATAAGCACCATGATGATAGAAACAGCCCTTAACCCGTTCAGCGATGGATAGGTTTTTTGATCTAAAATAGCAGGCACTGTTTTTATTTCGGAGAAAAGGCTGGTGCTATTGTTAAACTTCACTTTGGTTACTATTCGGTTAAAAATTTAAAGATATAAAAACAAATAACTAATTATGATGCCAGTGGATCGCCGTTAAAATTGACAAGATTTATTTCGCGCAAAGACGCAGAGCCGCAAAGTGATTTGCTTGTTTCTTTGCGCCTTAACAATCTTTGCGCGAAAAGCTTATAACTTGATACCATTACTAAGGTATGGCATCATAGCTAATTATTTATGAATTTTTAAAAGTGATTGCTACGATTATGACGCAAAGTAAGGCCATGTGAAACTGCGGCTTATAGGTTTTTTGAAAAAAAGTGTGAGAGATTAAAAAGAAATTCTATCTTTGCATTCCGTTTCGAAAAGCACTCGTAGCTCAATTGGATAGAGATGGCATTGACGGTTTGGCTGCAACTACGGGCATTATTGTCAACGGCACTTTTGCTTTTTTATTTATGTACATCAGGCAATATGAGCTGGCGGCTATTTCGCTGGCTATGACCGGTGCTATTACCGGGTTTTTAAAATATAATATTACGCCTGCCAAAATATTCATGGGGGATACCGGCGCCCTGCTTATTGGTTTGATATCGGCGGTAATGGCCATTAAATTTATTGAGGTTACCAAAGTTGCACTTATAGATGTACCAACTTTAAGCTGTGCCCCCGCATTAACTATTGCCATATTGATAGGTCCTGTATTTGATACTTTAAGAGTATTTACGTTGAGAATAGCAAGTGGTAAATCGCCCTTTGAGGCCGACAGAAACCATATCCATCACCGTATATTGATGTTAGGCCTTAATCACTTGCAAGCTACCTTGTGTTTATCGGCAATAAATTTGTTGTCAATAGGCATGGTATTTATGTTTAGCAGGTTAAGTAATTCTTTACTTATAGTGGTTATACTGTTAATTTCAACAATTGCTAACTGGGTTATTACCTATAGCCTGCGCTCGAAAGAGCGCGAGCATTTTGCTCTTCGTAATTTCCTTGCTTAATTACGTTTGATTATTACCTTATCTTCTGTAACATAATTTTAGCGTCACTAAATTTGTGTGTTTGTAAATAGCCACTCATCTTCATTAACTTTGCGCCCTTTATAAAACACAAATTAAGATGAAGATTGCTATAAATGGTTTTGGCCGTATCGGACGCATATTTTTGCGCAACATCCTGAACAGGCCTGGTATTGAGGTTGTGGCTATTAATGACCTGGCCGATACCCACACCCTTGCCCACTTATTCAAATATGATTCTGTTCACCGCGGTTTTAAAGGTGGGGTGAGTTTTGATGCAGGTAATCTTTATATTGATGGCAAAACAATAAAGGTTTTGGCCGAAAGTAGTCCTTTGGCGTTGCCATGGCAGGATTTGGATATCGATCTGGTGATTGAATCGACGGGTAAATTTACATCGAAGGAGGGTGCTCAAAAGCATTTAACCGCAGGCGCCAAACAAGTGATCATATCGGCACCTGCAACAGATAAAACTGTGCCAACAGTTGTGCTGGCTGTTAATGACGGGGAGGTTGATTTGTCTTCGCCTATACTATCAAACGCCTCGTGCACCACCAATAATGTAGCGGCCATGGTAAAAATACTCGACGAAAACTGGGGTATAATTGACGGCTATATAACCACGGTACACTCGATGACCGGGGATCAGAATTTACACGACGCACCTCATAAAGATTTAAGGCGTGCCCGTGCAGCCTCGGCCTCTATCATTCCAACTACTACTGGTGCTGCCAAGGCTATAACAGCCATATTCCCGCATTTAGATGGCCATTTAGGAGGTGCCGGTATCAGGGTGCCGGTGCTCAATGGCTCATTAACCGATTTTACCTGTAGCTTGAAAAGGCAGCCTACTGTTAATGAAATTAACCTTGCATTTAAACAGGCTGCCGATGGTACAATGAAAAATGTATTGGAATACACCTACGACCCGATAGTATCAACAGATATATTGGATAATCCGCACAGCTGTATTTTTGATGCCCAGCTTACATCAATAGTAGGGGGGCTTGTAAAAGTTGTAGGCTGGTACGATAATGAAATGGGTTACAGCAGCCGCCTGGCCGATCTGGTTGAAAAAATTGCCCAATTAAAAAAGATATAAGCTGATTTGCTTTTTGATATAACAAAGCCGACGGTTGTTGTACATGGTGAAAAATGTACCCTATCGGCCCTTACTTTTTAAGCATGATAAAATTTATTGATGTTGAAGCATTGCTGCCCATCCGGAATGAAATATTGCGCGAAGGGCGACTTACACCAGATGAATGCCGTTTCCCTACAGATAAAATAGACGGAGCTTTTCATTTGGGGTACTACAAGGATGATGAACTGGCTTGTATCGTATCCTTCCATCCTCAAAATTATGGCGAATTTATTGGCAAAGGCTACCAATTAAGGGGAATGGCTACCATCGAAAAATGCAGAGGCCAGGGGCTGGGCAACCAATTGGTAAATTTTGCACTTACCTACCTGCGCGGCCAAAAGGTAAACTATGTTTGGTGTAATGCCCGTAAAAAGGCTGTGCCGTTTTATCACAATACTGGTTTTGAGATTGTTTCGGCCGAGTTTGATGTGCCCGGAATAGGGCCACATTTTGTGATGTACGTTAAGTTAATGTGAAATATTGGGTAAAATAGAACAGCTTTTTGCTTTTTTAGTTAAGAATTAAGAATAAAATGCTGAATTTGCGCGCCTTACCATTAAACGACCCATATAATTATATGAAAACCGTAGATCAAATTAGTTTTGCAGGCAAAAAAGCCCTTATCAGGGTTGATTTTAACGTGCCTTTGGATAAAGATTATAACATTACCGACGATAACCGGATGACGGCAGCATTGCCAACTATAAAAAAGATTTTGAAAGATGGCGGCAGGGTTATCCTGATGTCGCACCTGGGCAGGCCAAAAGATGGCCCGAACGAAAAAGACTCTTTAATACACGTAGTGCCTCACCTTTCCGACCTGCTGGGCCAGCAAGTGCAGTTTGCCAATGATTGCATTGGTGAAGAGGCCGTTGAAAAAGCACAAAAACTGGGCAATGGCGAAGTGCTGTTGTTAGAAAATCTTCGTTTTTACAAAGAAGAAGAAAAAGGCGATGTTGCTTTTGCCGAAAAGCTTTCAAAATTAGGCGATATATACGTTAATGATGCCTTTGGCACGGCTCACCGCGCACATGCATCAACATCAATTATCGCGCAGTTTTTCCCGGATGCCAAATATTTTGGTTACCTGATGGCAGGCGAATTGGCTAATGCCGAAAAAATCCTGAATGGCGCTGCGAAGCCTTTTACGGCTATCATGGGCGGATCTAAGGTATCTGACAAGATTCAGTTGATTGAAAAACTATTGGATAAAGTGGATAACCTGATCATCGGCGGCGGTATGGCTTACACTTTTGCCAAGGCAGATGGTGGTAATATTGGTACCTCGCTGGTTGAAGCCGATAAACTTGACCTTGCAATCAGCCTGAGACAAAAAGCTAAAGATAAAGGTGTAAATCTTTATTTACCGGTAGATAATGTTATTGCCGATGCGTTCTCGAACGATGCTAAAACCGGCATTGCCCAAACCGGCGAGATTCCTGATAACTGGATGGGATTGGATATTGGCCCCGAAACAGTAAAATTATTCGGCAAAGTAGTTGAAGAATCAAAAACCATTTTATGGAACGGCCCGATGGGCGTATTTGAAATGGAAACATTTTTAGTAGGAACCAAAGCTATTGCCGAAGCTGTAGTTAAGGCAACCGAAAACGGCGCGTTCTCTCTGATTGGTGGTGGCGATTCTGCAGCTGCTGTTGCTAAATTTAACCTGACTGATGAGGTTAGCTACGTATCAACCGGTGGCGGCGCATTGTTAGAGTACATGGAAGGTAAAGAGTTGCCAGGCGTAAAAGCTATCAACGAGTAATAATAAAAAAAGTATAAAGTGAAAAGTTCGGCCGCTAAACGGCCGGACTTTTTTCTGCTTAAAAGAAATGAAGAATGACCTGTTTGCATTTTATCGCTCACAGGGCCGGCAAGTTCAGAAACGGAGTGATGGCAAGCCGGGGGGGCATTTTTTGATGGTTTATGGTAAAACCCGGCAATCTTTTTGAGTTGATTATTTTATTTAAAAGCATTAACTTTATATAAAAACAAAGCGATGCCCGAAGTAACAATAACATATAAAAAGCCAGAAACGCTGAAGATTTTAAAAGGATTAGCTAAATATTTTGATTTTAAGGTGGCTGCTAATAAAGAAACGATGGTTAAATCAAATAACGTAACTATAACTCCGGGCGATGAGTCTGTAGATATTACTGAGATGGAGGAATTGTTTTCTAATAAAAATTTGGATGCTAAAGAATTAAGAAAGAAAGCTTGGCAACGAACAAAATAATCTGTGATACAGATGTAATAATAGACTACTGGGATAATAAAAAAGTAAGGCACGAGGCTACTAAACACGTTATTGACAATGTAATTGGTTTAAACAATGTATTAATATCCGCAGTAACTCAAATTGAACTTTTAATTGGCGCCACTAATAAATTGGAATTGATAAGAATCAATAAGGGTCTTATCAGATTTGGCGTGATAAGTATTGACGATGTTACTACTAAAATAGCTGTGCAATTGATCAAAGATTACAATTTAAGTCATGGACTGGCACTTCCAGATGCACTTATTGCGGCATCATCAATAGTTACCGACGAAAAATTATTTACCTACAATGTAAAAGATTACAAATTTGTAAAGAACCTGAAATTGTTTGATGCAAAAATTTAAATCAACATACATAATATTACTAAAGCTGGGCTTTTCCAACAGAAAAGCCCAGCTTTGTTTTTAGTTTATTTTAACCGATGATACTACGTCATTGGCGTTTGGCGATAGCGTTGTAAAGTTGGTAGTATTAGCAGTAATTGTCCAGGATGTGCCCACGAAATTATCATTGCTGTACATGGTAACCGTCCATCCCGATGGTACTTTCAGGGACGACGCCCAATCGTTTACAAAACCATAAGCCTGCAATTGCGCCAAAGTATAATTGCCCTTGGGTATGGTGCTTGTTGCCGTGCCTCCGTAATTAATATCCTGGTAAAAATTGACACCGGTGGCAGGCGTTCCTGTACTGAAGGTAGTGGCCTGGCCGTAAAGCGCGTTGGATACACTGGTTAAATAGGTGTGCGTATCGGCATTTGGCAGGTTGTAATACAAGTAAATACCATAATTATTATTTACTGTTTGGGTGGCCAACGAAGCAGCGGTTGATGCATTGGTACTTTGAATGTCAATAGCTGCCGGGCCAAGGTTGGCAGCGGTAAGGCCTGGTACGTTGGGTACCGAGTAGGTGCCATAAATGGCGTTCCAGCTATAATTAACTTTTGAGCCTACGGTTACACCATTAAAGCTAAGGCGTGATGCTGCGGGGCCGTAATCGTAAAAAGAAATGATTTTATTAGGCATCAGCTGGCGTAAGGCAGTCACCAGGTAAACAAACGAACTTGAATTTGGCTGCCCGGTGCCATTATTGCCATAATCGGCGTACTCGTCATCAAAGTCAATCCCATCTAAGCCATAGGTTGTTACCGCATTGCTGAGCAACTGCGCGTAAGCCTGTGCCGAAGCCTGGTCTGGAAAATTGCAGATACCTGCACCCTGGTGGTTGCCTAAAATAGAAAGTAAAACTTTAATACCCTTGGCCTGTAAAGGTTGTATATAAGTTGCTTTGTTGCTAAGCACATTAGTTACCTGGGTATTAAAAAATAGCTCGGCTTTTTGTGTTGTGGTGTTATAGTTGATGTTGGCCGCAAAAATGATGGCGATATCAAACAACTGCTGCCCGGTTGACAGGTAGTAGTTGCCCACATTCCGGATATCATTGTTGTTTACTTCTACATAGCAAACACCCTTTGGCCCGCTTACGCCTATGGCATTGGGGTTAAGTTTTGAAGTGTTGTTTGTTTTCGGCGACGCAACAGGAGCGGGTGCCTGATCTTTTTTACAAGCGGATGTCATCAGCATAAGCGAACCGGATAAAACTGTTAAGCTTTTGGTTAGGGACACATTAAAATTTGTTTTCATAGTGTTGTTTTAAATGATGAATAAATAGGTATATAAGGCCTTGTTTCCTCGCCAATGCAGCCAGGAATTAGTTAACATATCTTATCAGGTTGCCTGTGTATAACCGGGGAATTTATACATCAGGTAATTGGTTTATAACAATAGGACAATTTAATTGACGATTTTGCTTACAAATATTGCTTATTATTTTATTAAAATAATATTTAGGTTAATATAAATTATCCCAATGGTTTAATTCAGGAAAAAAGCATCGCCATTTGTAACAAATACACGCATTTTATAAAATGCCGGACAGTTGGGTTGGCCAATTTATTTTATTCGACTATTTTTAGGGAACTACAAACATCGTATGAAGAAGAATCTATTCATAGCTTTATGCCTTGTGCTTTCCGCTTTTTGCGCACATGCCCAGCCAAAATGCCCCAATGTTGATTATATAAAGGCAAATTATGCCAAGTACGAGTACAATGTGCTCATGCGCGATGGTAAAAAGCTGTTTACATCGGTATATGTACCAAAAGATCAAACCAAAAAATACCCCATTTGCTTTAAATCTGTTAGATAAGTATAAATTAAGCCATAAGAATTATGTTGAACTGTTTTCAACAGCATTTTGGATACTATCTAATAACAACCAGGTAGCCAGCAAACTTATTGGCAGTGCCGTCATTTGGGTTAATAACATAGTAATAACTGCCTGTAGGCACCGGTTGCCCTTTGTAGCTGCCATCCCACGGACGGCTATATCCCCTTGAGAAATATATTTGCTGCCCATAACGGTTATAAATATCTACCGTGCAATTTGGATAGTATTGCAAATCGTTAATAGCCCACTGGTCATTAACACCATCGCCGTTAGGGGTAAAGGCGTTGTATATTTTAATTTCTTTTGATGACGGGAAAATTGTTAGCGTGCCAGGGATATAGCTGATAGTATAGTCATCATCATCAGCGCCACTAACTACTATTGGGTATTTACCAGGGTTTGAAGTTAATTCGGCAGTTGTATTAATTACAGGTTTAATAATTATTTGGGCCGGTCCGTCATTATTAACAAAACCTGTGTAGGTTACTGTTAAAATTGGATTAGGGTTAAGGAATGCCCTGGCCAAATCATCTGCTTTAATGGTAAGTGGTGCTTTATTCACTCCTATTCCGGCAGGAATATATTGTATGGTATAATTACCCGGGCTAAAACTGCCTCCTGTAGCCGCCGATGGGGTTATGGATAACAGGTAAGCACCCGTATGATCAGTTGCATCCGCGCCTGCGCCATAGGCAAGCGTAACACTGCCAACAGTTTCTGCATTTTGAAGGCCCTTTGTTGTAAAATTTGTAGAGTTGCCGTTAATTAGTTTAACGCCATAAACTTTAAAAACAGGTATTGCTGTAACGGTAAGCGGGGCAGGCGTAACATTACCAATAACCTGTGCAATAAGATTATTTGCACCCGTTGCACTTAGTACCAGATTGCTAACGTAACTGCCGGCCGCAGCAGTTGCAGCCAGCCTGATATAAACTATGGCGGATGCCGTACCTCCTACCGGTGACAGCGTAACGGAATTACTGAAAGTGCTATTATCTACGCTTACCTGGAAACCTACCGGCGATGATACAGTAATATTACTGGTAAGATTAGAGCCCGAGATATTGATACTTTGTACCTGCGATGGTGTACCATATACCGTTTGAAGTGTTACCTGCTGCCCCGTATAGGAAATGGCCGCAGCCGGCGGACCAACAGTTAAATCTGCAGGCATGTAGGTTATTGTATAATTATCGGGCGAAAAGGTGCCGCCACCAGCGTTATACGGCATAACCGACGCGGCATACGTACCCTGTACCGCCGTTGCCTGTGCACCATCACCATATTTTATGGCGATATTACCCACCGTTTCGTTATTCTTTAACCCCATAACCGAGAAGTTGCCTGTTGACGGGATATCGGCAAGCGTAGTGCCATAAGGCTTGCTTACGTTATTAATCTTTATAGTAAGCGGAGCCGGAATAACCGTGCCAATAACGTGTACATTTAAACTGGCACCCGTTGTACTTAATAATACATTACTATCATAGGTTTGCTTAACCTGCGCCGTGGGTATTAGCCTGATGTAAATAGTTGTCTGTAATATTGTTCCGGAAGCATTGGGAGATAACTGAACCGTTTTACCAAAGTTTTTATCATCAAGGCTAATAATAAACCCGTCCGGTGCGGTTACGATCATATTATCGGTAAGAAATTCGCCCGAGACACGTATTTTGGCCGAAGACGATCCTGCTCCTTCGCCGTAAACGATTTGCATGGTGTATAGCTGCCCAAGGTTATGCAATACCGGGCCTGGAGCCATCACAGTTAAATCAGCAGCCTTATAGGTAATATTGTAATTATCGGCCAAAAACGCTCCACCACCTGCATCGGCCGGCGTAACGGATAGCGGATAAGTACCCACCTGGTCCAACGCGGCAGCACCCGCACCATAGTGCATAGTTACCTGCCATACGTTTTCAAAATTCTTTAATCCGGTAGTAGTAAACCCGCTCGTTCTTGTGCCATCGGTAAGGGTAGTGCCATAGGCTTTGTTTACTCCTGTAGCCGCAATGGTGAGCGGAGCCGGGATAATATTCATTTCATTTGAGCCATTATAATGGATATCATAATTACTGGCCAAAAATCCGTTTTCGCCCTGAAAGTCAGACAAGGTTACTTTGTCTGAGTAATTGCCTGCCGGATCAGAAGCGTTCCGGCCTCCACTAAAAGTAAATTTGATAGATTTGGCGGTGTTGCCATTTCGCAAACCGGGAATATCAGTAACAAAACCGGGATCCCCCTTAGCGAATACAATATATGCAGGAAGTTCATCGCCATACAATTTATTAACTGTACCCCACACATTTAATTGGGCAGGCACCACTGTACCTTGCGGTATATTTACAACCACGTTTTGTGCCCCGACAGTACTTAGTGTGATATTACCATTGTATTGGCCCGCATTGGCTTTTGCCGATAGCCTGGTATAAACCGTAGCAGATATTGAACCGGCAGCACCAACGGTAACGGTATTTGTAAAATTAATGCCATCAATACTTACCTCAAACCCGTTATTAGGGGTAACAGTTATGCCGCCCTGCAAATTATTACCGGCTACGGTAAAGCTTATTGAGCCAGATGCAACACCGTATGCAGTATTAAGCGCGTAAAAATTACCCGAAACCTGAATTTGAGGAGTAACAGCATTTGTATGAATTGTAGAAAGCGTTTTCGTGATCTGTTTAATATTGCCGGCATTAATTTTAAAAATGCCATTAACTGAATTTTTTTGTGTGCCGTTAACAGGGTTACAATTTAAGCAGGTACTAAAAAACTTTATTGAATATGATGCCGGCTTTGTTTGTGCGTGTGATACTTGTATTTGTAACAAAAAAGAGCTTAAAACACCAATTATAAATATCTTGTAAAGCATGGTTCAGGTGCAATAGTTTAGTGGGTTAAAGGTAATTCTTTTTTGCTAAAATGAATTTATAACTTACCGGATTGTGAACGGTAAATAAGAATACAGGATTTTTGGCAAATAAGGATACAGGATAAATGGCAAGAATGATGTAGGGAAAATGGCAAGAATGAATACATAGTTCATCTTTTGGGAGGGGGTCCCAAAAAA
>Ga0307507_10003320_pt1 | contig 31534 bp, 36 predicted proteins | sample 7_EM_MG_FD_207223 | JGI IMG/M metagenome (GOLD analysis project Ga0307507, IMG submission 207223) | Populus trichocarpa ectomycorrhiza microbial communities from riparian zone in the Pacific Northwest, United States - 7_EM | ecosystem: Host-associated > Plants > Roots > Unclassified | place... | reverse complement strand
CAGATGAGCTTCAGAAGCCGGACTGCGGCCCACAGTCCGGCCCGGCCGGCTCCTACGAAAGCCCAGGCCGGCCCAGGCCGACCCAAAACCTGGCCGGACTGGCCGCTTGCGAACACTAGTGGGGGGGTTATTTCTGTTAGAGTTGACGGAAGCGGATTGCTAACGAACAAAGATAGATGTAAGAGTTGCCGCAAGTGCAAAAGTACGATGAGAGATTACAAAATGCCTTTAGTGATTTCATTTATTCTGGGGTTGAAAAGATTGGTTTATAGTCATGTCTTTCTTTTATCACCACTACGGAAGTACTGTACACAAGCAAATGGGGTCATATAATACATGGAGAGGAAGCGGTGATTGTGGGAAGCGATGGAACAAGTAAGATGATTCCCTTATGCCCTATATACTATATACTTATGTTTGTCTAGTTTCTTAGTAAGGAGAGAGGACGAGCGGACAAAGTTTCTGAATACACATACCCACCCTCCCTATGGTCTAGCCCTAGTCTTGTTCGAGTGTTCGACCGTTGCACCATTTATTACATAGCTATCCGACAATTTCTGCTATTGAGATTAGCTAGAGTGGCTTGGAATTTCTATCTTACCTATGGTACCTTCATTGTTGTTCTCTAGTTATAGATTCTGTTTTCGCGTTTACTATTCATTTATCTTTTTTTTCCTTTGCAAGAGTAAATATTAGGGTTGTTCAGATATAGAGAAAGAATATAAACTGCAAGTATCATAACAACGTAGAAACAAGCTGCTAACTAAACTATGATGGTAATTAGTCAGCGCTACTTGAATAAGCATGGTTTAGCAAGCATCATGCATATCTATCGCTAGTATAGAATCGATGGCAAGGTTAGAAAGCCACGCGCAATCTTCCATCTCCCCACCAGCAAAAATTGATACAGTAAGCGCTCTTTTAGCTGTGAGATTGCCTCCTCCCCACGAGTACTCTACAAACTCAAAAAACCCGCAATATATAACAACTAGACAAAACTCCCGGCGACGGCGCAATCCTACACATCGTCCGTGCCTTACCAGCTCCGACCGATCAACCCCAATATAATATAAAAACCAGCAGGCAATATTTACCCCCCGGCAAAAGCAATACTACTCCCAACCCTCCTGTACGGCTCGGAGGTCTTTCAGCCACCGGCCACGGTTAGGTCAAAAATGGAGACCCTATGGAGAACAGTCCAAAGATGGATAACAAATCGTTTCAGAGTGACAGATGTTAGGGCACTAAGCGCCGAAGCGTGTCTGATGCCCATAGAATTAGACATCACGCAAACACAAGTACTGGAAGTGATAAGATAGGCGACCAGCTATCCGGAAAACAACTAGTTGACGGCATTGTTCCTTGGAGGCTACCCAACAAGATCCCGATTCAGAATAAACACTATGAGAAGAAAGGCTTTCGGCCGCCCAGGAAGGACTAGGCCAAAAGTATGGAACTCAACAAGCACTACGTCGGTGCAAAGGTTTCTGCCTTTGGACAGGATGGCAGCCATAGCCAGCCATGCATATCCAAAATGGCCACTGCCGATAAGATCATACCCCTTCTTAGGATCCTGACCCTCAAACTTTGAATGGTAGGGCTCGGGGGTGTGAAACAGATGATACATGAACTCTGGTGCACCGCTGTAACTGGTACGGATTACTGGTTTGGTTTCAAGTATCAATTGATACTCAGTATGTTTTATGTTTGGTTTCAAGTATTGATTGATACTCAGTAAGTTTTATCTTTGGTTTTGAGTATTGTTTGATACTCAGTATGGTTTATGTTTGGTTTCAGAGTATCATTGGATACTTGATATGTTTCAAGGTTACCCTTTTGGTGCCTTATAGTTCTTGTTTTATCAAGACGCTGGATAGCCTGACAAGTGTATTTGAGACCTGCTATTCTCCGGACTTAGAGAGAGCAGACTTCCACAGACAGAGTTTTCAATATAGTTGGTTGAACAGTTACTTTTTCAGTTCGCTTTGAGAATCCATTAAGAACCCAACGTACCTAGCTATTAGGAACTACTATACTCGGTAGTTGTGATATTGTAAGAAGTTTGGTACAACAACCTAGTCTAGGGCTCGTGGCATACTTAGTCTCATTAGATACCGCACTGTGGTAAAGAGATAGTATTGTTACCCTATCAATTCCCGCCACCACCTAAGAGACTGTTACAGCATAAAGCACCCAGACTCGGACTACTATGGATAGAGACTTCTGTATCACACCTGTTGGAACTACATGCACCAATCTAAGTTTCTAGCAGGAAGGATATGTAACCGCCTCCTGAATGGTGGTGGGAATCAATAAGGTGACTATACTATCTCTATACTAAAGTGCAGTATTTAATGAGACTACGTACCAGAAACTTAGACTAAGTTGTTGTAACAAACATCTTACTATATTACAACTACCAAGTAGTTTCTAATAGCTAAGTATGTTTGGTCTTAATGGATTCTCAAAGAAAACTGGAGAAGTAACTGTTCAATCAAGTATATTGAAAACTCTGTCTGTGGAAGTCTGCGTCCTCTAAGTCCAGAGAATAGCCAGTCTTAGATACTCTTATCAGACTATCCACAGCCTTGATAAAACAAAAACTATAAGGCACCAAAACAGTAGCCTTGAAACATTACATAAAACATACTAGTATCAAGTATCAAATAATACTCTGATATCAAACATCAAACGTACTAAGTATTAAACAATACACAAAATCAAACATAAAATATACTGAGTATTAAACGATACTCAAAACCAAACCTAAAAAATACTGAGTATCAAATGATACTCAAAACCAAATATACAACATATTGAGTAATGTATTCTCCCTAGTTATAGGGTAACCCCTAGTAATGAGTCAGTTTTGGCTAACTGTTAGGGGTAGCTGGTGTGGTGACCTGTAATACCGGACTAGGCCTTATGATCGAGTGGTTCTATAGATGGAGAATCTTGTCTAGGAAGGCTCGTAGTAAAGTGTAACTAAGTTACTTGTGTAGTGTAAAGATAATGAGGAAATAATAGTTTTTAACTTATTATATTGATAAGATCTCTTCTCCGGTGCTTGATGATTCTGTTTAAGCAAGGGAGGCACTTCAATATTTATATTCCGCGTCTGAGTGTTCGCGGGCTACATGTCCTAACCATACTAACTAAGTATCGACCAAACAATGTTCTCTAAACTCGTAAGTGCAAATACCTCTTGACCCTGACAACTGTTCAACTCCATGCTCACATTATGAAGACGTAGATTACCATAATATCGTGAGGGTGTGTCAGTCCCGCAGATAATAGGCTAATCTAGAGTACACGTAGCCGACTAATGCCAACGTAATAATATGTCTTCACTGAACCTTATATGAAGCGGCCAACTTCACAGGCTTCAGGCCATTCAATGCACGAGAGTCTGTCACTGTCTGCGCATCAGGCTTCCGAACTGTCTTGTGGCAGCAATAGCTCGAATAGCCATTTGCGCTCACTATCTTATGTTCGTAGTGACAAGTTCTGGGCGGGCCCGGAGGTCTCCACTATGTGTCTTCTGGTATCGTCATATGATATTTTACTTAAATGTTTTATTCTGACTCCGTCCGTCATCTTAGGGAACTCTCATTCCTACCCTATGGGCATCCTAACTCGGGAACACACACTTAACTCTCTCAGACGTCTTTACACTATTATCGCTATTATTTTATGACTTGTCGTATAATTATATTTTAACTAATAATAACTATGACACGGCTGTGAATCGAACACGTGACCTTATAGTCGGAGGCACCTGCCTATCATCTTAAGCTAGACTGAGATGTATCTTATAGTTGTATTTTGACTGATTGGTACGCAGGGGTCTGTGCGTGAGCCTTATTGGTTGGCATTCTTGGTATGCCTAACACTAACCCATAAAAGCAACAAAAATCACAACCACCAACTCCATAATACCCCACTTGGCCAAATACTTTGTAGGAGAAAAGCTCCTTATTGCCATATGATATACATGAAAAATAATTCTGTAAGAATATAAATTGTGGTGCGGAGACCCCAAAGTGAGATTTCATAATTTAATAACCGGCACATTGGCAAAAAGAATTCCCCCTTCCGTATTACATATATATCTCCCTGTACCATCTAGTAATACCTCCTCCCCTGGTGCCTCCTATCCCTCCTATCCCTCCTATATTCACATCATTTTCTAAAGGCTCACAGCGTCTTCTGAAAGCTCTATACATACCCACGAAGCCATTTATCATCATGGTTGTCCGCAGCCCCAGGCTTGCTCCACTTGCGAAGGGGTCTTGCTTTACTCCTGTTATTTTTAGGCATTTGAGCTTGGCTATTTTGGATGTTGTATGGCCCCTTCGTACCTGTGGGCTTCCAGAAAACGCCCTGTCTAGTTCAGCGCCCCATCTTGTACTTGCCTCTTGCTCTTCCCCATGATTTCTCCGTTACGGATTCCGTCCCCCTAGGGACGTTTTCCAGGTCATACCATGCACCCTCAGTCCCTGCACCGTTCACACACATCTTTCCGATTTCTATTATATGTGTAAGAAATTGGCCTGCCTCCCTTCATTCACCAAACCTCGTGCACTTTGTGCTTTGTATCATCCTTTTCGTGACCTCATGATTCACTTGACTTTTTCTAATTTTATTTTGTATATTACCCGTTTTTATCCTTGGCAAGTTCATAATCTGTATCATTGGGGGTCTTTTTTGCACCACTTCTCATCTCTTTTACACCGCTCTTTGTACTTTTTGAATAAATTTACTGCTTCTCTACCATGAGGTATTCAATATATTCTATTAAATATTTCTAAATTAATCCTATTATTGACATACCAGTGTTTGTTATTTCTCTGAGCAGTCTCTTATACTAAATCCACCATACCCATAATCCGCTTGATGCCAACAATTATCTCAGTTGTTCCTTTTAGCCCTTTTCCTGTTCCCAAAGTGATGGGAACAAGTTCTGTAACATCATTGATCTTCCCTGAATTCTCAACAGAAAGCCTATCTACTAATATGAGTCTATCTACTGAACTCATTATTACCTCTCACACTTTCATTATTGATACCAAGTGAGCTGGATAAAACCCTTTTAATGCTCTATAAAGGTTTCTATTTCCCAAATCTACCCATATCCAATCATTCCTACTCTGCCCTATTGCCTTCCAAAGCTGGATTCATCAAGTTGTTCACTGAAGAAGATGCCAAGTTACCTCTCGTGTGTCCTGAAAGTTCGATACTGGAACACGTAAAAGCTGACATTTCTCGAACGGAAACTGCCTAACTATATCTTGCTCAATCTCTGAACTCAGTGATGATTTCCGTTGGTAATAATCAAATCAAAGGCTCAGTAAATCTTTCAAAGTATGATTGAACTGCCAAAGAGTTTTGATAGTTGCTGTGAGACCCTGTGGTTGCTGCGTTAGAAATCCAACCTGTCGTTTGTGCAGTTTGTCAAGTAGTTCGTTCTCAATCGAACGCCGTAGATCTGCTTGGATATTCATTTCATGAATTTTGAAGCTGTCAAGTCTAGCACATGTTTTGCAGTATTTGATGGCTTTCATCGTTTTTGTTTGACCGCCAATAACCATCCTTGATCATTGTTTTGTGACTTGTCTTCCCCGCCTCAGTAGAATACATTTAAATATTCTCAAAGCGCTGCATATGGTCCTCGAAGTGACTTAATAGATGTATCTTAACAAAGTTAAAGTCTACATCTTCTTCATATACGTCTGCGACCATTCCAGCTAAATTGGAACACTGCTCGTCTGTAATGCAACGTCTTTTGACTAAGGGAGCTTCCAAAAGCTGGGGTTGATTAAGTACTTCGCTATTCTTACCCTGAATCCTGGTAGTAATCTCTCTCACTTTCCTGGCGGTGGATTTATCTCTTCAGTACAATTTAAAAATGTCTTTATGATCATGAAAGGGTTTTAGCTATAGTTCAAGATATTGAATCGTCTTATTGGTATGGCTTGTATAATTAAACATTAGGGTAAAGTGAACAATCGATGAGATACAGGTTAGGGTCTGGGTTAATATAGGACGTTCTGCGGCATTTGGACAATATAGGGAAGCTGCAAAACACAGTTGTATAAGCATAAACAGATTCCTCTTTTGTTTTCCGGTGCACAGAGAGATCCGAATGTATTCTTTGTTCAGTTTGAAATAGCCGGAATGAACAGCTAAACTCTTCCAGATAGCATCAAATGTTTGTAGACGCTTGTACTTCTTTAAAAATCTGATTATCTCTTTCATAGGACGTGTTTCCAATATTCCCAGGAATAGTGTTCGTTACAGGGCAGGGTGGGTGTAACTGCCTCCTGAGTGGTGGTGGGAATCAATAGAGTAACGATCCTAGCTCTATACTAAAGTGCGGTATCTAAAGAGACAAAGTACTTGAGGCTTAGACTAAGTTGTTGTAACAAACTTCTTACTATATCGCAACTACCAAGTAGTTTCTAATAGTTAAGTATTTTGAGTCTGGATTCTCGAAGCGAACTGAAGAAGTAACTGTTCAACCAAGCATATTGAAAAATTTGTCTGTCGAGTCTGCGTTCTCTAAGTCCGGAGAATAGTAGGTCTTAAATACACTTGTTAGGCAAACCGGAGGCTAGTAAACAATAACCATAAAGACTTCCAAAACAGTAGCCTTGAAACATTACATAAACTTATCAAGTATCCAAACGATAACTTGACACAATACATAAAATATATTGAGTATCAAACGATACTCAAAACCAAACATAAAACATCATAACTATCAAACCTATTCATAAAACATACTGAGTATCAAGCGATACTCAAAACCAAACCAGTAACCTGTACTTGTTACACCCCGAAAACAAGATGAAAATATCATTTCAAACATATAACAAAGAAATCTATACCTCATCGCTCTCGTAGTCAGTGTCCAAATGAGGTTCGCAGAATCCCAAATCCACCGCCAGTTCCTCAGAATGTTGTTCATAACCATCCTTAGTACGAGTAAAGCAAACCGTAATATAACCGGAAAAAATAGTAGGAAATTCCTCCTCTAGTATGTTATCTGTCCACCCTGCCTGCACTAGGTCTTCCGCATTCTTGAGTCCTTCTACAGGTTCCTCACTATTCTCGCTACTGGGGTACCCTTTCCACTTCACCAAGAACTGTCCTCTGCCATGCCTTGTCCTATGGTCAAGAATGGTCTCAACTTCCCACTCTTTCTCGTGATAAATCAGGATAGGTGCCAGTTTTGTGTGGGCCCTTCCAGGGAATCTTTGATCATTGTTAGGGTGGTAGGGCTTGACAACTGAGGAGTGGAATACTCTCCTCTGCCGCCGGTATATCCTCGAATCCATACTAACTGTGTAGTTCTGGGTCTGCTCATCGAATTCGATAACAACAAAGGGGCCTCTCCATCGTGGTTTCAGCTTCCTGGACCTGCCAGATTCTGTCACGAATTGGTCCCTAAATATCATTACTATTCCCCCAACCTCAACAGGTTTGAAATCGTCCCTCCTCTTACCAGCAGTTTTAGTAGATCTAACTCTTGCTAGCTTCAGAGCCTGGTATGCCGCATTCCTGATCTCGTGATGTCTGTTGTAATAATCGTCAGCGGCATGATTTGCCTAAGGGTAGACTCCGTAGGTGTCTAAGAGGGGGTAGTCTTGTCCATACCCTGCTTTGTATAGAGACATGTTGATAGTATCAGAGTGACCAGTATTAGAATATGCTGCTACTTCAGGAAGGGAGGTGAGCCAGTTGGTTTGGCGGAGGTTGGTGACGTTTCTCAGAGCAGTGTTGAGTTCCCTGATCTTCTGTTCAGCCTGCCCATTTGTTTGGTGATGGCCGAGTGCAGCCATAATGTATTCGATTTCCATAGTCTTGACTGTCTGTTTCCAGAACTTAGAGGTGAATCATGGGTATAGCATCACTGACAATCGAGGGAGGTACTCCATGAGGTGTAAAAATATGGTGCCGGAGTAGCTCGGTAGTTTGTACGGCTGTTGCAGTAACCGAGGTTAGGATCAGCCAGCTGAATCCCACAGCTCTATCTACCACCACCAGGACCGAATCCTGGCCCTTCAATTTCGTAAAGGGACCCATGAAATCAATACCATAACTCACAAATATGTCGGAGGGAAACGGTAGGCTTTGGGCATTACTGACTGGTAGGATGTTGCGCTGTTTGTTGGCCTGGCATACCTCACATTGCCTAACAAAATCCCTGAAGTCCTTCCGCATTTCCGGCCAGTAGATATATTCAGATACATAGCAAAGGTTCCTACCTGCGCTGTGGTGTCACTTGGTGTAAATCTCGCTAATCATTAGTTCTCTAAGTGTTTCCCCATTGATTCCATATCTCTTTGGGCTTTAGAGGCAAGCCTCTCCTCCTCAGGTAGTGGCATAGAGTAGGCCATTTCAAATGCGGTAGTGTTCCATCTTTCCACCTCGAGAGGTATTGCTAGAGTCTTGGGCTAGTTGGTAGACAGGGTCGTTCCTATACCCTTTGATCGTCTGTTCCCTGCAGATAGTCTCCGTTTCGTTCATAGCTTGAACCAGATCTCTCTCATCCACGATTCTTTCCCATCTGGTAAACTCGCTTTCTTCCTCTTCTGCGATATCATTGTATACCTGGTAGAGGTTTCTGTTATGATGGGGTAGCTTTGGAGGTTCAATAACTGGGACAACATTGTGGGAGGAGAGCGGTCCTCCATAGAGAGGTTTGGTAGGTGAGGGTCTAATGGTCTGGAGCACCGGGTACTCAGGGCTTTCACAGGGGACATGTGTGGTAGGGCAGCCAAAGGCTTCATGTAGCCTTTTTTTGATCTTCGATAGGGCTGGTTGAGGTAGAGGGGAGAGGATCGTTTCCTCATTGAACTCTGAATCCATAGCATCTTGCATTACTCCGTGCCGGAGGTCATCGAGTGGGGAGCTGCTCTTCTGTTCACCTGCGTAAACCTTGTTCCTAATCTTATCATCTTCATGCACAGAGCACATTAGCACAGAACAATCTGACCAATGTTGTGCTATGTGAGCTATTTCCTCATCACTCTGGCCACTGCTGATGCCCCCATAGTCTCCCCAATTGTTGATAGAGTTCTTGTTTCTGTAATCACTTAGATCAAGCACAGCTGAATCGATACTGCAGTTGCTGCTACAGTCCGAGTGGTTGTGGTTGTAGTCAACCTCGAGAAGTTTGAATCGAGACATGTCTTCTGGATCGAATTTGGTGGAATAGGTAAAAGCAAAGATGTCATTTTCTGAATCTTCTTGAGTAGGGTCTTGCACAGTATGAGAATCATTTTTTTCTTCTGTGTAAATGCGTGATAAAGGGTCCGCTAAATAGTTCCATTGTCCTGGCCGGTATATAATTCTTGTCCTAAACTGGCCTATGTATCCTCGCCACCTAAGCTGCTTCTTTGTTGGTGTTCTGCTTGTTTTGAGGTACATCAGGGGCTGGTGATCAGTGACTATCGGGAATTCGTTTCCTGCCAGGAGGTGATGGAATGCTCTAAGGGGGTCAACTATCGCCAATGCTTTCTTGTCTGTAGTGCCATAGTTCATCTGGGCGTTTGAAAACTTCCTAGTATCAAGTGCTGCCGGTCGAGCTGTATCTGCTGTTTCTCCTTGTCCCACCCAAGCACCGACTCCTGTATCAGAGGCGGCACCTATCAGCTATATTGGTAATGCTGATTCATGGTTGATCGGTTTCATGATCTGGTTGTGTGCTGCAGCTCGCTTAATATTATCCATGGTGTGATCATGTGTTGTAGTCCACACAACCTTCTCTGTTCCAGTAAGCAAGGTCAGGCGTGCTGTGATTGACGTCAAGTGTTGTATAAATTGGCTAATGTAATTGACAACTCCGAGAAATTCCTGTAATTGTTTCTTGTTCTTTGGAGTAGTCCATGCTTCAATTCTTGCGATCTTCTCAGATGATGCTCTTAACACCTGATCGTCAATAATATGTCCTAAAACATCCCTCCTTGTCGCAAAGAATTCAGACTTCTTTGTGCTAGTGTAAAACTGAGCTTGTTTTAGCTTATCGCACACCATTGCAATATGTTTCAGGTGGTCTTGTTCTGTATCAGAATATATGAGGATATCGTCAATATTGGCCCATATGAATTGTCCTAGATAGTCGGCGAATAAGTCAGCCATTATTCGTATAAATGTTCCTGGTGCATTCATGTTTGCTTGAAGCAGGACTTTGCTTACGAAACATCTGAACGGCCATTTGAAAGCATTTTTATCGACATCCTTGGGTTCTTCCCTAGTCTGAAAGTAGGCATCGCTGAGGTCAATCTTGCTTCGGTATCTGGTTCTTCCTAGCGAGTTCAGGATCATTCTTTGGTTTGGAATCGTTTCATCATCTTTGATGGTTATCTCATTCCTTGCTGTGAGATCAACAAGTGTTCTCATTCTGATTGTGTCTTTCTTTTCTTGAACAAAGATAGATGCTGTTCCATGGACGAGTTTCCTTTCGATAATTCCTTTGTTCGATTTTCTCATTGATCCCTAACCTCATGTTCTTCGCTCATCGTTCTGGAATTGAGTAGGTTGGTAATGTCCCTAGTGCCTTTCCTGATATCAGACGAACTTTGTGGTTTATCTTTCTTAGGGGCGGTAATCCTCCTGGTATGACTTTAGGAAACACCACTGGGTGTTGGCCCATTACATCTTCAGTGGGGACAACTGCTGCTCTGATTTGTCCGCTGGTTGGTCTGCAATTGATCCTAATTCCAAACTTGGGAAAGTCAATAGGTAACCCGCCGCATTCGATTATAGCTCCTTGTTGTTTTAGGAAAGGCATTCCTATAAGGGCATCGTACTTTGCCAGGCTTCCTACTAGCAACTTGTTTCCTTTCGTCTGCAGTTTACCTACAGCTAGGTCAACAGTGCACTCTTTATGGCTCGTGGATCATGATCCCTTCATGGCCATGAGTATCTTGGTTGGTTCTTTCATTTCTATGCATGGTATACCGTGGGTAGTGACAAAGGTACCACTAATAAGGTTTGCTCCTATCGTTCCTGTATCAAACAGGACTTTTGCTTCTTTTCCATTAATGAACATAGTGCCTTCAAGTGCGTGGTGTGCCTTGATTGTTGTGGGCGAGTCCTTTTTCCAGCTACATCACTCTCAAATTCCATGGTATTGATGTATACCTCATCATATTCGCTGCGCTCTGTTGCTACGTTGGATGTTGCTTCCTTCTTGACCTTTGCATTTCCTTTGTCCTTCTTGCTTGGGCAATCCTTTGCCATATGTCCTCTCCCACCACACGTAAAACAGGCTCCTTTCTTTCTTTGTTCCTTCTTTTTGGCTGAGTTGCCATTGTTATTGAATTTCTTCTTTGTTTTGTGTTCTGGTTTCTTGTAGGGGGATTCCTTGGGTTACTTATCATAGCGTTCCTTGCCATACGCTCCTGTCCTCCGATGGATAGAGTCTAGTCTTTCTGCAATAGTAATAACATTGTTAATATCCTCGTCTCCTGTGTACTGAGTTTCCACATCTTGCCGGGGTCTTGGGTGCATATTTGCAAAGAATTGTTGTATAAAGGTGTAGTCACTTATATTGTCTTCTGGTAGCAGTGATATATGCATGAGTAGATCTGTAGCTATGATAGATAATTTCTGGACTTGTCTATTCCAGGATTGCCTGATGCTGTGGAACTTCTGATAGGTATCATGGTTATGCTTGGACGATTGGAATCGTTCCCTGAGGTAGGTTACTAGTAGGTCTCTCGTGAGGTTTTCTCCCAATAGTTCTGCTGCTTGGAATGCCGCTTCTTGGGCTCTTTCTTCCATATAGAAGATCCAGTAGTTTCCTGCTCCTGTAGCATTCTGAGATACATTGTGCAATCGTAGGTAGAGTTGGACTAAGTTGTACCATGTATTGAATGCCTCTGGCTTGAGGTCTTCGCTATCACCAGTGAATTTCTTGGGTAATGGAATCTTGATACTAAGCCTCGGCAAAGACTCCAGTACAGGTGCAGGACCTGATCCGCCAGCTCCTTCACCATGGTCAGACATGTCGTCTAAGGCACTGCTTCTGCTTGAGCCCTCTGGATCGCCTGCCGGTGCCGCTATCGGGGCTTTGCTGGGTAATCCTTTTTGTGGAGACTCAGGGAACCCGCCGGGGGTGCCTGTCGCTGCTTTTGCAAGTTCTGTTGCTCACTCCCCTATATCTTGTTGGGCGCTATCTCTGTTTAGTTGACTAGCTGCTTCGTCTATTGAGAACTGTTCCTTTGTAGGTGCTTTGACAAATCGTCCCTGTTCGTCTCTAGCTCACTGTTGAACCTTCTTCTTGGGAGGTCTGCTCCTGCTGGGTTCCTGGTGTGCTGCAATCTTGGTAACTTGTTGAAGTTAAAAAGATGTAACCGCCTCCTAGGTAGTGGCGGGAATCGATATGGTAACGATACTATCTCTATACCAAAAGGCCGTATCTAACGAGACCAAGTACTGGAGGCTTAGACTAAGTTGTCGTAACAACCTTCTTACTATATCACAACTACCAAGTAGTTCTTAATAGCTAAGTATGTTTGGTCTTATTGGATTCTTGAAGTGAACTGAAGAAGTAACTGTTCAACCAAGTATATTGAAAACTCTGTCTGTCCAAGTCTGCTCTCTCTAAGTCCGGCGAATAGCAGGTCTTAAATGCACTTGTCACACTGTCCGGAGCCTTGTAAACAATAACCATAAAGACTTCCAAAACGGTAGCCTTGCAATGCTACATAAAACATAATAAGTATCAAACGATACCTTGACACAATAAATTAAATATACCGAGTATCAAACGATACTTGAAACCAAACATCAAACAAACTGAGTATCAAACGATACTCGAAACCAAACATAAAACATACTGAGTATTAAACGATCCTCGAAACTAACCCGTAACCTGTACCAGTTACACCTGGTGTGCCTGGTGCATCCGACGCACCAGGCTTACTGGATGGAAAACGCTATCCTGGATGGGCCGTTGCTTACTTATTTCCTCCGGACGCCGACTCTCTATATCCGGGCATCCCAGACGCCTCCTGGCGCCAACTCTTCTGCACCCTCTATCTTCTCTCAACCCTAGACTTTCGTTGCTGCCTTATCCTGCTTCCTTCTGTCTTCCAGATCCCTTTTGATTTTTGCTCCCTTGCGGCATCTCTCCACCTCTTCCCCCAGCCTTTTCCCTTTTCTTTGCGGATCCGTCTACAGTCCGCTCCCTTCCCCGAAGCCATTTATCTTCCTCCTTACTGTTTTCTCTTCACCCCATAATCTCCCATTTTTGCTCTTCCCTTTGCAGATCTGTCCGCAGTCTACTCCTCCTCCCGACGCCATTCATCTTCCCCCTTGCCCGTTTCCCTTCACCCCGTAACCTGCTATTTTTTCTCTTTTCCTTCCGGATCCGTCCACAGTTTGCTCCCCCCCTCCCCTGATGCCATTCATCTTCCTCCTCACCCTTTGCCCTTCCCCTTATGACCTTCCATTTTCGCTCTTTTCCTTCTGGATCCGTCCGCAGCCTGCTACCCCTACGACACCATTCTCTGCCTCCTTACCCTTTTCCCTTCAACCTCTAACCTCCAATTTTTCTCTTGTCTCTGCAGATCTGTTTGCAGTCCGCTACCTTTTCCTGATGCCATTCATCTGCTCCCTTACCCCTTTCCCTTCGCCCAATTCCAGTTATCCACCTAGTCATTTCTCATCCGCCCAACATATTTATATTTCCCAGCCTGATTCATCCAGCCCACCCTGGTATTTCCAACCTCCGCCGAACGCATTCATCCGAGCAGCCAGATCTTCATCTTCCTGTCGGCAGCTTCCCTGATAATATAGCTCATTGTCCGGCGTTCCCAATCCGCCCTCATTGTATCCCTCACCACTAATGCCTTCCTCTACCACTCGAAGTGTATATATTGGCTTGCTTGGGCATCCCAACATGGTTTCACATGTTTTTCCCCCTCCATGGTTGCCAGATTCAGGGCATATTCTTCCCTGGATAACCATTACCTCACTTCTCCTTCCCGTTATCGCGGACCCCTTTCGGCATTTTGAAGCACCTTATTATTTCTCTTGATTATCTACAAACCTAACTTCTCACTCCCACTTGGATATTATCATCAATCTATTACTATGCTATTGGGCGTGGCTGAATCCGGGCCTCCTAATTGGCCTAGCTACGTATGTCCTCCTAACCGCCTGCCGGATTCTGAATGAATTGGGAGTCTGCCTCTTCCAGACCCATCCCAAATTCCTCCCTGAACACCTCCAAATTGGCTGAATATCCCATTGTTCGCTCAACACCTGTGTTACACTCCTTAGCAATTGTTTCCTCCAACTTCTCCCTAATCCGCCCGCTGATTCAAGTGTGGAATCCCCTACTCTTGGCCCAAGTGTCTAGCTGACGTTTAAACGGTCCTGTCACATGTTCCATCCATCCCCTTAGCATATCACTAGATTTTCTCGGCAGACGCTAATTAATGGCAGCTTATCTCGCGAATTAGTACGTATGAAGTGAAACTCGTCATTAAAGACCCCCGTCTGCCAGCAGTGTAGTGCATGGCATAAATTAGCAATGGTCAGGCACAGGAACTGGGCATTGATCTGCTCAACAAACTCCGGATCCATTCTGCCTCTTCTTGTCTTACTGCCCTAATATTGCGCGAATATCAAATCCGGAATTTGTGGTGTGAGGAACGGACATTCCACATGCTGTTTCCTCCTTTAGTTTAACGGCGGACTGAAATTGTCTGGAAGAACAGAGTACAGAAAGCTACCTCATAGCCATTAGGGCTATAATTAAAACAATCATCATTCATTCAAAAATATTGCACCATTCGTGCGCAGGCTACCGGGTCCTCAGTATCGAGTTTGTAGAGTGCTGCCACTACCTTCTTGGCAGAATGCAGGGACTGAGATCTTGGGGAATGGTGCTTGCTATGTATCTGTCCCACCAACGTCCGCCGGATCCCGTATTTAGTCCTGCTTATGATATATGGCCATAGTTTTCCTAGGGGACCTACCTGATCACGCAAGTGTGGGTTTGCGTCTGGAAAGTTGGGCAAACCTAATATAGGCCAGGTATCACTTCAACATTGAGGAACCTGCTCTGTGAATCTGATTGCATCTGGGAATCAGTGAACAAAAAGCCTCCAGTTCCACATTGGCTCACATGCCTTGTTCTGGATCGTGAGCTAAATCCCAACAGCATTGTTTCGTCGGCTCCAGATCAACTGGAGGCTTGCAGACTGCTTATATTGTACTGCAACTGGGATGGGGCCTGCAGGCGTTAGGATGATAGTTGATCTGGCAGGTGAGGCGTCTCGGGATAAGTTGGTGTGCATCATAAAATGTGTCCTGCTGACTCAGGGAGCAGGTGTTGTCCATCCAGTCAATTCAATCCATACATCGGATCTCCCGGTCGGCGGGTCTGAGAGATAAATCACCGAAGCTTGTGATTCAACAAACTCGTACCCTGTCTCCATGGGTCTCTGTGCCCCAAAATCCCCTAAATTGTCCTCCACATCCTCCGCATCCTCCTCCATGCTCTCTTCACTCAAACCATCGTCATCATATTCTCCATCCCGTGAATCCATACTATTCTTCCTCATGTCCTGCCATTCAGCCTCATCATCATGAGCCTCTGCTACCGGAGGCTCTGTTGAAATTGGCTGCGGGCGTGATGCGGATTGTATTGGGCGGGAACACATACTACCAGCATGAGAGAGAGAGGAGGGCTGTTTACCTAAAGCCTCTTGGGATTTCAATTTCTGGATACGTCCATAGCGGACTCCCTTCTGCGTCTACCTCTATCCCTGCCGCTATGCTTGACGTGATATGTCAGCATTCGGTCGTGGCTGTGGCATTGAAATAGTAGTTGCAAGGATAGGTTGAATTTAATGTATTGTAATTGTAAGCAAATGCAGATTGTGTCAGGGAATGCAGAACAGCAGTCAATCAAGGTGATTTGGGGGAGTTACTCTGTAGCTGACGCCAAGGGTCCGCTTGAGTTCTTAAGGGGCTACCATGTTCACAACTTGTCACTCGGTTTAAGATGACTGGCGCACGAGTATCTCGAATATGGAATACTCGTCCCAGGCAAGAAGTATTCGAAAACAAGGATTAAAATAATATATGGTTAAACCCCGGCAATTGTCTGAGTGCCCATACAAACCCAAAACTCGTATTTTCGAATACTTCCTGCCTGGGACGAGTACATTCAACTTTCTTAAGAGCTGCTGAAGAGAAGCGGTGAACAGCCTGGGGATCCGTTCCTAAGACAATTAAATTGTGCTATTATCATGCGGGGACAAAGTCTAATTCAAGGGAACATGCCAAGCGGACTATCCCGGATGGGACCGGGGTATAGGTAAAAGGGTATGGGTAAAAGACTGGGAACGTCAATCTAGGAGGGTATATGAGGGAGGCAAGTGCACATTATGCAAGACGGGAAAACATAGAAATGAAGCGCAATAAGGCAAGCAAAAAACCCCATGATCTTTGCTGCCAGAGCAGACGAAAAATGCCCAGCAAGAGCACGCAGGACGATGAAAGCAAGAAACAAGTCAAGAAAAACCAATACTGAACACTGAAAAAATGAATCCAGTACCCGCCAAAGAAAAAAGAAAAAGAAAAGAGAAAAAAGCCAAAGGGCAAACAGCAAGCGTCGGCTCTGACCCTTTGGGTCTGCTTTGGCGATTTGGGAATAGCCACTACACTGATAAGAGTTGGACATATTGTGTCAGTGCGGACTAGGGTTGCCGGCGAGATAAAATCTGTAACTAAGGGGAATAGCATCCGGACCAACCTAGAAGAACTTGACTTGGATAACAGCACTCGAAATTTCCTGGGTGAGAGCACTGCTTCCTTCCGCATATTCTGCTGAATCAGGCCTCTGGAGGCACTCAGTGGACTCTCTCAACTGCATCAGGATTTCCTTGGCAGAAACTTTGGGAGAACTAGTAGACCATGGGGGGCTTGCACTCTGATCTCTAGAAGCCTGAGTATCCATCATGAGCCGATCAGTGGCCAGTCTCAACCCCTGCACAATGTCCTCGCCGGTGCCTCCGGAGGGGTTCCGCAGTTTCCGCCAGGGGGCCACCTGGCGAACTAGTATTACCAAGTGGTTCTTGCACCGCTAGAGGCTGACTATTATCATCAGAATCCGTGAATAGCCCCGCCAGGGGTGTCCCGTTCCTGCGAACCCTCTTTCTCGGCGGTTCGCGAGTGTTGGCTGGGTGCTCCGGGTCTGCGCTGCCTCTCATAGCCGCCCAATCACGCTTGCTTCAGTAATTGATTGGTCTACTGATAGATGCTTTTTTCCTATCAGCCAGGTTTCTCACAAGCGACGGTATTTGTCTGCCGGACCTCAGGACACGAGCCTCGGGTAGTGGGGCAAAACGTTACTTATGAGGAGGGACATGTGATATCACAAGCGAGTCAGGCACTGGATCTGCAGATAGATTATGGAATACTTTTTCAGCAATATCCGATTCCGAGTCATGATGTTCAGTGTCGTTAGCTCCATCTAACCCACCTATATTTCACCTCGTCATGGAGTCTCACCACTAGCCTTCACCGTACAGGGACTTTAGGCCATCCGGTGTGCCCCCCGCTCTCCCGCTGGGGCAGAGGATTCCGGCTGGCCATCTCACGGCCGTTGCGGGGTCCTGGTACTAGCCTTCACTGTACATGGGGCGTGGGCTGTCCAGTGGACCCCCGCTTTGCCGCTGTGGCAGAGGATTCTGGCTCGCCATAATTGCCATTACCATGGTCAGTCACCAGCTCAGTCTCCAGCCCAGTCTCAGACCCAGTCTCCCGCTCGGCACTGGCAACAGTGTTGGGGTCATCCCTATTATCCCACCCCGGATACTGATAGCCGAAAGGGGCCAGAGTACCGGGCTCTGATTCCCTGCTACAATGCCTGCGGAATAGGAAGTCCCTCGGGTCATTCGGCAGACATTGCCCCCACCACCTGCAGATCTGCGTATCATCATAGACGACTATGATTTCAAATAATGGTAGGGGGTCGTTTGGGGAGTCAAGTAGCAAACGGCTGCCATATCTGGTGGCATCAACCAGGTGACGATAGCCAACGCCGCGGATCAAATGACTGTCGATAACTGTATACAAGTTCTCGGGAGTGGGCTCAGCTATCTCCAGCCAAAGGAGGACCGGATGTGTCTTCCATTGGACATGCTCCCGCCTGCGAGGCAGGGGGTTGTCTATGCGATAAGTAGATGCCCTGTCCATCAAGAGGGGGACGCTGCGTGGGCCTTCAAAACTTGGGCATCATATTAGTAACTTAACATGTAGATTAATGCGGACCATTAGCGGACAGAACTTACCAGTATTTGCGGCCAACACAGGAAGAGCAGGCACAGCCGGAGGAAGGGCTAGAGGAAGAGCAGCACCCAGGCAAGCCAACGTCATCAGCAAAAATATTACCCTGCGTCCTGGTGGGTCCTGTTCTCCCTGTGCGCCAGACACTCCAGGCACTTATAACGTAAACTCCAGTTCCTGATGCGAACCCGACGGCTCGCTTCGTCTGGACCCACAACTTTGTATGCGGTGGCACAGGCCGTGGCCTGGCGCAGTTCTCCCAGAGAACCCTGCGCCCAACGCATACCCCTTTCTCCCCCAGCCTTGAATGCCCCTGTCCGCAGCCTCCTCTTCGCAGGTGCCTTGTAGCCTGGACTTATCTACACCCAACCCTCTCCCACATACCCCTGTCCGCCATCCTTCTTCCCATGATACCCCGTTCTGCCATGATTTCGTCCGCCAGATTCGAGAGAATAGGCAAAGGGTTCAGGGGGTGCGGGGAGAAGAACAGAGCCTGTTGGGGGGTTCAGACAAAAAAGGAGAAGTGGGGAGAACGTTCCTGGTCCCTCTCATAGTCCTTTTCTTCCGAACCCCTCCAAAAGCTATATTCTTCTCCCTAGATACCCCGAACCCTTTGCGTATTCTCCTGCATCTGGCGGACGTGCTCCCCTCTCAATATTTCGCTCTCCTCCCTCCCCAATCCATCTCCTCCGCTGGATGCCCTACTATCCGCTCTGGCCTCTCACTGTCCACCTGACACATTCTCCTGCATTTGGAACCTTCAATTGCCAGCTGCCCACCTTATCCGCATCCCTCCAACGCCCTCCCATGCCTTTCATGCCTACAATTGCCCGCCTGAAGCCCTCCTACTGGCCTACACACTTTAACATTTTGTCACTTCCCGACTCTATTGGCATATATCATTTATTTCTCTTATTACACTCTCATAATATACATTTATGATCACAAAATACTGATAGATGCATTCCCCTTCGCTAGGTCTGTTTCTTCAACCTGGGATGCATCCACCGGTTCTCGCAACAGAGCTACATCTTCTAATACCCCCAGATTCGCCCCAGGATCCCATTGCGGTCCACGCTGACCATGTGCTCTCCCTGAGTCTCCGAGACCGCCAGCCGCTTCTGATCCATCCACCTCTGGATCTATTCCAAACTCCCGCCTCAATGCGTCCTCATTATTGGAATCTCCCTCTCTTCTCTCAAGAAGCTTTGCCCGCTCCTTCTTGATTGTAGCGTTTAAGATTGTCCTGATCGGCTCGAGTATTCGTCCACACTAGACCTCTCCCGTACCGTCCCATGTATGTATTTGGCGTTCTAGCAGGCCTATCATCTCGTTAGGTGCCTTATCACTCCTTTAAGTACTTGATGTTTTCAAGAGTATCGGGATTCCTAGGTGCCTAGACGCCAAGGCTTCCGGAAACTTCTGAAAACCACAAGTTAGTGTTATTTGTCTTACTTTTGGAAATAGCGCGTTCGAAAGCTATATTATCAATAAAGTTTCCAGTCGGCCAGCCTCGCAGTGAATGGCACAATGTGGCTGCGGTCAGACAGACAATAGGGCCATCCTCTTGTCTAGGAACCGCTCATCCATTCTACCTTTCCTTTTAGGACTAGAGTAGTATTGTGCGTATATTGCGTCCAGGATCTGTGGCGCTACGAATCTGAGAAAAATTGACTCTCTGCCAAATTAGATGGATTTAGTCTTACTACGGTTCGAAATAATCAGGGGAAATGTTCAAAAGCTACCCCATAGTTCCTTGGTGGGCAAGTGAATCTATCCTCCTCCAGCAGGTATTCCGCCCTTTGTCTGCAGGCAGCAGGATCATCAATATCAAGCTTATAGAGTTCTGTTATAGCCTTCTTCACTGTACACATACTGAGATCTGCACGAATTGTGCTTTGACCAGATCTGCAAACCAGTGGCCGCTGGCCGCTCTATTTAGTTTGGGGATAAGATGCAGGTTATTGATTAAGGTAACTTCCCTGGTCCTTTGACTGTGGGGTAGCATCGGTACAGTTGGGAAAGCCCAATTCCCTCTGGGCATCGTTCCAGGACCTGCGGACTTCTTCTGTCAGGGTAATTAGATCCGGAAACGGATTCACAAGGTCGTCAAGTCCCCTATCAGGGAACTGGCTTTTGCCAGGATGCTACACTCAAGCCCTATGGCCATATTCCGTCTGCTGCTCCACTCCCCACCTCCACTCTCCAATTCTGGCATTGTTGGCTCTGAGTGGCTTGCAGTTATGGCCGGTGTTGCAAGCGAATTCAAGACTGCAGGCGAGGGGGAGTGAACCACAGATGGAAACCAATTTTGGCCAATATGTAGTGGGGCAGGTGTTCTCTGCCCGGTGTAATCAATCCTGCAAGTACTCTGGGTATTCCCAGGGGTGATTGTCAGTATCGAAGCTTGCGAGTTACGGACTTCATGCCCAATCGGCCTCTGTGCCTCGCCCTAATCCGCGAATAGATCTTCATCATCCCTTTGCTGTTCTAACTCGTTCTCCTCCTGGCTCTCCTGGCTCTCCTAGCTCTCCAACTTCTAGCCCATGTATTCTCCATCATCGGAGTCTATACTGTCATCCACTGGGTCCAGGCCCTACTCCTAGTTGTCCGGAACAGGCTTTGGTATCTCGAGTCAGGATGAAGCTGGCCCCAGCACGGAATTCTCTCTCCTACTTACAGTAGACCTAGTGGTAACCGACTCAAGAGTGGGTGGTATTCTAGGTAACCTGTCCCTGGATTGAGATCTCTGGGCACGCTCGCAGCGGATCTCCCTTCCTCTTTGGCTTGCCTGCTTTGACGGAAACGTTCTGTCAGCCGTAAGCTGCCCCTGTTGTTGTTACATAGAGTGTAGGCGAATAATGTTAGAATGGGATCATAGTGAATAGAGTTGCTAGATAGATAGTATTAGGAAATGTGTATTGGTAGGTAGCCAAGAGGGCAATATTGGGTTTGAATCTAGGAGATAGGAATTGTCCAGGCACCTTTGAGTGCTCGAGACGTCCAAGGCTCGTCACTCCCCTTCATACTCGACGGCATTAGCATACACCTGCACGGCCGAATACCGGCTGGACATCTGATTCACCGATTTGCACCCGAGCCGTCTAGCTTCAAATTAGCCGTGCAACTGTTTTGCTGAATCATAATACAAGGGTCAAGGATTTAGAGTTAATGAAGCAGATGAAGAGGTTTATTGAATGCGCAGACTAATCTAGTTCAAGTAGGTCTGCCAAGTAGACAATAACGAATGCGGGTAAGGCTAAGGTTCAGAGCACAGCACACTCATCTCAGAAAGTACAAGCTACCACTAAGGCTCAACAGATGGGGTATACGATGAAAGCTAGAATGGGAAAAGAAATGAAGAGGGCAATCCTAAATGAAAAACAGCGGCAAGAATAATCTGCACAAACCCAAAGAGCAAGGTCTAAAACTAGAAGAAACATATCCCCAACGAAAAAAGGTGGAAAAAAACAAAATCAACTGCATCAATTCCAAGAGCAAATCTCTAAAGCCAGAAAAGACATCACTAGACAAAAAACAGCTGGTGCTGAACATGACAAGAATGGACTCCAAAATATCCAAAGATAATGACCAAGCTCCTCTCTTGCCTCGGTAGGATCTGTGGACGATAGCAAGTCTAAATTTACCATACTCAGTCAAGACAAATCGGCCCAGCCGTGGCGGGCTAATCTAAAACAGAAATAGTCAGGAATGAGCGATAACAACCTGCAGAACTCTAGGAGCGAAAATGAAAAACACCGAAAGGAAAAGTCCAGGATCTACAGCGGCCTAGTATCTATAATGAGGAATGGAACAACCCTCTTTGCGGCTTCACATTAGTCACATTGGATTGAGACGGCCTTGCCTTATTGACAGAAGCTAGTCAGCAGAAACGAGCCGGAGTGGACTCCTAAGGTCCGTTTCTGCTGACAAAGCAGTAGGGCCTGCTGCCAACATAGCAGATGAAAGAGCTAGTAGTTGTAACCGCAACTTACCAGGTGTAAAGTATTGACTTGAGGTGGCTCGGGAACTGGTGGCCAGGCCGAACTTTCGTCCCGCATCTGGTGCTGCCATATCTACACGCGCATCGTCGGCCCAGAGATTAGAGGGGGAATGGCTTCTGCTGGGCCTACCAACTTGGATCGGAGAGGTGTCGGCAGGCTGCCGGGCGCTAGAGGCTAGCATCAAAAGATCCTCAGCTGCTGTCCTCAGCTGAAACTGCTCAGAGGCCGCAGAGGCTAGATCGTGACTCAGACTGGAAGAGAACGGGGGAGGACTGTTTGGCGTACTAGGCGTGGCGGTAGGTTGCCGACTCCGATTAACCTCCCCATAGAGTCTATCCGGTTCACCCTCAATACTACTCTCAATTATTGGCACACTGCGGGCGACCATCCTCGGCGGTTGTGCAGTGTCCGCCGGACAGTTCAACTCGTCAGCCTCAGCCATGGCTGCTAGGCCACATTTGCCACTGCTATGGACTGCCCTCCGGGTAGATAGCCGGAATACTTTCTTTAGGTTAGTCTCCCTTCCTATTTGTCGGCCAGCCCTCCAAGCACAAATGCCCAAGTCAGTAGGAGGGGCAGAAAGTTGCTTACTAGGTGAATATGTGAAACCGGAATCCAATGCTGGCATGCTGCTCCCAGGCTTTTTGGTGCTCAACCTGGTGATTCTCTTTGCAGCTACAGTAGACGACTCGCCCTGGTGGCTGTCTGAGTCCAACTCATCACTATGAATGGACGGATTGCCAGATTGTCTCCTATTATCACCAGGGCCAAAATTCACCGCGTCGGGGGGGGAAGTCCCATCTGCTCCATGGGTGCAATGGCCACAGCGAAGCTTATCCAGTGGTTCGATCAGCGAATTCATTGGCCACCACTTCCGGACATGCCTACTGTTCCTAATTGAGATCATTGCAGCAACCGGTAGTGGCTCTTCAGGATCATCAAGCAGCATGTGTGTGCCCTGTCTGGTTACACCCACCAGCAGATGATATCTGTATCCCCATGCAAGGATTCTGTCAATGCACACAAACAGGTTCCGCAGGGTGGGTTCGGTCATCTCTATCAAGTAAACATATCCAGGGGTTTGCCATTGGATCTTGTCCAGCCCGGCAGGGAGGAGGCTGTCTGGGCGGACCACCAACGGTTGCTCTATCCAGAGATGGACAGAGCCCGGACCAAAGACACCTGCAGGAGCATTATTCGCATATACTGTGCACATTCAATACGAATAGTTTGAGGTAACTTACAATCATTTCTGAGGGCAACTGGGCCTGCAACGGGGGCAGTAATGGGGACAACAGCCGGAACTGATTGTGCTGCCAACAATCTTGTTAAGCTGGACTTATCCTTTTTTGCTATGTCCTTTAGCAAAAAATCAAGGCATTCCGGGAAACGTTCACCCCAGGCTGTATATGTCTGCCAGAGTGCCACTCTAACTGTAACGGGCTGGATGGCAAAGGCATCACACTATTGGTAATGAAGTCCAACTTTTGAGGCTGCCATTATAATAGCGGTTGGGGCGGAGGGGTTGTTGATGGATCCGGAATTGTTTTTCTTTTTCCACAATGCTCTTCCCGAGAATGAAAGATGTTCGCTAGTGGATGCTAGTAGCTTGGAGGATAATGGGCGAATGGTTTATGCTATCAAAATAGAAATAGAGCGGCCTGGCGGACGATAAAGAGATATCACGGGAGATCTGTGGATGATAAATGGCTGTGAGAAGGTTGTTAGCTGGGAATATGCAGATGGATGGTACTGAATTGGTCTGGGGATATACTAGTAATACCACCGACGAGTGAGAGGTTTGGTAGAGTTTTGTGGGTTCTATTGTGATGGATGGGTTGATCGATGAAAGAGGTGATTGTGATTCGGGAAAGGAGCATGAAGAGAGGATGGATGGGGGTGAGGGAGAGCTTATATAGGCCGCTAGTGTTCGCACGATCGTACCCTGTACAAACTTGAATAATGATATCTTGAATCTTGAAAGGTCAAATGATCCACGCATAAAGGCCAGAATCTGCAGATAAGGTTTTGAGCCACACCAGCGCCGCGGAGGAGCCGCAGCCAGAGAGCCAAGACCTTGCTAAACCGCTCTAGACCCGTCCTGTGAAAACTTAGTTAAAGATAGCTTGAACGTCGGGACCCGTCTGTCATCCTACTAAACAAACTTGAACTTTCCCCTGATCCAACCCTTCAGGGAAATCTGCCTTTGGCCTTGAAAGACTAAATCAGCTGCAGTCCACCTCCACCGATCAGCGCAGCCAGACCACTTGAAAGAGAAACTCCACATGAGCACGATTACCTCAAACAAAACATAGTGTCCTTATTGCAGGCAACACTATCAATCAACAGGCCGCTGCATACGAAAAGCATCTTCAGACAATGCATCTTGATATCATTCTATCCCTCCGTGCGCATGTGGACCTGATCTCGCCAGGGCGGCGTGCTTTTGTACGTGATGAAAACATCAATCAGAGCAACTCAGACTACGAATCCGATCACAGGCTGGAGATTGCAGATTGCCGCGCACTAAGTAGTGAGATAGATGAAGATATGCAGAACGATTCATATGCGGAGGACATTTCCCACCCGCCAGTCTGTGGGCGCCCATCCAGTCAAGAAACTATTTCTGGTGCTGGCAGAGCACTCAGCTATGTTGCTGGCAATAGAGAGCTGAATAGGGCCATAACCGATGAGCCCTGGAATCCTTTCTCGTCTAAGGACGACTTTAATTTGGCAAGCTGGTTAGTCCGGAGTAAGGTAACCAAGTCACAGATTGCCGCGTACTTTGCAGAAGGTTTGGGTGGCACAAATAGCAGAGCATTGCGGTCGGCCTATATCATGCCACAACACCTCGACGTTCTAGACCCATTTAGTGAGTACCTAGTGTGGACGGAAGCCATTATCGAGGATGGTCAACATACAGCAACTTTCTATTATCTGAATATTATCGACTGTGTCCGCTACTTGTTCCACCAGCATCAGCAAAATGTAAAAACCAGTCCTAGTCCACCAAGGGGGGTTATGGTCCCCCTGGTCCTCCTGGTCCACCCTGATCCGCCCTGGTCCACATTTTCGGTAAAATTTCAAAAAGGGTGGATCAGAATGGATCAGAGTGGACCAGGTGGACCACGGGGACCACAACCCCTCTTGGTGGACCAGGAGCGTTCAGGACCACCGTGGACCATGCTCCGACATTTTCCTGACGCAGGTCACCTATGGATCAGATATAGTCTACACATCTATTCGGGAATATGAGTGGAGTGGGGAGCGATTATACTCTGAGATGCATAGGGCGGACTGGTGGTGGTAGGATACACATATATGAAATAGGTCCTGACAGGTATCAAGTGGTGGGTGTTTGAAGTGCTAATAGCTCATTATGTTCCTTGGTAGAAAACACTGCCCGCCAGGTCAAGAGTCGTACCCATTATCAGATTGTTGAACATGACTCAACTTACTAATTTTTCAGGAGAGAAGAAAACCAGGCCGCTATACGTGACGATCAGCAATATCCTATTGCGGACGAGAAATAGCCCTATCAAGATCCCAATCCTGCTTCTGGCATTGCTTCCGGTGCCCCAAAAGTTCACTGATGACTCAGCCCGTGCCGACAAAGCCCAGCGGCAGATGAATGCAGACTGTCTTCAATCTTGTCTTTGAGTATTACAATAGGTTGGCCAAGAAGGAATGGTAATAGATTGTGCAGACGGCAAAAGACCCCGTTCTTTTTCCATCTTGTCAGCCTGGATTGCGGATCATGCTGAACATGCGGCCTTGAACGGAATAAGCAGCAAGTCGTACCCAAAGTGTGAGGTTCCGTGCAAAGAGCTTGGTGGGAATCCGCTGAAGATGTATGGGACCCACGACTACATCCTCTATAGAGGGAAAGCCTTAAGCCATGAGCCGGCAGAAGGGGCAGGTATTGCAGAATACTTTCAGCAGGTAAGCATGAAAATAGGAAATAATGTATGCACTGAACTCGACCAAGTAACCCCTGCCGACCTACATAAGCTGGACCTCTTACACAACATTTACCTTGGTTTATTCAAACATATGATGGAATGGGTGGCGGCGTTCCTGAAATAGCATAAACGGCAGCAGGCGTTCGACGATGCCAGGAAAGAAATTCCGCTTTATCCCGGACTCACTGTACCAAACAAGGCCTATCGTGAACGTACACAATGGCAGGGCAAGGAAATGCGCAACCTCAGCCGCTGTATTTTGGCCATATTAGTGTCGGCATTGCGAAATCCGGACAGTTCTCAGTATCACGATTTCAAGAGCGCTTTGCAGTGGGTTAGCGCACTGGTTGACTTCTCTTTCATAGGCCAATATCTCAGTCATACACCAGATACACTTGTCTACATGGAAAGGCATCTGCAGATATTTCACTCGACCAAGGTCATTTTTCTTGAGTTCCGTACCTCAAAGGCTAGGTGTGCAGAAGCCAATCGTCAGGATCGGGATCTAAGGGAACTAATGGCAAATCAATGTACTAATGAGGCCCGCCACAACACTGCCGCCAAGCGCCATCAGCTGGTAGATCAAGAGAGACTTGAAAGAGCCAATCACCAGGCGGATTTGATATTGGGCAAGAATCACTTCAACTTTATCAAGATGCACTACCTGAGTCATTTGGCCTCCAATGTACGGCGTTTTCGGTCCATATTGATGTATTCTACCAACATCGGCGAACTAGCACATAGGGAGCAGATTAATGTCGGTTACCAGAGGTTAAATAAGAATGAAGCTGCCCGACAGATCTTGTCGCAATAAAGCCGCCACCACGCTCTAGGAATGCCCTTGTGTTAGGGGTAGCCAGTATGGTAACTATAATACCAGAATAGGCCTTATACTCAAGTGGTTTTGTAGATAGAGAATCTTGTCTGGGAAGGCTCGTAATAAAGTGTAACTCAGTTACTCGCGTAGTATAAAGATACTAAGGTAATAAAAGTTTATAACTTGTTATAGTGATAAGATCTCTTCTCAAGTGCTTATTTTTCTGTTTAAGCCAGGGAGATGCTTCAATATTTATATTCCACATCTGAGTGTTCGCGGGCTACATGTTCTAACCATACTAACTAAGAATCGACGGAACTACGTTCTGTAATTTCATAACTGCGAACACGACTTGACCTTGATAATTGTGCAACTCCATGCTCACATTACGAAGACGTAGACTACCATATTACTGTGAGGGTGTGTCAGTCCGACAGATGATCACTTAGTCTAGAGTACACGTAGCGGACTAATTCCAACATAATAATATCTCTTCACCGAACCGTATATGAAGCGGCCAACTTCAAAGGCGTCAGACCATTCAATGCACGAGTGTAACCGCCTCCTGGGTGGTGGCGGGAATCGATAGGGTAACGATACTATCTCTATACCAAAGTGCGGTATATAACGAGACTAAGTACCCGAGGCTTAGACTAAGTTCTTGTAACAAACTTCTTACTATATCACAACTACCAAGTAGTGCCTAATAGTTAGGTATGTTTGGTCTTATTGGATTCTCGAAGTGAACTGAAGAAGTAACTGTTCAACCAAGTATATTGAAAAATTCTGTCTGTCGAAGTCTGCTCTCTCTAAGTCCAGAGAATAGCAGGTCTTAAATACACTTGTCAGGCTAACCGGAGCCTTGTAAACAATAACCATAAAGACTCCAAAAACGGTAGCCTTGAATCATTACATAAAACACATCAAATATTAAATGATACCTTGACACAATAAATAATACATACTGAGTATCAACCGATACTCGAAACCAAACAGAAAACATTATGAGTATCAAACTTAATCATAAAACATACTGAGTATCAACTGATACTCGAAACCAAACATAAAACATCATGAGTATCAAACTCAATCATAAAACATACTGAGTATCAAACGATACTCGAAACCAAACAGTAAACCGTACCGGTTACAGCGAGAGTCTGTCACTGTTTGCGCATCAGGTTTCTGCACTTGCTTGTGGCAGCGATCGCTCAAATAGCAACTTGCGTACACTTATCTTATGTTCGTACTAACTGGTTCTGACCTGTCCCGGAGGCCTCCGCTATGTGTGTTCTGGTATTGTCATAAAATACTTTTGCTTAATTTTTTATTCTGATTCCTTCGGTCATCTTAAGAACTCTCATTCCTACCCTATAGGTATCCTAAAACAGGAACCCACACTTAAATCTCACTGATGCCTTTGCGCTATTATCGCCGTCATTTATGACTTGTCGCATAATTGTATTTTAACTAATAATAACTATAACACGGCTGTGAATTGAAAACGTGACCCTATAGTCGGAGGCACGTGACTATTATCTTAAGTTAGACCGAGATGTATCTCTTTAAGTAGTTGTATTTCAACTAACTGGTACGCAGGGGTCTGTGCGTCAGCCTTGTGGGTTGGCACTTCTTAGCATGCCTAACACCTTGCAGACTATAGCAGCACTTTTGAAAACAGGTGTGATGGTGGTAGGAAATAGCAGGATGAAAATGCCGATTTCTTCTACCAGCAGTGCACCTTGGCCAATGCTCAAAGGCCCCAGGAGCATTGGCACGCTCACTGAGCTGTGCCAAGCCCATGAGATTGAGTATTGCGACATGAGGGAGGAGATGCTACATTTTACCAAGCAGACTGCAGCGGATAACCCGCAGCTGCCGGCTGACCCCACCGAACTTGGATTGCTTCCTGTAGAGCGATTTACTCAGCCTCAAATTCAGGTTTCTGACTTTCAGGAAGCTGACGTTTTCCAGATCCACCGGGCCCGCTGTACTGGAAGAAAGGTTTTCCACAACAGCGGTGCTAGAAACGATTGGGAATGGCTCCAGACTGGCGGGGAGGAGAGTAATGGAGATTTGCAAGGACAGGGGGTGGCGTGAGTAAGGTACGTTTCAAGATAAGCAATGTTCTAAGCGAAACCGGAGAAGTCCATCGGCTGGCATTGGTTCGCGTACGCCCTCTGATCAATGGTGGTAGATTTCACCTGGCATGCAGACATAGACGAGTCGGCAAGTGATCCACTGGTCGAGACATGTGAATAGTCGGTATAGGGGCAGTAATTGGACAGGCACATGTAATTCCTAGTGGGGAGAAGCAATGGATAGTGAATCATCAGATTGATCTGTGGACGTTTAATGATATATATTAATTATATTAAATTATTCTACAGGATTATGTACAGTATTGAGGTGGCGTCAACTAGGCCACATGAGTACTATAGGATAAATCTGGGGACGTTTAATAAAATATACATGCGGCCGAGCTGAGGCCGAACACTTAAGGTGGCAATCTCTACCTAAAGTGACCAGCTTCAACTAGGCCGCTTGAGTACTAGAGAATTAACCTGCGGACCTTTAATGAGAATATGAAACTACTGCACGCTACAGAGCCCATGGGTGAGCAGCATGTTTTATAAGAACAAATCTAGACGACGTAGGTTTAGCCTCAGCGGATCGTAACCACAAGGCTATTCTCCATACTACAGTACCCATGTCTATAAAATAGCGGTGGGGAGTAGATTACGAATGAAGCGTTCTGGGATGCCAGCAGACCGATCCAGGCCGCTGGAAGTGGGGGAGTGGCGAGTGCGGCACCCAATGCAGACAATTTGATAGGGGTAGCCGGACGCTGGTGACGAAAAAGTAAGGTGGCGGTGGGTGGTGGGACCGAATGGGCACGACAAGCACACCAGGCGCTTGGGAAAGGAGAAAGGGTCGTCGGGATACACCAGACGCCAGACATGATACGCAAAGAACGCCCAGAGGGCCATAGCGCAGAGGATGCATGGGGCGGATGCGACTCGCCCAGACGCGGTCGTTATGCGTCCGGAGTGAAAGTTGTGTTTGCTGATGGTTCTGGAATGCTTTTTCGCAATATCCTTGAGCAGATAATCAAAACATTGAGTAAAACGCAGGCCGGCATATGTATCTTGCTGCCAGAGGGCAGCTCTACCATACCTGGCTAGAGGTTCGAGAGACAGGCCATATGCTTGAATTGCTGCCCACTGCTCAGCGGTAGCTAGTGTCCAGCTGCAGATGCCATCCTGCTCTATTCTTCACTTATTCCCTCCCACCAAGTTTTGTACTCAGCACCCATAACCCGAGGGTCTGGGAAGCTGGAGACGAGTTAGCACCAGGTAACTCTCTCGTCATTTTCATGGCCCTGTGTTCTAGGGCGAGTAAGTCCGCTCTTGGATCAGGGCATGATGGGTGAGGCAGGAGGTTTACCGCAGACTTTGGTGGGTAGATTATATATGCAGTAGGAAGCTTTAGAGCAAAGGACTGAGAGACAAAAAACTAAGAATAGGAATACACTCTAGATGCTACACACCAATCAGAAACTGGGAAGCAGATGAATACATTGGAAGTCGGATGAGTCTTGGGACAAAATATAGCTGCGAGGATGATAATTAAAACTTTGCCGATTTGTCAAAATAGATAGGAAATGAATAGAGTATATACTAGATAGATGATTTTGATGTTTAGTGCATACAAGTGAGAACTGGTGCTAGAGGCTTGCAGACAGAAAGTGGATGGGGGGGGTGGGTAAGGAGTTCAAATGAGTGTATTTGATAAAAAGTGGAGAGATGGAAGGGAGGAAGAAGGAAAGCAATTGTTTAGATAGGCCGCGGATACTTTTTATCGGACAAAGACTTATACCCTATACAAAGAGGAAAGGGTTTGGGATGAAGATGGGGTTGCTCGTTGAAGGTTATGTAGACTTAAAATAGCCTTTTAAGGCGCAGAAGAGCCGCAGGAGTACGCCAAGATCTGCATTCTGAATGGTGCGAACAGCAAACTTAAAAAGCTTAAACTCCTAGAACCTCGACTACATGAACCTCCTGACAACCACAAAGACTCTACTGTTTCAAGTTTGAAAGCCATCGGACAGCAACATTCAAGAATCTGCTCCCGCAGCGGGCAGACACACCCTTGTTACAATCCTCTTCCCTCTGGGTGATACTTGCAGCAGGTAACCGATATTCTCCTAACGATCACTTCTTTTTGGCCCGATAGCTGTTGCGATAGCTAAGTCCTTTGACCCCGGTCTAGCAACGTCGATCGCTAGGCTCATATAAGACCGTCTCGTCTTGATTCCTGAAAGCGTGATAGATAAAGATCTTTGTATTGGAAGTATAGTGTATGAAAGAACTTAGATGGTTGCGTGAAGAACCCAAATCCCATGCCTTTTTTGTCTTTTTTTTTTTTTTTTC
>Ga0307507_10003319_pt1 | contig 31554 bp, 30 predicted proteins | sample 7_EM_MG_FD_207223 | JGI IMG/M metagenome (GOLD analysis project Ga0307507, IMG submission 207223) | Populus trichocarpa ectomycorrhiza microbial communities from riparian zone in the Pacific Northwest, United States - 7_EM | ecosystem: Host-associated > Plants > Roots > Unclassified | place... | reverse complement strand
GTACTTGGTTCTCGAAGATCCCGTTCTCGCACCCCTTCTGCCCTCAGGCCTCCGTGACCTCACTACGGTCATTTGTGTGTGTCATACGCATACAGCGGACGGTCAGCGTCATCACCGGATGTGGGTTTCCCCTGGTTTCCCCTCTCGATTATCATTCCATGGGCACTCAGGGTCAAAATAATATCTGCCGATGACGCCATTGTGTACAACGAGGGGATAACCGGCAACCATTTGGGCATAGGAGGAATTGAGTGTATAATAATTCTCCTCCATGATTCGTCAGGGATTGCCGATGTACTCAAGTTATCGACGAGAGCTTTACGGGTTCAGAGAAGTTTAATATGCTTCTGTACGTCCGTCTCTTCAGCATATACGGTTCGGTTTAGTGATTCATGAGCATGAGATCGTCGCATGTCTGTGCTTTTTCCCCACTTGTTCTGGATAGATTCCCAAGCATCTCTAGCTGTTCCCGTGGTGACTACGCCCAGACTAGTAACGTCTGTACAGTTCAAGGTGATGTGACCTCAAGCTAGTTGATCACGAAAACTCCATTCGTCAGGAGTTGAAGTGGTGGAGTAAATGGGTGTAGCATCAGGTTTAGTAGTTTCACCTTCAACTGGTTGTATGAGTTGTTTAACCTTTCCGTCAATATAACCCATTAGTCCCTTGGATCCGAGAAGTTGGGTCATGTTAGTGGTCCATTTCAGTAAGTTCTCCCCATTGAACTTGTGTTCTTCGGAGAGGATCATTAAACTCAATGTGCCAGACGACATCAGGAATATTGGTAAGGTGTCGTTTGTCTGACGGCAAGATGGTATTGATAGGTCGGTATTTCTTTAGACGGTGACAACGCCGGGGCCCATAACCTAACGTAAGTTAATGTAAGTCTCGGTCGGTGGTGGTAACGACTGAGAGTGGGCAATCGGAATGGTATCGTAGATATATGCTACGTCTCGAGTACAATAAAATAGGAGTATCATAAGATAATCAACGCGGAAATCATAAAAAGGTATAGGGTACCCGAAAAGGGGTAACGGAAAATGATGGTATAATATAGGGGAATATAGCAGGTGCTTACGGTCATTCTTCAATAGGTTGGAGGGTGCCAGTTTCAGTGATGACACTCTGCTCTGAGCAGCCAAAGGAGACACAAGTACAGATAACACGAATGGGGTCACTCATCGAGATGGCGAGGAGATGGCATCCAAAACAGTAAGATTGGAGCGGGGTGCGGTGGCTCAGGTGGCACCATCGCTTGTCTTACTGGGATCACGTGGCAACTGGTCAGAAAAGCTGCGGACCTCTGGTTCGAACCCCTCTCATGCGGAAAACACTATAGACACCGTGTGAATTCAACGCCCCCGGAAGACTCCGCTCGCTGAGGGTTTAAAGTTGGGGAGGAATCACGGGGTCAATCGCAGCTTGTCGACTTAAGCCTCGGCCGGACTCGCTCGCACGTACAGATTCGGCCCTACCGCATTAGGACGTTACCCACTCCCCTCAATTACAATGATGTCATGGTCACACTACTCTCCTTGCCCTGGAAAATTAGGGTATTGCCGAAGAAGCTATTGGAAGGTGAAGGGACGGGCCGCGTAAAGTGGCATGCGAATGATACGGGTCCCTATATGGGAATTTCGTTGAGCCGAGGCTGGTAAACCAGTCCCCTATGCCGATCAACAAACACCAAGATGCCGAAGGGTAGAGTCATATTCACACACAAAGCCGAAAGGGAGATTGCGATGGGAAGCTGAGTCGGGGGTTTAATATATGGCCGTTAAAAGTCCACGGCTGATGAAGGCGGACACGCGAGCCCAATGGCAGTGGCTCCAATTCAGCCCAAATCCAATCTCGTCCGATAGGGTTAGGATTCCGGATCCCCAAGAATGCCCGCCGGCGATATCCTCATGAAGGCGTGCCGTCAGATGTGTGCGGTGGAGAAGCTCTGGGAGTTAGCGAGGTTTAGTTTAGTGGAGCCTGTAAGGGGATATGTTCGAGTCCCCCCAAAGCCTTGACTATGTATAACGCACGGGAGGTCACGTTACGGTGGATGCTGTTGGACAAGTTAGATTACATAACTTCATACCAATACAGTAACACGGGTAGTTATACCATCGTCATGTAAACTATCTGAGGTATCTCAATACGACATACCATCAAACATCAACATCAAGATTGGAGCAAAGTGTGACAGCGTAAAATTGGTCACCTTAACATCACGTTCACATCACGTACATGGTCATGACAGGTCGCGGGCCGACTGGTCAGCTAAATGTTGGCCGTGAAACGAGTTGAGATAAGAGCCGGATATCCCGGCCCAATCCCGGTAATTCCGGAATCTGGCCATCTCAGGGAGTTTTATATTCCTCGCATCCTACCCATGTATCTCAGGCTGAACTACCAGGAGCAAAGTTCAAACGTGAAGTCGTTGAGAAATCCCATTCCAATTCATGTGATAGTATCTGGACTCGGTGATGGGGTCAGCCTCGGAAGGTTTTGGACGAATTCCCAAAGAAATGCATAGAGTGCGTTCTCCGACAGTGGCGCTTCGCTCGGATATCAGCAGTGTGCCACTCGATTTGACGAGGAAGAATTTCTTGATACGATACTACAATTTTGGATATAAATATTCAGCGAGTATTTAATTACCGTCTGTCCTCGAAGAACAGAACGTCGAATTCGTCCAGTAGATGAGTGCGAGTGGTTCCTTCTGTCACTGACATCTGGGTGTTCCCGCGAGGTGACACACACAGGAAGATGATATCCGAGTTTCAGCTTTTACACCACATTGTCGGCTAAAATTAAATAGATTCACATATCTCCAGATCCTTAGCCCCGAAATCAAAAGGTCTCTCCGTCTTTTGCGGTCCTGGAATTCGGACCGTCAAGAATATCAAGATGCATAACGCCTGGCGCAGAGAGCGTACTTACCCTTCGTTCATTCCGACAAGTCACAACAATTTCGGCCATTGGTTCAGCGAGGGTTTAATCACCCGTCTGTTCTCCTCGATGAAAGAACGTCGAATTCGGAATTCTATTCTATTTGAAGCCTTGTTTGGACTGCCTCCGGATTCGATTCTACCGTCATCGCTTTGATGAAGCTGCAGGGATTTGCCATTCATTGTTCGTAGTGGAAGAAGAATTGACCAATAAAAATATGTCATAATCCAACAAATCGCCGAAGTTGTCACAGTGGTGTCCGAGAAATGCTGTTCCTTCCATTTTGTTGGGTAATCATCGTAACTACATAAATAGTTTGGAACACCACGACACACAATATTTTCCCTCCTGTAACATCGATATTGACCTCCATGTGCGTTCAAAAAAAAGTGGATGTGTGTTTCGGCACTGGAGGTTTTTTTCACGCACGAATAGTAAAGAAGTACAAAGTACGTACTAAATATTTGCGCCAGATGGCTCGACGCCGATTGCTAAGTATTTTTGGTTGGTGTTAGGATTGCAGGAAGACGACTTGCCAAGGCAGCGCGAAGCACAACGCTCTAAATCATACTGCAGCGGATTGCCGCGAAAACGGATGCACCCCTCCGTATGTCTTGAATCTTCCCATATTTGCTGACTGGTGTCCAGAACCCTCATCATCCTTCTAGTCCCAAAGACGCCGAACCCAATTTTATCAAAGAGGAAAATTGCGAGGAATGTGGATTAATTCAGGATGTAAAAAAAGGACTTGTGGTAAGTACATGGCAGTGAGAATTCCTGGGTTAGTAACCTTACATAACCTAGCCCTAACTTGGTACAGACTGGTCTGTACGATATCGCAAAAGATGACACAGACCGCTATCCGTGTCATCATGTTTTGTAATCCGTTTCGTTATCTCTATCTCTGTATGACTATCTCTGTATCACCTGTCCGATAGATCACATGCTCGTAGTAGTAGATGATCTTATCGGTTGTATTATCTTTTATCTCTTCTATTTGGACTCTATTTATCCTCGCCCTTTAGTAAATAAAGGCCCTCGATTTTACCTAGAGTCCCCAGTGTCAATTTACAAGTTGTTAAAACCGTCTGTCAATTCCTCTTGCTTAACATCTCGTGTAATGCCTCTATCCGACCCGTCACGTTGATCACAGGCGTTACATCTTTTTGACGCGAACTTGAACAACGGACATCCGACTTGGTTCAAATAAAAATGTTTTTGATGCCTAAAAATTACCAATTAAGGCAATTCTTAAGGATCTAAAAATCGTTTCTAGTTGAACTGAAAAATGTTGCGCCCGCCTCTTTTTTTATTGTCTTCCAGATTGAAATAACGCTGACAAATATCTACTTAGATTCAAATGGCCTTTTTATGCCCAAGGTACCGAAGTGATTCAGACTTACCCGTAGTCAAGTCGTATTGAAGACTCAGGTACAATTCGGATCTTTAAAAGGTACGTCCAGCAATGTCTCCGTACTCTGTGCTGGTCTAAACCCTCGCTTAGCATGAAAAAATCCTCTTCGTCGGGCTTGCTGCCCTTTTAGGTCACGATCTAAAGCAATTTGGGTCTATACTAGATCGTCAATTGGGGCAATAGATAAGAACCTGCCGTCATACCTTTCCACGGGTCAGTCAAAATCAGAAAAACGGAAATAACTTGGTTATGGTTTGACTGCACAAATAAGATATACCACCACAGTGCTGCAAGTCGGTTCCCTCCAATTCGTAGACTCTAGAGCCTAAAGTCGCCATCTGGATTGCTGCCTTCTATGAGACTGGAAACTTGGATTTCTTGGTACTGCCAGCAAAGTTATCTAACTGATAAAGATCAGAGCGGAAAGCTATTCTGACCGGACCCGAACTCTTCCTGATATAGGAGCTGTACATGTAACAGACTGACACCGCTGAAACTCATGTCTTTGATACGACTTCTGATACACCAAAAGTCATTGCCTTTTCCCCTACCTCGGTTAAGCTTGGGAAATTCCAAACATGACCCCATCTGACAAAAGGTATAAATGATTGGTACGAAGGCGTAATTCCCTTTCCTTAAGCTGGTCTCCCCCATAATCCAAGTTCTTGCGCTGGTCGCTCATCCAACCTCAAATAAAACTCATTATACATAATGGTCAAGACACTCATCCCCTTTGCTTTGATCGCCATTTCGGCCAGCTATGTTCTTGCCGAGGTCACAGAGGTGGTCAGGTTAGTCGTCTCCAGTTATCCTGCTCGATGTTTCCAAACCAATCGACTTGTATTACCAGTCGTGAGACCTCTGAAGACGAGCTACTCGCCCGCGATACCACCGATAATATCCTCGAGGAGAGGAGTCCCCCCAAGACCATCTTCAGCCGAGAAGACTCTGCAGGTCTTCAGGCACGCGAGCCATTCGCATTCTTAGCCCCGTACGTTTTTCTCTTCGTCGCCTCTGAGTGGCTCTAAAACCAGTTTGATATTTCAGCCTCATTGGCAGGTTGGCTATGAGGGCCGGTACAAGAGCTGCAAGACACCATGTGAGCAACAGGGTCAATAACCGCCGGAGGCGTGATCTTGAAGCAGAAGATGAGCTTGACCTTGCCTCTCGGGATGATATGGATGAGGAATTTGATATGGTTGAGCGGGAAATGGGCGACGAAGATGTTCAAGAACGAGAGGTAGATGAAGACCTGTACTTGGATTAATTTAAGATTGCATATGTAAACGCTTCAACCTAGGCACTTTGTTCAAAATGCATTCAGAAAAAAAAAACCCCGACAGTACACTGAGCGCCGATCCGATTTCCCTTGTCCAGAGTTTGCGCTCACACTGAAACCTGTTTCGACGCTCGACGTTGCAACATTATCTCCCTGACGCGCTATTGAATTGATGCATCAAACGATGTGATCATGATCGGCGCTCTTTATCTCCACAAAGAGAACGGTCAATGCCTCATGAATTAAAGAAAAAAACAGAGTTCTTATCATTGCTTATTGTCAACTGAGATACACACCGTGAAATCACGGTTTTTCTTCTATTATTATTGATTTTGGAGTTTAAACTTGACCTGATTGAACCTGAGGTTCACCAGTCGAAGTGGTACCAGGAGCATTGGTGATATCCGGCTTCATGGCAGGGAAGAAAAGGACTTCCTTGATGTCTGGCAAAAAATAAATTATGATGACCCAACCAGTCGGGAGCAGATATTGACTCACTGATGGAATTAGTGAGGAACATAACGAGACGATCGATACCTAGCCCCCAACCTCCCGTCGGAGGTAGACCGTGCTCGAGCCTGTCCAAAACAAAGCATCTTGTCAATTCAAGAAGTTGAAAAGACGGGGTAAACGGCTTACGCATCAATGAACGTCTCATCAATACCCTGAGCCTCTTCATCACCCTGCTCCTTCTGTCTGGTCTGTTCTTCGAATCTCAACCTCTGCTCAAAGGGATCGTTTAACTCGGTATAGGCATTGCAAAATTCCTTTCCACACATGAAACCTTCGAAACGCTCACAGAGACCAGGGCGAGAACGGTGCCACTTGGCCAGAGGGGACATGACTTGCGGGTGACCAGTGATGAACGAAGGAGAGATGCAGAGAGGTTCAATGTACTCTCCAACAAGCTGTAAGTCTTATTAGCACCGGAAGAAAGTAAGGGCGTAGATTCCAACCTTGTCAAGTAACCGTGTGTTCGTCCTAGGTTCACTGCAGTCTACATTGTGCTTCTTACAAAGCTCCCTCAACCACTTGTTCGTTTCATCGGTATGCAGCTGATCGCCAGGCGGGAATGTGACGCCTAGCTTCTCCTCTAACGTCGTAATCATATCATACCTCTTCCATGGCCTCTTGAAGTCAAGGACCAACTCCCGCGCACCTTCTTGACCCGCATTCCCATCCGGATGGTACTTGATAGTTGTGCTTCCGTTATTGAGTTTCCTCACCATTCCCTCAAGCAATGCCTCGGTTATGTCCAAAAGATCGTTCATGTCCGCATAGGCCATATAAAACTCGCAAATTGTAAACTCTGGGTTATGCGTCAAATCAATGCCCTCGTTGCGAAACACACGACCAATCTCATAAACACGGTCCAACCCTCCGACGACGAGCTCCTTGAGATAAAGCTCAGGTGCGACACGGAGGTACAAATCGAGATCAAGGTCATTATGGTGGGTGATGAATGGCTTGGCGGTCGCGCCTCCTGCAAGCATCGACATCATGGGAGTCTCGACTTCCATGAAGCCAAGGTCGTCTAAGAATCGTCGGACGTAGTTAATAATACGGCTCCGAGTGATGAATAGACGGCGGGTATTTTCGTTCATGATCAAGTCGAGGTAACGCTTGCGGTAGCGGGTTTCTTGGTCCTTGAGACCGTAGAAGCCCGAGGGCAGTTGGTGAAGGTTGGGAGAGAGGAGGACCATTTGGGAGGGGGAGATACTCAATTCGCCCTTCTTGGTGCGTGAGGGTGTACCGGTGACCCCAACAATATCGCCACGTTGGAAGATGTCATGCGTAGCAATGAACCCGCTGGGATTCTCTGAGTCTCTGCAGTAGATAATTAAAATAAGCAGGGCGACTCTGAAAGCAAAGGAACCTACTGTTGGGTAGCCATGATTTGTACCTTGACACCTTCTCCGTGTAAATCATAGAACCTTAGCTTGGAACCACTTGCTCGGATATTATGGATGCGACCAGCCAGGCTTTCAGTCACACCATCGCGCCTGGTACCATTTGGAACCTTGCCTTCTTCGCCATACTCGTTGATATAAGACGTTATAGACCTTGTAACATGGAACTTGTGTGGGTATGGATTGGGGTTTTGGGTCTCTTTCAATTCCTTGATTTGACGGCATCTTATTTCATAATATTGCTATATCGCTTTTATTGAGTTGGTAAGAAAATCAATGGAAAGATGCTCACATTTGGGTTCAAATCGTCTGTATTAGTCTTGTTGGCTGGGGCATTCGTCGAAGGAGCTGCAGCTGGGGTATCTTCCTTGCTAGCTCTAGCAGCCTCCTTCGCCCTCTGCTTTTCGCGTCTTTTAAGTTCTCTTTAATCAAAATACCCACAGATCAGCTTCTTGAAAAGAGATTTGAATGCCATGGATCGGACGCACTGCTTGGAAATCATTTCACCCGTTACAGGGTCCTTGTGTGTGCCTACTGGCGGTGATTGTTCAGAAGACATGGTGCGGGAGTAGCGTGGTCTTGTCTTGTAAGATACAGGTGCTGGTCTGAGAGATTGCAAAAAAGATATCGGACGAAAAAGCCGCTGCATTCATAAACTTTTTTAGGAATGACTCGTGCAAACTTGAAGCAGGTGACTAGATATTTCTCACGGTATTTCTACTTTCTGTTCATCCGCCCGTCTACTATCTCCTCGACGCCGGCCGCCCAGTCCTCCCAGGAAATTGAGAGTATGACGCTGTCTCTGCCATCGGCCATCGGCCTTCCCCACTCCGCTTCAAGCGCCTTTCTCTCCGAGCTGACCGGCTTTCCGGCTCTCCCCGGAGGCATCGCCCAAATCCACCGCAGCGTACCCTCTTGTTGAAACCCTAATTTCTCGGCAACAGCCACACTCTTCCCATTCGTTGGGTTAGCGGCCCAAGAAACACGTCTGAAACCCAATCCGCCACTGGTGGGGGGCTTGAAAAGATGTTTGAGGACTAGACCAACAGCGTTTGCTGTTACAAACGTCCCTTGGAATTCCGGAAGGATAACAACCGGCCCAATCTCGAGGGCAAAGTTCATTGGTGCAATGTTGATCCATCCAATTATGCCCGCGATTCGTCCGGGTGTCGGGCCTTTAGTTTTATCGATTATCGCGAATAGAGCTGCATTCTCCCAACGTCTCATCCTGATCTCGACAAAACGGACGAAATCATCCAAGGTGTCTCCGATGTTGATCGGAATATATTTGGATAATTCTGCGCCTGCCTTGCTGAATTCTTCGAAGAATGCTTCGCCATGGATAGAAGGAACGAAAGGCACGATTGCAACGCGTTCATTTTCGAGGATGGTCGGAACTGCGATGCTGCAATTGAGATCGTATGGTATCCTAAAGGCATCTGCTCTGATCGCCTCTGGAAGTGCTATGGATGGCTTGTAATTGTTGACGGTCTCAGCCATTCGAGGGTAAAATCGATAGGTATGAAAGTAATCGTGGGCTTTGCGGAAGCTCGTTATCTGATACCCGGGTCTTCTTATTTATATTCTGCACTGTCTCGGGCTAACCTTGTCAGTCGGTGACTTCACCTTTCGTCTACGCATGGAATGGTTCTCAGAGGAGCTTTGTGGCTATTGTCTTTCATCACCACTCTCAGTTGAAGGAGGGTAGCGATATATTTTCTTTCCAGAGTCCCTCACCGCATATTTGATGACTGTACGACAGTATACTGCGCGGAGCTCCTGATTGCAACAATTTGGGACAAGGTATGCCACCACTTGACTCGAAGACGTAAGTTTCCGTTTGTTTGCTTTTCATTTGCGGCTGAGTGACGATTATATAACATATAGTATGCGATGTCGATAGCAGAATTGTTTCTCCTGCAGAGGCGACATGTGGTGTTGATCTTTCTTCTCTACCGAACCTCAAGGATTTCACAATTCACACAGATATATTTATTGATGATGAATCTACAGACTACCATTGCTCGTTTCCTCCATGCCACGAACCGCCCTGGTCCCTTGCCTCGCATTGGCTGCTATTTCTCAATCAGATTGGATACCTCTCTTGTCGTTTTTGTCCAATTCCTCTGCCAGTTTTCGACACATTGGGCTTCGCCTAAGCCTTGACTCCCTTACATCTTTATGACATACTTCCAATTGTATCATCATGAAATTGTTTATATGATGGCGAAGGGAACTCTGGATATCGGCTTAGAAACATGACTTTGTAGTTCTGGGGCTTGATTATGGACCCAATGAACTTGAAATGCAGTAATCTCCAACCTCATGGCCACTTTGTACTACTTATTTACGGCTTTTATGACTCACGATGTATTTGCATGTGCATCAATTTCTGACTTTCTCAAAGGTGATCTGTGTGTATTTTGAACTGGCGGCCTGCATACCGTTAGAATGTCGGCACCATACCACATGTAAAATTTGTGGGGTTATTTAGGGTGAACATCCCTATTAGCGCCCAGAACTTAAAGCTGACTTCGTCAATTGTTGAGAACAATTTAGCCGGACCTCGGCCCGGTAAGATTGAGTCACGAAGTGACATGCACACGTGATATTTAGTAAATGAGGCAGAGGTCAAACAGTGGTGTGCTGCCTTGTCTCCTTTTTCATCCATCTTCGCGACAACGAGGTTTTACCAGACGATTAATAGCGGAATGGCGTCCGATTACGAACTTTCTGACGAGGATATTGAGTATCCCTTTGATGAAGAGATGATCGATGGCACGCAAGACGACTACGGTGAGCCGAACATCCTCTACTCCAACCTCGAGTGTTAATTCGTGGTGATTAAGATGAAGACACTGACGAAATGGATATGGATAACGAGTTTCTCCCAGTGCCTACCAAGGAAAAGAAGTCTTATGAGGTCGATTTTGACTCATTAGGCCAACAGTCTGTGGAGAAACTCATTGCCCGTGAAGTGGACCACATATGCGGCATTTTTGGTGTGGATGTGAGTTACTTGCGAGATAGGAGTGGCCATTCGCTGACTTTTTTTTTCAATGCATCATTTGTTCAGGCGGACACAGCTAGCCTTTTGCTGAGGTATATGAAGTGGAATAAAGAGAAACTGATCGAGAAATACATGGATAATGCAACGAAAGTCCTAGTCGACGCTGGCGTCACTTTACCAGAAGCACCCACACCTCCTCCGCCAATTCGGGCCGCAACATCAACTGGCAGTCAAACCTCCAACCGACGCTCCACTCGCAGCGCATCCAAGATACTCGGACTCTCCAGAATCAAATCTCCCGCTACATCACCCTCGCCAGCGAATTTGGTTCCTCAAGCGTTGAAACGAACATCATCCAAGAAAGCTGACGAATCGTTCGTGTGCCAGATCTGTTTCAACGACGAATCTGGTCTGCAAACTCTCTCGTTGGACTGCGATCACACATTTTGCAAGGAATGCTGGAACGACTACTTCTTGTCTAAAGTGAAGGATGAGAGCGAATACGCCGTTCGATGCATGGCTGAAGGATGTGGCCTCATTGCGCCTGATCAATTCATCCGGGATTTACTCTTGCCATCGCCAGGATCACCAGTAGGAGACCTAGGGAGGGAGGAAACGAACTCCAAAGCTTGGACGAGATTCCAGGAGTTGATCGTGAGGCACTACGTTGCGTGCAACAAGAATTTGAAATTTTGTCCGTATCCCTCATGCACCAACACTGTCTCATGCCCTTCTGCATCATCAAAAGCGAGTTTGTCGACGGTTGTGCCGATCGTGTCGTGTGGGGCTCGTGGGATCGGCTCGGATCAGGATATGAGCAAGAGCCAACAGTTTGGACCGGGTTTGCAAGGCAAAGAGCACAAATTCTGCTTCGGCTGCCCAATCGAAAGCGATCACCGGCCCATAATCTGCGCGGTTTCCAGGAACTGGTTGAAGAAATGTCGGGATGATAGTGAAACTGCCAATTGGATCAAGTCCAACACCAAGGAATGCCCGCAATGTCAGAGTACGATCGAGAAGAACGGTGGCTGCAAGTAAGGGTTTTAAGGAAGATATTCTTTGCCAATCACTTATTTCAACTTTAGCCATATGACTTGCAAGAAATGCAGACACGAATTCTGCTGGGTGTGTATGGGTCCTTGGAGCGAACATGGCACAGCATGGTACTCATGCAACCGATACGACGAGAAAGCTGGCATTGATGCTCGTGATGCCCAGAGCAAGAGTAGAGCGTCATTAGAGCGATATCTCCATGTAAGTGGTGTTTTGTTCTTATCCGTCTCCTGTGGTTCGATAACTTTGCCTCGACTAGTATTATAATCGATGGGCCAACCATGAGCAATCTGCCAAACTTTCGCTTGATCTATATGTCAAGACAGAAAAGAAGATGGAGGAAATGCAAATAACATCGGCGCTGACGTGGATCGAGGTGCAATTCATGAAGAAGGCCGTTGAAGAAGTAGAGAAGTGTCGCATGACGCTTAAATGGACTTATGCAATGGCATACTATCTCGCGAAAGGCAATGAGAAGGAGCTCTTTGAGGATAATCAGCGGTACCGTGCATTCTTTTGCTTAATGGAAGTCTTTTTTTGATTTGCCGTCATCAGGGATCTCGAACGTGCTGTTGAGGACCTTTCAGAACTGTTAGAATCACCTATCGAACCCGAGACTATCCCGACACTACGGCAGTCCGTGACGAACAAGACGGTCTACGTTCAGAAACGAAACGAGATTGTGCTAGAGGACACCGCCAACGGCTTTTTGGAGGGTCGATGGAAATGGAATGTGTCTGTTGAGGGCTTTGATGATCCCGAAGAATCTTAAATCCATTGCAACGGAAAGATTTTCTTTTTCTGGTCTGTCGTGTTGTCCTACGCAATTTTCATCGCATTCCTTCAATCCTACCGCATTCTCTTGGTCGCGATTGGTTTTAGTTAGCAGTTCTCCAGCTATCGGTCATTTTTTCTCCTTTTATCCTGCCGCAAATCCGTGTGTAGTTCTTTGTTCTCCATGCTAATGTACGTTAATCACAAGCAACACCATTCATCAAAAATTTTCATGTGATCGGGATTGCATATGAATCCGTTTTCGCTCAAACCTCCACTGTGTCTCTTGAATCTTCTCTCTGGTATGTTCCGAAACGTAGCCATTGAAACCTTTCGTGGTGTGGCCCTCAGCTTCCAAAACACTGTGCCCTCCAGTACAGGATGATATTTCGTGTGATATCAATTTACGACAGCCTGTCAATATATATATTTATCAGATACTCTGGATTTATCCATAAGGGTCATCCCGGCCACATGTTGGAGGCCTTGCAACCGACTTAGCCTCGAGGTCTTTCTTTTCTGCGAACAGTCCCTTCTTATGTCGCCAAATCGCCGACCTTGGTTATGGAGCGCCTATTTTCTTTCACAGATCATTTACCTTCTCGGTTTGAGCACAAGCTCGAATCCCTTCCTACCTCGGTGGCTTTTCTTCGCGGCTTTTGCAGGTATCTGCATTTATCTCGTCGGTTACACGAGCCTTCCATCGCCAGTTGGCAATTATGGAATAGGGGGCTATCTTTTCACGGTTTTCTTTGATGCCATGGATTTCCTTGTCCTGAGAGATGTCCAGAAGGAGATTAGGATGGAGGGACACAAGCCCGGCGAGATAGAGGACGAGCCGTTCATAAAGAGATTGAAGTGGGGTGCGACATTGATGATGAGCCAGAGGAGTATTGGTTGGATCGATACATCGGCGCCTAAAGTTCCTCATATCCCACCACCTCCGACGAAGGGACGAAAAGCCCTAGTTCTGACCAAACTACAAAAATTAGCGTTCAACGTGATAATGTTCGACCTGCTTGGATTTTTGAACCGTGCCAATCCATACTTCAAGCTCAACGGACCACCGGTTGGCGAAGGGAGATCCTTGATGGCTTTTCTTTGGCGGCTGGAGTTGACATTGGGATTTGCGGCTGGAGAGTATTTCACTCTTACGACGATGCATTGTGTTTATTGCATCCTTTCGGTGGGCTTTGGTCTGTCAGAACCGAGACACTGGCCTTCATTGTTTGGAAGCATCTGGGAAGCTTATACCATTCGCAGGCTTTGGGGGTAAGTACCGAATCGTCCGATATTATATTTGTGCTGACTCCTGCAATAGACGCACTTGGCAACAGTGCATGCGCAGAGTAAATTATCCTTGTTGAGACTTCATGCCGCAGCTGACGACGTCTTTTCTTATAGCTTTTAAATTCGCATTCAAAATTTCTTATCAAAAAGCTACATCTTACTCAAGGGAGTACTTCGTCCTTTTGCATCACTCTCCTCCTCTCCTTCTTCATTTCTGGTGTCATTCACGCCTGCGGCGATCTCATGGTTTTCCGCGATTGGACCACTGGAGGTTCCTTTGTTTTTTTCATGCTTCAGCCAATGGGAATAGCCCTTGAAACAGTGATTATCATTGTATCTCGCCGAATAGGTGTTCAGATCCACTGGAAAATGTCGAGGGTGGTTGGTCTCGCTTGGGTTCTTCTTTGGTTCTCTTATACGGTGCCGATATTGTTGGAACCTTTGCTGAGGGTTGGGTTCTTTGAGAGTGGGCCGAGTTTTAGCTTATATCTCGGAATCAAACGGGGGGAGTGGATTCCAAAAGTATGAAATACAAATTCAGTGAAACGATACTATTCAGTTCTTGATTCATATTATTACACTTTTCTTTTCCTTTCACTTCTCTTTGCTTCCTATTTTACAAGTTCGAACCTTGCGGGAACGATCTCGACCCAATAACTGAATCATTTTCGGTGAGCGAAAGGGTTGTCATAACTAAGACATTGACGACCTACCCATCAGGATCCAAGAGGAAAGCAATGTTCCTCATCTTGCCTTCACTAAGTTTCTTCTTGAACCGAGCACCAAGCTGTTCAAACCGTTCGCAAGCTTTATCGACATCATCTACGCTGATGGCTATGTGACCAAATCCCCTTCCAGGTTCCGTGTTTCCATTCGCGTAGCCCTGGAAGTTTGGATCGGATTCGGTTCCGTGGTTGTGAGTTAATTCGAGTACACCTTTGGTATATCATAGATTCAAGGTTTGTAGACGTGGGGAATAACAAGGGATCACACCTTCGCGGCCGAAGTGGGTCTTGTTTTTCTCCTCTTCGGTCAGTTCACGACCTGAGTGGTTGAAGGCGAGAAAGTACAGGGTGTAATCAGAAAATTCCAATTCTTTGATTTTGTAAGTGGATCTAATGGCATTCCAGAGCCCGGGGGTCTCGTACTAGATATTAGATCCATCCCAAGAATCTATAATTATCCTCGTGAGTGGCAGAATGGTGATTCAGGGAATGGCAAATACCCGCTCGTAGAAGTCAAGGGAAGCTTGGGGATCCTTGATCCTAATCATAGTATGATTGAACTAGATGTTGTTGTAAGAAACCTATTTCTTATTGTATATACATGGCCCACCTTGAAACTGGCTGTTTCTGCAGTTCGAGGCATGATGGTGGTTTGAGACTTTGAGTTGTGGCAATCCGAGTCCATGTGACTTCTCGGCGTTACAATTGATCCACGACATGTATTGTGGCAACTCCCAATACTTGGATATCAATCGCAAAGTTTACCTTCTTTCTCCGTTTAGAATCACCTCATAAGCTTTGCAAGATGATGACGGCCGTACATAGTGAGGAAATAGGTATATCATTCATCCTTGATAAAAATATTCATCTGCATATCTGTTAGGAAACACAGGCTATGTCTCGTGGAGGACCTCAAAAACGTTCAGACAGCACATCCCTCGGGAGACAGGTCCATGGCCGCATGTTCCTTCCTTGTCTCCTACTTCGAGTCTTGAATTTGTTTCTTATGGGCTATGATATTGATTATGATTTCTATCGATAATCGGTGAGTAGTATATCTGTATGTGCGCACAGACTGAAGTCTATATACCCTTCAGACCAGTCGTCTTACTGTCTTTAAAAGAGAGAGCGAGAGTCGCAGTCAAACGTTGAAGATGTGACTGCAGTTGCCCATTGCACAGCCCGCAATGCACATGTTTGCAACATGACTCGAGCGCATGGGTTCGCATCTTTACCCTCAACCACCACTAGGCAATTTTTCTTACCCTCTCATTCTCAGCAGGTCTCGATGCACTTCGTTCTAGTATTCCGGGAGATATCTGGAGTTCTTGAATGTTTTGGTTTGCGATGATGCTATGCACACCTTATGGACTTCCTTCGAGCAGCTTCTGCCATGCACTCTGTCATCGTCCTCCAGGTCAGCTTAATTGGACGTGCCGTTTTGCTCTCGGACTTTACCAACAAGCACCTGTATGCGACCATGACGTCCAGAGATGGTGCCTTATGGCAATTAATCGGAGCCATCCGTTTACTGTGCGTTCGCTCCAACTCTTTTCTGGAAAATCAGACCCCTGGTCCCTGGAGTTCTGGACAAGCCATCCTGCATCTTGGCTTATGATCTGGATATCGTGAATCTGCCAAATGCTTGAGGCGGGATTGGGCTGTTCCCTAACTCCATTTTGCCCATGTCGCGTGACCTGCGCGTCGGATGGCGCGGAGTCCATTTAATTTAATCTCCGTGTCAAAACGCGTTTATGGCTACCAAACGACTACACGTGACGGAAACTCTTATCACCCCAACCTCCATGTCAAAGCATCATCACCCGCTCCAGCTTGCTATTGAAGACAGCAGAAACCCAACCCGTTGGGGGGATACATACCGGAAGCCATCACAGCCCGAATTAGATGGTTATTTGACATATTCGAGTTCACCAGCGCGGTCTTCGTCCCCACCAAGTACACCCTATTCTGCAAGGCGGGACACGGGCAACGCGTATATTCGCTCAAGCCCTGACGTACCTGTCGACGCTTTGTACACACAACGTGCTGTTGATATATGGGAAAGGCGTGCGCATCCCTCGAAGTCTCTGTTTTCTTCGCCATTCGCAAGCGGATCATCAATTTACGACCACCATTATTCGTCAGGCCATGGATATCAGGAAGACGCATACAGTCAGTTATTGGGCTCCGATGGTCTTAGAAGTGACATTTTGTCAGAAAGTGACGAAGAAATGGAAGATATCTCGCGCGTACGAAGCGACGACAGCAGTTATCGTACCACTTTTTTCCGCGTCTCTGCTGAACGTGGCTTGTGGAGGAGTGATCCTATACCCTTGATAAAGACGAATCCCTCGACTCTGCAAGCCCGGAAATCGGTTCCTACCTTTTCGAGAGTGCCAACGCCCCAACCAATAACCATTCGTACGGTTTCTGAACCCGCACCCTCGAACAACTCGCAGACGACTGGTTTCTATTCAGAAAAGGAAGATGGTCGGGCATTGGAACCATCCGATTCATTAGCAGTGGATGCACGACTGCAACCTACTCTCTTCACACAATCTGATGATTCGAATCCGGAGGATGAAGCCTCTTCACCACGTACTCTTCCTTCATTGATAGTGGACGAAAGCAGCGAGGGTGATGTCAATGCTGAACTCGATGTGCCCTCATCACCCCTTCCTCCTTCGTCTCCACCATTATCCCCCTTGAGTCGATCCATTTCAATCATCTCCAGATCAAGTTCCCCGCTGTCACTTGTCTTCGAAAGAAACTCTTCCCCTCTTTCCGAACTTCCGGATGACTACGATAACGACGACAGTTATATTGAGGAGAATTTTACGTTAAACAATGCCCTTGGGTTGCAAATCATCGACGAAACCGTAAGTTCAGTTTATTTTGCAGCGAAGGTGATTTCTGACAACATTTTTGTTGATTGATTCTTGTATCAGACGTCGCCATTGAAAACGGAGGATGATACAGAAGATCCGGAACATGCAACGGAATTACGAACCCCATCTTGCGATCTTGAACAGGATTTGTCCCCGTCTAAGCCCCAAGAATCACATTTACTCTGTTTGGATGATCCTCCCTTCGCACCCACACCCGTCTCCACTACTTCGAATGTCAAAGATGCCACTCTCCCACGCGAAGATATAGCCCTGGATTCTATCGATTCTAATGACATATTTCCTTCCGCTTTCGGGCCTACCGCGGCTGCTCCTTCAAGCACCCTCCGGCACATGTCAGACGAAGAGAAGGCGGATGATTCTGACGTCGAGATGACGCCGGACTTGTCTCCAACTGAGCGACCATTAGCAGATGAATATTCGAAGGATCAGTGTCCATCACGGAGTACAGAGAAATCGAGTACACTTAAGGATAAGAATGGGGTTGTGCATCGCTCATCAAATGCCGACCAACCTTCCACCAGTCGAGGTGCATCACAAAAGGCTTGTGAATGGGAGGAGAAGGAACAAAACAGCGAAGGACGACCGGAGAAGCGGAACGATGTGGAAAAGGATGATGTAAGGTCTTCTGATGTGAAAGTTAAAAAGGTGAACGGTAAGAAGAGAATGGACCATGGCGATGAAGAGGATGTGGAGAATGATGGAAGCTCGAGGGTTGGCGGTTCGAGACACAAAAGATTGAAACGAATGGATGGTGACGATGTAGCTTCTAGGCCTAAGAAACGCGACCCAAAGCCTAGACGTCGTACTCGCCCACCCTCAACGCATGACGGAGATGAGATTGACGAGCCATTGGACGTTGAAGCGCGAGAATTACACGCTACGGTTTGTGGTTTGGTGATTGAAACCATGGCTACCTCTCGCGCATCTTCTCTTCCCGCATCGTCGATCTTTAAACTCGTCATGGGCTCGCAGCCATCTCTCAAATCCCAACGCTCAGAACAGGATTGGTTACGGATCTTTGAGCGTGTTCTTCGGGACGGTGCAGCCGATCGTGGAAGCGGAGTATTTGGCAAGGTCGAGTCAAGCGGAAAGGATGCCTCTGGTCGGCCTTTGGAGGCGCAATGGTTTTATGTGCCAGAGAGGGATGAGGATCAAGAGAGGGCTGCGTTGATAAGAAGCATGATGCCCAGACCGGGGAAGAGAACAGAGACGATGAAATATAAACAGTATTATTGGAGACCGTTGGAAAAGATTTCAAAGTGGGATCCTGAAGACGCGCTGTGACTGGAATTTTTCTATTTGTTATTAAGAGTTGGGGTTCCGCTCGATGTTAATATTATTTTCTTCGTTTTCGTTCTGCATCATTGTTGTTTGACGGATCATTGACCAACTACTACTTCTTGACTCTTGAAATTCACCTGACGTTTTTATCTTGCTGTTGGGTTATTATAATCTCATCACTAGGCCGGAGACATTGTAAGCACGGTCGAGCGGACCAGGGAAATGAAATTGAATATTGAACTGAGGTCTAATGAATCAGCCACATAACGTATTTACTACTACTAAGAGGTCACTGAAGAGGGTCGCAGCTATTTTGGAGTGCGAAGGCACACGCATTTGCAGAAGTATCAGAGTGACCTCCCAGTGTTTTCCCTCCCGGCATCCGTTTGTTTGATATCTTCACGAAGTAACGCGTAAAAAATGAAACCAATTCACACTAATCGGTGTCAGATGGCCCATTTATCTCGGTAGACGCATTGTATTATGAATTTTGTGTGTGGGAGTTGTTGACAAACAAGGGCAACAAATTCTTTACGCCTTTGCCGCTAACTCCTGAGTCAGACCGTCAATCATATAAGCGCCAGGGTTCCTTGAGATCCTCTCACTCTCATCTCCCATGAAGCGAGTTACCGAGGAAGTGTTGAATGACCACCAGCCTGTCAAAAAGGTGAAAGTGGACTTGGATCATACGCATGACCATGACACCGACGTAAATGGATGGTCAAAGGTGGAAAAGAGGAAAAAGAAAAAAGAGAACAGGGCCATGACGGCGAAGCAGAATGTGAGTCGTTCTAGTCAAGTTTTTAGGGGTTCATCACGCAATTCGTTGCATGACTTTTGAGCCGATCATGCCTCTTGGTGCTCTGTCCTAAACCATCATCATGGAGGACCTGGCTCCTATAACTGAGGAGGATTTCCGCCGCTTGCGTACAAAGTCAAGACCTAAACGTACTATTATTCAGGTTGCATATCCAAGGTTTATGTATTCGACTCTAGACATTGTCAAGCGCCGTCGTGCGATAAGCATAGATGTATGTTGGGCAATCTAGAAGCTGGCTGATTGCTTATTTCTTTTTTTATATAGGAACTTAGAGATCTTATTTTGCATCTTGTGGCTGATTCGCCCCAGCAGAGTTGGCTTCGCGTCGAGGTGAATTTTTCAAAGGCATCTTTTTAGATCGATCTAAATGACATTTCCTCTAGAATCTGAACTTGATTCAAAGAGTCGTTGTCGTTTTCGTTCCAGGACTAACTCCTGAAATACTTTCACTACCACAGTTGCCGTTGTCGGCCACCACCAATCCCAACTTACCCATATTAATCCCCTTGGCATCGCCCAAGACCGAATTCCCGGATGAAAGTGGTACGAAAGAGGTATCGACAGCGGCTTGTATACCCTTCATTGCGACGACATTTAGCCATGCTTGTCCAACGCGAGCACCCGGAGATCAAACCAGGATGCACAGCGTGATGAGCTCAATGTTTACTGCACCAGTCAGTAACGAAGAGAAGAAGAAGAGGGTTTCTCTAAAGAAAGAATGTGAGTGCATCTCGAAATAAGGAGTCGTCCTTCGCTTTGATTAGATTGCCCTAACGATCCCTTTTTCAGCAGAGCCTCACAATGCAGATCCTACGCAATATCTCCTTACGTTGGAACAGATGATTGAGAACGATTATCCTGTTCCTGCTTATATGGCAGATGTCTTTCCGAAATCAACCGGGTGGTTGGAGACCGCAAAGCCCTCGGAGACTGAGAGCAAATGGAATCAAAAGATATATGCCATTGATTGTGAGATGGTACGCTTATAACTTCAAGTCTGCCAGTGGAAGATGGTGCTGACAAGTTGTTTTCATTCTAAAAGTGTACGACAGAAGATGGCAAAGAGTTAACCCGAATCTGCGTGATTGATTTTGCGACTAGTACCGTTGTCTATGATAAGCTTGTGAAACCTGCGAAACCGATTCTTGACTACCTGACAAAGTATGTTCTGTTCTATTCTCAACTGTCAGCTTTTTTTGCGAGACAAGGCTCACTCATCAAAGGTGGTCTGGTATTACAGCGGAGGTCCTCAGCAACGTGACAACAACTTTTGAAGAAGTTCAGGCGGAGGTGATGCGCCTGCTGTCCCCCCCGACGCCGGAGCTCAAACCTAATCCGTTTGCGATGAATGCTTCGTCGAGTCCACCAGTGCCTCCTCCACCTTCAGCAACACCAATCCTCATAGGCCATTCTTTGGAATCGGACCTCAAAGCACTCAAAATCTGTCACCCACGGTGCATCGACACCGCCCTCCTTTATCACCATCCTCGAGGACGGCCACTCAAACCTGGCCTTGCATGGCTCACGAAAAAATGGTGCGGTCGTGAAATCCAAGCGCGTGGGGAGGGCCACGATCCAGAAGAAGATGCCCTTGCCTGTGTTGACCTTCTCAAACTGAAGTTGGAGTATGGCCCTGGATTTGGAGAGTACAGGGTTGATTTTGAGAGCATCTTTGAAAGGATGGGGAGGTGTGATGCGAGGGGAGGTGATGGGTCTGGAGGTGCAGGGAAAGTGAGGAGTGCGGTTGTGGATCATGGGAATCCGGGTGTTATGCATGGCGCGAAGGCGAATACAGCGATTGGGTGTAGTACGGATGATGAGGTGCTGGAAGGGATGCTTGGTGCGATCCCAAGTCATCAATTTACGTATGGGAGATTTTTGGGGTTGGCAAATGCCTTGGGATGTATGCTCTACAGGGTCCATCATTTAATCATTTAATGATTCTTTTCAAAGGGATTACACCAAAAGCTTCTTCTGATGCACCCATCATCCCGCCCCCAACTTTGGATATCGATCCACCACCGTCCCCTGAAGAACTAGTACCTGTCCTCACTGCACTCAATGGTCATTTACAAAATTTGCATCGGGCACTTCCACCTCGGACTGCTTTTGTCATCTTTACGGGACACTCCGATCCGCGAAAGATGGCGCTACTTAATGCGAGAAGGACTGCGTTTGAGACTGCATATAGGGAAGGAAAAAGTGTGGAAGAGATGAATGGGGAGATGGGTCTTAGATGGACGGCTGCAGACGCAAGGGACTTGGAAGATGCCGTAGACTTTGCTAGGAGGGGTTTGTTGTTTCTGGGCATTAAGCAGTAGGTTTATACTGGCGTGAATGTGTCCTGAATTCTGGGGCATGAAAAAATGGGTTACATTATCGCTTTGCAGATCAAATCTGATCTGATTGCAGTATTAGCGCTCATTCGCCGAAAATACATAACGTCCGAACAACGATGACCCGGACGAGGCTCGAGCGGCATAACCATTCGTGGAGTTCGCATGAGCATGTCAGCAATATAATTTTAAGGAGGCTCGAGCTGTCTTGGCGCCGCAGTGCGGAGGTCTTGCGTCATTCGCGACCTTGGCGGGACCGCATCAAGAGGCTGTACATGCGGTTATGCCCTTGGGATGACAGGAACTGAAAAGAAGGAAAAATGTATTGCGCCTCGAGCTCGGTTTGATGCCTGGTGTTTGATATTACGACCAATACTTATTTTACATAAGTTGCATTGTCTGAACCGAGGTAGTTAGCCCCAGATAGTAACGATTCCAAGCTATATTTGCAAGAGAAATTTATATCGCGAATATCAGGTTGCATAGGACTAATGCCGTGTGGGAGAGATATAGAAAGATATGAAGTTTGGTGATCCGATAGGTGTACACATATAGGGAAATTGACCAAGTGGAGTCTTCGAATGGATTTTTTTCTCCTCGGGAGTGACGAGCGTGTGGCTGGCTACAGTGGCGGCTGGCCCCAGGTGGTCCTTGATGCTTATGATGACATGCGGGTCGATAAGGCTCGTGAAGCAATTGTGTACGAGCATGTCATTTGGACAAACATGAGGCGTATCGTTGGTAACATATGTTTGTTTGAATTTTAATTCGGGAGTGAGATCAATTCGGAATAGACGGATTTGGGCAGCTCCCAGAAGAACTGGTGTGTTGAAGATGCCGTTCCGACATGTGGCACGGCGGGGATGTTGCGCGGGAAACGATCATTTGATAAGATCATTCCAGCTTCTTTTACCGCTTCTGGCGCAAGTCATTTATTGATTTGTTATGCGACTTGAAACGCCAGTGCTTGCTCGGTGTTCGTCGTTAATCCGCCCATTGTATGTCTTTTGTTCCTTCTGTATTCAGATATTCCAACTTGAACTGACTCCCCAGGGACATACATCCTGATTGTCTTCCGTTGCCTCCTCGGAAATTTTGGGTTCATTGTGATCCTACCATTCACCGCCCGTGCTATAAACGTGTGCGAATACCTCAAGATCCTCTCTCCTGGCCTTTTCTTGTCCTGCTCCTCACGGTTCATGACCCTTATGTATTTCATGCGTCCATGATTCACGACCATCCATGCAGCTAATTGAACTTACGATCGACGATACCTCCCCTCTGGTAATTTATTCGCCTGTCCGAGATACTTTATCCACATCCAACCTGACCAGCGGATGGAACCCCACATTCAACGCTTCTCTCGCCACATCCATAGGACAAGTGGGAGCAGGAGAGAGTTCTCATGTCACATCCATGGACGGTGCGTCCCTTTCAGTGAAGTGGAATGGTGCGCGTTATCCCTCTCTATAACCTCGTTCAGCCTGAGAACTCAACCTCTATCACCACGTTGTCGCAGGCAACGGGATCCGACTACTCGGAAACTCTGCCTTTTGTTCTTACTCCGTAACACTGGATGACTCAGACTATGAAAACACCACCTCATTGCCAAATCGTACACTCGTTGATATTGTTGATCTCAAATATGGAGCCCACACCGTCACACTCACAACTCACGTTTCTCGGGCCATTGGTAATTCATCGCTGCTTGTGTTTGACGGGGCAGTCATTCAGACAACTGCTATTGGTGCCTCATCCAAGTGAGTTTCTGTTCTTTGAATCCCATAGTCCTACTCACATTTCCGTTCTTCCGACGAAAAGTTTTACCTTTAAACAACTTCCTCCGGACAGAAACGGTGTTTCATTTAATGGACAATGGTCATTTGAGCCCTCGCCCTCAGGCCCGACATTTCGTGTCTCCAATACTACAGGAGACAGGGCATCCGCAACTTTTAATGGTGAGTTTTGAATTTTATCCAGCCAAGAGCATTTCTCATTATTCACCTGCACCAGGAACTGCCTTTGTTTTGCAAGGAATGACTGCCCCGGAAGCAGGAAATTACTCTGTCACCCTCGATGGGAACACCACTGTGCTCTCTGCTCAATCTTTGTTTAGAGTTCTCAACACAACTTTATTCTTTGCGACCGGATTGAACGATAGCGTCCTTCATTCTGTTGAAGTGACGAACAACGGTGGGAAGCTCTCGCTTCTGGAAAATGGTTTCTTGACAGTTTCAGCCTTCTCAGAGTATGTGTCTCGTTCATTTTGTTCTATTCGAAGCCTTATTCAGCTATGCAGCAAAGTCCTCTCTACCGATCAAGTCTCCGAACCTCCTAACGCACCACTCTCTGGTGGAACTGTTGCAGCATTCGCTCTTGCGGGTATTCTATTCGCCATCATCGCCACTCTTGTCTTATTTCTCCTCTGGAGAAAACGTAACCGAAGAATCCAGTCAAGGACGTGGGATGATAAAAAATATGCAGTTTTCAATCCCCAGCCTGGATACGGTGGCTCTTCGAGAAACAGCTGGCGTTTCAGAAGGCGGACCCAGGCCTCGTCCGACTTTATCAGTTTTGGCGGCAATGGGGAAACAATGACTTTAGAAAGCGGGGCGCGCCTGGAAGGAACCAAAAGCTTACGAAGTGGTGGGACCGAATTCAGCGAATGGCAACGCGAGGCTGTGGAGGGAACCGCCCAAGGCATTTCGCTTCCCATTCTGTTCAAGCATTCCGTAGAGTCCGAATTCGCACCATCTCCCGAGGCCGTGTCTCCTGAGTCGAAACACCCATACTCTGTCTACGACCCCATTTCTAATCGGGATATGTCTTCGGAGATGAAAAAGGGTTCATTGTCAACACAAGATGATATTGATCTCACGTCTGTTGCCTTGGCAAATCTAAAAAACAAGGGCAAGGCGAGGCAGATCACAGGTGCAGGCTCAGCAATGGAAGATAACCTGTTTGATTCGGAGAGCCGTCACTCGTTTTCACCCAATGATCTCCTGCAGGGTTTACATATGAAGATGTCGGGCGGAAAGAATTTGTCGAAGATTAAAACGTCGCAGCGTTCCGTGAGCTTGAGTCTCAATCCTTCCACTTACCCGGAACCACGCAATCGGTTCAGAAACAGTTTTCTGTCGTCGTTCCATGCTGCTTCCAATCCATCTGCTCGAGGCAGGCGGGAAAGTCAACGGTCCCCATTTAATACCTCCCCAACGGAAACTCTACCTTCTGTTCCTCGCTCGGTTTCAGACTCAAACTCAAACACTATTATGCCTCACTATCGACAAAGTATTAGTCGCCGTTATCTGCTTGATGATCAACCCGAATTGGACGAGACTCGGACGGATGAAGATCCGGACAGTAGCGAGTCACTACCACCCCCACCTCACGCATATCGAAATCAGGGAATTGGGAGAGAAAGTGGTTCGCAAATCGTACTACCAAACTCGTTGTCTCAAGTCGTCCGTAGTTTGAGCCCACGCATATCTGAGATGGGCTCAAAGGACTACAACCCTAATATCGACCGTTTTTATCCAGAAACACTTTCCGAGGATCTATCTATTCTCGAAGAGGACCATTTATTGACCGTAAAGGCGCCTTCCACCCCCTCCGTTACTGGGGATTCCTTGTCGTCTGTGCAGTTTGCCTCACCTCCTTTGCCCTCTCCTACGGGACCCTCAGGCCTACGTTCGACTGAGACGCGGAAAGAAAAGGAAGTGGAAAGCGATACCGTTGGTCCTTTGACTCAAGTCGAGTTGGATGGAACGAGGCTCAGCCCGATTCTCCCATCTGTAAAAAGGACGAGTCCTTTCAATATCAGGTTTGACTGGCAATCTGAACATCAATCAAAAAGAATGTCCGAGTCGTCTAGACTGCGTGTTCCCCACTTTAACTCGCGGGAGGACTTTGTGCAGGGTAGTGCCTCTCGCAATCGATTCCGCCTAACGCCGCTGACGATGGTGACCCATTCACCGAGCATGCAATCTGACGATCCTAGTCAGATGTCGACGGATGTCGTCACCTCATTTCTTGATTTTACAAACTCGAGTGAAGATTCTTCAACTCGTACAAACTCTTTCAGTACCCAATCTCGAGGAAGCCGTGTTTTTGGTGATTCATCGACACAGTTGACACAAGGCGGCCGCATGGCCGAGTTGAGGTCAAGGTGGAGTGATACCACTGCCTCAACTAGGCGGAGAGACTCTTCAAGGGAAGGTGGCAACGGCATACCGTCCTCAGCATCGGTTGACAAGTCTAGTCGTCGGAAGACATACCATTCAACGATCCCCCCCTCCATATACGTCACTTCCGAAATTGAAAACCAATCAACAACAAAAGTCCCACTGGCGCAAAGGGTGTCCGATTCTACTCAATTTTCCACAGAAAACCCCACGCACATTCACCCATCTATAAATCCGGATGTTGACTCTGTTCACAGAAACAGTCTTCCACCATCTCAAAGATCTCCTTTGGATACTACTACTTTATTCAGGACTGGCGGCGGTTCGGACGAATCGCCTGCTACTACTAGTACGCGATGGACAACAGAGAGTTCTTCTAATCAGTTCCATACCCGCCTTCTTCTTGCGAGTAGATACCCTCCTTTGCCTGAAGGTACTGATGAAGCCAGTACTACAAGTTCAGTTCACCCTCCACAATCCCCCCTCCCTTCATAATTCATTGAAAACATCATTTCATATTCAACCCCGCCTTAGAAACCAAAAATACATCCAATGAACACGCAGGGCTTTCCTGGTTACCTTTCATTGACTTTTGCTATTGTAGTGTTTTGCTTTTTGTCGCAACCTTCATCTTTTGTCATCATTATCAACTATATTATATAACAAGCTAGCAGGATTTTCAGACTAAAGGGGCAAAACTGGTGGATACGTGGTAACCGGGTTGATTGATGGGCATTCACACAAACATGATGGTACCAAGGCGCCTTCAAGTTGCGATCTGGTTGACTACGCTTAACTTTCAACCTCGATAGTCGTTTTTCTTCATGGACGGGCCTACTCGATGGATCATTGTTGACGACACAAGTTCGGAAATCAACTATACTGGGGAATTCTGGTTTTCGGACGTAAGAAATTGGGATTCAGTTGGGTCTTTTGGGAAGCCCTACCTCAGCACACAACATGGAACGAGAAGCAATGCGAAATTCACATTCAATTTTACAGGTCAGTTAGTTATTGTATTTGAATATTTGCATTGATTCCTGAATTTGCTTTTCACAGGATCTGCAGTTGCAGTCTTGGGGTCGAACCTGGGTTCAAAGGCTACATATTGGACTTGCTGGGTCGACGGCGTCGCTCTTGAAAGCACTGCTACTTCTCCCATATGCACAAGCCCGTGCAACAATGCTTTGTTTTGCAACGCAACTGCGCTAGACGACGGACATCATACGCTCACTGTTGAGGCGGCACCCACAGACAATCAAACGTTCTGGTTCGATCGGATTGAATACGTCGCATCTCAACAAGTTTCTCGTGAACGGAAAGCTATTCGTGTAACGTCGTGGGATCCATATTTGATTGGTACGAAGGGCAAGGAATTTACCTTTTATGGTACGGTATTAAATACAACTTCCAATAAGGAAATACTCATTAATCACGTCAATAGGGGCCTCTGTCAGTTGGTATGGGTCTATTCAGGCCCCGTTCAACGGTGCTGCGCTCAACCTCTCATGGTCAATGGACCAAGGGGATGCCAATTACACTTGGGATTGGAATGCCAGTTCACTGGTAAATCCCTCCTATCCCCTGCAGAACCAGAAATTCTTCGAGACTCCGATATATCCCATGGGCATGCATACCCTTCGAGTATCGGACACTGTAGGTTTTAAATATGCCATTGTACAGAACGGGACTGTGCCGCTCAGCACCACCAGCATAATTTCAAGTCTCGGCTCGACAAGCACGATGGTTGCAAAACCGGGAATCCCTGGGCGTGTGGTTGGTGGAATCATTGCAGGCGGAGTAGTTGGGGGGATCCTAGTTTTCGGCATTGTGGTCTTGGTTACTTACTTCTGCCGGCGGAGGACGAACTCACAGAGAAGGATTGAAAGTTACTGGGACAAACCTTTCTTTGAGAAACCTGATGACTCTCCCGACTCCCGTGAAAGTCACCCAGTACAGCGGAAATCGCTATTGGTTCCCGGTCATTTACCCGTTGTTGCATATACCCCGGACCCTCCTCCGTCTGTTGGTGGTCATATACGAGTCCGAACGACGATGAACGAGCCTTCGAATTCGACTTCGACGTCGACATCGAATTGGACACCGACACCGACTTCGACTTCTGGAACCGCTAACCATTTCGAAGAGCCGCCTCCCCCGATGCCCCCAATTGTGCAACGAGACGTCGGACAGGCCGATACCCAACCGCATATTGGTCAAGTTCCTCTCTCTCGAGCTCAGACAGCTGTGGTACATTTACCTCCAGAATATACCCCAGACTAAACTTCCACAAATCCACGATGAATGGTTGGGAATCACATTGTCCTGCAATGCAATCCATTGCAGAGTTCAATCCGTCTTTCTCAACAACATGTCCCTTCGATGCAGACTTTCGTCTCAGCTGTCGGAGACAATTCTGCTGGGACTTATTTGATTTCCGTATGGTGTACTATATATATACTTGTAAACAATTTGGTACTAATAAAATTTTGGGAAAACTGAAATTGGCTTCAGGTTAGTAAAACATTATGCCAGTCTTCGAATTGGTGCACAATGTCATTTTCTAACATTCGGCACCAATCGCGTAATACTATTCTCATAAAAGGTAACTACTATCTTATTATTATACATTTACTCGGACATCACCGTACTATCACTCAACGTACTCAACCCTGAACGTCAACGCGTCAACCTTAGGACATCGTCGCAGACATTTAACGATGGAGATCCTGATGTTGGAATGTTCGGTTGCTAGTACAACCAAGGTGTGCTGGCAGTAACCTTGAACTGGTTGTACTGGCAACTAAACATTCTAACATCAGGGTTTCATGATTCTGACCGACCGACTCTCTCAAGTTCCCCACGCATAGCCATGTCGAAATTCACTCGATGGATAATCGTTGACGATACAAGTTCAGACATTAACTATCTCGGGGGATCTTGGTTTTCCGATGTAGGAAGCTTCGACTCGGTTGGGTCTTATGGCATGAACTACCTGAGAACACTACACGGAACAAGAAGCAATGCGAATTTCACATTCGATTTTACAGGTCAGTTCCTCATTCTTTTTACCTAGAATCTCATTTAATTCCTGAATTTGGTCCTTAGGATCTGGGATTAGAGTCGTGGGGTCAACACCGGGGTCGAGTGGTGTATATTGGACTTGCTCCGTCGACGGCGACGATGCAGTCATGAGATCCACTATTTACACGAGCTCCCCTCGCAACAACTTCGAGTTTTGTTATGTGAACTCGCTGGTCGATGGACATCACACACTCACTATGCAGGCGACAGCCACAGATAATCAGATATTCTGGCTCGACCGTATTGAATATGTTCCATCTCAGCAATTTACGATTGGATCCAATGCCATTGGCGTGACCTTGGGTGGTCCTGGATTGGATTCGTCGGCCCTGACAACATTTGTATTCACCTTCAATGGTAAGTTATAGCATTCTGCGCCTCCAAAAGGAAACCCTCACTAGTCACTGCTTGTAGGAGTTTCAGTCAGTTGGTATGGGACTATCTTTGCTTCTAATCCGGGCAACTTATCATGGTCAATGGACAATGCGAATGCTAATTACATCTCGAACTGGAATATTGGTCCCTCAGATGCTCCCCCCCTGTATAATCAGAAATTCTTCGAGACTCCGACATATCCCAATGGTTCACATACCCTTAGAGTGTCGTACATCGGTGACAGGTCAAATCCACAGCTGAGGTTCGGTTATCTCATTTTTCAGCCATCCAGAATCACGGGCCAAATTTCAAGCAGCACGACAGGCACTTCTGTCGCAAAGCCTGGACGTATCTCAAGTGGGGCCATCGCGGGCAGTGTCATCGGTGGTTTTCTGGTCTTACTGGTCATTGCGATCTTGTGTTTCTACTTGTGCCGGCGGCGGCTCAAGGCGAAGGAAAAGATTGAAGTTTACTCGGACGAACCTTTTCCCTTCGACCAGAAACCCGCTTATATTTCCACTCAGCGTTATCCAGTACAGCGGAAATCACGGCTCTTCCCCATTCAAACTTCAAATGTTGATGCAAATGACGACCATACGCCCGACAGCGACCACACGAACCGATCGCCGCCGATGTACGAACCTTCGGCTTCTATAACAAATGGACTCAGCCCTCGTCATATCGGGGACCATAAATTCCCAGAACCGACGACTTCAAGTACACAAGATGTCGCAGTAGATGCCAATGCCGGACAGGCCAGACATGTAGTTCCTCTGGCACCTTTGAGAATTGTCGTTCATCAAGACAGTGGTATCCGATTAAACGGCGAGGTGTTGGCAACGCCGCCTTCCACGAATCCGTAGTTATTTTTTGGTTGTTGTTGATAACTCAGCAGAGAGTTGTAGAAATCCAGGACAACAATCACTGGCACCCACATCCGAATTGGGCTGTTTCCGTATTTGTAAAATAGCAAAGCTTTTTTGATGTTTCACGGATTATACTTAAAAAGTTCTTGCCGAGGTACTTTTAGTATCATGAACAACCCAAGTGCAACTCCTGTCGTTGCTGTGATAGTCCATTGACGATCATGATGCTCTCGAAACAACATGCCAGCGCCGGGATTTTCACTTGGATTTTCAGAAGGCTTTTCCATTTCTCAAGGGGTGCAAAAATTCGAGATTTCACTTCTTTACTGCACCCCACGATATTCCGATAACAAGGTTCAATGCAGGAGCTAATAGCATGTACCCACAAAAAGTCCTCATATAAGTGTGACCTGTGACTCCTACCTTCATTGTTCTTTCTTTCTTGAATCGTATATAACTCTTCCTTCTCGGCCACATCCTCCACTCCAATCTCATCCACCTCCATCTTGCAATGATTTCCCAATCCGTGATTAACGAATTCCTTGCTGTTCCGCAGGGGACATCTGACGAAAATGAATGGAATGGCGCCTGGAACGTGCTTTTGAATGGTACTTATTGAATATGTACTTCCCCTTCACAGAAGGTTGGGTTGTAAGACCTCAGGTAAGAAAATCATATCCACGAGCTCGAAGGAGATGTTGACACTTCATCACCATCAGGCTCTACCCCCCAAAAAATATAAAGATGCAGTCGATTTTTGTGTCGTCTTCAAGATTGAGCGAAACAGAATACCTGTGATGTTCGTCGAGATTAAACCACTCGCGAATCTTGGTTCAATCTCAGCTTGAAAAGAAGCTGACTCACAAATGCGACAACGGTTTACCGATTTCTATGAGGCTTCCCCGACGATTTTCACTGGTATTAGCGCATTTGGGCACATAACATGCAAATATGAGCTCGACAAGGGGAATAATAGAATCACACCCAAGGGATTATGTTGTTGATGTTGCGCCTCAGGAGCGTTGGAATTTGGACTTGACGACCAATGTGGGAGGTGGTCGAATTCTGGACATTTTTGAGCAAGTTAAAAACGTGAATGACTCATCCTTTCTCTGCATTTCGAAAAATCCATTGCTCAGTTTTATCAGAGATAATGACCACGGACTTCATTGTGTTGAGAATGGATGCCAGGTCCTTGATAATCGATCGTGTGACAGGATGGTCTTCCAAAATGTTCGTTGACAAAAGTCCATGAAGAAACTCATAGACTAATTTCACAATCTTCAAAGGCATCCAAGATTTTT
>Ga0307507_10003318_pt1 | contig 31565 bp, 10 predicted proteins | sample 7_EM_MG_FD_207223 | JGI IMG/M metagenome (GOLD analysis project Ga0307507, IMG submission 207223) | Populus trichocarpa ectomycorrhiza microbial communities from riparian zone in the Pacific Northwest, United States - 7_EM | ecosystem: Host-associated > Plants > Roots > Unclassified | place... | reverse complement strand
GCTGGTTATTTTGAATTTTAACCTAATATTGGCAATATTATATTGCCGATATATTGCCGATAACCGATATCTTATCGGTTCGTATTGGTTCGTATCGGTGCCAGCTCTGATGTTATTAATTTTCTCGCGTCAAGATGTAAACAGATAACTTTATCAATCAAATACGCCACCAAGATGGTGCGTAACTATACATCTAATAATATAGACCTTGTGCAGCCTACTCAATATCCTAATTCCAAAAATTAGATTGTAAAAAAGCCTCCGCTAGAGCCCAAACCACTGCCTCCTTTTAATCCTCTCCCAATATTTAATAAAAACGAATATGGCCAGCCAAAGCTTCCAGAAAATATTAACAATAAGGATCCTGCGCAGCTCTTTAGGCTATTTTAGACGGACAAACTGCTTAATCGGCTTGTGGAGTATACAAATAAAAATGTAGAACTACACCTAGCTTTAGAGGATAAGGAATTTCTACGCAGGTAGAGGCCTACATTAAGGCAGGAGCTGTATGCATATTTAGCGGTGCTAATTCATATAGGCTTGCACATAGAAAGTAGTATTAAGGATTATTGGCGCCCAAACTTTAATTATAGCACTATGCATGTTATTTGAAACTTTATAAGCGCCAATCGTTGGCAGTAGATTAATTGGTATTTCTACTGTACTAAGCCTAGATTTAAAAACAATGAAGCCTTCCAGAATACATTTAAGAGGATTAATAAGCTTAGTAAGGAACTCCCCCTTGCTTTAATAAGGTACTACAAGCCTAGAATACACCTTACCATTAACAAGACAATTAAACGCTTTACCGGCCGCTCTCCTAAGATTATTAATATACCAACTAAGCTAATACCCAAAGGCTTTAAGATCTGGATGTTAGGCAACCAGGGCTATGTTCTTAATTGGATATTTTATACAAAAGGTGATAATAAAGGCCCAGTGGATTTAGATAAGTACTGGGTAGAGGAGGAAGGCTTTTTAAAGACGCAGGCAGTAGTAATGGATTTTTTAACTTAGGAAGATCCTAAGACGGGCCAACGTCTCTATTAGCCAAATATGTATACCGTTTAGCTAGATAACCTCTTCACCTCTATTAAACTACTATATCAACTTCGGAAGCTTGGAATTGGAGGCGCAGGAACTATATAAATAACTAAAACAAAGTGTAAGGAGCTGGATAAGAAAAAGGGCTAAAGAAAGGGCTAAGGGAAGGGCCAAGGGAAGGGCTAAAATGTATTACTAATTAAGTAAATCAACTAACGGCTTGCTGACCTTAAACTCCTACACCAAAGCCAGATTAAATGGGGGATACTATATGGAAGGCTTTTAGAAGACGGAACAGTTATAGAGTTCGCCTAGAAGGATGCTAATATAGTCTTATTTATAAGTACTGTTAGCAACAGTTTATCATTTAATTTAACTCTAAGGCTCTGCGGCTAATGACATTATACATTGCAGGTTTACACTTTATTAAATAAGAGCAATAATGACCTTTTGCTACTTCCAGCGGTGCCCAACAGACTCGTATGGTATTTAGTAATGCAGCTAGGAAGTGGCTACCTATATTAGAGTTCATTAATATATACAATCACCTTATAAAAGGTGTTGATACTGCTAACCAAATAAGATCCTATTACACCTTACTTAAGATCTACTACCGCACCTAGAAGCCTCTCTTTTACTTTCTCCTTAATATAACTGTTACTAATTTCTATAAGCTATCTTCCTATTCTACTAACGGCTGGCTAAAACGCGGTGGCCATAAGAAGTTCCTTAACCAGCTTATAAACTTTCTATTTAAAACCTCTGCCCCTAAACCTTAAAGCAATCGTGCTTGGGTCTCTATAGATAAGATACAGTAGTACCTAGTAGTATATTACGGATATAAGGCAGTTAAAATCAATAAGAGGCAGAAGACTTGCTCTGTATGCTTAAAGGCAGGAAGGAAGAGCCGTATTAAGAAGCTTTTAAACAGGAAGCCTCTATACAAGCTTTTAGTGAATATAACAAAGAGATCGCGTAATAGTAAGGAATTCAAGAGACCTTAAAAGTCGCCAAGAACGACGTACGGGTGTAGACTCTGTCAAATACCACTATGCAAAAACGGCCCGTGTTAGCAGGAGCATGTAGATTATCTCAACTCCAAAGAATAAAGGTCTATATACAATATACACCAATATTTCAATATATTCATGGCTTTATTTAAGAACTCTGGTGATGCGGCAGAATAACTTACCGCCCGTATATGCACCTTATTAATTGGGGCGCACGGGCCACATTTTATAGAGCGTATCTATCCATGCGAGGGATAGTTTAAAGATAAGACTTAACTAAACCTAGTATCTTAGAGTCTATCTTTTAGTATTAAGTAATTACCTTTTTAAGCCCTTTAATATTATAGCTATTAGTAATTATAAATAAGCTTTAATTAATAAAGTTAATATACTAAATCTAGTCCTTATTATAGTAGATACTATTTAGTACTACTAAGAGCTTTGTCCCCTATAGTAGTAGTAAGGCCTTACCTTTTAACTACTATATATAAAGCTTAGTAATAGTAGAGATATAGTTATTTATAACTAAGTATTAAATTATTTTATTAAATAGGGCGTCTAAGGTCTCTTAATTCTATATCTCCCTTTCTCCTTTATAGCTTCCTTCCCTATAACTATTACTACCCCTATAGCTACCTCTATAGCTATCTTTTTCCTTAGTTGCCCTTATACCTACTTAGGGGCTATTTAGTTGCACCTCTATATTGAATATAGAGGCTCTATGTAAGCTTTTGCAGTGTGGGAGAATTAAATAAGCGACTTAATTATTGTTGAACGGACAACTAGGTATAAGAACTCTGTCTATTAAAGAGGGCTTCTAGAGCCTCTATATTTACACCAGATAGGTGACAAATAGGTTGCAAATAGAATGACGACTACGTCGTTATTCGGTAATGGAAATAAGTATTTAGACATTTAATAAGACATTTAATGAGACATACAAGGTAAGGAGCGGGGTACCAAGACACAGGGTTCTAGACTTAAAGCCAGTATTAAGATAGTAGTAAGGAAATACAATCCAGTTTAACACACCCCCCCAGCTGCACAGAGCCTTCTGGGCTGCTGTAAAAAGTTATAATATTAATTTAGTATTAAGTTTTAAGAAATCCCCTATAGAGTTACCTTACCTAAATATCATCCAAATTAAATTAAATCAGATCCTTAATATTAATAAGGTTTAATTATTAAACAAACATCTTATGCTTTTAACAAGGCAGAGCCTTTATTAAGCCATCTGCTATTATATCTGCAGTAGGGACCCATTTAATATTAATCCTTCCTTTACGGACTCCCTAGCTGTCACGGAACGAGCATAAGCGGTAATAATATATAGCGAAGTAGATATTATTAAGCTATGTATATAAACTGCGTAACAAAGCCAAGACGTTATATAAGGAAAAGAAAGTAGGAAATAGGGGGGAAAGGGTACATAACATTCGCTTAGTTGCTAGGTTAATGGGTACTATACTACACATAGGCAGGGTAGAGCTTAGGTGGCAGTTCTAGTAGAACTTGGCAGAATTCGGCAGTTAGAGGTCCTTAAAGTTGCTAGTTAGCAACTCTAACAGTAGAGACGGCAGATTATGGTAGAATACGGCAGATTGCTGTTAGATTGCCGTCTTATGGTTAGTCTCTAGTTGTTTAGTTAGTAGAAATAGGTAGACGTGTATAAGGTGTCACAGGGGTGTCCTATAATAGTACCCCCCCTTTAAACTTAAGCATCTACAAGATAGGGCTATAGTAGTTCTAGGTAGAGCTTATAAAAGTCTTCTACAGCTTATATAAGTCCTATAGAGTTAGCAGGTTCCTATAAGGGTTTAGTAAAACCTCTCCATTTTATAAGGTATATATATTTACATTTCCATTTATTATACTTAATATTATTAACTCTTTTAACAAGGTACTCATCCTTACCATCCACTTTAACTAGTAGGGGAGGGCCTTAGATCTGTCTAGGCAGGGCATCTAATATAGGGGCGGTAGGGTGGAGGACTAACGTATAGAATACAGGGTGGATTTTAACCGTATTAGGGAGCTTTAGTTAGTAGGCATAAGGAGAGACAACTTTTTTAACCTTATAAGGGCCAGCATTCTTCTAATTAAGTTTCTTAATAGGTCGTTTTATATTTAGATTTCTTATATCTAGCTAGACAAAGTTACTAATTTAATAGGCCAGTACTAGGGTTCAGTTTTTATTTACTACAGCTTTATAAACAGATTAGGCCTATATTATTTTATTAATAAGAAACTCTTATAGTTCTTCTATCTTCTTTATAAATTTGTTTGCTTTTATAACTTATAAGGCCTAATAAGCTAGGTAAGGAATATTACTAAAGGGTTTAAAACCCATTTATAGATACTAGCTATAGTTAGCCAGGAACGGGGAGACCTTTATAGTTTCTAAAACGGAGTTATTTATAGTAAACTTAGTAAATATAAGCCAGTCCATCTAGTTATTCTATAGATACGACGTGTATATCCAAATATAATATTCTATTATAGCATTTACACATTCCGTTTAACCATCCATTTCTAGGTGGTATGTTATAGATAATAGTGCTTTAATATAGAGTTAGGTAGTTAGTTCTTTCCAAAACATAGAGATAAACTAGCTACCTCTATTAGAGATAATTATTTTAGGGAGTCTATGGAGTTTCTATATATAATCCAGGAACAGTTAGGCAACGACAGGTGTTAATATATTAGGATAGGCAATTAAGTGTTTTATTTTAGATAGTTGGTCTATAACTACTATAATATTTATACAGCCTTTACTTATAGGGAGTTTAACAATAAAGTTAATTAAGATATCCTTCTATCTTCAGTTTAGAACAGGTAGTGGCTTTAGAAAGCCGTTATATATCTTATATAAAGCCTTAGCTTATTAGTAGGTATAGCAGCTAAAGATATACCTTTATATTATATTATATATATTTAGCTAGTAGTACTCCTATTAAAGTAGTTCTAGGGTTTTTCTATAGCCTAGGTGGCTAGCTACTGGTAGGTTATATATATATTTAAAAAGCTTAAGCTTAAGTTTATTATAGTTAGATATAACTAGGCGGTTCTAGTAGTATAAGCGGTCTCTATAAGCTTTATATTCACTTAAAGAGATCTTTTTAAAGCGTTTAACGCCATCTTAAATTAGCTTAAGTGTCTCTTAAATAAACTTGCTATTTAGGTATTTGTTAATTATAATCTATTTAACTAATTAATTAGTTATTTTAAGGATATATACTATAAGGTCTTTAGCTAGGGGATTAAATAATTTAGGGCAAAGTAGGGTTTAATTGCAGTAGGTATACGCTTCTTCCTATACTAGTATATCTTATAAATGTTAGGTTAGGGTATTAGGTTTTTAACCTTAAACACCTAGGCGGTATATAATTAAGAATTAAAAATAAGATAAATATTTTAACTAGTAGGCTTAACAATAACTTAGCTGTTTTATGGTTATAAAGTACTATAGATTCTTATAGTTACTAAGGACCTTAATTAGAAATCCAGCGCATTCTAGTTTAGGTTGCCATTATTTAAAATATCTAATAATGGCTAATAATTCCTTATTATAGATCTTATAGTTATATTTAGCTAGACTTAGTTATTTTAAGAAGTATACTATAGGGTGCAGTACTCCTTCCTTATTATACTAAGACAAAATGCCTCTAGTAACATAGTTAGATAAGTTGGCTTCTATAATACTCTTTTAGTTTAGGTCAAAGTGTTAGAGTATAGGTGTAGTAGTAAATATAACTTTTAGATAGGTAAAGGCCTTCTTACATTCCTTATTAAAGATAAAGGTTTTATCTTTTTAGATTAGAGCTATAAGGGGTAAAACTAGGGCAGAGAAGTTATTAATAAACTATTAGTAGAAGTTAGCAAATCCTATAAAGGCTTTTATATCCTTAACGTTCTTAGGTTCTTGCTAGTTTATAATTACTTTAATTTTCTTTAGGTCCATTTATATACCGTCTATAAAAATAATAAGTCTAAGGTATAGGACTTCCGTTTTATAGAATTCGCACTTATTTATATCCAATTATAGGCTAGCTCTATGCAAGGCTTTTAAAACAAGATTAATGTATTTCTTATATTTAGTTAGGTTATTGCTATATACTAGGATGTTATTAATATAAGCAGTACAAAAAATGTCCAGGTAAGGTTGTAGGGTATTATTTATAAAGTGTTAGAACAAACTTAGGGCATTTATAAGACTAAACGGCGTTACTAAGTATTTAAATAGTCTATACCTAGTACGGAATGCAGTAAGCCATTTATCTCCTTTTGCAATACGGAGACAGTTAAATGTATAGATAAGGTTAAGTTTTATATAGTAGTAAGCCTTACTTAATTAGTTTAGTATCTCTTAAATTAATAGGAGCGCGTACCGATTCTTAATAGTAATAGCATTAAGAGCTTAGTAGTCTATATAGAAGCGCAGACTACCGCCAGGTTTCTTAATAAAGATTATAGGTGCAGCTATAGGCGAAGAGCTTACTCTAATAAATCCTTTATTTAGGTATTTATTTAAGTACTTCCGCAGCACTTAGAGTTTATTTTAGGACATTCTGTATAGGGGTCTAAATCCTGGCTGTTTTCCTTCTTTAAGTATAATTTTATAGTTATATAGTTAGTGCTCTGCTAACTTATTGGCTTCCTTTTATAAAAATACTTCTAGATGCTTATAATGGCATACTAGTACTTTTATGGCAGGGTTAGTGTGCTTCTTTAGTACTAGGGCCTTTTTAATATCGGCTATTATAATAGTAAAGATTATATATTTAGGTTTCCTAGCGAGTTATACTAATAGGGTAGCTCCAATTATATAGATATCCATAAAAAGGGGGGCAAGTTACCAGCTGGTAACTTCCTTTTAATTATTTACTATTTCTTATTTAACTTTAGGTTTAGTATTAGATACAAAGTCAGTGTTAGATTTAGGTTTAGGTTCTTTAGGTATCCTTTTTATAGTAGAATACCAGTTCTTTTGGTACTTTTATATGTTAAGCTTAAGTTTAGGCTTCTACTTAGTTTGGGGTGGTATAGTAGTTAGGGTTAGTTTATATAGTTTAGTATAATTTTTAGGTTTTTAGTGGAATTAGGTGGACTTATTAGGTATAGGGTAGATATTAGTAGATATTTTAGACTAATAGATTCTAGTAGATTTTTTAGATTTTAGTTTAAGGTCTAAGCAGTAAGTTATAAGGCACTTTTACTTATAATAGGAGGCGGTAAATAGAAGCTTAAGGTTATCCTAATTAATGGTTACCTTATATAGCTTTATCTAAGGTTGTTTAGGTATTACTAAGTAACCTAGGGTGGTAATAAAAAGCCTAATTAGTTCTTTATAGTTTAGGTATTAAAGTCTTAGGAATACTATATAGGTAATACGGCCTAAGATAGTGCGTTTACTATTAAATCCAAATACGTTAATATGCCGGTTAAGGGGGGTTAGGGTAAAACTATTATCTTATATAAAGATCTTATTAATAAATCCTATGCTACTAGCTCCTATGTTAATTAGGACTTAAGTATTAGCCTATTAATTATTCTGCCAAAGATAACAGTTAATAGTTATGCTATAATTCTAAGAGTTAGAATTTGTAATATTTAGAGCATTTAATAAGATCCTAAGGCAGCACCGTTCTGGAGAGCAACTTAGCTTTAGGACCTTCCTTTTAGAGGAAACCAGGGTGGGACTTCTATGGAATATTAGCTGTAACTTCATCCTTATAAGTGGTGCTTATTAAATGCAGGGCTGGAGCTATATAAAGATTAGGGACGGTAACTAGAGGATTAGTACAGTAAATGGTTGCTAGTATTGGCCGTTTATAAATTATATTAGGGCATAGGGATAGAGTAGTATCTTAAGATATAAGCCTTACTTCCGTATTTAAAGTAAAGGTCTAGCTTAATGCGTTATTCTTATTTAGGGGACCCTAGTAGGGCATACTTTAGGGTTCTAGAGTTAATGTCTATGGTGTTAGGGTGCTTAGGCTAAGATAATAACTTAGTAGTTATCTATAGAGCTATTATATTATATTAAGGAGTGGACTTTGGTGTTAGGCGTAGTATATTATTATATCGTTTATTAATAACATTTACGCAGGCGTTAAGGGCTCTTAGTAGGTCTACACCTATTAGGGAGGTTTTTAGTTTAGGACTTAAGGATTTAATAAGGCTATTAACCAGTGCAGAGTTATTCCAGCCTATTTCCTTTATATAACAGTTAAATTTAAAGAAATATACTAGAAAGCTTTTTATTCCTTAAGTTATATAGTTTATCTTTCTCTAAGCAGTAGCTTAGTGGTTTAGGTTACTATATATAGCTTTAAGAAGTATAACTAGACTTTATACTAAATTTGGTTAAAGGGGTTTAATAAGGTTAGCTACATCTCCTCCTAGTTAACTTAAGGCGTAGCAGAGTTAGTTAGCTTTAGTTAGGTAGCAGTTAACATTACTAGTTAGCTAATTTTTAAGCTAGCTTAGAAATAATTAGAGTTCTTATTATTTACTAGTAAATATTAGAGGGTCTAGTAGTTGTTTAGATTATTATAGTGCGGTAATTAGTTTAGGGTAAATAGCTACTATAGGTTTAGGACTCTTATTTCATATATTTATCTCTAGAGAAGGCGTTTAGTCTTAGGGCCCTAGTATAGGTATCTTAAGGATGCGGACTTCTTCTTAAAGGTCCTTAATTATTTATAGGTGTCGTGCTTCTTGTTTAGCTTATTATTAAGTTAAAGTAGCTTAGTTCTGTATAAGGGCATCTATAAAGGACTTCTATATCTCTACTAATTGTTCTTAGAGTGCGGATATAATGCTAGCGGCTATTATAGGGGCTTTAGGGTTATTCTGTATTTTAGAGGGTAGTATATAAGGTTAATGTAATATAGTGTTATAGAGTAAGCATAAGCGGTGATAATATATAGCGAAGTAAATATTATTAAGCTATATATATAAACTGCGTAATAAAGTTAAAACATTGCGTAAGGAAAAGAAAGTAGGAAATAGGGGAAAAAGGGTATATAACGTTCGCTTAATTGCTAGGTTAATAGGTACTATGCTATACATAGGCAGGGTAGAGCTTAGGTGGCGGTTCTAGTAGAACTTGGTAGAATTCGGCAGTTAGAGGTCCTTGAAGTTGCTAGTTAGTAACTCCGACAGTAGAGACGGCAGATTGCGGTGGAATACGGCAGATTGCTGTCAGATTGCCGTCTCGTGGTCGGTCTCCGGTTGTTCAGTTAGTGGAAACAGGTAGACGTGTGTAAGGTGTCACAGGGGTGTCCCGTGACACTGGCGGAGCCAGTGGTAATAAATATTAATATATTGGAGCTTGGTGTTAAGCTCAGCGTTACTTTTAGTGGGGAGTTGTATCGTCTGTATATTATCGCAGTAGATCACTTGCTTTTCATTAGTGTTAAATCCAACTTCTTTAAAGAATTGCTGCCACTAAATTAACTTGGTAGCTGTATACGATAGAGCTAGGAACTCTACCTCTATGGTTAATTTCATTACTAATTTTTGCTTAGTTGATCGCCAGTTAATTAGTCCTCCAAATAAGGTAAATAGGTAGCCTTCTATACTCTTCCTATTAGCTAGATTGTCTCCAAATGATACGTTACTTGCCCTTATAAAGATTTGGTTTATTATATTCTCCTTTAAGAACTTAATTATAAGGGTCTTTGTTTAATAGAGGTAAGCTATTACCCTTATAGCAGCTCCATTGTGTATTAGTAACGGATTTTATAAGAATTCCAATAGCTTGCTAGCGGCTTTTACCACATCTGGATGGGTGATATTTACTATATAGAGTATTAATCCGACCTTCCTTTAATAGATATAAATATCCTACTTAGAGGCTTGTTCCAGATTTAGGTTAAGCTCCTTAATTCCTATTAGTGTATGTATCTTGTAATAATCTTTAACTTTAAAGCTTGTCGCGATCTTATTAATATAGAAGTCCTAGCTAAGCCAAATCTTCCTATTCTCTCGGTTATAAATAATTTAAATCCTTAGGAACCAGGTAAGGTTACCTAGGTCCTTTATTTTATACCTTTTTATAAGGTGCTCCTTAAACGTTTTGAGCTTAAGTAGGTCCTTCTTCCTATAGGCAGCTGTAATGTTATTAATATAGAAGAAGACTATTAGCTAATTGTTGTAATATAGGCAAGGCTCCTCCGCTACTAGCTTTAAGCCTTCCTTTTTTAGTGTTATAGTTAAGTCACTATACTATAGTAGAGGTAATTGTTGCAATCTATAGAGCGCTTATTAAAGCAGTAGGTACTTACCCTTAATTAAAAATCCATCTAGATACTTAATATACACGACCTCGTCAATCTCACTATTTATAAACGCGTTAATGGCGTTATCCTGCCAGCAGTCTAGGTTAAATACTGCGACAATCGCCATTAAGGCTCTAAACGATTTTGCTGCCAGAGTTGCGGCATATATATCCTTATAAACTAACTCTTATAAGTCACCTCTTGCGTAAAGATAAGCCTTAACCCTTATTAGATATCCTTTATTATTAGTTTTATAGGTAAATACCCAGATAACAGGTACAGTTTTAATGTGGATTGTCTTGTTAACAACTTAGAACATTCCTTAATTTTAAAAGTCTATATATTCCTTTTTAGCAGCAGCCATAAACTCTTCCTTATATTAATATCTTTGAAGCCCCTTCTAATTCCTAGGCGGCGGTAGGAGCTAATCACAGTATAGCTTTTTATAAAAGGTAAGCCCTATATTAAAGGCTAATCTTTAAGCTAGAAGGCTTTAATTGTTGATAACGTTAGCAAGAAAACCTGTATAGGTTTTTAATTAACCTTTAAGTCTCTTTCCTTTAACCACATTTTGCTCTCCTATATTACCATTAATCTTCTTCTCTAGCTTAGATTTATTAGTTAGAACTATAACATAATGCGGCTTCTTTGCCGAGGTCTTTAAGGACGGTGGTAGAGGCTCTAGTAAGTTAGGTTTTAGTGTCTTATCTAGGATAGAAAGCCTTAGAGCTAAGTCATCTTTAGAGCTTAAATCTTATTGCTTACTACTCTCAGCATTAGGCTCCTCTTAATTTCCACCAGATTCCACCTAACGTCTTCCTTTAGTATTAACTTGAATCTCGTCTAGAGTCTTATTACTTTTATTAGATAATAATTCCAATTCGTCTTAGAGATTCTCTATTTAACGGACATTAATAATTTCCAATATTTAGTTAGTCCTTACTTGGAGTATATTCGCAAGATCTGGCTATAAGTTATTATAGAGCAACTACTTATTAAACTTTATATCTCTTGTTCTAATAACCTTCTTCTAACTTAGAATGTAGATTTAGAAGATATTTGTTAAATTATACCCTACTAGATATCCTATATAGGCCCTTAGCATGAGCTTGTTTAGGCATAGAATATTATATTTAAGAGGATAGGCCCTATAGCTATAGGCTTATAGGTGTCCTATATTAGGTTTTAGTAGTATTATACCTATTACTAACTAGATTTTCTTAAAAGGTATTTTCCACCTAAGTCTTCTACTAGGCGTCTGATTAAGTAGATAGGTAGCTACTTTATAGGCTTCTAGCGTTAGCTCTTCTAGTAGATAGGCCTTAATCCTTATACACTAAGCCTTCTATATAATCACCCCTCCAAATGGTTCCGCTGGACCGTTCTGTAATTAAGTATTAGGTGCTAATCTTTTAAAAGTAATTCCTTGTTTAGCTATCTAATCCTTAAATTTGTCTCTAAGAGACGTCTCTCTATCTATATAGATAATGGCTACCTTAAAGCCGTATTGTTGTTTAATAATATTATAATATGTAATAACTCTTTAGGTAAGGGACAACTTCTTAGCCATTATGTCTACCTTATTTATTCGCGTCGCGTTGTTAAGGAAGTGTACTATATACCTATTGCCATTATATACGACTATTCCGGGTATTAAATTAAGGTGGATTCTATAGAAAGGAACCGTTAACTAAGTTAGTGTTCTTCTAGATATTACCTTATAAGCTTTACTTACTCCACACACTTTACATTCTACTATTATTAGGCCTTTTAGAATCGCGCCCATTACTAACTAAAGTAGTTGCTTAATTACTTCTTTTCCTATATGGCCTAATTGCTAGTGCTATATAAGACCTTCTGCCTAATTCAGTAGAGGCTTTAATAAATGCTTTACTAGTTTTAATTAAGTTATAAAGGAAGCCTCTGGTAAGTCTCTCTTTAGCTTATTATATTTAATAGTTTTCTAACCATAGTGGTAGCCATAATAGGTGTACGTTACATTGTCGCCATAGTAAAGAGTGTTCTTTTTATTGTTCTAATAGACGCCTTTATTATTAAGCTTTTAGAGGCATACTAGGTTAGTATAGAAGCCTGGTATAAAGGCTGCTCCTAAAAGCTATATCTGCCTCTTCCCTTTTAGGTAGTTAATTATAACTGTAGCTATGCCATAGCCTTTAATTTCTTTAATATGCGAGCCCGTGTAGATGCGGTCTAAGGTAGGCTTAATATCGCTAACAAATCTAGCTTAATTGTTAATAACATATAGGTTGGTTCCTAAGTTAAGAATAACACTATTACAAAGCTTATAATTAGAGGCTGTATTATAGGCTCCTACTTAATAAACTATAAAGCCTCTATTAGGCTCTTAAGAGCTCTACTAGTTGCCATCCTTTAGCCTCTTATTAGCTTAATTATCCTTTTTAATTTACTTAATATAGGCCTTAATTTCAGGCGTTATATTAGCAATCTTCTTATCCACCTTCTTTTAAATTTTGTTACTTAGTTTAAACCACAATGGGTAAGAAATCGACTCTAGAATGTACTAGTACTTGTTAAAGTAGTAATGCTTTCCGTATAGGCACTCTAGCGGCGGTTGCCTTTCCTTCTTTTACTTATCTGCTAACAATTCAGTCTTTAACTTAGGCTTTAAATTTGGTAACTCGCTTAACTTATCCTTAAAGGTAGCTGCGAAGGATCCTTGTAGGGTTTTACCCTTTTAGGCGAGCTCTGTACAACGGTAATTTTAGTAGATTTTAACTAGTTTAAAGAAGCTAGGAAGCTTCTCCTTCTTCCACTCCATCCTTTTAAGCTAGTTCTTCTAATATTCAGACTAGCTTAGTGTAATTAAATTAACCGCGTACATAAAGTCTCTCACTAATTAGTTACTATTTATCTTAGGTAGATCTAGCTCCTTATACTTAGTATATACCTTTTCCCACTCCTCTACCTAGACCTCAATATTCTGGTTCCGAGGCGCTTTCTTAAGCTTTGCATACTAGGTTGCGACTCAAAGCTTTTAGGCGTTGTTAGTCGGAGCAATTCTCTGCTTTAGTGACACCAAGACGTTGTAGGTAGTGACACATTTAAACGTGTAGATGAGGTAGGTATGTGAGATTAAGCTTTAAATATGGCTGCGCAACGTATTAAGAGCTAACAGCTATTTTCTGTAGAGCTTTAGGTTGTCCCTATAATCGGCCTTAAGCGTACGGAGCTCCTCCTTCTCCTCCTTATCTAGCTCTGCGAGCTTTGTCTTCCCCCAGCTATTGGCATCCTTAGGTAAGGCATAAACAGGTTCTTTAAGCTTTGGTAACTTAGTCTTAGGTATTAATAGGTTAATATACTCTCAGAGACAATTGTTATTTGCTTTTAACTTAATAACCTTAATCTATTCGTCCCAATTGTTTGGGCTTATAAGGATAACGGATAATATAATAACGGGTTTGGTTTTTTGTTAAGAATTTATTATTGTAGTTGTCTATAACTAGGATAATAATTAATTGGAATAAAGGCTTTGGAATTAAAGATAATGCAATAAATAGACCGGGCTTATAACTGTTAAATGGATAACTAGGTATAAGAACTCTGTCTATTAAAGAGGGCTTCTAGAGCCTCTATATATACACCAGATAGGTGACAAATAGGTTGCAAATAGAATGACGACTACGTCGTCATTCGGTAATGGAAACAAGTATTTAGACATTCGATGAGACATTCGATGAGACATACGAGGTAAGGAGCGGGGTATTGAGACATAGGGTTCTAGACTTGAAGCCAGTATCAAGATAGTAGTAAGGAAATACGATCCAGTTCGACAATTGTAAATCTATGGAAATCAAGTGAACTAAATATATGAAAGTAGACCTCGAACTCCGAAGTCTATGACTCAATATTTGACCATATCCGAGACATACGAGGGTAGGGTCGATCCTGTCTTGGAGCCTCTCAGGCACCGATCTTGTGTCTCAGCGCAGTGCTGGTAGTCTGTTACACTCTATATTTAACCGAAACGGAGCTCAAATCTAAATATCTAGTAGTTGTTCGGTAAATATAACGACTTTTGAATATAGAGCTCCTCCATATCGGTAAGCGCGTCAAATTTGCAAGCTATACTATATACGGTATTTAAAATGAGGTTCTTGGCACCGTTTCAATATATTGCCCTCGAGTCTCCGTTCAATATTCCATACTAATATGGAGCTCTCGTATACGCGCCAAAGTAACGACTTTTTGTAGTATGGCGACTCCACACACCCTGATCGCGATACTACTGTCGCATTTGCAAGCCTTATCTGATGTTATTATTTTAACTTTTGTAATTGCGATGAACTTATTTTCGGGGGGTGTTCGTACTTAGTGTACTAATATACGGCGGGGGAACAAAGTGGACGTCGCAGTTGCTCTACGGCCACAAGCGACTACTCGTAAATCTAACTCGTATAAGGTCCGAGGTGTTTAGGCTCTATTACTACACCAAAGTAGGGAGTCGCGATAGAGGCCTGGTGGCAGAGAGGGGCTCACTCGAATTGCTTACCGATATTAACCACGGATTGTGCGAAGCCAAATCTGGAGCCTTATATGGAGGCTTACCGAATAATCGACTTATTTACAGATTTAAATGAGCCAGTGCGGTAGCCGCCACTAATTACAAAATGGGTGACACTAAAAGGCGTACGGATTAAACAAATATGATATGGAGCCGATCTGCAACAAAACGTACCCTCAGCTATCTTCTACCTCTTTTTCGCCCGCTTACTATCTTTCTATATATCTTTTTATTTTTAATAACTAGGGCCTATAATTCTTAGTTATTAACTTATTACTCTAAAAATAAGTAAAGCTTATCTTCTATTACCTACGCGCCGTCTATATTACCTTCTACTCTTTTTACTTTAGCTTATACGCCTTTATAGTATTCTTTAAGCGCTAGACCTTATAAATATCTTATAGCCGCGCCGTCTAGGCCTTAAATTTACTCTATAGACTATAGAAGGAAAAGGCTAGGGGGGCTTCCTTTAACTATAAAGTAGACTATAAGGCAAGAAGATTCTTAAAAGACTTTATATCTATAGAAGGTAAGGGGGGAAACGCGTTAGTATAGTATAAATAAATAAAGCTACTAAACTTATAAATATTAAAAGAGGAGTATAAGAGTATATATATTAGATCCTGCAAGAGTTACAACAAGTTTATAAATACTTTCTATCTTTTTAGCTATAGGGCAATATAGTGCGGGATATATTACAAGGAGAAGAAGAGGGCTCTATATTATAGAATTATAATTATAATTGGCCTTTTTATATAAAATTAGAAGCCCTACATAAGTTAGAAGCCAGCGTAGGTACGAGAATAAGAGAGGGTTATAAAAAAACAGGCTATTAAGGCAATAATAAGGTTAAAGGCGCGTAATAAGGTCCTCTATACTAACCTAGTACTAACTTAAGCCTTAAAAACGCGTCTAAAAGTAAGTGCTACCCCTTGGGGGGGTAATATATAGACAGTATATTAAGTATAAGGGACTATATATAACCTAAGGTTATATTAAGCTTAACCTAGACCTCTAATACCTGGTTTTACTAGTAAACCGGTTCGCGCCACGCTCCAAAACAGGTCCGAATTGGACCAATCAAAGCTCCGAACCGGTTCAAGATTTAAATATTAGAAAAACGAACCATCTAAAATAGGACCGATCCATTTGCATCACTGATGGACAGAAGGCTGCAAAGCCTATCATGCTTCTTCAACCAATGAATATTTATGTCCGTGAAAATAGATTTCCAGCCGGGCAAAGTGGGTAATTTCGGCGACGCGTGGCCTTATTATGGATGCAGAACGTGACTATCATTACGAGTTCCATATGGCTCCGCCCTCGGAAGCCCCCACGCTTCCCCAAATATACGTACCCCAGATACCTTATTGCCAATGACACCTAAAACACTCTTCCTATCAATTTGGTTGACGTACATTTTTGTAAGCACTACTCCTGGAGTGTCATTTTGAACTACATCATCATAGACGTTAAATTTAGTAGTACCGCACACATACTTATTAACGAAGCTAGTGTCATGGTTAATGGAGCAGTAAAGGGTTTAAATTATCTCATCAGTCTTTTGTGGGTCTGTTGTGTTCGAATTCACATATGTTTAGAGCTTCTGGAAATGGGTGGGACCTTAAACTCAAAGATTTAAGAACAGAATTAAGTGATAAAGACAACGAGAACAAGATCTATTCTATGAATCTAGCCGCCATACAGGTATTCCTATGTGTTAAAGGTGCTTGGTTAATATCGTTATCATGGATAGGAAAGGGTTCAGCCGTACCTAAGGCAAAAATAAACCATTCGCCATAATTCCGGTATGGGACTGATCTAGCCATGACGCATCCTGCATTATAAGATCTAATTCACTGTATACGTTTATCTGAGAAAGTAGCGGATCACTGGAACTATCTCTACTAAAGATATCCGTTGGCACAAAATTTCTAGAGCTCATATCCTCTACAGCTGATCCAGCTTCTTCACTTCGTCTTGCCCTCGCTAAGGCGAGTAACTTCTGCAAAGGCGATCTGGGGTGGCTGGCCGACATGTCCTCGGTGCATGCCGGAAATAAAATATCGATCGCCCGCCACGATTTTTCAGAGAGTTCAGGGGGCATGCAGCCCCGAGCCAGGTTGAACAGAACGAATGTAGAAGCATAGACTTCTGTGAATGTGTTGACGTACCATAGCCAATTTGAATGGGCAGACTCCTCTCCAAGAGCAATAGTCTGTTCTATTATGGCGGTTGCATTTCGGAAAAGCCTGTCATTGTTAAACGTGGACGAATACAACAAGTGCTAGAATACCTGGAGCGTGTTTACCTGTTTCTCCTTTGTTCCCTGTCTACGTTTGACAATTCGCGGCAGCATTCTTTCCGGGCCCGCAGGTCTATAAGAAACCTTGCCTTGGCAATTAGTAGTTTGGCTACTTTGGCTGTCATTGTTTGCATTGGATCGGTTGCATCTAACTCTTGCACCTTATAGACATTTTCGAACCTTCTTTCAAGCTTGTCTACCCAAAAGGTCTTCTCCTGGATTGTCTGACTCGACATATAGCGTCTCATTCCGTTTTCGCCAGGGTTGCTATTTTGGAAGGCGTTAAAAATGTCATCTTCGGGTTGATATTTGGGGCAAAGAAGTTTTCCGAAGAGGCGGACGGTCTCATATCTAACCAAAGAGAAGGTCATGTCGGAGAATGGGGAATTTCCCGGACTGGATTGGTGTGTTTGATAGTAATGTGCGGCTAGAGCGGCATCCGTTGGAAGATTGGTACGATCTTGCTGGTTGATCCATTCAGGTGCACTTAGATCAGAGTTTCTAAGCATGTAATCTTGGAACTCAGCAGTTGGTGCTAACCCGGATATGCTTCGAACTTCACTTTGTTGAGCGGCGAATGCTTCAAGTTCCAGTTGACTTAACTCATTGTCCGATATATTCGACGGGAGACAGGCATCGTAAGTGCCTTCTATGATTGTCGGTTCGCACCCAAGCTCTTCGGCGGCCCTCAAGTCTAATAAACATATCTGAGCCCAGATTCGCCGCCTTACTTCGGTTTCAATCGGTTTGAGATCGTAATGTGAACCGTCTCGATGAACTCCCATGGCTTGGGCAATTCGAATAGCGATGCCTAATCGGATCCAAGGTGTCCGAGGGTCGGATCCTCGAGGTGTGGTAGACTAAGACAGCGGTTAGCAGGAATAAGGCCAATACGTTTCCTAGATCACCACAAAAATAGGAATATTATTTACCAGCAAAAGCACCATAGCTTGTAGTGTCTCAAGAGTTTCGTTTTGGACGAAGCCCGCATCTTCTAATGCTAATTCTGCGGCATTTTTGTATTCCGCCGCTAAGTTATGGTTGGCAACTTCCGTTCCGAAAGGTAAGTCCGGGGGAGCACCGTCCCCAGCAATAGAGGAAGCAGCAGCATAGTATACCGCATATATCAGGGCCTCGAAGGCACGGGTATTACGTTCAGCTTTCTCGGAGCTTGAGGACGCAGGGCTTGATCTGCTCTGGAGAGAACTTTGGGCCTCCAGGGTGAATGATAGGTCGTGACTCTCCGTCATAGATGCCGTATATGTCGACTTGTGACCAAAATGCACTTGGTAGTGGAGCTGAAGGCGGTTCAAGAAGGAAGGCGTATGGATAATTCGAATTATAGGATCAACACGGGTCATATATACCTTGATCAAGGTGGCAGAGAGTTCCTCGCTTAGAAGGGGGACGCTTGGAATGTTGGACCTTGAAGGATCCGAAAAAATTGGGGGAAAAGTAGAAGATTCAGGGAGATGCCCTGAGTGAGTTTCATTAGGCTCATCAAGATCACTGGTTTGTTGCTCTAAGAAATGTCGAATGTCGGCAATCTATTAACATAATCAGGGCCGGATCTTGTATCAGACTTTAGAAAACGAACCTGTTCAGAAATAGCTGCCCACGAAAATGGGCTGAAATATCTCGATCGAGGGCTTGACACTACCATGCCTCGTAGCTCCTCTGCTAGAGCATCATTACCATCGCCATTAAAAGATCCGGCGCTACTTGGCCGTTGAGCCGACTCTGACCGTGTTCTAGCAGCATGATTGCCGTCATTCTCCTCGCTATAGTTCGCAAGTTGGCCTTTTGGTTGACGCTGGATTTCTCTAGCAAGACGTTCGACTAATTGCTCAAGGTTTTGCAGTCTAGCGCTGCTATCCACAGGGCCCTGCCGCCAAGTGCGTCGCACGTGTTGCTGAACAGACGGCCTCCGATCCACCTGAACACAAGCCACGCTAGCTTTAATACAATTAGAGCAAGACGGCTGAGCGCGGTCGCATTTAACGCGACGGGCGCGACACTGCGCGCATGCAAGCGTCGGACGACGCCGAGTTACGGGCTGGACAGGACGTGCAACATCAACTCCCAGTGGAGCGGCGGTTGCCGGGAGACTGGGCGTGTGCAACGAAGTCATGATAGGTGGGTAGAAGGGCAATATGGTATGTTAGATGGATCAAGGATGGCAGGGTGAAGTTTCGCCGGGGTCGGCGGAAGCTGAGCGCAGTTACCGAGGGAATCATCGGGAAAAGGTCGGCGGTACCACACCCTTACCCATATAGAATACGCATTAGTAGTTAAGCGAACATATAAACTAAAATATCTAGAGCATATACTATATATATATACGCGTATTTATATATACTAATAATAAGTAAAAACTATACTAAAGTAAATAAAAGTATAACGTACTCTATAAGCGAGCCGCCACCCCAAGCGAGCCGCCACCCTCAAAAACTTACTAAAAAGTGGAAAATCCACACTTTAATATCTTAACAACCACTTAATAATAAATTCTAATAATTTGGATTTAGACTTTTCTATATACTTTATAGCCTCTATTAAAGTCATATAGTATATAGTTTAGTAGTTTTTAAGATATAGCAATTTGGGGGCTAAAATAAAGCCAAATTGCTATATCTTAAAAACTACTAAACTATATACTATATGACTTTAATAGAAGCCATAAAGTATATAGAAAAGTCTAAATCCAAATTATTAGAATTTATTATTAAATGGTTGTTAAGATATTAAAGTGTGGATTTTCCACTTTTTGGTGAGTTTTTAAGGGTGGCGGCTCGCTTAGGGTGGCGGCTCGCTTATAGAGTACGTTAGTAGAGTAACTAAATGGCCTCCTAGTTAATATATATAACTATATACTATATATACACTAAGTATAGGTACTTTAAAGCGTGCCTAATATTAAATATAAAAATAATAGTTTTTAAAACAATATAATTAGTAAAGAAAGTATTAAAAATAAGGAGGATAAGGAAGGTAAGAGTTAAAATAATATATAATAATAGCTTTTATTTTATATAAGTCTCTTTAAGCTAAGACTATATATATACTTAAAATAGCTAAAGTATATATTAAGTCTATAAAGCACTTATTTGCTCTAATAGGACGTATTAAGTTATTATTTAAAAAGTAATAAAATATATTATAATACTAGAATATCTAGTAACTAAAAAAGAAAGATTTATTATTATTAATTCTATTTATTGCCCAATTTGGTCCTATTTAGGTCTATATAGGTTTCTACCTTCTATATAGGAAAAGGTTCTATAAGGGAAAAGCCTATTTCATTTTAGCTAGTTTTATACATTCCGCCCTTACCTAATCTATATATCTTTATAATATATCTACTTTATATACTATGCTTTTTGGGTATATTAGAAGATCTAAAAAGAGGTAGTAGAAGGGTGTTACAGAGCAAGTATAAGCGGTGATAATATATAGCGAAGTAGATATTATTAAGCTATATATATAAACTACGTAATAAAGTCAAGACGTTATATAAGGAGAGAAGGTAAGGAAACGGGAGGAAAGGGTATATATTATTAGTTTGGTTTCTTAGTCAATATATATATAGAGCAGAATAGGATTTGAGTAGCGGTCCTAGCAGAACTTGGTAGAATTTAGTGGACTTAGCAGAATATAGTAAAATGCGGCAGATTACCGTCAGATTGCCGTAAATTGCTATCTCGCGGTTAGTCTCTTCTTTCTACGTCAGTGGAAATAAATGGATGTATATAAGGTGTTATAGAGGTATCCCATAACAGTACACCCCCTTTAAACTTAAGCTTCTACGAGATAGGGTTATAGTAGTTCTAAGTAGAGTTTAAAAAAGTCTTCTACAGCTTATATAAGTCCTATAGAGTTAACAGGTTCCTATAAGGGCTTAATAAAGCCTCTTTACTGTAGCTCCGCTATCTATTAGGATTTATACTTCCTTCCATTTCTAAGTACTTAAATTTTGCTAAGTATATTAAGGGAGTTATATTATATATCAGTGCTAGAAGAGCCTAAACACTTATACTCTTCCACCTTTTATCCTAAGGCGCAACTTAGCCTTAGGATAATTTATTTTCCAAGTTAACTAAGGGCAAGATGCTTTGTAGCGTCTAAGTACAATTTATAGAGTGAGTATACTTTAAGGAATAAGTACAACTTAAGAAATAGGTATAATTTAAGGAATGGGAGAAACTGTAGTGGACCTTTTTAAAGGGGTAAGTTTAGCAATGCTTTTAAATATATCCTTTTTTACCACATCTAAAGCATTCCCCATTTATAGCTTAAGTTCTTTATTTATTGGTTCCCAAGAGTGTATAGGATTAAGCGGCATTAAGGTCCATAGGGTTATATATAGGGCTTTTAGGTTTTAGAAATAGATCGCGCTTTAGGGTATATACCAGTTTTATAAAGTTTTAAACACAAGGTATAGTTAACTTTAGAGAATAAGTCTATTTATTATATTAAAGGTCCTTATCAATTTATTAATATATTATAGCAAATTTAGATAGGTTTTTTTGGCAGTTTTATACCTACTAACTAGGCTCTAATTTTATCTAAAATAGCTTATTAAAGAGCAGCGACTCTAGCGGCTTTATTCTAATTTAGTTCGCTAACTAGGCCTAAAAATTCCAAAAAAAAGCTGGTAAAGTCTCGGTTCCATTATTATAGGGTTTTAAGTTAAGTAATAGCTGTATATTCGCAGCTGGTATTATTATATATTTATTCTAATAGGGAGATAGAGATTTTAAAATTAACGAAGGTGCTATTACAGAAGAATGGATTTATAGTTTATGCAGCGTCCTTACTTAAATAAGACATTCTATAGCTAACCTTGCTAGCTTTAGTAGGGTATTAGTTAGAGTTTATTAAAAGCTTAAGACGGAGCTTAGTTACAAAGGGATATAGATTATTTTAATTTCTATTAAATATTAGAGGGTTAAGGAGCTTTTTAGATTTTATAATAGGCATTAAATTAATTATAGATACGGATTAAGTTACTGGTTTAAGGTTCGCGTTTAAGGGGCCAGGCTTAGATACAGTTATTTTAATCTCATTTATAGGTATTTCTATCAGGGTCTCTAACAAAACTGCCTTAACGTTACGGAGTTCTTCACGGAGTGCTTCCATTAATCGCTAATACTAGGCTTCTAGTACAGCCTACTACTAAGCTAAGGCATCTATAAAGGATTATTGCATCATAGTTAACTATTCCCTAACTAGGGACATAATACTCATGGTTATTAAAAGGGATTTAGGTTCGTTTACCATTTTAACAGTAATTATTTTAACATAATATAGTATAAGGGCGCAAAGAGGCTTTAGGGAAGATTTAAAGGAATAATATAAATTCTATCTAAATCTAAGGGTATATAGCTCTTATAGAGAACAAGACGTTACGTAAAGAAGAGAAAGGAATAACAAAAGAATCTTATAATTAAACAGTTAGGGGTTTTAGTGGTCGATACGTACGCATATACGCACGTGGTCTTTAACGGATTTCGGTAGAATTCGATTAAATTTAATTAAAGCGTCGGAATTTATCTGTCGAGTGTTTTACTAAGACATTCCTACTGTAACTAGGCTAGTCCCGTTACACTCCTACGGCTAATAGCTTATACTATACTTAGCGTTCTTATAAATTTAGTATGCGTTATTATAATAAAATATAAAGTGCTTAATTAAATACACCTTGGTCCCGCGCAACATACTTATATCTATATTATTATACTCTAACGACTTAATGCTCGTTACCGCGTAGTTGCTCTAACTACCTCTATAATCTCTAGCAAAATAACCTTATTTTCTACAATTTATATAAGCTCCTTCTTTAAACTATTTATTTTATTATAGAGTCCGCCTAAACGTCTTCTGCTACTAAGATTCCTAGTTTAGCCTTTACTCCTTAGACCTCTAATTACTTAATTCTTATCCTTTAGATTTCTATAGTTTCTTATTTTATCTCTTAAATTCTTTAGTACCGCTTAGGTCTATTAGCTCTAGCCTACTATTTTATAGTTTATAACTCTATATCTATTGCTGCGTGCTTTACGCCTTATATAACTATAGAACTCTATCCTAACCCTTCTTAGCCTACTCCCTTTAGTAGATCCTATTATTAATCTTAATTACTTAATTAATTAACTCCCTTAGAGTGTCCGCATCTTCTATTAAGATAATTACGTCCTAGATTTTTACCTTAAGTCCTTGCTTATACTATGCTATAAGCGCCTTATTATTCTATTCGACCTATATAGTAGGCGTTTAAAACTATATAGTATACTTAATTGCTAAGGTTTATTATACCAGGTTTTAAGTTTTCTTTTTGCTATAGTTATTGCTTTAGGGTCTCTGAACATTTAAGTTAATTAATTTACAAACCTATTCTAACTAGCGAATATATACTAGACCTCCTGGTTAGTGGTTAATATTCTATTTTCCTATATCTTAGTAAGATAAGGTTTAAACTCCTTAAGTGCCTTACCTATTAGAAATAGTCCTGTATATACTACCTAATCTATAGGTATTGCTAGTTTCGCTCCTTTTTATATAACCTTAAAGCGCATTTATATAAGGACTCCCTTAAGCCTTAACTTCTCCTTTAAGAATTGCTTAACCAAAGGTAACTTAACCTTTGCTGCTTTAATTCCATTAATTCTTTCTTTAAATATTCTGTTATTGTCTGTTAGCCAGTTAACTATTTCCTATAACTATCCTATTGTAACTAATTACGAGTTAGTATCTCTTATACTGGTATCTCCGCTAATGCCTAAAGTGTTTACTGTCGTTAATAGCGTCGTAACTACTGCTTTTAGTAGTATATTGTTTAACTTTATTAATACTATAACCTTAGTAGTAAATGTGTAATAAAGCCTTATATAAAATACTACAGAAGACTTATTATTAGGCTAGGTATATAGGTAAATAAGAAGTTAATAATATAATAATAACTAATGGAGTGATTGCCTAATAGATTAACTCTAATTATATTCTAAGATTTACTATAAAAGGAAAAACTATCTAGATAGGGACTATAGTTATTACGGACCTTATATTAGCAGTAGTATGGCTACTTAGGGAGGACACAAGCGGACTAGTAGTGGAAGCGCAGGAGGCACTGGAACTAGTTAAACTATAGGATAAGGGGTAACCAAGTTATATAATAGATTACGTTACCATTTTAGAACGTAAGATCTATGGGATCTATAAGGAACGTTATATACCTTACATACCTTACGTACCTTATATACTTAGTATTTTATAGGAGTTATATTGTGTATTTAAAAGACTATAGTCCCTACCTAGATAGTTCCTTTCTTTATAGTAAATCTTAAAATACAATTAGAGTTAATCTGTTGGGCAACCACTCTACTAGTTATTATTATGTTATTAACTTCTTATTTACCTATATACCTAGCCTAATAACGAGTTTACCGTAGTATTTCCTACAATGCTTCGTAATAGTATTCCTTTAAATGCACAATACTGCGCCTAAAAAATACTAAGTACGTAAAGTACACGAGGTATGTTTAGTATGTAACGTTTCTTATAAATCCTATAGATCCTATATACCAAAATGGCAACGTAATCTTGTTATATAACTCGGCTACCCCTTATTCTATAGTTTAAGTATTTCTAACGCCTTCTACGCCAATACTACTAGCTCGTTTATATCTTCCCTAAGTAGTTATACTACTGCTAATATAAGGTCCGTAATATTTACTATTAAATTATAGGCTATAAAGTAGTACCTTATTAAAAACCTAGATAAGGGCTTTATTAAACCTAGTTAAGCCCCTTTTAACGTACCTATTCTTTTTATTAAAAAGCTAAATGGAGGACTTTATTTCTGCATTAACTACTATAAGCTTAATAATATAACCCGCAAAGACCACTACCTACTACCCTTACTTAATAAGACTCTAGCCCAAATAAGTAGAGCTAAGATCTTTATAGGCTTAATATTTATTGGGCTTTTTACTAGATTAGAATAGATCCTAAATTAAAAGATTTTACTACGTTTTAGACCTGTTACGGAATATATAAATATAAAGTACTCCCTTTTAGACTGACTAACGGACTGGCTATATATTAGCGATATATAAATAATATACTATTTAACTACCTTAACGACTTCCGTACGGCCTACCTAGATAATATTATAATCTACTTTGAGAATAAATTAGAATATAAGAAGTATGTCTATAAAGTCCTATAATGGCTTTATAAAGCTAGCCTCTAGGCCAATATTAGGAAGTTAAAATTTAGTATTAAGCATATAAAGTACTAAGGGTTTATTATTCGTATAATTAGAATTAAGGTAGACCTAAAAAAGATAGCCGTAATTAACTAATAGGAACCCCTATAGATCGTAAAAGGGGTATAGTTATTTTTAGGTTTCTATAACTTTTACTAGCGCTTTATTAAGAACTATAGTAGGGTTGCCTAACCTTTTATCCGCCTTACTAGGAAGGACCGGCCCTTTTACTTTAATGCTGTATATAAGTAGGCCTTTAATAAGCTTATAAAGCGGCTAGTCTCTGCTTCGCTACTTATCCATTTTTATCTAAAACGGCCTTTAATATTAGAAACTAACGCCTTAGACAGTATAATAGCTAGCATTTACTCCCAGAAGCGGCTAAATAGAGAATAGTACCCTATTGCTTACTATTTAAAAACTATAGTAAATACTAAGCTAAATTACCTAATCTACAATAAAGAGCTACTGGCTATTATCTTTAGCTTTTAGTGCTAGCAAATATAGTTAGAAAGAGCCCCTAAGCCTATTTAAATAGTTTAAATTATAAGGCTTTAGAATATCTAATAATAATAAAGGCCCTTATAGCCTAGTAGGTACGCTAGACAAAGGTTCTATCTTAGTTTAACTTCCTAATTATATATAGGCCAGGTACTACTAATTGTATAAATGCTCTTATAAGGCGTAAACAAGACCTAGATAACTAGGCAGCTATAAAGATCTTATTATAAACTTAAATGCTACTATAACTAGAATACCTTAACCCCTAAATATAGGTAGAACTAAATACAGACCCTTTAGGCGCTAAGATATATCCTATTAATTTTATAGAACTTAACCTTATTAATAAACTGCTGTAGATAAACCATACGGCCCCTTCTCTATAGGAGTATCGTAAAAAGGTAAACGATATTACTGGCCTATAGTCCCTTAAAAACGGACTACTTAAGTACTAGGAACGGCTAGTAGTAGTAAAGAAACAGAACTTATAGACTTAGCTTATTGCCGAAGCATATACCTAGGTCTTTACAGCCTACCCTAGAAAGAACAAGACCTATAAGATTATTAGTAACCATTACTACTGGCCTAAAATAGTTATAGATATTAACCATTATATACGGAACTATAATAACTACTATAGGTCTATAATTCCACGAAATAAGACCCTAAGACTATTAAAACAACTCCCAATACCAGAACGCCCCTAATAGTATATCTCTATGGACTTCTATAAGTTACCTATATACTGTAACGGATATGGTATAGTTATAATTCTGGTTAACCGCTTTGGAAAGCGCCCGTTCCTAATCCCTTATTATAAAAATATTAACGCTAAAAAGGCGGCCTAACTATATATCTATTACGTCTACTAAATCTACAGACTACTAAATACTATTGTATCTAATTACGGACCGCAGTTTATATTAGCTTTTTAGAATAAGTTTACCTAAATCTTAGGCATTAAGCTAAAGCTCTATATAGTATACTACCACTAAACAAACAGCTAGATAAAGACTATAAATTAATATTTAAACTAGAGACTCCGGCTCTTTATTAACAAATTTTAGAATAACTAGGCTAAATTGCTATCCCTAATAAACTACGCCTAAGCAACCCTACCTTATAACTCTACGGGATTTGCCCCTATTTAACTGAAAATGGGCTATTTACCCTATATAAGCTTTAATTGGGAAAGACTAAAAGGGCCCCAGACCGTACGCAAGAAACTATCCTATAAGAAAGCCCAGTAGTATACTAAGCACTTAGATGAAGCCTAGATAGTAGCCTATATAAATCTAGTAAGGGTTTAGAAATTAATAGAATAGTAGGCAAATAAGTATAGACGAGAGCCTAATTTTACTATAGGTGATATAGTCTAGGTTATAATAAAGAACTAGAAGACAGAATGGCCTAGCTATAAGCTTAACTACTAAATAGCAAAACTATATAAAATCTTTAATAAAGTAGGAAACTTGTATAAGGTTAAGCTCCCAGACTTAGTTAAAGTTTATTCTATTTTTTTACTAGATAAGCTATAGAAGGCCACTATAGACCCTTTACTGGGATAAGTAAACCCGCCCCCGCTACTAATTTAAGTTAACGGCAAAGATAAGTAGGAAATTAAAGAGATACTGGCCTATAAATTTATAAGAGGAATGCTGAAGTACTGCGTTAGTTGGAAAGGATATAATTTAAACCCTACCTAGTACCCTATATGGAATTTTATACATAGTCTCCATAAGCTTTAGGAGTTTTATAGCTATTACTCTAATAAACCTGGACCGCTAAAGTATTTAAATAGATAGAATGTTAATATAATAAAGATAATAAGCTACTAGAACAATATAAAGATAAGAATGTCCTACGGGTATAATACGGATATATAAAGCCTAAGGATAGACTTTTGCAGAAGGGGGTAATATTACAGCACTAGCAGAAAACGATAGAAAACGGTAAAATGCGGCAGATTACGGTAGAACTTGGCAGTAGTTAAAGTTACGTAACTAGAAGATTGTATATAACCTTAAGTGGCACTACTTGTCTTTTCCTTTTCTTTTTTTAGCTTTAGATCCTTATTAATAGACTACTAATTATATAGGCTAGCGCCCTTTCTTTGCGGTGCCTATGCCTTAATTAATTAAGTCTATAACAGTAGCAGAGGAATAGAACTTATAGACTTAGCTTATTGCTAAAGTATATGCCTAGGTCTCTATAGCCCACTCTAAAAAAAATTAGGTCTATAAGATTATTGGCGACTATTACTACTAGCCTAGAATAAATATAGATATTGACCGCTATATACGGAACTGTAACCACTATTATAGGTCTATAATCCTATAAGACAAGATCTTAAGACTATTAAAATCACTTCTAATACTGGAGCGCCCCTAATAATATATCTCTATAAACTTCTATAAGCTACCCACAGACTGTAATAGATACGATACTATTATAATTCCAGTTAACCGCTTTAGTAAACACCCATTCTCAATCCCCTATTATAAGGATATTAATATTAAAGAGGTAGCCCGACTATATATCTACTACATTTACTAAATCTACGGACTATTAGATACTATTATATCTAATTATAGGCCGTAGTTTATATTAGCCTTCTAGAATAAGCTTATCTAGATCCTTAATATTAGGCTAAAGCTTTCTATAGCATTCTACTCCTAGATAAATAGTTAGATAGAGATTATAAATTAATACTTGGACTAGAGACTTTAGCCCTTTATTAACTACTTTTAGAATAACTAGAGCGAACTACTACCCCTAATAGACTACGCCTAGGTGACCCTGCCCTATAACTCTATAGGATTTATACCTATTTAGCTAGAAATAGAGTATTTATTCTGTATAAGCTTTAAGTAAAATAGACTAGAAGGACCATAGACTATACGCAAAAACTATTTTATAAGGAAGTAAAGTAGTGTAGAAGGGTACGGTGTCCCTCAGATAGGAAGTCACAATGCTGTTAGTCAGTCAGTCAGTCTGTCTGTCGGTCGGTCGGTCGGTTATAATCAGTCAAAAGTAATCAGTAAAGCAGTCTGTAAGAAAGGAAAGAAAAGAATGTATTCTGGTAGGTTCGTGATATCCAAGAAGGAGGGAAGCCGAAGGCTCAATATATACAGGAAAATGCCAAGACACTGAGCATGGGACATTTTACCCCACCACAGTAGTATATTAGACGCCTAGAAAATGCCTAAACAGTAGCCCATATAAACCTAGAAAAAGCTTAAAAATTAATAGAATAATGGGCAAATAGGTATGGGCGCGAGCCTAACTTTACCGTAGGTAATATAGTCTAGGTTATAATAAAGAACTAAAATATAGAACGGCTTAGCTATAAGCTAAACTATAAGATAGCAGGACTGCATAAGATTCTTAATAAAGTTAAGCTCCTAGAATTAATTAAGGGTTACCTAATTTTTTCGCTAGCTAAACTATAGAAAGCTATAAATAACCTACTACTTAGATAAAAGTATAACGGGCTTATATAACTACTTCTAAACCAAAGATTGTAGATTGCTACTATATAAAAATACTAAGCTAAGGAGAAGGAAAAGTTTGTTAGAGACAAGTAAGATACAATAGGGTTACTAAGGCGCTAGTAGTAAGCAAGCTAATAGCGATTTTCTATCCCGGGGATAGAAAATCCTAATTAGTTAGCTCTATAAGGAGTATTAGCAGGATATAGTAGAATTTAGCAGATTGCCTAGAAAGTAGCAGGTAAAGCGCTTTAGTACCATTACATTACCCTCTCCTCATAAAAAAGCCTGCCCTTAGGCTTTATCTAAGTTCTTTATTATTATTTAAATTATTATAATTATCTAAGCCTTTTTCTTAGTATTTAATGCAGCTATTTAGTTTACGTGGTAGTCTAGGGAAATCTAGGTAGGCTAGGTAGAAATCTTGTAGCTTATAGGGAGAGTACTTAAAATCTAATACGGGGTACTATTCTAAATCTTTATTATAACCTACTTAGCTTATACGGTATTTTAAGGTACTATAGTCCTTCTTAACTACTAAGATCTCTTTAACTTCCTATTTCTTATCCTTTATAATCTAAATTGACGGTAGGGGGTTATTATATTATCCAGGTAATAGGTCGTTTATAGCCTTTTATAGTTAGTCTAAAGAGAAAATAGGGTAGATCTTTTTAACTTTAGTAGCTTAACCTTAAAATAGTACTTTACCTTTTTAAGGATCTTATAGGGGCTGGCTATTTAGTATTTTAGCTTATAGCTTAGCCTCTATATCTTCTAGTTTTTAATTAATACCCATATATTACCTCCTAATTAGAAGTCTACCTTATAGTAGTATTAATTTATATTGGCCTCTTTCTTCTCTTATACCCTTTTTATAATTACTTAGGCGGTCTCTTAGGCTCCGTATATTCTCTTAAGGCCTTTTTATAGCTAAGGCGTTTGTGGGCTATTATAGGTCCTATAGGTCTATCCCAATTAAAGGATATTTATAGCTTATATCTATAGAGTAACTTAAATAGCGATATACCTATACTATTATAAGGGAGTGTAAGCTGTGTGTAGTCTATTATGGGCAGTAGTTCCAACTAGTTATCTTAGTAGTAATTAATAAAGGGGCGAAGTCGCTAGTTAAGGTACCGGTTTCTAATTTTAGTTTAGCTATTAGTTTAAGGGGAAAATATAGTAGAGAGCTTAATTTAAATTTTAAGGATGCAGTAGAATTTACCTTAGAAGTTTAATATAAATTAAGGTTTATAGTTAGAGATATTAACTTAGAAGCGCTATAGATTTAGTAGATTTTGTTAATATATATACGGGGTATATTCTTTATAGTTATGGTGTTACGAACGCTTTAAGTACGATGTTACGACTACTTGGAGAAGAGTCGGCGGAAGCTAGTTAGTTAATACAGGCACGGTCTAGGATGGATCCAGTGGAACTATATAACAAGGAATGGTAACTAAGGTCACGTAGTGTTAAACGTATTAACTGTGTTAAATAGAAGGGACGTTATATTTAATATAGACAACACGTACCTTATATATAAGAGAGGATTTCTTAGGAGTATGGTTGTGTATTTAAAGGACCTTAGTCCTTACCGTAGATAGTTCTCTTTTTATAGTGAATCTTAGAATACAATTGGAGTTAATCTATTAGGCAACCACTCCACCAGTTATTATTATGTTGTTATTTTTATTGTACCTATATACCCAGCCTAATAACAGAACCTACTGTAGTCTAAGCTATAAGGTTCCGTTATATATTTACTACTAAGGTTACGGTATTAGAACAAACTCGAATAACATACTACTAAGAGCAGCACCAGTCATGACGGCGTCGGCAACAGCTACAACCTTAGGGCTAGGAGATACTAGTATGGATAATAGGGATTCTTAAGTAGTTACACAAGGTTAGTTATAGGAAATGGTTAATCACTTATAAGACAATAATAGGATACTTAAAGAACGCATTAATGGAATTAGAGTAGCAAAGATTAAGTTACCTTTAATTAAACAATTCTTAGGAGAGAAGTTAAAGCTTAAGGGATTTCTTACGCAAATGCACTTTAAGGTAGTATAGGAAGGAGCGAAGTTAGCAACATCGTTAGATTAAGTAGCCTA
>Ga0307507_10003317_pt1 | contig 31568 bp, 13 predicted proteins | sample 7_EM_MG_FD_207223 | JGI IMG/M metagenome (GOLD analysis project Ga0307507, IMG submission 207223) | Populus trichocarpa ectomycorrhiza microbial communities from riparian zone in the Pacific Northwest, United States - 7_EM | ecosystem: Host-associated > Plants > Roots > Unclassified | place... | reverse complement strand
GTGCCCTTAGAGAGGGCCTAGTGACTGGGGCCTAGGCACAAAAGATACCCAGATACACACATACACACATCCCGCTTTCGTCTTTTAGTATTAGGATGGTAGAACGGATGAATCCCCCTTACGCCTTTGATAGGCCTTAGGGGGGGGGAGGCAAGGCGTATATGGCAATGGTCAATAAGAGATAGCATATAGGGGGTGGTTAAGATACGGGACACAACTATAAGCGTACGGCAATCGATCAGCAAGGCCTAGCTAGGACGTAGTGAACCCTAGCTCTGGATAAGCTAGAGAAGGAAGCAGTGGTTCCCAAGGAGTTCAAAACATCTAAGGAGGAGGACGTAGCTGTAGGCCCGCAGGGCCGCTGCTACGTGCAGGCATGGCAATTCGGGGTTTTTCATCCTACTGAGGTGGCTCATAGGGTTTTTCCTCCCCCCCAATAGCAAGGGGTTTTTCCTGTCAATATTACTTTCCCCTTGTGTACGGAGTAGTCTGCGTGGGCCTAGATAGGATCCGTATCAGACGTTAATCAAAGATCTACTACTACTAAATATATTTAAATTTCTTCCTAGGAAAAAAGGATAGTATAAGCTTTAGATAATATTTATAACTTAATTAATTAAAGTATAAGTATAGTAAAATGGACGCGTATGTCTATATAATTAAGTTATCTATTAACGAAAATCTAAAGTAAGAGAAGGGAAAGGAGAAGAAAAGTAATAGCGTTTAAGGTTTTATACAATCTTCTAGTTATATAGCTATAACTGCCTACTATTTACTACTATAATTTACCGTTTTCTACTAGTACTATAAGTAAATTATATAAAGGCCGTGTATCTAATAAGCTAATAAGTAATATAGTAAACCCTATAGAGAATATCTACTAAATTTTACTAGAACTATAATAGAATATATTTATAGAGTTAAGTATTTTTATTATATATTCTTTACTTATAAGATAGATATTCTTTTTCCTCTTATATATATTTTTCTCTTATAAAAGAGTTATTCTAAAAGGTTTAATTAAGGTTAATAATAAGGATTAAAGACGGCCCTTTTAAGGAGAGGAGTAGTATTAGGTACCTTAATACTAAGATAGTATATAAAGTATATAAGCATCCCTAAGAACCGCCTATAAAGTCTCTACGCCTTATATATACTTTCCGTACTTCGATTAAGGTTATACTTATATGCCTATATACTTAATAAATCCTCATTTTTTCTTTAAAGATTCGTCTATATATAAAATTAAGCTCGTTACTATTTAATCTTATAATAACGCTTATATAAATAATTAAATATCTATATATTTGCCTATATAATTATCTCTATAAATATCTTTATAATTAATCGCCGATATAAACGTCTATAAGTCTATATATCTATATAGCTACACGTTTGTACGCCTATACGCCTATATATCTATATATGTTCTATATAAAGTTCTATATAAGGCTCTACGTAAGGCTCTACACGAAGCTCTGCACGAAGCTCTGCACGAAGCTCTGCACGAAGCTCTGCACGAAGCTCTGCACGAAGCTCTGCTCGAAGCTCTACTCGAAGCTCTGCGCGAAGCTCTGCGCGAAGCTCTATGCGAAGCTCTGCTCAAAGCTCTACGCGAAGCTCTGCGCGAAGCTCTACGCGAAGCTCTGCTCAAAGCTCTACGCGAAGCTCTGCGGAAGCTCTGCGCGAAGCTCTGTGCGAAGCTCTGTGCGAAGCTCTGCGCGAAACTCTGTGCGAAACTCTGTGCGAAGCTCTGCGCGAAGCTCTGCACGAAGCTCTATACGAAGCTCTATACAAGGCTCTACCTAAAGCTTACCCCCTTCTATAAAGCAAATCTATACCTACTAATAGTCCTTAATTATTATTTAAAGCTAGCCTATAAGTTTAGGTACACTAGCTGCAGTAAGACGAGGGCGGCGGTGGTCGTGCGACGGGTACCGCTGCTACGACTTAGGAGCTTCGGGTGCGATAATAAGACAACGAATTGGAATCGGGCAAATCGGGCAACGTAGTCTTCTTCGCCAGGTTTGATTTGGTAATCCTGGCCATTAGGAATAGCTTCGAGAGCTGTAGAAGTTGAGATAATTTAGCTCAAAGTAGGTGTATACAGGTCCAATTACCCCGCGCGGGACTAATAAAAATCCGAACCGTGTACCAGACCTTCTTACGAAGGTCTTGCCAAAAGCGATTAGCGTATTTTCAAGCGAGCCTTGGCAAGAAGGTCTACGTTAATTCTGACATTGAGCGCTCGCTACTTTAAGGTTTGGCGCTCGCTTAGGCGGGAAAACCCGTAATCAGTCTCCAATGATTGCGCCATAACCCAACATCTACAGTCTCCTTAGTCTACGCTCCCTAAACTATCTTCTGGACTCTAGACTGCTGGCACAACAGAATTCACTCCACCAAGTGCCGCCAAGTGGCAATCGTTCCCACGGTTTAGCTCTGATCGCCAGTTCTCGGCGGGCGATGCATTGACCCTGTGGGTCTCAATATCATGAGAAGGACCGAAGGATGCCTGTCGGTTAGAACTGGTCCGATGGTAGGATTGCCTAGTCAGCCCGGAAGGATTGGACAAAGATAGCTGCCGTCGGATAGTCAAGATTAGAAGGCCTTCATCAAGGGATACTGGATTCACAGATGTCCCGTCTGAGGCATACTCACACGAATAGGGAGGCAGGATTCATGCACTAACGAGCTGTTCAGCTGTTATTGTGAAGATGCCTAAAAGAGTCATAACTCCATGGTGACGTGGACTAGCAAAGAGAGAATAGAGCCGATTGGACGTCAAAGGCATAATAAGAGCGCAAGGACTAACAAAAGGAGCCATAATTAGAAGGTCCACCAAATCACCCAGCTGATGGATCGCGCGAATGGAACGGAGAGTCAAGCAGGGCCTGCAGCAGGACGACAGGCAGACAAGGAGTTCCGTGGAGCGCCTCGCTATTGCAACTAATGCAACCAGGGGATGCAATAGGCTGTAGTTTGTGGCAGCGGACCCTCGAAGAAGCTGAATATCTCTACCACAGGACGCCAGCTCGCCCACGCAACCTTTGCACTGCCCTTCAAGCATACGGCACCGCAGTGCCAGAGCTTGTAGACAATGAACACTCCATGAAAACCCCGCAGAAACCGCCGAAGATCCGAGTCTCCTACTAGCCCTACAGGCGCCGTCAGAGAGGAAATTCTGAAAAGTATAGTAGAGTTCAAGGCTGAAGAAGAGCGGCGATCGCGGATGACGCCCGAAGAAAAGATTGTAGAAGATTAAGATCAAGGATGAATATCGGATCGTGCTCGATACAGCCACAGGAGTATTTCCACGTATCCTGTCTAAATGCTGGACTTGCCTTCGCTCGCCTCCACACGCTTCAGACTTGATACAGAATGTTACCGGTGGAATTAAGATTGGCCTTTGGACATGGGGCTTGATGTTGCGGAATTAGTTCGAACATGGGGGCTGTATTAAGATTGCGAGGTATATTGAGGCCTGTAAAAGGTACGGAAAGGAAGATGGTGATTATGACACAGCTTCGATTGAACGGCAATTGGCGCACCAGCGCAAATGCAATTATAAGGAGGGCCTATAAACAGCCAAACAATCACAATCTCAAACGATGATATTTCTGGGTCTCCACCATTACTGTCGGACCTTCCGCACCGCGGCTTTACTATTCAATTTTGTAGAATAGTGCACCTGCAGCGATCCAACGGTTCTTCCTGGAAAGGACTCCACGATTTCTTCCTACGACAGGTGTTCTTCCTCCTTCAGCTTGATAAGCAGCGCATCTTCGGCTTTGGTGTGCCTTAACCGGTTGGTGGACCTGGGGTCCATCCTAATCTGGTAAAAGGCCTAATGGATATTAAGCTTAGTAAAGATCTTAGCTCTACTTATTTAGGTTAAAGTCTTATTAAGTAAGGGTAGTGGGTAGCAGTCCTTGCGGGTTATATTATTTAGTTTGTGGTAGTTAATACAGAAACAAAGTCCTCCATTTGGCTTTTTAGTAAAGAGAATAGGCAAGTTAAAAGGGGCTTAACTAGGTTTAATAAAGCCCTTATTTAGGTTATTAATAAGGTACTGCTTTATAGCCTATAATTTGGTAGTAGACTGCTAACGAAGGGGTATAAAGCTAGAAACTCTCTAAACTAGACTATAAGCACTTTATAAACGGCCTGTAATACCCCGGCACGATTTATAACTCCTACGGCACCAGCTATACAGCCCGCCATTAATTTAGCAGCTAGCCGTGCAGCTAGTCCTGCTATGGGTCCGGCGTATACTTAGCCTATATACAATAACCCCTATAAACAGGCCCTTAGTAATTAAGGAGCTTACTTTTTATATAGCCAGAAAGACCACTTTATAAAAAATTACTAGACAAAGTATAACGGAACCTTATAGTAGGAACTACAGTAGGTCCTGTTATTAGGCTAGGTATATAGGTAAGAACAAATCAACAACATAATAATAACTGGTGGAGTAGTTGCCTAACAGATTAACTTTAATTGTATTCTAAGATTCACTATAAGGAGAGAACTATCTATAGTAGGGACTGAGGTCCTTTAAATATATAACTATACTCCTAAGAAATCCTCTCTTGTACATAAGGTATGTGTTATACGTATTATACGCAGGCGTATACTGCGTATACTTTATACACTGTGTATAATATTATATAACTTACTTACTATTCCTTGTTATATGGTTCTACTAGATCCATCCTAAACCGTGCCTATATTAACTAACTAGCTTCCTACAACTCTTCCCTAAGTAGTTATAATATTATACTTAAAGCGTCCGTAATACTATCTCCCTCCTCTTTATCTTTATCCTTAAAGATTCCTAATATCTCTAAGTTGTCCACTAGAGATATAATATCCGTTTAATTAGTCTAGTTAATATCCTTACTTATTATACCTAAAGCTTCTTCTTCTTCACAAGCACAACGTCGTGCTTGCACTATGGCTGCTATACTATTACTTAGTGATATAATGTCGTCTCTATATTCTTGTTGTGTAAAAGCGGGGTTAGTGTATGTTGTAATAGTAAGTCCCTTATCTTAATAACCCTTGTTTTACTTGGAGTACACTAAAGCAAACATTTAATTATCCTGCGATGTTCGCTCTATCTTTAACGCTAAGTGTGCGCGTCCTATAACTCTTAACAGTCTTTAAGTTCCTTAAATAACTTATTATAGGGTCTTATATTTAATCTACCGCTGCAAAGCTTAAGTCTAAGTTGGCCGCTATATACACCAAACTCCACCGTTCTGCTAAAGAGACCGCTTGGGCCCTTAAGGCTTAATATTGCTCCTTTAAGTCTTAGTAGGTTGCGTTTGCTTAGTTAACCCATCTTAAGAAGGTTTATAAGAAGGTTTGTTCTAAGGAGTGGAAACTTGTTTAATAGGGTCTTAATAAGCTAGGTAATAAAAAGACTGGCTTTCCTCCTATAAGGGAAACAACTCTAAGTAGCTCGGCAATTACTCCTCTTAGGTCCCCCTTAGGTGACTTATTCTTTGGCGATCCTTTTTTAACACTCCCTAACCTGCTTTTTTCTAATACTTCTTTACCTTTCCTATAGCGTTCTCTAGGTTGCTTAGTGGCTTCTAGGTAGTCTTATTATAGCCTATCTACTTTACTTTATACTATGTTTTATTATCTATATCCTTATAACTAATAATCTTTAAAACTTGCTATTTATCTTCTTCTTATCCTCTGTATATATCTGCCTTGTAAACTAGTAGCTTAATATCTCCGTATACTGGTTCTAGCATTGCGATATATTATATAGGGTAGATTTTTATTTTAGCTAGTAGGTTTAACTTATATATAACTAATAAAATTCTTTATATAATTTTAAAAGGTCCTAGTCTAACATAGTCCAACTTCTTACTTGGTCATTAACTCTTAAAATTTTTGTATAGTAGCTATACTTTATCTCCCTCCTTAAGATCTGGTCCCTTAGATCTCTTAATATTATAGTACCTTTTTATTCGTTCTTGTACTAGTTTAGCTGTTTCTATAAGGTCTATATAAAGATTTATTAATATCTCTATTCTTTGTTTAGCTGTGCTACTTATCTTCTTTACTTAATATAGCGATAACAATGTTCTTGGTTTATATCCATAATTTGCCTTAAATAGTAATATCCCCATTCCTTTTTATGGTGTGGTATTATATGTAAACTGTATAACTGGTAATAATAATACCCAATTATTCTGTGTGTAATTAATATAGTGCCTTAGATACTGTTCTAGTGTCTAGTTTAGTCTTTCTATTTATCCGTCCATCTGCAGATAATATGCTGTAGATATTACTGCGCGAACTCCTTATTCTGCCAGAAATACTTCCTAAAATGCTGTTATAAATCTTAGATCTCTATCTAATATAACCTTATTTAGTGCTCCGTGTCTTACAAATACTTCCTTTATATAGATTCTAGTAATATCTTCTACTAATATCTCTTTAATGTATGCTATGAAGTATCCCCACTTTATTAGCTTATCTACTACCACTAAAATCGCGTTATGGTCTTGTCCCGTAATAGGATCTCTTAACTTTGGTAACTTAATAATAAAGTCCTATAATATAACTTCCTATAGTCTTCCTGGTATCTTAACAGGTTATAGCCCTCCATACGGCTTATACCTTGTTGGTTTGTTCCTTTAGTAATCTAGATATTCCTTTATAACTTGTCTTACTAGCCCCTAGATTCCTTAAATAATATACTCCTCTTAAAGCCTTAACACTAGTCCTATAGACCCGTTATATCCTTATGTTATTTCCTTATAGAATTCCTTAATAAACTCTTCTATAATAGACTTAGGTATATATATTGCTTCTCTATTTTTATATTACTTTAAGTTTAGATCCTCTATTTATGCTTCTTGGATTTTCTATGTCTAATTACTCTCTAGTGACTTATAGATCTAACTTTCCTTGGTTACTGCGATCTTTAGATAATTATACCTAATTAATCCGTCTTAATCCTTTTATAATAAAGCTCCTAATAGCTTTTTACCACTTTGTGGTTTAGCCTTTCTACTTAGAGTGTCTACTTGTGCATTGTCTGTACCCTAGGTATGCTAAATTTTAAAATGGTATTTTGTAAGCATTTCCGCCCATCTAACCTATCTTTGGTTAAGTTTCTTTGTTATTAGGAATCCTGTAAGGTTTTTATAGTCCATCTTAACTATAAATGGTTTCTTTATACCTTATAAGAATACTCTCTATTTTTTAAGTACTGTAACTATACCTAATAACTCCTTATTATAGATGTTATAGTTTAACTCTAGTGGTGTTATTTTCTAACTATAGTATGCTACTGGATGCTATATGTCCTGGTGCTTCTATAGCAAGTATACTCCTAGTGCAAAGTCTAATATGTTTGTCTTAATAACCGTTTCTAACTTTAGTTAATAGACCTTAAGAACTAGCTCTTAGGTAAATAACTTTTTAAGTTCCTAGAATAGCTTCTTTTATTTACTACCCTAAACCTACGGTTCCTCTTTCTTTATTAGTCTTGTAAATAGCTTAATACTTTTTAACTACTATGCCATAAACCTCCTATAGTAGTTATAAAACCCTAGAAATAACCTTAACTATATAACATTCTCTGGTTTGTGCCAACTTACTATAGCTTTAACTTTCTTTAGGTCTATACTAATCTTTTCTAGTTTAATAATAAATTCTATAAAATCGGTTTTTCTTATAAAGAACTCGCATTTCTTAATTGCTACTAGTATCTGTTCTTCCTATAGTCTCTTTAAGACCTATTTAATATGTTCTTTATATTCTTCCTTGTTCTCTAAGTAGATAATAATATTATTAAGGTATACTATAATAAACTTATCTAGGTGTTCTTTTAATACACTATTAATTTGCTTCTGGAACATTGCTGGTGCGTTTATAAGCCCAAATTGCATAACTAATGGTTTATATAGTCCTTTCTTTGACCTAAAGGCTGCCTTCTATTTGTTGCCTTCCTTAATCCTAATCTAATGGTATGCCTATCTTAGATCTATCTTTATAAAGATCTTTATATTGCTTATTCTGTCTTAGATCTTGCTAATTAAGGGTAAAGGATACCTATCCTTCCTAGTGATGCTGTTTAACTGTCTGTAGTCTATACACATTCTAAGTTTTCCGTTTTTCTTTAGAATAAATAGTACTGGATATTTTACTAATAACTATAATAGTCTAATATATCCCTTGTGTAAGTTTTCCTGGATAAACTCTTTAAGCGCTACTAACTCTATTTTAGTAAGCTTATAGATTGAAAAGAACTTTAGACTTATTTCTTTTTCTAATTCTATCTTATGGTCCTATACTGCATGCTTTAATAGCTTTTTACTTTCTAGTAACTATAACTTTTTGCTATACTTGTGGTATCTCCTTAGTATATAACTTAAGCCTTACTTAGTCTCTTTATATATTGCTCCAACTTGGTACTATACCAACTTAGTTTACTGTTATACTTTGCACTATTAAGTATTCTTAATATTAACCTAACCTGTAACCCAATTAATCTTTAGATTATACTTCTATAACTAAGGTATTCCTAGTATTGCCTTATCCTATCCTAATAGTAGGATATTAAAAGACATTCTAACTGGTCTTCCTTTAATAGTTAACTAAATAGGTCCTGTTTTAAGATTAATAACGCCTCCTCTATAGGCTATCTAATCTCCTGAAATTGTTATAAGTGAATATAGGTGTTCCTTCTATCTATATAGTAACCCCATCCTTTCTACTGCCTTTAGTGATATGTAGTTCCTAGTTGCTCTACTATTTACTAATACTTTAAACTACTGATCCTACCATTTAACTTATAAATTTAGGTATTAACCTTAAATTCCTTTAAGGGTCTAAGGCTCTAATACTAGTTCCCTCTAGTTTTATACACCTCCCCTTTTTCTAACTATTAGCTGCTAGATCCTGTCTGTACTTAGTCCAACTTAGGCTAATACTTAGTTTATTTCTTTTCCTCTATGTACTATAGATAAGTGTTCTCTAGGTACTCCTACTACTATTATCCATCTAGGTATTCTTCCGTAAGGAATCTTCTTAATTAAAGTATTAAGTCCCCTTAACCTTGTACTTCTACTGGGTGCTATCTATATATATACTTAGCGTTCCTAAACCGCTTTTTCTTTGGTGCCTAATATATCCTTATTAGGTACTTCCGGTTCTTGTCTTTTAGTGCTCTATATATATTGCATATATTATCCACACAAGCTATCCATAATAGTGTATAATGCGCTGCATGTTTTAGGTTAACTTTTAGTTTATCTTTGTCCTTAAATTTAAACCTATACCTAGTTAACCTAACTACTGGTATTTCTGCTATAGGTACTAAGATTTGTTGCTTACTTCTCTAGTCCCTAGATCCTTCTTCTAGGTTCCTTAATATTATAATTAATGCTCCCTTGATATAACTTATACGTTTCTCTATAATAGGTTGGTTTTAGACAACTTTTTTATCTAGCTATATATAAAAGTCTTCCTATTTATTATTATATTGTTGCCTATACTACTTTCCATACAACTGGTTTAGTGTGTATAGTTTATCTGTTAGAAAGTACCTTATTATTACTATATTGTGACATCCTTTGGTATGTCTTTTTTTAAACTTAGTTAGGATATCTAGATCCTCTTCTTATTTTAATTTATCTAACTATTTTGCCCTAGGTGTCCCTATACTTGGCCTATTAGTAACTCTTTATATAGGTGCTCTGTCCCTTATATAACCTAGTATAGCTAACCTCTTATCTAGCTTTTGCTCTTGCTATACGATAATTCTTATCCTAAATTTATCTATAGTTTCTTATTTTCTGCGTCTTGCAGCTAGATCTTTATAGTCATTTTACTTTTTAATCCTAGTATTAACTATTTAATCTTTAGGCTAAACACTGTGTTTACCTAGGATTGCTAACGTTCTTACTTATTCCCTAAACTTGTAGTTCTTAAACTTGCGTCCTATACTTATTTATTTATTACTAAACTAAGTTACTACTCTTTCCTATCAGTTTTTATCCGTTATAGGTCCTTAGGTATGTCTTATCTTATTTTAAGAATTTTAAGCCTCTCTTATCTCTTCTTAAGAATCTTAAGCCTATGGCCTTTTACCTTTATTAAGTAATAAGCTAGCACTAGCAGTTATTTACTTACTTGGTTTCTTCTAAATATTACTCCTATTGTCTTGTAAAGTAATAGAAATTATATCTAATAGTATTACAATATCCATTACTAAACCCTATTCTATAATGGTTTTAGTTTCTGCTTCTATTTTAACTTCTTTAAGGTCTGTATACTTCTAGTAAGCTGCCTTTATTACCTTATTATTGGTAAATGCTTTACCTGTATTAAATTTATTATCTTTAATATCTAATCTATAAGCTGGTTTATTAGTTCCTCTAAACTTAGATAACAATAGCTCCTATAGCTAATAGCTTGCGCCATACTTGGCGTCCTTATAAATTTGGTATACGTTATTATAATAATACGCAAAACTATTAATTAAACACTCTTTTGTTCCTTATAGTGCACCATTATCCCTCTATATATATATGCTGTCTGCTAGCCTGGTTCCCTTTACCGCGTAGTTACTCTAACTACCTCTATAGTCTCTAGCAAAATAACCTTGTTTTCTATAATTTATATAAGCCCTATCTTTAAACCATTTTTCTTATTATAAAGTCCGCCTAAACGTCTTCTACTGCTAAGATCCCTAGTTTGGCCTTTACTCCTAGGTCCTTTAATTACTTAATCCTTAACCTTTAGGTTTCTATGGTTTCTTTCCCTACCTTTAGGTTTCTTTAGTACTGCTTAGGTCTATTAGCTCTGCGCTATTCTATAGTTTTTAACTCTATATCTGTTGTTGTGTACTCTATACCTTATATAACTATAGAACTCTATCTTACCCTTTCTTAGCTTATTCCCTTTAATAGATCCTATTATTAATCTTTATTAACTAGTTTATTAACTCCCTTAGAGTATCCACATCTTCTATTAGAATAATTACGTCCTAGACTTTAGCCTTAAGTCCCTATTTATACTATGCCATAAGCGCCCTGTCATTCCACTTAACCTATATAGCTAGTATTTAAAACTGTGTTATATACTTAATTGCTAAAGTATGCTATACTAAGTTCTAAAGCTTTTATTCCGCTGTGGTTATAGCCTCTAGGTCTCCAAATATCTGCGTTAGTTATTCTGTGAACCTGTTTTAACTGGTAAATATATACCGTACGTCCTAGTTAGTAGTTGTTATGCCATTAGCCTATATTTCTGTAAGATATGGTTTAAACCACTTAAGTGCCCTTCCTATTAGGAACAATTCTGTATAGGCTATTTAATCTAATGATATTACTAACTTCGCTTCTTCCTATATTACCTTAAAGTGCATCTATATAAGAAATCCCTTAAGCTTTAACTTCTCTCCTAAGAACCGTTTAATTAAAGGTAGTTTAATTTTCGCTACTCTAATTCTATTAATGCGTTCTTTAAGTATCCTATTATTATCTTATAAGTGATTAACCATTTCCTATAACTAACCTTGCGTAACCACTTAAGAATCCATATCTATTATACTGGTGTCTCCTAGTCCTAAGGTTGTGGCTACCGTTAATATTATCATAATTAGTGCTTTAGGTGGCATATTATTTGATCTTATTTAATACTATAACCTTGGTAGTAAATATATAACGAAACCTTATAGCAGGAACTACGGTGGGTCCTATTATTAGGCTAGGTATATAGGTAAGAACAAATTAACAACATAATAATAACTAGTAGAGTAGTTGCCTAATAGATTAACTCTAATTATATTCTAAGATTTACTACAAGGAGAGAACTATCTATGGTAGGGACTGAGGTCCTTTAAATACACAACCGTACTCCTAAGAAATCCTCTCTTGTATATAAGGTATGTGTTATACGTATTATACGCGGGCGTACACTACGTATACTTTGTACACTGCGTATAACATCATATAACTCGCTTACTATTCCTTGTTATATGGTTCCACCAGATCCATCCTAAACCGTACCTATATCAACTAACTAGCTTCCTGCGACTCTTCCCCAAGTAGTTGTAACATTGTACTTAAAGCGTCCGTAATACAAAGGCAAAAACGGGCAAGGTTCTGTTAATTTAGGAGAATAGTATAGAGTTAGAAAAAGAGGAACCCTAGAGAAAGACTCCTCTCTAGGGTTAAAAGGGATTAATATATTATATATTAATCTAGGTTGGCTAGTTAGTAGAAAAAGCTGCACTATCCTTTATACCTTATTCCGTAATGGATATTAAGTTTTAACCTCTGCTTTAGCTAACTCTAGAGCAAATACCTTTACCTTAATAGACACCCAGTGTGCTATAAAGCTGGCTAACTTTTTAAATGCACCCCTTAAAGAACTACCTAAACCAATTCCTATTCGCGGGTATAATAGATGGATAGGACCACCCATTATAACTATCTTGCGGATTCACCTCCGTGTAGACAGATAAAGGTAGTATAACATTCCCTTTCTTATTACAGGCCTAGGAAGCCATAATATAATCTTAAAAAGAAAATAGCTAGCCTATCTAGGCTTATAGCTTAACGTATGGGGTAGATGGCTTATCTAGCCTAAAACCCTACCCCCAACACCCTCTTTTATAAAGGAAATCAGCATTATAATGGAAAACCTTATATGGCTATAGATAGACACCGTTTACTAGGCTAATGCTATGCGTAGGGACTAGGCTTTTAAAAAGAACATACAGCTTAACCTATAATAAATCCATATACTACGCCGCCCTTAGACTACCTATATTATGCTACCCGCACTAGAGATTAAAAAAGTTAATAAAAAGCTAGCGGAGCTCCCCATAGGGAACTTAGGCCCTATACAGCCATAAAGAATAGCAAGGAGTATTAGATACTATACTAAACGTATAGACTAGAGGGATAACTTATGGAAGATAGAATAGAAGCTAAGAAAGATTATAAACCCTAGGCCGTAAAATACGGCCCAATAACAGTCCGTAAAGAAACCTACAGGCCTCCCACTAGTTAATATCTGCTGTATTAGCGCTATAGGATTCTACCAGAACTTAGTCTAACCTAATACTATTGCCTTTACCACTAGCTTATATAAAATTGATCAAATAATTAAGGAAAAGGAAAATAAGCTTAGCGAATAGGAAGGCGAGCTTATAGATAAGGAGCTAGTAGAACAGAAACTACCCTATTAACACTAGAAATTTAAGGATGTGTTCTCTAAGGCAGTATTAAATATACTCCCGCCTTACCAACCATACGACCACAAGATTAAGATTAAGCTAAACAAGGAAGACACACTTAGCTATAGCCCACTTAGATCATGCCTTAATTTAATAGAGGCCTTGGTTAATAGCTAGGCAGTGGTCCGTAACTACCTTTAGCGTCTATATAGTAGTAAAAACTGGTAGTATAGCGCGCTGTAGGTCTAGGGTAAGCTTATTAAAGAGGTCTAGCATTAGGTCTTTATAGGGAATTTAGGCTTAGCCAGCTAGGTATAGAAAGTAGGTCTAGAAGGCTAAAAAGGTCTCTATTATCTTTATACTAAGAGCTTTATAATTAAGGCGGGTGTTTTATATCTTAAAGGGGTCCTTATAAATAGAAGATAGGTAGTTAACTATCTCTTCTTTAGAGAGGAAGGGGTCTGCCAAGTCCTAGGCATATCGCGGACGTAGATGCATCTATACGTCCCTACTAGTACGGCCAAAGACGTAGGCCATTTTAGCTTAGGTAGTAGGGAAGTGGTCTATATTAACTTTAAGCTTATCTTGCAGTTAAAGCTTCCAATTGTTAAATATAGGGTCAGTTCCGTTTATAAGCAATAGGGGGTCCGCAACCTTTGCGGACCGCGATAATACTAATGCTGTATATTAGGCTAGGGTCTTAAGGACTATAGCAAGTCTCTAGGTGTCTAATAACTCCTTACTAGGTATAGGGGTGTCTCTAGTTTTAAGTAGCTCTTAAAGCTGTTTAATTTTGGTATTAGCTACTACAAGCTCTTCCTAGGGGGTTAAAACGGCGACTATTTTACTATTAGAGGTATTTACGGGTTCTTCAGCAGCTTTGCCAGCTGCTATATTTCTTAGCATAGTGGTAGGGGTATTAGGTAATTTCTGGTGTTTATTTATTTTCTAGGGGTTCTAGTCCGTGCATATTCTATTCTTAGGTTTCGCGTTCTGTTTATGTTCTTTTAGTTCTTAGGGGTCTGTCCTGTCCTTATAGTCCTAGTAATGTCCTTAGGGTCCTGTTCTGTGTCCTTTATAGATATATTTAAGTTCCTTTTTAGGAAGAAAGAGTAGTTAAGCTTTAGATAATATTAGCGACTCAGTTAATTAAGGCATAAGTACGGCATGAGGGACGCGCAAGCCTGTATAATTGGTAGTCTATAAACGAGGATCCAAAGCTAGAGAAAGGAAGAAGAAGAATAGCAGCGCCGCTTGATATTTTATGTGGTCCTCGAGTTACGTGACTCGCGTCTACCATAATCCACGTCTGCCAAGATCCACCGTTTTCCACCAGCGCCGTAACAGTTATAGTATTAACAAAGTTAAATAATATGCCACTAAAAGCACTAGTTATAACGCCGTTAATAGTAGCTATAACCTTAGGTTTAGGAGGAGACACCAGTATAAGAGATACTAATTTATAGCGAGTCACAGTAGGTCAGTTACAGAAAATAGTTAATTAATTAATAAATAACAATTAAATACTTAAAGACTAAATTAATGGCATTGGAGCGGCTAAGGTTAAGTTACTATTAATTAAATAATTCTTAGGGGAGAAGTTAAAACTTAAAGGGTTTCTTATATAAATGCACTTTAAGGTTGTATAAGAAGGATCTAAGCTAGCAATACTAATAGACTAAGTAGTGTACATAGGGTTGTTCTTAACTAGAAGAGCACTTAAATAGTTTAAACCTTACCTTACCAAAATCTAAGTAAGTAGGATGATAACTACTAATTAAGAAGTATGGTATATGTTTGCTAGTTAAAGCGGGTTTTTAGAGAGACTAACGCAGATATTTAGAGACCTAGAGGCAACAACTATAGCGGAAAGAAAGCTTTAGAACTTAGTATAACGCACTTTAGCAATTAAGTATATAATATAGTTTTAAATACTCGCAATATAGGCTAAGTAGAATAATAAAGCGCTTATAGTATAATATAAATAGGGACTTAAGGCTAAAGTCTAGGACGTAATTATTCTACAGTAAAACCTCTTTATAACGATATGGTTTTTGCAGCTAAGCGTATCGTTATAAAAGGGGTATTGTTATATTTAGTATTTGTATATAAAATGCACCCAATATCAAAATTAGGTAATAATATTGTATATCTACGTCTGCGAAGCCGTAATTGAGCGATCGGCTATACCAAAATACATCGCGATCGACTGCTGCTTGGTGTTTTAAGCTCGTCGCCCTTGAATTCAACGCTCGTGCCTTAATAGAGTTGTAATTACGTCTCTCTCGGGGTCGCTTTGCTGCTCCTCATAAAGTCAAAGCTTTTGTAAGGCTGCAAGCGCCTTATTAAGCTTAATTTAAGGTTGATCAATAACTTCCTCATCTGTTTCCGCATCACGATCGGGCCCTGCATGGAGCTCTGCTATACTCTCAATAAGATCCTCTAGCAAATCCTCCACTTCCTTACCCGGCAGCTCAACAAAATCCTAAATATTCGTCACAGCGCGGATCCTTCCTGCTGTATGTAGCTGCTCTGCTAGTTGCTCTATCTTGTTAATTATAGGAGGATCTATATAATCTTAAGGGCAAGGCCGTGGGCCAATACAAGAGCTAAATAATATAGATTTAATAAAGCAGTTCTTAATTGTCTGGGGCGTAAATTCCCCCCAAGCTATAATTAACCATTAAATTGCCTATAGAACGTGCATCTATTTAATTGGATCCTTATCCTAAAGCGAGTGCTCTACTATAAATTGCAGCTAGAATCGCCTGTAGAGCAGCTTAAAGTTTATAATTATCCCTTAATTAAGTAGCTAGTATACTAAAGTGCAATTAGGAGGGAGGAACTTAATACATGTATTCTTAAGAGAGCCATTCTTAGTAAGCGTTTAAACGGCTGCTTTATAAGCGCTAAAGCCGTTAATTAAGAGGAGTATCTTCTTGCCCTATATCCTTTTATTAAACTAGGTAAGCCAATTAAGCATAATTACCATTATTATCTACGCCTTCTTATTATGCCTCCACATAATATTTAATGAGGCTATATTAATGCGATTAGATGTAAAGTAGCGAGGTTATAGTAATAAGCCAATTGTAAGAAGAGGAAGCTTGTCCAAACTATCTGTATTAGAGCAATAACCAAGAGATATTCTTGCCTTCTCCTTCTTTGTTCCTAATTAAGCCTTAGTAGCCAATATAGTATCTAGTATAGCCTTCTAAAATAGCCCTGTTTTATCTATATTATAAACATCCTTTAGTAAATAAGGAGCAACAATCTCTTAAAGCTCTATTATGCGATCTTCTGCTCCTTCTATATTAACTAAGGCAGCCTTACCGTACTGCTTTCTCTTATAAATACCGTTATAATCTTTAAAGCCTTCTATCCATCCTTGCAACCACTTTAGCTTAACCATTTCCGCAAATATAGGTATTTAATGCCATAACTAAGTAGTAGTAGCATGTATAAGATCGCCAGTAATAGGAATGCGAGAGTTCTATAGGCGTTAATGCCACTTAAAGAGAGCCTCCTCTAAAAGAGGATGTTTAGTAGCTCTCCTTTACTCCCGTATACTTTACCTACGTAGCAATTTAACTCTATTAAGGTGTTGAAATTTATTACTTAGTATTTCTAATATTAAGGATTGATTGATCTTGCGACGGAGGAAGTTGCTTGCCTAGGTAGTAAGCTCTCTTTATAGTAGGCTAGGGTATTTTTAGTAGTGGGCATATATTTTTTAACGCTCGTAATTAGAGAAGCCGTGACGGCGTTGGGCTTTAGAATTTGTATATCTTCCTATAATTTTGATAAATTTTGATTGTTGTGTAATGTATTTAATAGCTAAACTTGCGGTAAGTAAAGGCCAAATCTAACAAATTAAAAACTGGTTATAATGATATTGGTGGTAGGTGCTTAACAATATCGTTAAAAGTCAGATTATTGTAATATTATACTAAAAAAGGCTTGATTAAGGGGTGTATATCGTAATATAGATATTATCGTGTTAGGCTCGCTAGTGCTAAAAGCTAGAGACAATAGCCAGTATTTCTTTATTATAAATTGAGTAGTTTAGCTTAGCATCTACTATAGTCTTTAAATAGTAAGTAATAGGGTGCTATTCTCTATCCGTCTACTTTTAGGAGTAAACCCTAGCTATAATACTATCTAAGATATTGGTTTCTAGTATTAAGGCCCATTTTAGGTTAAAGTGGACAAGTAAGGGAGCGGAGACTAGTTATTTCTTAAGCTTGTTAAAGGCCTGCCTATATACGGTATTAAAGTAAAAGGGCCGGTCCTTATAGGTAAGTAGATTTAGGGGCTGGGTAATCCTACTATAGTTCTTAATAAAGCGTTAGTAGAAGTTACAGAACCCTAAGAATAACTATACCCCCTTTACAGTCCTTGGGGGTACCTATTAGTTAATTACAGCCGTCTTTTTTAGATTTACCTTAATTCCGTCCGTACTAATAATAAACCTTAGGTACTTTATACGCTTAATACTAAATTCTAATTTCCTAATATTGGCCTAGAGGCCAGCCTTATGGAGCCGTTATAGGACTTTATAAATATACTCCTTATATTCTAACTTATTCTTAAAGTAGATTATAATATTATCTAGGTAGGCTATATAGAAGTTGTTAAGGTAGTTAAAGAGTATATTATTTATATATTACTGGTATATAGCCAGTCCATTAGTCAGTCTAAAAGGAAGTACTTTATATTTATATATTCCGTAATAGGCCTAAAATATAGTAAGATCTTCCAATTTAGGGTCTATTTTGATCTAGTAAAAGGCCTAATAGATATTAAGCCTAATAAAGATCTTAGCTTTACTTATTTGGGTTAAAGTCTTATTAAGTAAGGGCAGTAGGTAGCGGTCCTTGCGGGTTATATTATTAAGTTTATAGTAGTCTATATAGAAACAAAGTCCTCTATTTAGCTTTTTAGTAAAGAGAATAGGTAAGTTAAAAGGGGCTTAACTAGGCTTAATAAAGCCCTTATTTAGGTTATTAATAAAGTACTACTTTATAGCCTATAATTTGGTAGTAAACTGCTAATAAAGGGGGCTATAGCTAAATATATCTTCCTTATCTAGCTTAATCTTAATCTTATAGTTATACGGTCGGTAAGGTAGGAGTATATCTACGTTAGGAAAAAAATTACTAGCATTTAATTTTACTTTTTCTGCCATTTTAGCATTTCCTAGCATTTATAATTAAGTATTAGCATTTAGCCGCTAAATGCGGCATTTATAACTAAGTACTAGCATTTAGCTACTAAATGCAGCATTTATAATTAAGTCTTAGTATTTAGCTACTAAGTGCTAACTATAAGATTACTAAGTATATATAAAAGTATAAAATTTATAAATTTAAAATTTTATATATACTCTATTAATATTAGTAAGCATATATAAAAGTATAAAAGTATAAATTTTATATTTTATATATACTTAATTAATATTAGTAAGCATATATAAAAGTATAATTTTTATAAATTTAATATTATTAATAAAAACATATTTTATATATACTTTATTGATAAATATTAAAATTACTACCCCTAAAGCTCTGTATAAAGCTATATATAAAGCTTTATATAAAGCTCTATATAAAGCTCTGCATGAAGCCCTGTGGAAGCTTTATATAAAGTTCTATATAAAGCTGTGCACAAAGTTCTATATAAAGCTCTGCATGAAGCTCTATACAAAACTCTATATAAGGCTCTATATAAAGCTCTATATACAGAGGCTCTGCATAAAGCTCTGCACAAAGCTCTGCACGAAGCTCTGCACAAAGCTCTATATAAAGCTCTATATAAAGCTTTGCACAAGGCTCTACACGAGGCTCTATACAAGGCTCTACACAAGGCTCTACAGTACATAAAGCTCTACATACAGAGGCTCTGCACAAGGCTCTGCATAAAGCTTTATACTGTCACGGCACTAACCTAACGCGTTATTATAACTCGGCGTTGTTATAACACAAGCACAGACCCAACCCCTAAGCACTAACCCTATACGCACGCGTATATATATCCTGCTTTACCTCTAATATATAGCTCTTCACACAACATTATTTGTTAATTATACACAGTCACCTTATACTTTATACCTTAACAGTTAGCACGTACTATAACATACATAAAGCTCTACATGAAGCTCTATATATAGAGGCTCTGCATAAAGCTCTACGTATAAAGGCTCTGCACAAAACTCTATGTATAAAGGCTCTGCATAAATCTCTGCACAAAGCTCTATATAAAGCTCTATGTATAGAGGCTCTGCATAAGGCTTTACGCAAAGCTCTGCGTATAAAGACTCCGCATTAGGCACCCGCCATATTCCTAATAGCCTTTACACATGCCTATGCTAAGTATACCCCTATATAGCCACCTTGTTTTTTTACCCTTTCTTCCTTCCTTATATCCTCTCTACCTAAGGAGGCACTAGAACGGCAGCTAGTAGAGGACCGTTACTAGAACTAGACAACTATCGCCAAAACTATATAACCGTTACTAGAACCAGATAATGACTATTTAAATAACTAGCTAGCAAACACTATAAACAATTTAATTAATTGATTAATTGAATTGAACTAGAGTTTTAATATCGGCCCGTTACCAAATCAGAGCCTTTAATTAGGCCGACCCCTTTCCTAAATTAAATTAGATACTAATATAGGCAGGTAGGTAGGTAGGTAGGCAGGCGGGTAGGCAGGTAGATAGGTAGGTAGATAGATAGATAGACAGATAGGTAGGCAGATAGGTAGATAGGTAAGCAAGCAGGTAAGTAGATAGGCAGGTAGGTAGGCAGACAGGTAGGTAGATAGGCAGATAGGTAGGCAGGTAGATAGGTAAATAGGTAGGTAGGTAGGTAGGTAGGTAGGTAGGTAGGTAGGTAGGTAGGTAGGTAGGCAAGTAGGTAGATAGGTAGGTAGGTAGGTAGATTAGTAGATAGGTAGGTAGAAAAGAACCGTCATTATGTTATATTAAATTATCTAAAATAATACAATTTATTTAGCTAGCTACTATTAAGTGCGCGGGAAGAGCAACGCTTATTTATTATTTAAAGTAAGTAAAATATATAGAATGCGCGAGAAGGGTATTATATATTAATTGCGCATTAAGTATAAAAAAAGCTTAATGGAATAAAGGCACTACTTGCGCAATTAGCTGCACCGCATTATTGGTTACTATTAAATACAGCAGTATGCCGCTCCTTAGTTAATACCAAATGCTACACGTTGCAATGCGCGAAATGCGCATTTGGCCGCCAAATGCCGCCAAATACTGCAAAAATGCTGGCAACTTTTTTCCTGACGTAACACTGCCTTAAAGAACACGTCCTTAAATTTCTAGTATTAATAGGGTAGTTTCTATTCTACTAGCTTCTTATCTATAAGTTTGCCTTCCTATTTACTAAGCTTATTTTCCTTTTCCTTAATTATTTAATTAATTTTATATAAGCTGGTGGTAAAGGTAATAATATTAGGTTAAACTAAGTTCTGGTAGAATCCTATAGTGCTAATATAGTAGATATTAACTGGTGGGAGGTCTACAGGTTTCTTTATAGACTTTTATTAGGCCGTATTTTGCGGTTTAGGGTTTATAATCTTTCTTAACTCCTATTCTATCTTCTATAAGTTATCCCTCTAGTCTATTAGTTTAGTATAATATCTAATATTTCTTACTATTCTTTATAGTTATATAGGGCCTATGTTCCCTATAGGGAGCTTAGCTAGCTTATTACTAATTTCTTTAGTTTTTGATACGGGTAGTATAATATAGATAGTCTAGGGGCGGTATAGTATGCGGATCTGTTGCGGGCTAAGCTATACTTCTTTCTTAAAAGCCCGGTCCCTTTATATAGCATTGGCCTAGTAAACGGTGTCTATCTATAGCTATATAAGGTTTTCTATTATAATGTTAATTTCTTTTATAAAGGAAGGCGTTAGGGGTAGGGTTTTAGGCTAGATAAGCCGTTTATTTTAAACGTTAAGCTATAGACCTAAGTAGGCTAGCCATTTTCTTCCTAAGATTATATTATGGCTTCTTAAGTCTATAATAAGAAAGGGGATATTATACTACCTTTATCTGTCTACGCGAAGGTAAATCTATATAATAGTTATAATAGGTAGCCCTATCTATCTATTATACTCATAAATAGGAATTGGTTTAGGTAGTTCTTTAAGGGGTATATTTAAAAGGTTAGCTAGCCTTATAGTATACTAGGTGTCTATTAAGGTAAAGGTATTTACTCTAGAGTTAGCTAAAGCAGAGGTTAAAACTTAATATTTATTACGGAATAAAGTATAAGGGATAGTGCAGCTTCTTCTACTAACTAGCCAACCTAGATTAATATGCAATATATTAATCCCTTTTAACCCTAGAGAGGAGTTTTACTCTAAAGTTCCTCTTTTTCTAACTCTGTACTATTTTTCTATATTAATAGAACCTTATCTATTTTTACTTTTGTTGGGTAGTCTTTAGCAAAATAGTTTTTTTAGCTATATAAGAAGTAGGCTCCTTAATTACTAAGGGCCTATCTATAGGGGTCGCTATATATAGTTTAAGTATATACTAGACCTATAGTAGGGCTAGCTATATAGCTAGCCGCTAGGTTAATAGTAAGCGGTATAATTAGTGCTGTAGGGATTATAGATCTTACTAGGGTGCTACAGCCTATTCTTATAGTACTTATATTTTAGTTAGCAGAGCTTCTAGTTTTATACTACTTAGTATTATAGTAATGTGATTTGGCCCCCTAGATTTAACATTTAGATTGGGCGTAGCTTTGGGAGAGCCTAGGCCTTCTATATATTTTATATAGATTAGTCTAGAGCCCTAGAGCCTTTAACAACTCGGACAGGACTAAGAGATACACTTTTCCTTCAATACACTCTTTTCTTCTCTTCTTACTGACCGCTTTTCTACTGGCTAATTACGACTAACTAACTAACTGACTATACCGTGACTTCCTGTCTAAGAGAGGTCGTACCCTCCTATAGTACATACCTTAATTTAATGGAGGCCCTAGTTAATAGCTAGGTACTAGTTTATAAGTTCCTTTAGCGTCTATATAGTAGTATAAACTAGTAGTATAGCGCGCTATAGGTCTAGGGTAAACTTATTAAAGAGGTCTAGTATTAGATCTTTCTGGGGGATTTAAGCCTATCCAGCTAGGTATAGAAAGCGGGTCTAAAAAACCAAAAAGGTTTCTATTATTTTTATATTAAGGGCTTTATAATTAAGGCGGGTGTTTTATATCTTAAAGGGGTCCTTATAAATGGAAGATAGGTAGTTAATTATCTCTTCTTTAAAGAGGAAGGGGTTTACTAAGTCCTAGGCATATTATAGACGTAGATGCGTTTATACATCCCTACTAGTACGGCTAAAGATATAGGCTATTTTAGCTTAGGTAATAGAGAAGTGGTTTATATTAACTTTAAGCTTATCTTATAGTTAGAGCTTCTAATTATTAAATATAGGGTTAGTTCCGTCTGTAAGCAATAGGGGGTCTATAACCTTCGCGGACCGCAATAATACTAATACTGTATATTAGGCTAGGGCCTTAAGGATTATAGTAAGTCTCTAGGTATCTAATAACTCCTTACTAGGTATAGGAGTGTCTCTAGTTTTAAGTAGTTCTTAAAGCTGTTTAATTTTAGTATTAGCTGCTATAAGCTCTTCCTAGGGGGTTAAGACAGCAACTGTTTCACTATTAGAGGTATTTATAGGTCCTATAGCGGCTTTACCAGCTGCTGTATTTCTTGGCATGGTAGTAGGGATATTAGGTAATTTCTAGTATTTGTTTATTTCCTAGGGGTTTTAGTACATACGTGTCCTATTCTTAGGTTTCGCGTTCTATTTATGTTCCTTATGGTCTTAGGGTTCTGTCCTGTCCTTAGGGTTCTATCCTGTCCTTATAGATATATTTAAGTTCCTTCTTAGGAAGAGAGAGTAGTTTGAGCTTTAAATAATGTTAACAACTTAGTTAATTAAGACACGAGCACGGTAAGAAGGACGCGCAAGCCTATACGATTAGATTGTCTATAAACGAGGATCTAAAGCTAGAGGAAGGAAAGGAGAAGAAGAGCAGCGCCAGTCAAAGTAGGGTTCTTTTATGTGGTCCTCTAGTCACGTGACCGCAAGTTCTGCTAAGTTCTACCAGCCAAGTTCTACCGTTTTCTGCCAGAGCCGTAATAGGTCATATACGGCGCTCGCTTGTGTAATACGTTATCAAACTTCCATATTGCTAATTTTGCTAACCTTATTTACTTATAACGTAGTTTACAAACAAGCTGGCAATACAAACGAGCTGGCAACCCCACCAACCTTTTACACCTTTACAGCTATGTAGATTGTTAACGCAATAAAATACTATAAATATAATAGCCATCCTAGGTTAAGTAGTATCTATAATATCCTTCTTATATATACGTAAGTTATACCCTGGCTCCTTATAGCGCGTATAGCGTATAAAAGCCTGCCGGCTTACACCTAATTCCCTCCTAACTTAATGCCTTTTACTCCTTTACTACTCCTTTGCCTCCTTTTAAGCAATAATCTTCTCTCCTTCTGCCTTTGTTAAGGTACCTTCCTTCTAGATCCGCTTTCTTTTACGCTTTTTGCGTGCTAAGGCTGCATTATTTGCCTTCTAAAGAGTAGAGACCTAATTACGTAGCAGCACTAGTAAGTGCGCTATTATCTTAGCGCCTTTAGCAAGCTGATTAACGGATTAAATAATTAATATGGGAGAAGAATCTTAATGCCTTTAAATCCGATTACGTATAAGCGTTAACTAAGCGCCTAGCTTGCGCGCGTTGCTTGGTGTTTAAGACTCCCATAGAGCCTCTAGTGCAGCTAGTGGTGGCAGGGTATAAAGCCTTATATTAAGCTTTAAGAGCACTGCATCTGGATTATATAGGACTAGGCCAGCGCCTCTAAAGCTTGCGCAGATATTATCCTTTGTAATTAACTGTTAATATACTACGTAAAAGGCTGGTAGGAATTCGAGCTTTATAATATGGTTAATGCTGCTACAGATTAGGCTGCTAATCTAAGCTCTATACGCGCGCTTTAATGGCGAGAAGCAGCTAACGTTAAGCGGCTGTAAGAGGTGCGATAAATAAGGCGGCATATAGAGAGTATAGATTTTGTTCTCCTTGCAGAGCTCCTAAAATTTAAGCGAGCTATGGCTCTCATAGCCGTTAATAATAAGCAGCTGCCATACGCCTACTCTACGATCCTTTGTATGCGCAATAAAGTGCTTTAGCCAGTTAACTCCAAGCTTATTAGTAGTCCAGCCGTTTTCGCTTATAGCAATAGCCCAGTCGCGTGGTATATTCTCCTAATACCAGATAGAGAGGTAATATTTACCCGCAAAGATAATAAAAGGCGGGATTGCCTACCTAGCAGTATTAATTCCCTAGATTACTGTAACCCACTCGCAATTATCTGGCTAAATCCCCTTTAGCCTACTACGTCGCTCTAAGCTAGTAACAACTAGCTATAATAATATCTTGCCTATTATAAAGCCACTCTTATTAAAGTTGTATGTATCCTCGTCGCAGATACTATATATAACCTTAGTACGCGCTACAAGCTTAAACCAGGGCCTAATAACCTTAGGATCCTCACACAGAGCTTGCTGTTAATCGTACGGTCAGTTAAATTGCGTTATAAGGCTGTCTGTTCAATTAACAAAGTTCCTAGGCCACTGCTTACTAACGTGGCCAGCGCCGCGCTCAGCAAGCAGCTTATCTGCCATATCTCGCACAGCGCCTAGTGTAGGCGCAAATCCTCGCGAATCTAGCTCTAGTATATGCCTTACAATCACCTCGTCTTCTAGCTTTGTAAGCTTCTTCAAATTAGGCTTACAATTGCGTCGTGCAGTAATTCCGGCGTGTTGGTTGTGGAGCGTTAATTAGGGGACGTTGTACGCTAAGGCAGCGCGGTATTCGCATTAGATCTGCTCTTAATTAATAGCTTAGATAGCAAGGTTAATATTTGCTTTGTTACAAGGCAATTAAGTAGTAGCTAGTAGACCCATAGTAGCAAAAAGGTAATGCGTTATGAAAAGTTGGTGGGGCTGCCAGCTCGCTTGTATTGCCAGTTTGTTTGTAAACTACGTTACCTCTATAAGGTGGGGTTTAAACTATTCTAATACCTAACCCGTTAAGAACAGTTCTATATACGCGATATGGTCTAATAGTATGGGTGGCTTAGCTCCCTTATATTATATTTTAAGCTTTATTTATATAAGGAATCCTTTAAGCTTTAACTTCTCTCCTAAGAGCCGTTCAATTAATAATATCTTAATTTTTATTATACTAAAGTTATTTAATTTTGCCATAAAGCCCGCTTGGTTAGTATTAATTCTATCCACTATTTCCCAAAGTCTATCTATTATAACTATTTATAAGTCGCACTCCCTTTTTTTAATACTTATGTCTTTTAGTAATCTAGAGGTTAACGCTCCTAGTGTTATTATAGGTGCTATTTTAGGTAGAATATTATTTAACTTTATTAATACTATAACTAGGTAGTAAATATATAATAAAGCCTTATAGTAGATACTACGGTGGACTTATTAATAGGCTAGGTATATAGGCAAATAAGAAGTTAATAATATAAATATAACTAGTGGAGTAGTTACCTAATAGATTAACTCTAATTATATTCTAAGATTTACTATAAAGAGAAGAACTATTTAGGTAGGAATTGTAGTCCTTTAAATATATAGCCTAACTCCTAAGAAACATACTAAGTACGTTGGTACGTTGGTACGTTGGTACGTTCCTACGTTTCTACGTTCCGAAATGGTCTCGTAACTGGCCACGTGACTTGGTTATCCCATGGCTCGATCGGTTCCAGCGCCCTCCATACTATCTTAACCAACCCGTTCATATCTTCTCTTAGTAGTTATACTACTGCCAATATAAGGTCCGTAATAGTTAGTTAAATAGGGGCAATATAGCAAGCAACCTAGGCTTTATAACTGTCGAACGGACAATTAGGTATAAGAACTCTGTCTATTAAAGAGGGCTCTAGAGCCTCTATATATACACCAGATAGGTAACAAATAGGTTGCAAATAGAATGACGACTACGTCGTCATTTGGTAATGGAAATAGGTATTTAGACATTTAATAAGACACTTAATAAGACACTTAATAAGACATATAAGGAGACATACGAGGTAAGGAGCGGGGTATTAAGACATAGGGTTCTAGACTTAAAGCCAGTATCAAGATGGTGGTAAGGAAATCCAATCCAGTTTAACACACCCCCCTAGCTGCACAGAGCCTTCTGGGCTGCTGTAAAAAGTCATAATAATAATTTAGTATTAAGTTTTAAGAAATCCCCTATAGAGTTACCTTGCCCAAATATTATCTAAATTAAATTAAATTAGATCCTTAATGTTAATAAGGTTCAATTATTAAACAAACGTCTTATGCTTTTAACGAGGCAGAGCCTTTATTAAGCTATGTACTGTTATATCCGCAGTAGGGACCCATTTAATATTAATCCTTCCTTTATAAACTTCCTGGCAGAGCTAGTAGTAATAGATATTAACGTGTCAGAGCTTAGTATTAAGCTTAGCATCGCTTTTGGTAAGGAGTTATATCATCTGCATATTATTACAGTAGATTACTTACTTCTTATAGGTGTCAAATTAGACTTCTTTAAAGAATCGCTGCCACCAAATTAACTTAGGAGCTGCATGCAATAAAGCTAGGAGCTCTACCTCTGTGCTTAATTTTATTACTAATTTTTACTTAGTCAACCGCTAGTTAATTAGTCCTCTAAATAAGGTAAATAGGTAGCCTTCTGTGCTTTTCCTATTAACTAAATCGTCTCCAAAAAATGTGTCACTTACCCTTACAAAGATTTGGTTTATAAGGTTCTCCTTTAAGTACTTAATTATAAGGGTCTTTAACTAATAGAGGTAGGCAGCTGCTCTCATAGCAGCTGCGTTATAAGTTAGTAACGGATTTTATAAGAACTCTAATAAATTGCTTACAGTTCTCGCTATATCTGGATAAGTAATACTTACTACATATTGCATAGATCTGACTTTCCTTTAATAGAGATAGATATCCTACTTAGAGGCTTGTTCTAGATTAGGGTTAAGTTCTTTAAGGCCTATTAGTATATATATCTTACAATAATACTTTACCTTAAAGCTGGTCGCGATCTTATTAATATAGGAGTCCTAGCTGAGCTATAGCTTCCTATTTTCTTAGTTATATATTATTTAAATCCCTAAGAACCAGGTAAGGTCACCTAGGTCTTTTATTTTATACTTTTTATAAGGTGCTCCTTAAACATTTTAAGCTTGGGTAAGTCTTTCTTTTTATAGGCGACTATAATATTATTAACATAGAAGAAGACTATTAGCCAATCGTTATAATAGAGGCAAGGCTCCTCCGCCACTGGCTTTAAGCCTTCCTTTTTTAGTGTTGTAGTTAAGTTGCTATGCCATAGTAGAGGTAATTGTCACAATCTATAGAGCGCTTGTTAAAGTAGTAGGCACTTACCCTTAATTAGAAATCCATTTAGACACTTAATATACACGACCTTATTAATCTTGCTATTTGCAAATATATTAACGGCGTTGCCCTGCCAGCAGTCTAGGTTAAATATTACAATAATAGCTATTAAGGCTCTAAACAATCTTACTGCCAGAGTTATAGTATACATGTCCTTATAAACTAACTCTTATAAATTACCTCTTGCGCAAAGATAAGCCTTAAACCTTATTAGATATCTATTAATATTAGTCTTATAGGTAAATACCTAGATAATAGGCATAGTTTTAATATAGATTGTCTTGTTGATAACGTGGAACATTCCTTAATTTTAAAGGTCCGCGTATTCCTTTTTAGCAGCAGCCACAAATTCTTCCTTATATTAATATCTTTAAAGCTCCTTCTAATTTCTAGGCAGTAGTAGAAGCTAATTATAGTGCAGCTTCTTATAAAATGTGAGCCCTATATTAAAGGCTAATCTTTAAGCTAGAAGGCTTTAGTCTTTAGTAATATTAATAAGGAAACCTGTATAGACCTTTAATCGTCCTTTAAGTCTCTTTCCTTTAACCACATTTTGCTCTTTTATATTGCCATTAATCTTCTTCTTTAGCTTAGCTTTATTAGTTAAAACTATAACATAGTACGGCTTTTTTACTAAGGTATTTAAGGACGGTAGTAGAGGCTTCAGTAAGTTAGGTTCTGGCGTCTTATCTAGGGTAGGAAGCCCTAGAGCTAAGTCATCTTTAAAGCTTAAATCTTATTGCTTACTACTCTCAGTATTAGGCTCCTCTTAATTTCCACTAGAATCCACCTGTTGTCTTCCTTCAGTTTCATCTTAAATCTTATTGCTTTTATCAGACAACAATTCCAATTCGTCTTAGAGATTCTCTATTTAACAGACATTAATAATTTCCAACATTTGGTCAGTCCTTACTTGGAGTACATTTACTAGATCTAGCTGTAAGTTATTATAGAGCAACTGCTTACTAAACTTCATATCTCTTATTCTAATAACTTTCTTCTAACTTGGAATATAGATTTAGAAGATATTTGTTAAATCATACCCTACTAGATATCCTATATGGGCCCTTGGCGCAAGCTTATTTAGGCGTAGAATATTATATTTAAGAGGATAGGCCCTATAGCTATAGGCTCATAGGTGTCCTATATTGGGTTTTAGTAATATTATACCTATTACTAACTAGACTTTCTTAAAAGGTATCTACCACCTAAGTCTTTTACTAGGCGTCCGATTAAGTAGATAGGCAGCTACTTTATAGGCTTCTGGCATTAGCTCTTCTAGTAAATAAGCCTTAATTCTTATATATTAAGCCTTTTATATAATTACCCCGCCAGATTATTCTGCTAGACCGTTCTATAATTAAGTATTAGGTGCTAATCTTTTAAGAGTGATTTCTTATTTAGCTGTCTAATCCTTAAACTTATCTCTAAGAGATATCTCTCTATTTATGCGGATTATGGCTACCTTAAAGCCGTATTATTATTTAATAACATTGCAGTATATAATAACTCTTTAGGTAAGGGATAACTTCTTTGCCATTATATCTACCTTATTTATCCACGTCGCGTTATTAAGGAAGTATACCACATACTTATCGCCATTAAATGCAACTATTCTAGGTATTAAATTAAGGTGGATTCTATAGAAAGGAACTGTTAATAGAGTTAATGTTCTTCTAGATATTACTTTATAAGCTTTACTCACTCCATATAATTTATATTCTACTATTATTAGGCCCTTTAGAATCGCGCCCGTTACTAATTAAGGTAATTACTTAATTACTTCTTTTCCTATATAGTCCAATTGCTAATGCCATATAAGACTTTCTGCCTAATTTAGTAGAGGCTTTAATAAATGCTTTACTGGCTTTAATTAAGTCATAAAGAAGGCCTCTGGTAAATCTCCCTTTGGCTTATTATATTTAATAGTTTTCTAACCAAAGTAGTAACCACAGTGGATATATATCTTATTATTGCTATAGAAGAGAATGTTTTCTTTATTGTTCTAATAGACGCCTTTATTATTAAGCTTTTAGAGCCATACCAAGTTAGTATAAAAGCCTAGTATAAAGGCTGCTCCTAAGAGCTATATCTATCTCTTCCCTTTTAGGTGGTTAATTATAACTATAGCTATGCTATAGCCTATAATTTCTTCTACATGCGAGCCCGTGTAGATTTGGTCTAAGGTAGGCTCAATATTACTAATAAATCTAGCTTAATTGTTAATAATGTGTATATTAGTTCCTAAGTTAAGAATAACACTATTATAAAGCTTGTAATTGGAAGCTGTATTATAGGCTCCTACTTAATAAACTGTAAAACCTCTATTGGGCTCTTTAGAGCTCTGCTAGTTACCATTCTTTAACTATTTATTAACTTAATCGTCCTTTTTAATTTGCTTAATATAAGCCTTAATTTCTAGCGTTGTATTAGCAATCTTCTTATCCACCTTCTTCTAAATTTTGTTACTTAGTTTAAACTATAATAAGCAAAGAATCAACTCTATAATGTACTAGCATTTGTTAAAGTAGTAACGCTTTCCGTATAGGCACTCTGGTGGCGGTTACCTTTCCTTCTTTTGCTTATCTGCTAATAATTTAGGCTTTAATTTAGGCTTTAAATTTAGTAACTTACTTAACTTATCCTTAAAAGTAGCTGCAAAGGATCCTTATAGGGTTTTGCCCTTTTAGGCAAGCTCCGTACAATGGTAATTTTAGTAGATTTTAACCAGTTTAAAGAAGCTAGGAAGCTTCTCCTTCTTCCACTCTATCCTTTTAAGCTGGTTCTTCCAAAATTTAGACCAGCTTAGTGTAATTAAATCAACTATATATATAAAGTCTCTTACTAATTGGTTACCATTTACCTTAGGTAGATCTAGCTCCTTGCACTTAGTATACACCTTCTCCCACTCCTCTAACTAGACCTTAAAGTTCTGGTTCCAAGGCGCTTTCTTAAGCTTTGTATACTAGGTGGCTACTTAAAGCTTTTAGATATTATTAGTTGGAGCAATTCTCTGCTTTAGTAACACCAAGACGTTATAGGTGGTGACACATTTAAACGTGTAAATAAGGTATATACGTAAGATTAAGCTTTAGATGTGGCTGCGCAACATATTAAGAGCTAACAGCTGTTTCCTATAGAGCTTTATATTGTCCCTATAGTCGGCTTTAAGCATACTAAGCTCCTCCTTCTCCTCCTCATCTAGCTCTGCGAGCTTCATCTTCCCCCGGCTATTAGCATCCTTAGGTAAGGCTTAAACAGGTTCTATAAGCTTTGGCAGTTTAGTCTTAGGTATTAATAGGTTAACATACTCCCAGAGATAATTGTTATTTGCTTTTAACTTAATAACCTTAATCCATTCGTCCTAATTGTTTGGGCTTATAAGGATAACGGATAATATAATAACGGGTCTGGTTTCTTATTAAGAGTTTATTATCATAGTTGTCTATAATTAAGATAATAATTAATTGGAATAAAGGCTTTGGAATTAAAGATAATGCAGTAGTTGGCTTAGGCTCATAACTGTCAAACGGACAATCAGGTATGAGAACTCTGTCTATTAAAGAGGGCTCTAGAGCCTCTATATATATACCAGATAGGTGACAAATAGGTTACAAATAGAATGACGACTACGTCGTCATTCGGTAATGGAAACAGGTATTTAGACATTCGATGAGACACTCGATGAGACATACGAGGAGACATACGAGGTAAGGAGCGGGGTATTGAGACATAGGGTTCTAGACTTGAAGCCAGTATCAAGATGGTGGTAAGGAAATCCGATCCAGTTCGACAATA
>Ga0307507_10003316_pt1 | contig 31571 bp, 8 predicted proteins | sample 7_EM_MG_FD_207223 | JGI IMG/M metagenome (GOLD analysis project Ga0307507, IMG submission 207223) | Populus trichocarpa ectomycorrhiza microbial communities from riparian zone in the Pacific Northwest, United States - 7_EM | ecosystem: Host-associated > Plants > Roots > Unclassified | place... | reverse complement strand
TATAAGCGTTGCAAGCGTAGTATGCGTGGTAGTCATACGATTTATATGGTGAGATCACCTAAATTCAATGCTGTGTGGGCGGGGCTCGCTTAATTTGATTTTCGCAATACTTTCGCAAAGGGTAGTAAAGTCCTAGCGGTTCCCATAAGCCTTAGGGTAGAAAAGGGACGCTAGGCGGATAATACAGTAACTATATAGGAGATAGTAAAACAAACGGAACGCCTTATACTAGGTCTTAAGATTACTTAAATCTAATGGCTTTAATAGGAAAATGCAAACCAAGCATATAATAAGAACAATAAGAGGATATAAAGGTCACTAGAGACTTGCTAGGGAGATACTAGTTAAACGCATGGCTCCCTTATCGTCAGCATATATATACTAGGAATGCAAAAACTCCTTATCCAAAAAGGAATAATTATAAATGGCCTTATATATAATATAAGGCTATACAACTATAGACTACGCCTAGAACGATGCTATTGCTGCGTATAATAGGGATATACCCAATCCACATGCGCTGCATAGGTGTGCTGCGGCCACTATACAGGCCCCTATAATATAAGACACTACTTAAATCAAGACCAAATGAAATGCGCAAACTGCCACAGAAGCACATATAAGGCATAGAAGAGAGAAGACTGCATTAAATATAGGAGACGGAAGGCAAGAGCTTAACAGCTACGGGAACAACTGCACGCTAGGTTATATAAATGGAAACAACAGGCGATAAGCTAGGGGGACGTAGGTGTCTTCCTAGCGTTTCCTACCTTTAATACTGGGGGGCTAGGCCAGCCATCCTAAGCCTTAACGGGCCAGAAGCGACGCCGCGCAATATCACCAGACCAAATAGGGATATAAGGGTTACAGGGGACACAAGGGAGAGGACGTCCTGTAGAAAGACCTCTATAGACAGCTACAGCAAGCTTAAGACCAGGGCAATTAAGAATTAGACTTAACGCGGAAAATATAACATTTGCAGCCAATCTATAAAGGGCATATAGCTAACCAGTAAGATTAGGGGAAGAACTGGAGACAATAACAGACTTAGATCTAGAAGGGCTAATAGAAATATAAGATACGGGAATGGAAAGCTCTCTACAAAATAAGTAGTAACTAGGGTGTAGATATAAGAGATAGAAATCCTAAACATCCTAGAGAAAGTGGAAATAGAAGAAGTAAGGAATAAAGGAGAGGCGAAGGACCCTTGTTAGGGGTCCACCACCTATCTATTATATAGTATAATTGCGGCAATACAAACCACTGCCTTATAAGGCCCCTTCTAGACAGTCTAGACCTAGAGAAACACTATATCCTTGCTCTATAAGAGCCGTACTATAACTCCTACATATAATTGATATACTGCCCCTAAGGATTCTAGCTCCTATACGAACCAAAAGCAGCTATACGCGTATGCTTTATAATTAGTAAGGCTATCAGCCTATCCTTATAGTTATAGCAGGCGGTTAACCCAGATATTATAGTAGTAACAATCCAGATATATAGGGGACCGGTATAAATTATCAATGTATATAACCCTAGTGTCGCAAGGGTCCCATAAACAGAGAATATTATATTAGCAATAAGCTTACTGAAAACCGAAGGCACAGAGTCTATCCTATTAGGAGACATAAACCTCTACTACCCGCGGTAGGGGGGTATCTATGTCGCTGCTAATTAACAGGTAGACTACCTACTAAAAGCTATAGACATCTAGGGACTTAAGCTGGCTACCCCCCTAGGAGCAATTATATGGCAATAAGGCACCGCTAAAAGTATAATTAACCTTATATTTATAGACGAAGGCCTATACCAGAGACTTAAAAGATGCAACCCTAAAGAAAAATAGGTACTCGCTTTAGACTATATCCCTATCTAGATATAACTAGATCTAGATATTAAGGCGTAACTAAATAGCAAAAGATATGTAATAAGGAAGCTTAAAACAGACAGTTTCCTTAATATAGTTAAACAACAACTTTAAAACCTAGAAGAAATCTACCTAATTCCAAATAAGCGAGGCTTAGTAGCTACCCCTAAGGAAATTAACCGAAGACTAGAAAGAATCCAGGCAGCAATTAAAGATAGGCTAGAAGAGTACTGCCTAATCTTAAAACCAGGCCCCTATACGCGATATATATGGTCTATATAATACACAGTTCTTATTGCCAGCCAATAATAAATAAGAAGGAAATATATAAGTAGCTATAACCCTAAAGATAAGAGATAATATAAAGACATAAGAAACCAGTTAAAGAATACTCTAAAAAAAGAAGTAAGGAATAACTGGAGATGGTTTATAAATAAGCATACTTCTAACCCAAGCCTCCCCTACAATAAGGGCCTTTGGTCTATAGCAAAATAGATAAAGAAAAAGGTAGGGCGCTTAATAGAAGACCTATATCTACTACCTCTATAAAGAGTAAGGGAGTTACAGGCTACTAATAACAACAATAAGAAGGTAAAGATCCTTATAGAAAGGTTCTTCCCCTAACTAGCTCCAGTAGACCTTAGTAATATTACAGGTAAAACACCGGCAACTTACCTATAGGTCGACAGCGATATAATAATAGAGAAAATGGCCAGAACTATTAGCCGCCTTTTAAATAATACAGCACTAGGACTAGATGGGATTTTAAATAAAGCCTTAAAGACCTATGGACTACTTATAGTACCTTAACTTACAAATATAGCTAGAGTATGCTTTACTATAGGCTACTACCTACAACTTAGAAGATCTATAATAACGGTTATTTTATAAAAAGAAGGTAAAGCAGACTACTTAATCCTAGAAAGCTACTGCCCTATTACCCTAGAAAACACCCTTAGCAAAATCTTAGAAAAGGTAATAGCGGACTATATAGCAGATATAGTAGAGAAACACGCCCTACTACTACAAAGCTAAGTAGGGGTAAGAAAGAACTGCTTAACACTATTAGCACTTACGCTACTCGCTACCACCATTAAATCCGCATAGGCAATGCGAAGGGACTTTATAGTATTAATGCTTAGCCTAGATATTAGTGGCGCCTATAATAATATACCCTATAAGCGCCTTCTATATATCCTTAGGGCAAAGGGCTTCCCAGAATAGATTATTTAATTTATTTAAGGATTTATAGGCCAAAAAGAAATATTACTGGTCTTTAATAGATACCAGAGCCCCCCTATTACAGTTATAATAGGAATACCACAAGGATTACCCCTCTTGCCTATACTCTTCCTTTTCTTTATAAGTAACCTGCTTAGCGCCTTTAAGAAAGGGGCGACCTAGGAAATAGGCTTTGTTAACGATATAAACCTAATTATATATAGGCCAACAGCCGTAGAGAATTGTAGAACACTAGAGAAAGCCTACAACACCTATATAAAATAGGTAAGATAATATAGAGTCCAATTCTTACTAGAGAAATACCAGCTAATCTACTTTATAAGAAAATATAACTAATCTACAGATCTCTAGCATATAATTTATATTTAAGGCTTTAGGGGCTAACTAGTTTAAGGCCTAAGAGTATTAGGAGTATAGGTAGATAGTAAGCTCTAGTGGAGCGCATATACGTTACAAGCAGCCCGTAAGGGCTAAGTATAGTATATCGCAATATCCAGGATTGTTAATTCTATATAGGGTCCATGCTTCTAGAGGTTACGCCTACTATATATAGCAGTTATCCGGCCAATTATAATATATAGATCCAGTATTTAGGCTATAGGAGAAACTAAAAAGGGTCCCCCTAAATTACTCCTTAAACCACTCTAAAAGGTACAAATAGCCTACATCTGGGGTATTATAGGCGGGTATAAGCAAACGGCTATAGCACTACTTAAGAAGGAAGCTAATATCCCCCCCCCTATAATTATATATCGAAGCCGCTGCAATATAAAGGGTGTAGAAGGAGCGTAACTCTAATATTATAAAGTATATTAAGACACGCCTAGAGAAACTATAGAGGGACCCTAGGGTTCCCTATAAGAGAACAGCCCAACAACCCTAAAGTAGGGAAGATATATTAGAGAAACAGGTAGGGAAAGTAGAAGAAGAATAGTGCCGCGTTAAGGCCCAGGCTTATATAAAGGAGGAAGGGAAATGCGTAAGAGGTTAGTAAAGATAATAGTAAGAAAAAGATAGGAGCTAAAGTAAAGTATAAAAGAACACTAGGAAACTATCTACCGCGATATAATACTAGTTGGATTAACACTGGAGAGGCGTATGGGAGTTAAAGGTATAGAAGTTAAATTAGGCAAAAGGAACCCAAGCTATAGCATAGTTAACGCTATAGGGGGTAAATACCTAAGGGCTCTAAAAAGGCCTAACAAAGGTAGAAAACACAATAGCAACACTCTTAAGAATAGAAATAATAGGACTAAAAGATTGGCTCTACTAGGTAGGTGTCCTAGTAGGTAGCTTAAGATGCAAATATAGATAGCCGAGATAGACACTAAAGCATATAATACTGCTTTACCCCTTACGCACCAACTAAGAGGTAATACTCTTAGTAGCTAGTATAGAAAACTATAATATACTACTCTTAATATAGAAAGGTCTTAAGGCGGTCACCCAGTGGCTTATTAGCCAAAATATACTAAACCAGTTCTGGGTTATAAAAGAAATAGTAATAGAAAGTAGAGGGGCGAGTAATAGGTGCCCCCTAATAACTCTATAGTAGTAGAGTAAAGTTTACAATACTAGCGCGTCTGTAGGCTTATTACGGCAGCAGTAGTTCCTAAAGAGGTCAAAAAGTAAGGTAGTAGAGCACTATAGGTAACTTATAGGCGCCTCGCAGGCGCCTTATAGGCGAGTCCCTAAAGGCGGGGAGATAGATTACGGGGTTTTCTTAATGGAGTTTTCTCCCTATATGTAAATAAGGAGTAGTCTGCGTAGGCTTAATAGGGATCTAAATCAGACGTTAAGCAATAAATAATAATATCTTTATACTATTATTTTCCTATTTATATTACCTTTATTATATTTATTATCTATATATTATTCTTATATTTATATTCTATTTGCTTATTAATTTTTATTTCCTATTTATTAACTTCTAATTTATTTCTATTAACTTCTATATTTAAAAATATAGGATATAGTTTTTTAAAATGTTTAGAGGGTAATAAGATCTATAATTTATTTATTATTTATTTATTTAAAGCATTTATAGGTAAGTCCTATAATTATTATATTAATATATTAGGCTTCTAGTTAAGTTTGCCTAGTTAGTATAAAATTTTAAAGTTAAATTAAAAGAGGTATTTAGCCTAATAAATTTAGCGCTATATTAATTACTTTATAGTTATAAAGTACTATAGGTTCTTATAGTCCGTTAATATATATATTAGAAATAATAATTCTTTAAGCTTAGGACGCTATTATTTAAAGCATCTAATAATTATAAGCAGTTTTTTATTATATATTTTATAGTTTAATTTAGTAGGGGCGAGTTTCTAGGAGAGAAAGGCTACTAGATATAGCTTATTATTCTTATTATAGGCCGTCGAAATCGGACTCTGCACCTATACGTGGTAACGGCTATAAACCTAGGTTTTCAAAGATCAGATCCAGAGCCAATATAGAGATATTGTATAGCGTGCGGACAGGACCTAGTAGTGGTTATAGGCGTTAAGGGCGGTAGTAAAAAAATTTCGGATAGTAAGATCTTAAAAACCACCACTATTAGCCCTTTATAATATAATAACTACTATACTATTCTATTTAGGGCACCTATACGATCTAATATAGATAAATAGTACTTAATAACATCCCCTAACCCCTAATTAAAAGTATTAACGACCTTATATTAATAAATAAGTGAACGCGTAAACAAGCAAATAAATAAGTAAATATACGGCCCCTCCTAACCCTTAGGGCGATTGTCCGCGGAGCATGCGGTTACTTACTATTTTACTACTATAATACTGCAGCCTAGATTGCAACCTATGGTTTTCCTTATCTTCTTTTAATAGGGTAGTAGCCCTTTAAAAGGGCCTAGTTGGGGCCTAGGTATAAAAGATACCCAATACAATATATCCCGCTGCTTGGTATTACGGTAGTCAGAATAGATAAATCCCCCTTACGCCTTTAATGGCTCTAGAGGGGGGGAGGTAAGACGTATATAGCAATAGTTAATAAGAGATAGTATATAGGGGATGGTTAAGATATAGGAGAGGTAAATATACAGCAATTAATTGACAAGGCCTAGCTAAGGCGTAGTGAACCCTAGCTTTAGATAAGCTAGAGAAGAAAGCAGTGGTTTTTAAGGAGTTTAAAACATCTAAGGAGGAGGACGTGCTGTAGGCCTATAGGGCCGCAGCTATGTACAAACATAGCAAATTAGGGTTTTTTATCCTACTAAGGCTGCTTATAGGGTTTTTCCTCCCCTAACTGCAGGGGTTTTCTTCCTATAAACACCTAAGTTTTCCCCCCTATGCGGAGTAGTCTGCGTAGGCTAATAGGATCTATATTAGATATTAATTAAAGAGTTACTACTTACTACTTATTCTTATTATATTATAATAATACTCTATCTAGTATATAATCTAATAAGTTTATTTTAATAATATATTTATTATTATTATTCATTGCTTAACGTCCGATTTAGATCCCTATTAGGCCCACGCGGACTACTCCTTATTTATATATAGGGAGAAAACTCCATTAAGAAAACCCCGTAATCTATCTCCCCGCCTTTAGGGACTCGCCTATAAGGCGCCTATAAGGCGCCTACGAGTTACCTATAGTGCTCTACTACCTTACTTTTTAACCTCCTTAGGAACCACTGCTGCTATAACAAGCCTATAGACGCGCTAGTATCGCAAACTTTACTCTACTACTGTAAAGTTATTAGGGGGTACCTATTACTCACCCCTCTACTTTTTATTACTATTTCTTTTACAACCCGGAACTGGTTTAGTATATTTTGGCTAATAAGCTACTAGGTAACCGCCTTAAGACCTTTCTATGTTAAAAGTAGTATGTTATAGTTTTCTATACCAGCTATTAAGAGTATTGCCTCTTAGTTAGTGCGTAAGGGATAAAGTAGTATTACGTACTTTAGTGTCTATCTTAGCCATCTATATTCGCATTTTAGGCTATTTACTAGGACACCTACCTAGTAGAGCCAATCTTTTAGTCCTATTATTCCTATTCTTAAGAGTGTTGCTATTATATTTTCTACCTTTGTTAGGCCTTCTTAGAGCCCTTAGGTATTTGCCCCCTATAGTATTAACTATACTATAGCTTGGGTTCCACTTACCTAATTTAACTTCTATACCTTTAACTCCTATACGCCTTTCTAGTGTTAATCCAACTAGTGTTATATCGCGGTAGATAGTTTCTGTAACGGAATCCCCCAGGAGGTACATATTAGATAAGATAGTAGGAGGTTTTATTAATGTCCTGCCTACGTCCCATATAAGTTCCAGAAGAGACATAGTCAAATAGATAGTGGCAAAAGGTTTTACTAGTGTCTTAGAAGGTTTATATAGGAAGCTAGTTCTCCTCTAGAGAAGAACCAGCGATTAGTCTCTAAATAGAAGTGGTTAAAAGCATTTGTCCTTTAATACGTGAAACTTATTCTACCTTTAACTTACCTTTAACTCACCTTCTACTTACTTATGACACTGTTAATTAGATAATTATACGTTCCGGTTAGGCTAGCCTCTTACAATTCTAATCGCTCACAATCCGTTAGGAACGTACGGCTATTAATTAACGATAATAGGCCATACTCCTTTACCCTATAAAGCAACGCCCTCACCTTAAGAGGCTCAGAGAGTCTCTCTAGAGGAGCGCATTCCCTTTACTTACAAAGGAGTAGACCAGGAAGCCATGGCTAGTCCATCTAACCTTCCAAGACCTTTAGGAACGATCACCGCTAGGGAGTTATTAGAGTGGTCGCTACGCGAGACCCTACAAAAGACAAAGGAGTTAGAGATACGATTAAGATAAGCATATTAAGACTACTAAGAACAATTGCAAGAACAATTAGGAGAAGCATAGACACCCTAGACATAAAGCGGACTTAGAGGGGCAACGCCATACTACGCTGTAACGTTAGACAAACCTAAATTCCGCATAAAGGAACCTAATAAGTATAATAGTAATAGTCTTAGGAACTGCAATCGTTTTATCCGTTAATACGAAACCAAGTTTTGGCTAGATCCAAAACGTTACTCTAATAAGTATAATTAGACACTAATTGCTTTTACCTTCCTATATGGCACCGTCGAGAGTTTATGGACACGCTATGAGAAGAAACTTACTATACCCCTTAAATTCAGCGAACTTAAGTCCTGGTTGGTTAATTAGGTCCAAGACCCTACTAATTAAGGGATAGATTACAACCAGCGATACTATAATGCAAAACAGCAAGAAGGCCAGAGTGTAGTCTAGTTTATAAACTACTTAGAAGAGCTAGAAGACAATGTACCCTACTTAGACTTATAGGACGACGCTATATAACTCCATTAGCTACTTACTAAGTTACGACCTAAGATTTAATAGGCTATATAGGAGAAGGGGGAAATTCCTACCTCTTAAGAAAAGCTTATCTCTAAAGCTACTCGGATTAAGAACGCTAAAAGAGACTATCTAGGGAAGCGAAAGAAATAAGACGCTAATAATAAAGAGCGTAGAACTAGACCTAGCTTTAATAAAAGGGGCAGATCCTAACCTAACTACTCTATAGAAGAATAACGCGAGCAGGCTTCGCAACCCTAGAGCAACGCTAGTCAACCCTAGAATAATAATAGGTAGAAACCGTGGAACTAAGAGTTACGCAGCTATTATAACTGCGGCAAGAAAGGCCACATACAGCGCTTCTACCGATAGAAGAAGCAAGAGGATGCTTAATTAGGAAAAGAGAGAGCCTAGTAAATCTTTACTCCCTCACACTAGGCTAGTAAGAGAAGAAGGGAGTAAGCTGCTGTATAGTTATTTCCGTCTCTATTTAAGTTAATAACGAATAGGTAACGCGAGACTGCCTTATAGACAGCGGCGTAACTATAGGGTTCATTTCTTAATTACTAGTAAAGGAATTGGATTTAGACCTTAGTGGCTTATAGGTACGCACCATTTAAAGCATTAGAGGCTACTGGATTCCGTGCTATAGGGAACAAACTTTTTCCGTGGCCAGCTAGGACCGCGATGGTCTATAGGACACGCAGGAGATACGCTTCTACGCTATAGAAATTAAGGGGTATAACCTTGTTTTAGGATACCTATGGCTTTAATAGGTTAATCCAGACATTAATTGGCCTTTAGCCTTATATTAACACCGGAAGTCTTAACCGCGCATTATGGTCGAAGATTAAAAGGCTTTCTTAAACTATGTGCAAGAGGAAGGGTAGGCGTATACTATATATGCCACTCTTAACACCAAGAATAGGAACGCGGAGTATTTATTTTTGGATATCTGGCTATACGTAGTTAAGGAACCAGAGATTTTATAGGAATATATAGACCTAAAGGATGTTGCTAATAAGGAAGCTGCGCACACCTTACCTAACCCTATATTAGTAGAGTATAAGATAGACACAGGAGACAAGAAACCTCCTTTTAGACCACTATACAACCTATTAGAAAACGAGCTGGCAGTATTGCGTTAGTATATAGTGGACAATCTTTAGAGAGGATGGATTTGGCCTTCTATAAGCTAGGTAGGGGTACTGATTATATTTATACCTAAGAAGGACAAGACCCTTTGCCTTTATGTTAACTATTAGGCGCTAAACAAGATTACTATAAAGAATTGCTACCCGCTACCCTTAATAGGGGAGCTTATCGATAGGCTATTAGGCGCAAAGATATTCACGAAATTAGATCTAAAAGATATATACCATCAAATCCAGATCAAAGCCGGCGATAAATGGAAAACGGCGTTCTAAACATAGTATAGCCACTTTAAGTACCTAGTAATGCCATTTGGGCTCACCAACGCACCGGCGACATTTTAGGCCTATATTAATAAGGCATTGTTGGGCCTGTTAGATACGATATATATGGTCTACCTTAATAACATTATAGTCTACTCTAATAACTACGAAGCACATACGCACTATATGCGAATGGTACTAGAAAGACTGCGGGAATATAAGCTCTATATAAACCTAAAAAAATGCTTATTCTATATTACTAGCATTAATTTTCTAGGCTTTATTGTTAGCGTTAACGGAGTGTTAATGGAGAAAAGCCAGGTAGACGCTATTAGGGAATGGCCATACCCCATAACGTTTAGGGAAGTACAGGTTTTTGTAGGCACGGCGAACTTCTACTAAAGGTTTATTGTTTATTACTTATAAGTAATGCTCCTAATTACCAATCTACTAAAGGGATCTAAGGATAGCAAGAAGTTAGGACCCTTTATATTTGGGGAGGCTGCTAAGTAGGCTATAAACCGGTTAAAGGATTTATTTACGTCGGCGCCTATCCTAATATACTTCTGCTGGGAGCTACATATATACCTTAAAACGGATGCATCCGGCTTTACCCTAGGGGCAATTATATCTTAATTAAAAGACGGAGAATGGTATCCTATGGCGTTTTAGTTAAGGAAAATAACCCCTATAGAGCAGCGTTACATAACGCACAACTAGGAGCTGCTCGTAATAGTTACAGCAATAAAGTACTGGCGATATTATTATATAGGAAGCAATTATCCCATTAAAGTCCTTATAGACTATAACAACCTAGAATACTTTATAACTATAAAGGTGTTAAGCGGTCAACAAGCTAGGTAGGCGGAGGCACTATTATAGTATAACTTTAAGATTATATACCGCCCAGGAAAGACAAATCCCGCTAATAGGTTATTAAGACGTCTAGATTATAAGACTAGGAGAATCTAGGATAGTATAGGGGAAATAATTCCCATATTGCAAAATTTGCTTAGGAAGAAAGAAGAATCTTTCCCTAGAACTATAGAATTCCGTAGTAGGGTAGAGGTCCTGGCGATATAGCTGCGAAGCACTATAATAATGGAGCCGTAGGATATAGTTACGGACTAGGTTATAAACTAAGCAGATATTATAAAGTTAGCGTACCCTAGAATTAGCAAGAATTCTGCAGGATGTGCTAGGGGTGTTGTGGCACCTTTAACTTAACAGCGCATTAGCTGCGAGTTTCCGGATTTAGAGGGGATAGGCAAGATGCCTATCTATAGCATAGCATATTGCATAACGGTAGGAGAATCTACTAGCACTAATGGTTTAAAACGTCTTATGCCACGCCTAGGGTCCGCAATGGCGGCGGGTAAAACGGAAATAAGTAATCTATACAAAACCTTTCCAGATCTTCTTCTTTAAGCATAATAAAGGGACGCCTTTGTTTCTAAGGAGAGGTAGAAAGATGTAGTAGAGACTAACTTAGCCGGAGTTACTAAAAAGCTATAGTAGTAAGACTAAAAGGGTCTATTACGCTTTAAGGGTGCTATATATATCCTAAAGGACCAAACGGTTTAAGATAAAATTCTAAAGGTCTTCTATAATAACCCTCTTGGGGGTTACTACGGTGCCAACAGGACCCTTAAGGCCGTTTAAAGGAAATACTTTTGGGATAGAATATCTGAAGAAGTTAAGGACTATGTATTAAGATGTAATATATGCCAAAGGGTATAGATACCTAGGCATTACCTATATAGCGAGTTATTAGTGCTTCCTATTCCGCAGGGACCTATATTAGAATTAATAATAGATTTTATAATAGGCTTACCCCTTACTAAAATAAGAACTAGAGAGGTTGCTAACGCTATCCTAGTAATTATTAATAGATATACAAAGTTTTTAGGGTACTTTGCTATTTTAATAATAATTACAGTAGCAGAACTAGCAGACCTGTTTTTAAAGCAGTGGCTCCTATTTAGCACGCTAAGGGGAATCGTGTTTAATAGAGGTACCGTATTTAACAGCGCATTTTGGTCTTTATTCTGTCTCTTATTAAAGATATGGTAAAGGATGAGCACTGCCTTTTACCCGTAAATAGACGGGCAAATAGAGCGTCTAAATGCGTTATTAGAACACTACCTCTGCTACTATATTAATTATCAACAGGATAATTGGCCATTATAGTTAGCTCTAGCGCAACATATATATAACATAAGCATCTATAGCAGTATAAAAATGACCCCTTATAAAGCACTGTTTGGGGTAAAAGTAAATAACCCCTAGAATGTTAAGGACATTATTCCTAAAAGAGAGGCACTGGCGGCGTCTAAGAGAATTAAGCAAATAAGAATTCGCAGAGAAGAACTTAAAAAGCACTTACTAGACGCCTAGGCTATATAAAAAAGGTACTATAATAAGGGATATATGCCTAAAGAATTTAAAATAGGAGATAAAGTCTTACTGTTTATAAAAAATATCCGGACGAAATGTATTAAGAAGAAGCTGGACTATAGGTAGCTTAGACCCTTTAAGGTAGTTAGGAAAACTAAAGGAAATCAAGCCTATAAATTAAAATTGCTAAAATTATATCTAATATATTCCATATTTTATGTTTCCTTATTAGAGTTATACCAGAGAAGAGATAGTGTGGAACTACCCCCACCTAGCAAAATTAATAGGGAACTAGAATAGAATATAGAAAATATTCTTAATTAAAGATAGCGTTAGAAGAAACGCGAATTTTTAGTTTATTAAGAAGGATACTTTTAGGCGCATAATAGTTGGGAACCTAAGGAGCACCTTCAGCTAGGATGTAATATAGCAATTAAAACTTTCCTAAAGACTATAAATTAGGATTCAGCAACGGTTCCGGATATGCTATAGGTAAGATAATAGGGAAGACCCCATAAATTAAAACCATAAGGTCAAGCACAGGCATTAGAAACGGGAATGTTTTGCCATTATAATAGGGATCCTAGAATCCTATAAGAGAAAGCTATAAGGATCCATATAAGAACCACTAGGGATGCTATCCAAAGAAGACACTGTTTGAGAATAAGTAGTAGCACCAGAAGAAGGGGCCCTAGGGATTTAGAAGGATTCCCTAGAAATAAAAGGAGAGTATCCAGTCTAACACTAGAGATACGCAGTAGAGTTAATAATACAAAGAGGACCAAAAAGACACAGAGTAAAGATTTAGAAATTTTAAGAAATTATAAAGCACCTATAAGAACACCACCCGTTCATCATATACGGAGATTATAGCGGTATGCTGCTTTTATATAGACTATTACCAAAAATAAGAATAGAGGCATCCCTAAAGTATAAAGTCAATTCCTAGTACTAGGGCATCCTAGAGGCACTAGAGAGGCACCCTATAAAGCTATCCTATAAAAAGAAAGAAAGAACAAGATAATAACTTAAATACTAAAAGTAGTAATAGGAGCCTCCTTCTCTATCTTAACGTCATTGTTGGCAGTATTATTAATACTCCCATCCCTAGAAGTATTAGCATTCTTACTAATATTCTTCTTAGAGCGGTAAGAACTAGACAGACTACTATAACTAGGGGACTAGCGGGGAGAACGTTTATCTTTGTTACTATCCTTAGTATTATCCCTAGGCTCTAAATTGGCATCTAGGCTGGGATTAGAAAGTTAACAACTAAAGAGTTAGCACAGTTCCTAAACATATTACTAAAGAGACTTACCTGGCCAGAAAGGCCCGCGCAAAAGTACGAATGTTATCATTTATAAAAATAAGCTGCTTACATATACGCTCCTGAACACTATATATCTAAGATCACTATATCTCCACAGCAGTAGAAACCCTTATTAAATTAAAAAGGCTGCGAGTAATAGAAGATACCTTTTATCCCCATCTATTACTATTCTAATATAGACGGAAATCCCTAATGGCGCGTTAGAGCTGGCGAGCCTTATATACATAAACAGCGGGGATTTAATATAGTTAGTAAAGTCTAGAATAGGATGGAATGGGAAATACTAGAACATAGGTCTTTTTCTAGCTATAATAGTGGGAACACTTAGATCTGTTCTTGCTAGAGCGCAGCATCTTATAGGCATAGGACGGGTCCAACATGAGCACATAAACGCAACGACGGTAGCACTTTAGAGAAACCACTATAGGAGCAATAGAAGTGGTCTATAATGCTAACAGAGTAGGGACAATGCCGCCACCAGTCTAGGGACGCGTAGTATAATCACAAGCCATTGCGAGAGAATACTATAGGAAGTTAGTATTATTAAGGAGATAAAATGGGGATCCTATTACCTATAGATATGTTATAAGAAGAGAACAGAGCAGTAGAAGAAAGAATAGCTAGAGATATAAAAGCTAAAAGCTAAGATATAATGAAAAACGGTCTGCTAAAGGGCAAGACAAATAGTATTATTAATAGAAAGATATATAAGAGACAACAGCTTATAAACTAAAAGAAATTAATATTAAGACGTTATTATTAAGACCCATTTTAGGTAAATAGGGATAGTGGCTAGTTAATGCGTCGCACAGGACAACCCCCAGATCAGCTTATAACAAATTCTTATAATAAGGAAGGTGAATCCCATCTAATTTTCATTATTATTATCAAAGTTCCATTATAAAGGCACTATAAGAGCTATAGTGGAAGAAAAACGGAGAAATAAAAAGATAAAATAAGGTTCCACGCTAGTAAAGAACCGGTAATAAGCTATATTATAGAGTACCTTTCCACTAAAGAATTTCCCTAGTGGTTTTAGCCGGAACTCCATAAGAGATTATTAAGAGGCGAAGTCTTGGATAACCAAAACCCTTAAAGGGGAGGCAATTATAATGGAATCCCCTAGAAGGTACATATCAGATAAAACAATAGGAGGTTTTATTAATGTCCTACCTACGTCCCATGTATATTCTAAAAGAGACATAGTTAGATAAATAGGGGCGAAAGGTTTTACTAGTGTCTTAGAAGGTTTATATAGGAAGCTGGTTCTCCTTTAGAGAAGAACCAGCAATTAGTCTCTAAATGGAAGTAGTTAGAAGCATTTGTCCTTTAATACATAAAACTCATTCTACCTTTAACTTACCTTTGACTTACCTTCGACTTACTTGTAACACTGTCAATTAGATAATCATACGTTCTAGTTAGGCTAGTCTCTTACAGTTTCCTAGTGTTTTTTTATACTCTACTTTAGCTCCTATCTTTTTATTATTATTGTCTTTATTAACCTTTTACGCGTCTCCCTTTCTCTTTATATAAGCCTAGGTTTTAACGCGGTACTATTTTTCTTCTACTTTCCCTACCTGTTTCTCTAATATATCTTCCCTACTTTAGGGTTATTAGGCTATTCTCCTACGGGGCACCCTAGGGTCCCTCTATAGTTTCTCTAGGCGTGTCTTAATGTACTTTATAATATTAGAGTTACGCTCCTTCTATACCCTTTACATTACAGCGGCTTTAATATATAATTATAGGGGGGGGATATTAGCTTCCTTTTTAAGTAGTGCTGTAGCCGTTCGCTTATACCCGCCTGTAATACTCTAAATATAGGCTGTTTATACCTTTTAGAGTAGTTTAAGGAGTAATTTAGGGGGACCCTTTTTGGTTTCTCCTATAGCCTAAATACTGGATCTATATATTATAGTTGGCCGGATAACTGCTATATATAGTAAGCATAACCTCTAGAAGCATGGACCCTATATAGAATTAATAATCCTAGATATTATGGTATACTATACTTAGCCCTTATAGGCTGCTTATAACGTATATACGCTCTACTAGAGCTTACTATCTACCTATACTCCTAATACTCTTAGGCCTTAAACTAGTTGGCCCCTAAAGCCTTAAATATAAATTATATACTAGAGATCTGTAGATTAGTTGCATTTTCTTATAAAGTAGATTAGCTAGTATTTCTCTAGTAAGAATTAGACTCTATATTATCTTACCCATTCTATATAGGTGTTATGGGCTTTCTCTAGTGTTTGGCAATTCTCTACAGCTATTGGCCTGTATATAATTAGGTTTGTATTATTAACAAAGCCTATTCCCTAGGTCGCCCCTTTCTTAAAGGCGCTAAGCAGGTTACTTATAAAGAAAAGAAAGAGTATAGGTAAGAGGGGTAATTCTTATAGTATTCCTATTATAACTGTAATAGGGGGGCTCTAGTATTTACTAAAGACTAGTAATATTTCTTTCTAGCCTATAAATTCTTAAATAAATTAAATAATCTATTCTGGGAAGCCCTTTGCCCTAAGGATATATAGAAGGCGCTTATAGGGTATATTATTATAGGCGCTACTAATATCTAGGCTAAGCATTAATACTATAAAGTCTCTTTATATCGCCTATGCGGATTTAATAGTGGTGGTAAGTAGCGTAAGTGCTAATAGTATTAAGCGGTTCTTTCTTGCCCCTATTTAGCTTTATAGTAGTAGGGCGTATTCCTCTACTATATCTGCTATATAGTCCGCTATTACCTTTTCTAAGATTTTGCTAAGGGTGTTTTCTAGGGTAATAGGGCAGTAGCTTCTTAGGATTAAGTAGTCTGCTTTACCTTCTTTTTATAAAATAACTATTATTATAAATCTTCTAAGTCGTAGGTAGTAGCCTATAGTAAAGCATACTCTAGCTATATCTATAAGCTAAGGTGCTATAAGTAGTCTATAGGTCTTTAAGGCCTTATTTAGAATCCCATCTAGTCCTAGTACCATATTGTTTAAAAGGCAGCTAATAGTTCTAGCCATTTCCTCTATTATTATATCGCTGTCGACCTATAGGCGAGTTGCTAGTGTTTTACCTGTGATATTACTAAGGTCTGCTAGAGCTAGTTAGGGGAAGAACCTTTTTATAAGGATCTTTACCTTCTTATTATTGTTATTAGTGGCCTATAACTCCCTTACTCTTTATAGGGGTAGTAGGTATAAGTCTTCTACTAAGCGCCCTGCCTTTTTCTTTACCTATTTTGCTATAGACCAAAGGCCCTTATTATAGGGGAGGCTTAAGTTAGAAGTATGCTTATTTATAAACCATCTCCAGTTATTTCTTGCTTCTTTTTTTAAAGTATTCTTTAACTAGTTTCTTATATCTTTATATTATCTCTTATCTTTAGGGTTATAGCTACTTATATATTTCCTTCTTACTTATTGTTGGCTGGCAATAAGAACCGCGTATTATACGGACTATACATATCGCGTATAGGGGCCCGGTTTTAAGATTAGGTAGCACTCTTCTAGTCTATTTTTAATTGCTGCCTAGATTCTTTCTAGTCTTTAGTTAAAATCCTTAGGGGTAGCTACTAAGCCTCGCTTATTTAGAATTAGGTAGATTTCTTCTAGGTCTTAAAGTTGTTATTTAACTATATTAAGGAAACTATTTGTTTTAAGCTTCCTTATTACATATCTTTTGCTATTTAGTTACGCCTTAATATCTAGATCTAGTTATATCTAGATAGGGATATAGTCTAAAGTAAGTACCTATTTTTCTTTAGGGTTGCATCTTTTAAGTCTCTAGTATAGGCCTTCGTCTATAAATATAAGGTTAATTATACTTTTAGCGGTGCCTTATTACCATATAATTACTCCTAGGGGGGTAGCCAGCTTAAGTCCCTAGATATCTATAGCTTTTAGTAGGTAGTCTACCTATTAATTAGCAGCGACATAGATACCCCCCTACCGCGGGTAGTAGAGGTTTATGTCTCCTAATAGCCAGAATATATATATATTATAAAACTACTATATACAGCAAGTTTGCCTAAACTACTTGCCCAGTTCCTTGCCACGGTTAACGTAGTAGCTAGTGGACAAAGCTAGCTCCTACCCATATGCACCTAATTTGCTCTATAAGCCTATCCTTACAGCCTACCCCTGCCTAAATAGACCGACACGCGCATCCGTCCTTTTGGGCTATATAGATAGTGTTATTGACAAGGTATTAATCCTTCCTCTAGGACAGGTCCACTAGGAGTTAAAGCCTAGTAAAGGGGTAAGGTTTCTAGAGTCGTCCGTTGCCACTATTGTATACTACGCCCCACAGCCATTGGCTGCTTCGCGTTACCTATAACGCTCTTATAACGACAGGCCGACTGTGTCTTGCAGGCGTGGGCCCATGATAACTCGACGCCACGCAGCTACCGTCCCTTAGCCGCCTACTAACCAAACTTGTTGTCCTCCTATCTTAACTAATACCTGTATCTAAGTCCGTTTTAGCCTGCCTATATAGGTTCGTCCTAGCTCTTCCTTAGTCCGTTCTAGATTAACGTTGCCGCCTAGAGAAGGGTGCCCCCAGCTCTTTCTTGGTCCGTTTTAGATTAACGTTGCCGCCTAAAGAAAGGTTAAAGCCGCTGTATAGAAAGGGAGGATTAACGTCACTAAATATAGTTGACAGTGTTGAGATTCTTCCTGTGCCCTCGCTATAGGTATAGTCTTAGAGCGGAACAAGTACAGAGGTGCCCTGTCGTCCTAGAATACATATGCATTATAAAACTACTATATATAGCAAGTTTGCCTAAACTGCTTGCCCAGTTCCTTGCCACGGTTGACGTAGCAGCTGGTGGATAAAGCTAGCTCCTACCCATATGCACCTGATTTGCTCCATAAGCCTATCCTTACAGCCTACCCCTGCCTAAATAGACCAACACGCGCATCCGTCCTTTCGGGCTATATAGACAGTGTTGTTAACAAGGTATTAATCCTTCCTTTAAGACAGGTCCACTAGGAGTCAGAGCCTAGTAAAGGGGTAAAATTCCTAGAGTCGTCCGTCACTACCATTATATACTACGCCCTACAGCCGTTGCCAGCTGCTTCGCGTTACCTATAACGCTCTTGCGACAACAGGCCGACCGTGTCTTGCAGGCGTGGTAGTATAAAGATATTATACTTACTAAATATAAAATATAAAATAATTAATTATACTATTAATTAAAGATAGTAGTTCTAAATTCCAAATCTTTAAGATTTAAGATACTGAAATTTATATATAACTCTCCTATAGTAGTGTATTCTAGCTATATAAAAACCTATAAGATTGTTTAATAAGTATACTACTAGCCTATAATGCATAACCATATATAAAAAAATATATTTAAGTATATAGAAAGACCTCTTATATAAAGAAGTAAGAAGTACTTTAACCACTACTAATTCCAATATAAAGATAGCGCGATATCTTAATTAACTTTATAGTTAACTTGCCTAATAGTAGTAAGTTTATAAATATTATAGTAGTTATTAACCGCCTTATAAAAATGCAATATATAATTCCTATAAACTTAATTAATACTATATTAGTAGCTAAATATTTTATTAAGTATATTTTTAAGCTATATAGATTTTTTAACTTAATAATATCTAACTATAAAAGCTAGTTTATTTTAGACTTCTGGTAAGCTCTATATAAATAATTAAATAATTAAATATAACTCTTAACTGTATTTTATCTAAAGATAGATAGTTAAACTAAAATTATAAACATAAATTATAGAATAATACCTATAAATGTACTGCTCTTACCTATAAGATAACTAGGAAAAATAGCTACCTTTAGCTAAGTTTACTATAAATAATATAATAAACGTATTAATAGGCATAACGCTATTTTACGCGACCTATAGATAAGACCCTTAACTTAGATTTAAACTATAACCTAAAATTAATATAATAGGACCTATAATTAAACAGATTTAGTTAATTAATATATATAATTTCGCTAATTAAATAAAGTAGTTAATAGAACTATTATAAAGTAAATTAATATACGCTTAAATAGTATAAGAATAGTATATAAATAAAGGACAAGCTCCTATATAGGACTTTAAGGAAGGTAATATTGTTTACCTAAATATATAAAACCTATAGACTTAATGGCCCTTAAAGAAACTTAATTAGAAGTTTATAGGCCTATATTAAATTAAGAAGAAACTAAGCCTATATACCTATAAGCTTAAACTACTAACTAAGATAAAAATATACCTAATATTTTATATAAGCTTATTTCAACCTTTAAAAGATAATCCTATAACTTATAAAGTACCGCTATTACCTCCTATAATTGTTAATAATAGTAATAGTTCTTACTTTATTAACTTAATTAATAATATATAATAGAAAATATAATCTAAATAATTTAAACTCCTTATTAAGTAGAAAGGATATAAAATATAAACCTAGGAAACCTATAACCAGATTAAGGCTAATATGCCTTCCTTAGTAAAAGAATTTTATAAGGACTATCCTTTACGGTATACTTTAGCTAGATGGATATAATATAAAAATAAATAACTACTACTTAATATAAATACGCAAAATATAATAATAGGAAACTTAAAATAAAATAAAAAACTTAAAATATATTATAATGCTTATAACGTAATAAGTTATAAATTCTTAACTAAATTAAATTGTTTTGGACCTCTGGCTAAAGGAGGAGGTACTATAATAGGACTAGCTTAGTTATAGTAGGAATGTCTTAGTAAAATACTTAACAGATAAATTCTAACGCTTTAATTAAATTCTACCAAATTCTACTAAGTTAATTAAATTCCGCTAAATTCTGCTAACTTAATTAAATTCTACTAAATTCCACTAATATAATGGAATTTAGTTAAAACCTGTTAAAACCTATATGCGCTTATACTTACGTGTCTACTACTAAGACCCCTAAATATTTAGTTATAGGCTTCCTATATTCCTTTCTCTTCTTTATATAACGTCTTGTTCTCTACAAGAGCTATATACCCTTAGATTTAGATAGAATTTATATTGTTCCTTTAAATCTTCCCTAAAGCCTCTTTGCGCCCTTATATACACAGACTCCTCCTTTTCCCTTAAGGATTTGTCTGTCTATATAATATACCCTATTGTTCCATTATTAAGCTCCCTATCCACATCCTTACCTTATAGTAATAAATACGCCGCCGCTAGCTTTTCCTATATTATTAATCTTACTCTCTACGCATAGGCAAGGTGGCGAAGTTGTTTCTTCTTTATCCTTAATTATATTTTATAGAGGAGACCGAGGAGCTAGATAAGCTTAAGCAGCTACCTAAGCAGCTGCCTAAGAGGCTGTAGCTTAATATTATGGTGTTGTTATATTTAACTATAGGTAGGTAGAATCCTATATTAAATACGGCGACTTATACGGCCTTAATTAAGTCGATCAGCCGATCTAACTTTAAGAAGCCTATTGGCTCTGCGTATAAAAAGTCTACTAACTCTGTATATAGTTAAGCCAAGCCTCTATATCTTCCTTATCGTCCTTATCTATAGCTTCCAGATTGTTTTCTATTTCCTTAGGCTCCTCTAATATAAAGTCTAGCTAAATGGCATTATATTTGCGTCTTGGCGGCTATTATAGGACACCCTAGTAAGAACACTATAAAGGTGGAGGCGTATGTAATAAGGGAGGAAGGAAGCTTTGTTGATTTTGTTTAAGGCGAGGAGATATACCTATTAATTAAGCTGCTACGCGTTTTAAAGGAGGATTTATATTAAAGGCAAACTGATAATTTTATAACACGATTTTAAATTAATATTAAGACTTTAGTAAGTAAGGCAAATTCTAAATATATAGCTTCAATTTAATTGCCCCCAGTAATGATTGCCCCTAGCAACCAGCACGACCTTACGTGCAGGCACTTGGCTTCGCTTCGATTACTATTGTATATACAGCTATATTCACGACCAGCTTCCACCCCCCCTTAAGGCGAGCTGCGATTTTTGTACGCCATTTAATTTCGCTTAATCGCCACCAACTGTACATAGTAATTGTAGCGAACGCCTATAGCTGAACGCAAGGGCCATTTTGGTTGTCTGGGAGAACTGTCAACTCCTCCCTTTTAATAACTTGTTGAAGTTTCTTTCCTTCCCCTTTTGCCTACGTTTACGCCTACGTTGTGGACTTATAATAGCTGCCAAAACGCGAATACAGCGCTCAACTTTGTCATTATCATAGGGGTGGAAACTTCACGGTATTTAATAAAGATGACGATAGTTACTGTGGAGCGTAAACAGCTTAAAGTTCTTACAGCTCGTTCGCTACAATTGCTATGTATAGTTGGTGGCGATCAAGCGAAATTAAATGGCGTACAAAAATCGCAAATTCGCTACGCGCATCCAATCTCGCCTGATTGCCACCAACTGTACATAGTAATTGTAGCGAAGCCGTATGCTTGGCTGCAAGAACTTCAGCTATTCGCGATCGGCCTTCCTCCACAGTGTTATAATCTTTGTTAAATATCGTAAGGTTTCCACCCGTACAATACTGCTAAATTTCATCGGCAATTGCAAAGACAGCGTTATATTCGCGTTTTGGCGGAGGCAGAGGCAAAAGAGGAAGCGTATGTTAAGGAAGCGTACGTTAGGCAAGTTCTAAGTTACTTAAATTTTAATTCCCCTGGCCAACCTGGGCGATTCCCCAGGGCAACCAAAAAGGTCCTTGCGTGTAGCCATAGCTATTCGCTGCAATTACTATGTACAGTTGGTGGCAATCGGGCGAGATTAGATGCGCGTAGCGAATTTGAAATCTTAAAAAAAAAGTTGATTTCGCTTCGGTACGCGGGCTCGCCAAATCGCCACTAACTGTACATAGTAATCGAAGCGAAGCCGTATGCTTGGCTGTAAGAACCTTGTTCCTAAAGCTGTCCGCGATTGATCTTCCTATGTCGTGATTATTATTAAATATTATAAGGTTTCTACCTATCCTCTACCCATAGTATGGCTCCGCGAATGGGCCCATATTAGCACGCCCTAATTAAGGATCTTCTTTGACTTAGAGCAACCCAAGTAGAGTGTGCCTCCGCCGCTAATTATACAATTTGCTCAATTACCTTAATTAGCAGGAACTTGCGAGTCTTTGGCTTAACTCGGGCACCTTTAAATAGTAAAGGCGGCTAGTTCCTACTAAGTAATCCGATAATTATAGTAATACTAATGCGGCTAGAGAAGAAGCCAACTCTCTTTAGTAACGAGTTGCAGTGGCTAATCTATAATACGTTTAATGTTGTAGTAAGCCGCTATATAATATTTTAAGAGCTCTATTTAGCTGGCTAGATAAGGAAGCGGGTAAGCTAATTAGATCCTCTAGTATAGAGCTTAGAGAGTAGCTTTTAAACGTAGCGCTTATAATCACAATATATATTTTGCCATTATATCGCAGTATACCGCCAATTAACTGGTATTTGTAGATAAGTTAGGTACGGATTTAAAGACAGGCGTATAAAAGGCAGGCTAGGCTCCTTCTAGTATTATACTAGTCTTATAGACGCTATACAATCAGGGTAAGAGGAGGCTTAATATACTGCCTACATATACAATTAACGGCGTACTGGCAGCTTCAGTATATAAAGGCTTGATAAATAGCAAAGGCTTTAAGTTCTAGGTGGCATATACTCTTCTACTATAGTGTAATCGCTTTCCTGCTAAGCAATTAGTAGTAGTTATAGATAACGCTAGCTTCCATTATTTAGAAAGGATATAGTCTCTCTTTAACACCTTTAGAGTTAAGCTGGTATATTTACCACTATACTTACCTAATCTAAATCTAATTAAAGAGTTTTTTAGAAAGCTAAAGGACTTCATTTAGCGGCAGTGGTTCTCTTAGCTAGAGTACCCAGAAAACTTTAGTTATAGCTTTAAAGCGTTTCTCCTTTAGTATATAGATAAGGTTAGTAGTAAGAGCAAGAGCGCAAGAGGCCATTTCCGACATAGTGGGTATAATTATTAAGGTTTTTAGGGTAAGAGTTGCAATTAATCTTTAGTAGCGTTTTTAACCGTATATAACTTACTAAAAGGCTTTAATCTGTTATATATATAGGGTGTCTTTGTCACTATAGGGGAGCTAGCAGTAATAAAGAGACCTTATATTTTACTAATTACAATAATCTATATCTTAAAGAACCTAGATATGGGGCGTCTCTACCACTATAGGGGCGCTAGCAGTGGCAGAGACACCCTATATTTTGCTAATTATCTATATTTTAAAAATCCCCCTTAAGCTGCGTATAACGCTTATTTGCCCACTTCTTTAAGTCCTTCTATAGCCATCTTGCGACACCTAATTTAACACTAGCCTTGATAAGCTCCTTAATAGGATTAGCGCTATTAGATTTATTATATAGGAGCTCTAAGTCCTACCTTAAATTATAAACAACCTTATGCGTAGCTTTAAAATCAGCCTCCTAGTTAAGATTGCTAGCTACACTCTACCTCTAATACTTAAAGAACTCCTCTAGATATTACAGACAGCTTAAGTACAATATTACAACTACTTAGAGAAGAGTCGGAGGAAGCTAGTTAGTTAATATAGGCACAGTTTAGGATAGATCTAGTGGAACCACGTGACGAGGAATAGTAGCTAAGGTTATATAATGTGATCTATATAATCTGTGTAATCTGTATAATCTATATAGAGTATATAGAGCGCACGTACCTTACGGAGCGAAGGGATTTCTTAGGAGTACGGTTATATATTTAATGGACCACAGTCCCTACCTAGATAGTTCTCTCTTCATAATAAATCTTAGAATACAATTAGAGTTAATCTATTAGGCAGTTACTCCACCTATTATTATTACACTATTAACCTATTCTTACCTATATACCTAGCCTAATAATAGGACCCACTATAGTTCCTGCTACAAGGTTCCGTTACACATTTACTACTAAGGTTACGGTATTAAACAAGGTTAAACAATATGCCACCCAAAGCACTAGTTATAACAACGTCGACAGTAGCCACGGCCTTAGGGGTAGGAGACACTAGTATAGCAGATATAGATTCTTAAGTAGTTACACAAAGTTAGTTATAGGAAATAGTTAATCACTTATAAAATAATAATAGGATACTTAAAGAACGCATTAATAGAATCAGAGTAGCGAAAATCAAACTACCTTTAGTTAAACGGTTCTTAGGAGAAAAGTTAAAGCTTAAGGGATTTCTTATACAGATACACTTCAAGGTAATATAAAAAGAAGCGAAGTTAGCAATATTATTAGATTAAATAGCCTATATAGGGTTGTTTCTAACAGGAAGGGCACTTAAATAGTTTAAACTATACCTCACAGAAATATAGGCCAATGGCATAACAACTACTAACCAGGACGTACGGTATATATTTACCAGTTAGAACAGGTTTATAGAACAACTAATATAGATATTTAGAGACCTAGAGGCTATAACCACAGCAAAACAAAGGCTTCAGAACTTAGTACAACGCACTTTAGTAATTAAGTATATAACACAGTTTTAAACACTAGCTATATAGGTTAAGTGGAATAACAGGGCGCTTATAGCACAGTATAAATAGGGACTTAAGGCTAAAGTCTAGGACGCAATTATCCTAATAGAAGATGCAGATACTCTAAGGGAGTTAATAAATTAGTTAATAAAGATTAATAATAGGATCTATTAAAGGGAATAAGCTAAGAGAGGGCAAAACAGAGTTCTATAGTTATATAAGGCATAGAGTACGCAATAATAGACACCAAGTTAAAAATTATAGAATAGCGCAGAGCTAATAAACCTAGTGTTACGGACGCTTTAAGTACGATGTTATAACTACTTAGAGAGGAGTCGGTGGAAGCTAGTTGGTTAATATAGGTACGGTCCAGACTAGATCCAGTAGAACCATGTGACGAGGAATAGTAAGCGAGTTATATAACGTTGTACGCAGTATATAAGGAGTACGTAGTGTACGCTATGTATAACACGTATAACACGTACCTTACGTATAAGAGAGGATTTCTTAGGAGTACAGTTATGTATTTAAAGGACCTTAGTCCCTACCGTAAATAGTTCTTTCCTTGTAGTAAATCTTAGAATACAATTGGAGTTAATCTATTAGGTAACCACTCCACCAGTTATTATTATATTGTTGTTTTTATTATACCTACATACCCAGCCTATTAACAGAACCCACCGTAGTTCCTACTACAAGGTTCCGTTACACATTCACTACTAAGGTTATAGTATTGGAACAAACTCGAACAATATGCCACCCAGAGTAGCACTAGTCACGATAGCGTTAACGGTAGCCACAACCTCAGGACCAGGTGATACTAGTATAGACAATAGGGATTCTTAAGTGGTTACGCGAGGTTAATTATAGGAAATGGTTAATTACTTACAAGATAATAATAGGATACTTAAAGAACGCATTAATGGAATTAGAGCAGTAAAGATCAAGTTACCTTCAATTGAATAATTCTTAGGAGAGAAGTCGAAGCTCAAGGGATTTCTTATGCAGATATACTTTAAGGTAGTATAGGAAGGAGTGAAGTTAGCAACATTATTAGACCAAGTAGCCTATGCAGGATTGTTCCTAACAGGGAGGGCACTTAAGTGGTTCGAGCTGTATCTCACGGAAATATAGGCTAATAGCATAACAACTACTAACTAAGATATACGATATATATTTGCCAGTTAGAACGGGTTTGTAGAGCGACTAACGCAGATATTTGGAGACCTAGAGGCCACAACCATAGTAAAACAAAAGCTTTAGAACTTAGTACAACGTACTTTAGCAATTAAGTATACAACACAGTTTTAAACACTAGCTATATAGGTTAAGTAAAATAACAAGGCGCTTATAGTATAGTATAAACAGGGACTTAAGGCTAAAGTCCAAAACGTAATCATCCTAATAGAAGATATGGATACTCTAAGAGAGTTAATAGATCAGTTAATAAAGATTAATAATAGAATCTACCAAAGGGAACAAGCTAAGAGAGGGCAAGATAAAGTTCCATAGTCATATAAGGCGCAGAGTACGCAATAATAGATATAGAGTTAAAAACTATAGAATGGCGTAGAGCTAATAGACCTAAGTGGTACTAAAGAAACCTAAAGATAGAAAAAGAAACTATAGAAACCTAGAGGTTGAGGATTAAGTAATTAAAGGATTAAAGAGCAGAGGCCAAACTAGGGATCTTAGCAGCAGAAAATATTTAGGCGGACTCTATAGCAAAAAAGATAGTTTAAAGATAGAGCTTGCATAAATTATGGAAAACAGGGTTATTTCGCCAGAGACTATAGAGGTGGTTAGAGTAACTATATAGTAAAGGGAACCAGACCAGCAGACGGCACGTACATATAAAGGGACGACGGTGCACTATAAGGAATAAAAGAGTGTTTAATTAATAGTTTTACGTATTGTTATAACAACGCATACCGAATTCATAAGGACGCTAAGTACGGCGTAAGCTATTGGCTATAGAAGCCAGAGTTAAAAGGACTCTAAAAAACTAGAGAGTTAGACAAAGAATAAAATTAACTCTATAAGCTAGATTAAGATGTCACAGCAATATATAGACAAAGATTAGCAGTAATAACAATAGAGTCGGAGTACTTATTAATTAACAGCAACGAGGACGAAAAAGAGGCTAACTAGGAGCACTCAAACCTTAATAACGCAATAGAAGTAGAGACTAAGACTATTACCAAACGAGGTTTAGTAACGGATGTTATAACACCATTGGATACGATTTCCATCGCTTTATAAGACAATAGGAGTAATGTTTAAAAGAAACTAAGTAAGTAGACAACTACTAGTGCTAGCTTATTACTTAATAAAGGCAAAAGGCCACAGGCTTAAGATTCTTAAGAAGAGATATAAGAAGCTTAAGACTTTTAAGACGAGATAAGACACACCTAAGAACCTATAACAGACGAAAACCGATAGAAAAGGGTAGTAACTTAGTTTAGTAATAAACAAATAAGTATAGAACGCAAGTTTAAGAACTACAAGTTTAGGGAACAAATAAGAACGTTAGCAATTCTAGGTAAATATAGTATTTAGCCTAAAGATCGAATAGTTAATACTAGGATTAAAAAGCAAGATAACTACAAGAATCTAGCTGCAAGACGTAGAAAACAAGAAACTATAGATAAGTTTAGGACAAGAATTATTATATAGTAAGAGTAAAAGCTAGATAAGAGATTAGCTATACCAGGTTATATAAGGGATAGAGCACCCGTATAAAGAGTTACTAATAGGCCGAGTGTAGGGACACTTAGGGCAAAGTAGTTAGACAAACTAGAATAAGAGGAGGATCTAAATATCCCAACTAGGTTTAAAGAAAGGCATACTAAAGAATATCACAATATAGTAATAACAAGGTACTTTCTAATAGATAGACCATACACACTAAACCAGTTGTACGGAAAGTAGTATAGGCAACGACACAATAACAAATAGGAAGATTTTTATATATGGCTAAATAAAAAAGTTGTCTAAAACCAACCCATTATGGAGAAACGCATAAGTTATATTAAAGGAGTATTAATTATAACGTCAAGGAACCTAGAAGAGAGGTCCAGGGACTAGAGAAGCAAACAACAAGTTTTAGTACCTATAGCAGAGATACCAGTGGTTAGGTTAACTAGGTATAGGTTTAAACTTAAAAATAAAGACAAACTAAGAGTTAACCTAAAACATATAGCGTATTATATACTATCATGGATAGCTTGTGTGGATAACACATATAACATATATAGAGCACCTAAAGATAAGAACCGGAAGTACCTAGTAAGAATATATTAGGCACCAGAGGAAAAGCGGTTTAGGAACGCTAAGTATATATATAGTTAGCACCTAGTAGAAGTATAAGGTTAAGGAGACTTAACACTTTAACCAGGAAGATTCCTTATGGAAGAATACCTAGACGGATAACAGTGGTAGGAGTGCCCAGAAAACACTTGTCTATAGTATATAGAGGAAAAGAAACGAACTAAGTATTGGCTAAAGTTAAACTAAATATAGGCAGGATCTAGCAGCCAATAGTTAAAAAAAGAGGAGGCGCATAGGACTAGAGAAAACTAGTATTAGAACCTTAAACCCTTAAAGGAATTTAAGAATAATACCTAAATTTAAGAGCTAAGTGGCAAGATCAGCAGTTCAAAGCATTAGTAGATAGTAGAGCAATAAGGAACCATATATCACCAAAGGCAGTGGAAAGGATAGGGTTACTATATAGATAGAAAGAACACCTATATCCACTTATAACGATTTTAGGAGATTAGATAGCCTATAGAGGAGGTATTATCAATCTCAAAATAGGACCTATTTAGATAACTATTAAAGGGAGACTAGTTAGAATGTCTTTTAATATCCTACCGTTAGGATAGGATAAGGCGATACTAGGAATACCTTAGTTACAGGAGTATAATTTAAAGATCGATTGGGTTATAGGTTAAGTCGATATTAAGAATACATAATGATATAAAGTGCGACAGCAAACCAAGTTGGTATAGTACTAAGTTGGAGCGACATATAAGGAGACTAAGTGAGGCTTAAGTTATATACCAAAGAGATACTACAAGTATGGAAAAAAGTTATAGTTACTAAAAAGTGAGAAGCTGTTAAAGCATGCAGCTTGGAACTATAAGATAGAATTAGAAGAGGAAATAAGTCCAAAATTCTTTCTAATCTATAAGCTTACTAAAACAGAGTTAGTAGCGCTTAAGGAGTTTATCTAGGAGAACTTACGAAAGGGATATATTAGACCATTATAGTTATTAGTAGGATATCCAGTACTATTCATTCCAAAGAAAAACGGAAAACTTAGGATGTGTATAGACTATAGACAGTTAAACAGTATTACTAGGAAGAATAGGTATCCTTTACCCTTAATTAGCGAAATCTAAGATAGGATAGGCAACGCAAAGATCTTTACAAAGATAGATCTAAGATAGGCATACCACTAGATTAGAATCAAGGAAGGCGACAAATAGAAGGCAGCCTTTAGGTTAAAGGAAGGACTATATAAGCTATTAGTTATACAATTTGGGCTTATAAACACGCTAGTAATATTCCAGAAGCGAATTAATAGTGTATTAGGAGAACACCTAGATGAATTTATTATGGTATACCTCAATAACATTATTATCTACTTAGAGAATGAGGAAGAGTACGGAGAACACATTAAGTGGGTCTTAAAGAGACTACAAGAAAAACAAATGCTAGTAGTAATTAAGAAATGCGAGTTCTTTACTAGGAAGACCAATTTTGTTAAATTTATTATCAAACTAGGCCAACTTAGTATAGATTTAAAGAAGATTAAGGCTATAGTAAATTGGTAAGAACCAAAGAACGTTATATAGTTAAGATCGTTCCTAGGGTTTTGCAATTACTATAGAAGGTTCATAGCGTAATAGTTATAGGATATTAAGCCATTTACGCAGCTAACAAAAAAGAAAGAACCGTGGGCATAGGGAAAGGAGCAATAGGAACTATTTAAAAAAGTTAAAGAGTTATTTACCTAGGAGCCAGTTCTTAAGATCTATTAACCAGGTTTAGAGACGGTTATAGAAATAGATATATTAGACTTTACACTAGGAGCGTGCTTCCTATAAAAATATTAAGATAGATAGCACCCAGTGGCATACTATAGTTAGAAGATAACACCACTAGAGTTAAACTATAACATCTACAACAAAGAGTTGTTAGGTATAGTTACAGTACTTAAGAAATAGAGAGCATTCTTATAAGGCATAGAGAAACCATTTATAGTTAAGATAGACTATAAGAACCTTACAGGATTCCTAATAACAAAGGAACTTAACTAGAGACAGGTTAGATAGGCGGAAATGCTTATAAAATACTATTTCGAAATTCAGTATACTAAGGGTATAGATAATGCATAAGCAGACACTCTAAGTAGAAAGGCTGAACTGCAAAGTAATAAAAAGCTATTAGGAGCTTTATTGCGAAAGGATTAAGACGGATTAATTAGGTATAATTATCCAAAGATTGCAGTAACTAAGGAAAGTCAGATCCATAAATTACTAGAAAGTAATTAGACATAAAAGATCTAAAAAGTATAGGAAGAGGATCTAGACTTAGAGTAATATAAAAACAGAGAAGCAACGTATATGCCTAAGTCTATCGTAGAAGAATTTGTTAAGGAATTCTATAAGGGAATAATATAAGGACACAACGGAGCTATAGGCTTAGTATTAAGACTTTAAGAGAAGTATATTATTTAAGGAATCTGGGGACTAGCAAGATAAGTTATAAAGGAATGTTTAGATTGCCAAAGGAACAAACTAACAAGGTATAAGCTGTATAGAGGGCTACAACCTGTCAAAACACTAGGAAGACCATAGGAGGTTATATTATGGGACTTTATTATTAAGTTACTAAAGTTAAGAGATCCTATTATAGGACAAGATTATAACGTAATTTTAGTAATAGTAGATAAGCTAATAAAGTGGGGATACTTTATAGCATATACTAAAGAGATATTAGCAGAAGATGTCGCTAGAATCTATATAAAAGAAGTATTTACAAGACATAGAGTACTAGACAAGATTATATCGGATAGAGATCCAAGATTTATAGTAGTATTTTAGGAAGTATTTCTAGTAGAATAAGAGGTTTGCGCAGCAATATCTACAGCGTATTATCCGCAGATAGACGGATAAACGGAAAGACTAAACTAGACACTGAAATAGTATCTAAAGCATTATATCAATTACGTATAGAATAATTGGGTATTGTTATTACCAGTTGCACAGTTTGCATATAATGCAACACCACAAGAAGGAATGGGAATATTACCATTTAAGGCGAATTACAGATATAAGCTAAAAACATCGTTATCGCTATATTAAGTAAAAAAGACGAGTAGCACAGCTAAGTAAAGAATAGAGACGTTAATAAATCTTTATATAGACCTTAAAGAAACAGCTAAACTAGTATAAG
>Ga0307507_10003315_pt1 | contig 31576 bp, 19 predicted proteins | sample 7_EM_MG_FD_207223 | JGI IMG/M metagenome (GOLD analysis project Ga0307507, IMG submission 207223) | Populus trichocarpa ectomycorrhiza microbial communities from riparian zone in the Pacific Northwest, United States - 7_EM | ecosystem: Host-associated > Plants > Roots > Unclassified | place... | reverse complement strand
AAAACTAATACCATACTTTTGACCGGACTCTGCATTCATTCTTGCCGATTTCCCGACAGCATTCTTGCCGAATGTTCTGTAGTGCTAATTGCCAAAAACTCTGTATTCCTTCTTTCCGTCTACAGCACACCGGCATCGGTACAGGCTACGCGCCCGGTAACCTGTTTTTTAAGCAGTTCTTCAATCTGCCTGTCGTTCAGTTTCCCTAACATTTTAATACCCGCTTGTTGCGATGGGGCCTGCCGCCGTTTCCACTTCACATTCCAGGCCTACAGCCGAAATCAGGCTCCGCAAATTTTTTTTATCCATATAATCAAACCCCTGGCTCATAACCGCTTTCTTTTGGGGATCTTTTTGCAGCATGGCCCCCATTTTTAAAACAAAGCGGTCTTTCCATGATAGTTTGGAAACAATGCACCGGCCGGGCAGGAAAAATACTCCCGTCGTTTTCATACCCCCTGGTTCCAGGTTCGTCCGCAGCAGCTGCCGTTGCTCTGCCTTATCATCGGCCGATGTACTGCACACAATAAATACGAATATCTTTTTACCTGCCAGTAAGTTAAAGTTCTCTTTCAGCCATTTTCCTATGGTCAGTTTACCAACGTAAACAGAGCTACCCAAAATCACCACGTCATAACCGGTAAGCATTCCAGACGTAACCTGGTCTGCCTTTAAAAATGGCATGTGCAACGCACCGGCCAGCCATTGCGCATACTGCTCAGTTGCGCCATATTTACCCTGATATATAATAATTCCGTTCATGGTTTCCCGTTTTTGATACCGGCAATTTAGGTAAGCCTATCTTTGCAGAAAATGACCAGGGTCACCGGAATAGCTGATGAATATCATCGGGAAAAAGTATCAAGTAGTAAGTGTCAAGACAACTGCGGTAATATATCTTGTCATAAACCTATGTCATTGCGAGTGATCATCAGCCTATGCTGGAAAAAACAGTAATGACATGGCCTATGAGACATTCAGAATTTGCAAGGTCTATTTGCATGTGTGATTTGCATGCGGGAGACGCAATTATGCGTCTCTACAAAAAACAACATTGATAATCAACAGCTTAAAACTATGTCATTGCGAGCGCAGCGCGGCAATTGCGAACTCTGCTTGCCGGTCATTCAGGTCACCATTCATATCATAATGAACCAAAAAAAATCCCCAAACAGATACTAACTATTTGATACTACCCCAAAAAATCTTGATACTTGACACTAACTACTTGATACTCCATGGGCGTTTCCCCGTTGGTAGAAACGGGGCCAGGCCTTCCATTCATACGCGCACAGGGCCTTAGGCGCGGCCAATGCCTACACCCACCACCAGGCCGGTATCCATTTCAGTCCTTAACGCGACCGCCGTGATAGCTAAAACCTCCATCTCCACAACTGTGATCCCCGATATATGTCACCCTTTCAGGGCTTTTTGCGTGGTGTTGCATCCGAGCACAGGGCGCTGCCCTGTGTTGGGGTATTAGTCCCTTTCAGGGCCGGCAATGTTCAAAAATCGACTTTGTACCGAAAAAACTTCGATTACCTACAGCCCTGAAAGGGTAAAATACCGCTGCGATGGGTATAGCCCATCGATTAAAAACACATCAACTAAACAGCGCTGAAAGGGTTACATATAAGCCGTTGAACTTGCATATTGGACTAACCAGACAGCATACACACCGCCTGGCCAGATATATGCCACCCTTTCAGGGCTATCCCTTGTGTATTGCATTACAGCACAGGGCTATGCCCTGTGCTCAGGTATTAGTCCCTTTCAGGGCCGGCAAAGTTCAAAAATCGCCTATACATTCCACCCTGCAAATCATTTTGAATTTTTTGCCAGGAACGCCATCCTCTTCATCCTCTTCTACAGCCCTGAATGGGCGACATCCGCCTGCGATGGGCATCGCCCATCGATTAAAACACATCAACTAAACAGCCCTGAAAGGGTGGCATATCAACCCCTTAGCCCAAACCCCAGCTAATATTTATTAAGAATACACAAAACCTTGTATCTTTAGCCGAAACTTTCGGATCGGGGTGTCCCTAATCGAAATAAAGCCGGATGACCGGCTTTATTTTTTTGGTGATTGTTATACCATCCACGTTATTGTACCATCTATATTGATTAAGAAGTCCTTTCCTTCGACTGCAAAATCAAGCCAATCTTTTGTATAAATTAATTTATGCCAAGGTTTTCCTCCGTTATATTTAATATAATCGGATATTCTTTCAGTAAATCCATTCTTCCCCCTTTTTCCAAACGTTAATTCTTTGCCTTTGCTATCTATTTTAAAATAATCATTTTCTGGATATTCCAACATGTGTTGTTTTTCGTCTCTTGCCTCTAAGTGATGAAGAAAAACAACTTGCACTCCAGCAAATTTTACAATTTTGTACATTCTATCAGAAACATTTTTTTGAAAACCCTTTTTAAATTCGCCCAACTGTTGTTTTAATTCATTTATATTGTCTTCATAGAAGATCACTTTTAAACCTGGTTTTAAAATCGCGTAAGGCTTTTCTTTTGTACCATCTTCGTTTATTATAATTTCTCCGTTCTTCTTTCTATAAATCTCCAATTCATTTTTTTTACCGATTAAGTCAAATGATTTTAATTTCGCGACATCATAGAGATTAATAATTTCTAATTCTCTATCCTTTTTTATATTTCCCTTTTTGTCTAATTTGTCATTTTTGTAATAAGCACAAATTATATTTTCTGCATTAGCAGCCCAGTAGTAATTTTTATGCTCATGAGCAGACAAGTATGTTTGCTTTTTGATTTTAAGAGGCTCAGTGACGCTTGCCCAACAACGTAAATGCCTTATTTTATTGACTTTATCCCCGTTTTTGTCAAGCATATAAATTCCTTGCTCAAAGGCTTCCTTCAATCCTCCTGCACGATCAGCTTGACTTTTAATCTGCTTATACAGCGCTTTGTCAACAATTTGCTTTTCGATATCCTCAAGTGTCCTAAAGCCAAGTCCATCGGCTTTGGATTTATAGAGGAATGGGACTCTTAAAACATATTTTAGTTTTTCTTCTGTTACTATTTTCCTCTCATTATCCCTTAATATATCTCCCTTTTCGTCTATAATTGCGGATTTGATAGCCCCATAGAATGTGTCAAGATGCAGTTGCCCGCGAATGCTATCACCAGCTGCCATTTTAGGAATGTTAGTTCCTTGAATTACTTGAATTTTCCCTCTTTTTCTGACAATACGTTTAGCAGGAGTGGCAGCTTGATCATTTATTATATTATTGACCAAAACACTATCGTCGATACTCCATACATACTCACGCTTAAATCCGCTGTAAGGTTCGACCGTAAAGCTTTTCTTTAACTCTTTATGCTCATAATATTCCTTCAAAATTTCATCACGTTTAGCGGCTATTGGAATTAAGGTTAGTACAGCCGCATCTTTAGCGTGATGAGAGTGCTTACTTCTGTCCTTTTTCTCGTCTGCCACCTGCAGGCTATAAATTTTTCTAAATTCTGCCGTAATGCTTCCCTTCTGCACATCTACTTTTTCAAAATATGTTTTTAGATAATGAAATGCGTACTTAGATATTAATTGAGTATCTACCTTTTGACTGTTTCTAAATCCACTCGTCACTTCTTCCATTGTAAATCGATCAACTTTATTTTTCCAATAATCCAATTCCATTTGCCATAAGTGACGTTGGCATATTGCTTCATCTTTCCAATCTTTGGTAGAGGCTTTTTTGGATTTAGTTTTCCAATAATCAATTTGTTGCCGTATCCGGTCTACCTTTTCTTTCCATTTTCCAATTCTAAATAATATCTCTTCATAATTATTTAGATTATAAGGTATCTGCTTCTTTTTTATCGTTCTATTAAAGTCAGCATAACAAACTGTAAGATTAGCCAACGAGTTATCGAAACATAAACTTCTGGGTATGGTGTGTTCGAAATCAATTATATTATCATTAAAAAGATCGGATAATTTTATAACTTTTCCAGTGTAAATACACTGGCACTCCTGCTCTCGCCACAACCGATATTTATCTATCATATCTTTTTTTGAGGCTATTTCTTTATAAGAGTTTCTTTTATTTTCTATCCATTTTATACCCTTTACTTCCTTTTTATCATCGGAAATTGGAGGTACCGATTCCTCATCGTTTTGTTCGTACCACAATCTGATTTTATCGATATCTTCAATACTTTGGCTGTTAGCATTCGCTCCTTGTTCATTTACAAGCTGTTCAATTGCCAACGCGAACTCCATATTTTCTAACTCTCTTTGTTTTTGCCATGTTTCGATTGCCCAACGCCTATTTGAATCATTCAAATCCCTGGCAACCTCAACAACTATTCTGGTATCACTATCAATTTGCTTTGTTTCGATCAAATAGTTTATCAATTTTCGCAATTCATGCAAGGCCCGCATAGCCATTGGGTTTTTGAATGAGCCGGTTTTAGGGCTGCCTAATTTCAAATCTCCTTCTTTATCTAATCGAGCTGGTGGGTAAATATTTATCTCCGATGGGTGATATATTTTCTGTATCTGATCATCAGATATAGAAAAATTCAACTGTAAAAACTCTGCTAATGTGTCTTTGAGTTTAGGTAGTCTATAATAACCGGAATCCGATTTGTAATAAACCATATCGTTGAATTCAATTATCAAAAAACGTTCATTATTAATATCTTTCCTTTTAAATCCACTACCAACAAAATAATTTTGATAACAGAGTTTTACCGAGTCAAAAATTCTTTGTTTTTCAATCTCTGATTTTTCATCCCAACTGTTCTTTCCAAATTGCTCATATATACAATTCTCAATTTCTATAATATCGCTTTGTTCTAAAACATAGTTATTGTTTTTATATCCAAATTTTTCATTGAAAGCTAAATTTTTATGTTTAGAAATGAGGTTATTCACTATATTAATTATGCTCTTCTGAACCCTGTTTTCTTCTATAAGATTACCAATTTCATCAATGAGAAGCTGTTGGTTCTCATTCCAAATTTCCTTACCTATAATATGTGGTAGATTGGCTAATAAAACAGCTTCAGTATAAATCAATCCCTTTTGTAAGAAGACATTAATCTTGTTTATTGCATTTAGACTCAACATAGCATAGCCAATTGGCATGCTGTTCCAAGCAGTTACAAATTGCTTAACTTTTTCTTGTCCAAGTTTCAATTTTTCTCTGGCAAACTCATCTACATATTCTTGATCTTCATATGAAAACAAAATGTGCCAAATGTCTTCTATGTCGTAATATTCTTTTTGAGATTTTGAAGAAGGCTGCTTTGGTATCCTAATGTTTAAATAATCAGAGCCAAAAATCTCTCTTAATCTCGCTGAAACCGGACATCCTGTTACGGTTGTTTTAGGTTTATAATTTAAATCCCATTTATAGCCTTCTTTTTTTATAAATTCAGCAATTTCCGAAAACGGAAAATAAATTCTTGATTTCCTAAAGAATTTATCTTCAAATACTTTTCTTTTTAATGCCTGAGGAATAGGTTTCCAATTATCCTTTTTACCGTCAAGTGGCTTATATTTAATATTATTCAAAAATGACCATGCCCTAAAAATTTCGAAACCCGGATGACTAACTGAAACCCTGTACTTACTTGGCTCCAATGTACACTTTCCGATTAACCCTTTTTGAGAGCGTAATGGACGCTTATAAAAAATACTTCCGTCATTTTTATTTGCGCCTGTTTCTACTATCTTTTCATAGAGAGACGATGCAATGGAAATACCCTGAAACTGAAAAACATGTTTTATTTCCGTTTTATAATTTTCCCGAATAGCATATTGAGCGATGCTTTCCCTTATTCTAATACCATCATTTTCTAAATATGCAAATAATGCTCCAACGGTTTTAGCTTCTGAATACTGTTCAAAAAGATCAACAATTATTTTATTCTTTTTTCTTTCAGAGTATTGTAAATCAACAATCTCATCATTGTCAGTTTCCTTATCGTTAACTTCTTCAGCACCTTTTCTACTACTTTTAAATCCTCTGCGTTGAGCAATATGATACAATGCTCTCCCTAATTTAAACCGATTCCTTTCATTAGTGAAATCAAATATAATTTCTGTCAATTCTCTTCTTAATTGGTAAGGGCTTAAATAATCAGGCTTTCCATCATCATCAAAATCTAATTTGATCCAGGCATCGAAAGCAAGATCATCAATAGGATATACTCTACCTGCGTTATTGTTATTTCTCGCTTCCTCTTTACTATAATGCCTCCATTTGTTAAGATTATCAATAGTTAGTGGACAATATCCCTCGTCAATTAAATGTTTGAGAGTGGCCCATAACCTATACTTTCTGGCTTGATATAATCTTCTTGTTGAACGCTTTTTAGTACGCTCGGCGGCGTAAGAATACTCTCCGGATTTTCCTATTCCAACCCCTTTATTAAAAGTTATTACACCAACCTTTTCAATCTGATTTAGAATTAAGTCAGGGTTGCGCAATGCCCATCCAATTGAATTAGTACCAAGGTCAAGAGCAAATATTTTATTCATTTTCTTTTAGTTTAGGTTTATTTTACTAATTTAGTAATCGAAACGCAAATCACAATAAGGCTATAAGCCGAAGATTTTCTTTGCCCTGCTTAGGTGGGGCTTTTTTTGTGTCTTAATATTTGTTTTGAATTAAAACTATCTCTCTTCTCAAAAGCAAGGCAATATAAATAGATTATTTTTCCTCCCAATAATTATTTTCTTTTAATTCAGGATAATTTACCCCATATTTATACAACCAAACCAATATCAACTAATTTATTGGGCTTCTTAAAATATTACAGAACAGGTTAATATGATTAAAAGAACGCTTCACTTCGGCAACCCTGCTTACCTGAGCCTTAACCAGGGGCAGTTGGTTATCGATCTTCCGCATTTGAAAGTGTTAGGCGAAATGGAATCCAAAAAATCGGTACCGATTGAGGATATCGGCATTCTGATGCTGGAGCATCAGCAAATTACCATTACCCATGGCTGTATTGCAGCTTTGCTGGAGAATAACAGCGCCATTATTACCTGCGACCATACCCACCACCCTACCGGCATGATGCTACCTATTGACGGGCACAATACCCAAAGCGAGCGTTTCCGCTACCAGATTGATGCTTCGCTGCCATTAAAAAAACAGCTATGGCAGCAAACCACGCAGGCCAAAATACTGAACCAGGCCGCCGTATTGGCCTGCCGGGGCATCGATCATGATAATATGCTGCATTGGGCCAAATCGGTACGCAGTGGCGACCCGGATAATTACGAGGGCCGCGCGGCGGCTTATTACTGGAAAAACGTGTTCCCAAAAAAGGTAGAGTTTTTTCGTGGCCGCGAGGGCGATCCGCCCAACAACCTGCTCAATTACGGCTACGCCATATTGCGGGCCATTGTGGCCAGAGGGCTGGTATGTTCGGGGCTTATCCCTACGCTGGGCATCCATCACCGCAATAAATACAACGCCTACTGCCTGGCCGATGATATTATGGAACCTTACCGGCCATATGTAGACTTGATTGTGCTGCGTATAATTGATAACGGCGAGAATTTTTTGGAGCTGGGCAATTCCATTAAATCGCAATTACTGGCCATTGCATCGGTTGATGTACAGTTTGAAAAAAGCCGCAGTCCGCTGATGGTGGGCGTGCAAAACACCACCGCATCGCTGGCCCGCTGTTACGAAGGAAAGTTGAGAAAAATAACCTACCCCATGATGAAGGATTTTGCACCAAAGCGGGGCATACTGTATAAAGATATGGAAGAAGATTTTGTAAGCCTGGCTGCCGAGGACGAAGGGAAATATTACAAAACCGGCGATGATGACGAGGACGAAGAAGAATTACCTTTTTGATAAATGCGCTTAAATGAATACCGGATTTTGTGGGTATTAGTTTTTTTTGATTTGCCTACCGAAACCAAGAAGGACAGGCAAATTTACAGCAGGTTTCGTAAGGATATTATGAAAGATGGCTTCGGCATGTTCCAGTTTTCCATTTACCTGCGCCATTGCAGCAGCCGCGAAAACGCCGATGTACACATAAAACGTGTAAAAAAAATACTGCCGCCCAAAGGCCACGTAGGCATCATGACCATTACCGACAAACAATTTGGCATGATGGAACTGTTTTACGGCAAAGAAGAAAAACAGCTGCCCAACACGCCCCAACAGCTGGAATTATTTTAAAACAAGGAGCTAAAAGCAGAAGGCCTAAAGCATAAAGCTTAGGGGGGTGATTGGATTTTATCGTATTAATTTCGGATATAACAAGCGCTACAACGTGTTTAAATGCGCCGCAGAAAAACAAAACCGATACAAATAAAAAATCCGGAAGCCCTTGCAACCGGATTTTTTATTCCTGATTTTTGATTTAAACAACTGATATTTAGAACTTTAAACCATGGTATGTTGTTCCAAATATCAGTTATTTAAAGATTGAAAGCAAATCACAACTGTATGGATATGGCACCAAATGTTCAAGCGGTTGTTCCAAATATCAGTTATTTAAAGATTGAAAGCAAATCACAACTGGATTGCGTTTACAACAACGTAACCAAAAGTTGTTCCAAATATCAGTTATTTAAAGATTGAAAGCAAATCACAACTTTAGGGATTGGGTTGACTTACTTTTGAAAGTTGTTCCAAATATCAGTTATTTAAAGATTGAAAGCAAATCACAACAAATTTGGCCGGAAGTAAAAACAATTAATAGTTGTTCCAAATATCAGTTATTTAAAGATTGAAAGCAAATCACAACTACCCTATGTTCGTCAAGAATTGTGCTTTAGTTGTTCCAAATATCAGTTATTTAAAGATTGAAAGCAAATCACAACTGTTGTTGCTTAATCTCTTCGTCTTTTTGCGTTGTTCCAAATATCAGTTATTTAAAGATTGAAAGCAAATCACAACGGCTTTGGCCTCACTTCGCCAACAGCCCCAGGTTGTTCCAAATATCAGTTATTTAAAGATTGAAAGCAAATCACAACTCATGGGAGGCCGGTTGCGTGATCAGCAACGTTGTTCCAAATATCAGTTATTTAAAGATTGAAAGCAAATCACAACTTCGGAACAAATGACGTTGGTCTGAACCTGGTTGTTCCAAATATCAGTTATTTAAAGATTGAAAGCAAATCACAACTTCCGACAGCCTATCCCGCAGCACATTTATGTTGTTCCAAATATCAGTTATTTAAAGATTGAAAGCAAATCACAACTTTGTGGAGGTTATAAAGCATTGGACGTGCGTTGTTCCAAATATCAGTTATTTAAAGATTGAAAGCAAATCACAACTTAGTGGGATAACAGGTATTAGTAACTAACGTTGTTCCAAATATCAGTTATTTAAAGATTGAAAGCAAATCACAACTAAGTAGTGTTATCAGCTAACGGGGCTGAAGTTGTTCCAAATATCAGTTATTTAAAGATTGAAAGCAAATCACAACCCCTCCCAGTCACATAGCAAAATCCTTTTAGTTGTTCCAAATATCAGTTATTTAAAGATTGAAAGCAAATCACAACTGGTAACCGCCTATCTGCAATAGCTGGGCAGTTGTTCCAAATATCAGTTATTTAAAGATTGAAAGCAAATCACAACTTTTTCTGCATCAGTCATTTTGAATAATAGTTGTTCCAAATATCAGTTATTTAAAGATTGAAAGCAAATCACAACATTCTGATGGTAATTATGAGGTAAGGTTAAGTTGTTCCAAATATCAGTTATTTAAAGATTGAAAGCAAATCACAACTGAGGGTCATGGACGATGGCGAGGGGGCGTTGTTGTTCCAAATATCAGTTATTTAAAGATTGAAAGCAAATCACAACTGGGGGTTATAGACCGGCATATCATTACGGGTTGTTCCAAATATCAGTTATTTAAAGATTGAAAGCAAATCACAACTGTTTTGTGCCGTATATCATCCAGGCCATCGTTGTTCCAAATATCAGTTATTTAAAGATTGAAAGCAAATCACAACTAGGCACGTAGATGAGTTACCGCATCATTTGTTGTTCCAAATATCAGTTATTTAAAGATTGAAAGCAAATCACAACTTTCCATTGCTTCTTCCATATTGATAATACGTTGTTCCAAATATCAGTTATTTAAAGATTGAAAGCAAATCACAACTGTGGATCATCCGCCGCCTGATACAAATAAGTTGTTCCAAATATCAGTTATTTAAAGATTGAAAGCAAATCACAACCCGGTTCCGCTACCCCCTCCAGACGGTGCTGTTGTTCCAAATATCAGTTATTTAAAGATTGAAAGCAAATCACAACCGATTAGGCATTTATATTCTGATGCCTCCGTTGTTCCAAATATCAGTTATTTAAAGATTGAAAGCAAATCACAACACTCCGTCTACCACTACTGTGAGATCGTGAGTTGTTCCAAATATCAGTTATTTAAAGATTGAAAGCAAATCACAACTAAATAATCAAAAGTCTTAAATAAAAATTTGTTGTTCCAAATATCAGTTATTTAAAGATTGAAAGCAAATCACAACACATTTCAACTTCCAGAAACGCCCGCAGATGTTGTTCCAAATATCAGTTATTTAAAGATTGAAAGCAAATCACAACTATAATAATCGTTGGTGCGGTTTAAAAATCGTTGTTCCAAATATCAGTTATTTAAAGATTGAAAGCAAATCACAACATGCATTCTTCAGCATCCAGCTTCATATAGGTTGTTCCAAATATCAGTTATTTAAAGATTGAAAGCAAATCACAACACAGGAAGCGACGAATGTTTCGACCAGTGTGTTGTTCCAAATATCAGTTATTTAAAGATTGAAAGCAAATCACAACAATTGAAACGGATACTTACCAGAACAGAACGTTGTTCCAAATATCAGTTATTTAAAGATTGAAAGCAAATCACAACTCAGTAGATGGAATTCTAAAAGAAATTTCTGTTGTTCCAAATATCAGTTATTTAAAGATTGAAAGCAAATCACAACTGAGGTAGGGGGCACCTTTTGGTATCCCTGAGTTGTTCCAAATATCAGTTATTTAAAGATTGAAAGCAAATCACAACTCTCAAGGGGAAAGACAATATAATTAAGAGTTGTTCCAAATATCAGTTGTTTAAAGATTGAAAGCAAATCACAACCCAATCGAGTTAGTTAACCCAACTCGATTGGTTGTTCCAAATATCAGTTGTTTAAAGATTGAAAGCAAATCACAACCAACCAATAGGTCACGAAAATTCTATGGCCGATAATTCCCTACCCAGGCTCTTAACACCATTTAATATTCTTTGCGTTTGCAAAGTCGAAGGCTTTTTTACACCAGTGATATACTGCGTTAATAACGACCGGTTTATTTTTAACCGGCTGGCCAATTGTGTGGTGTTGATCACTTTGTAATACTCAAAAAAACTTGCCAGATCGATACCTAAATTGATGTGGCTTTCGTCGACTTTTTTTTTCTTTTTATAATCAAGTGTAAGGTTTAATGCATCTAATATATTAGTCTTCAATTCCGTCAGCGTATCCCCGTCGGTGTATATCATGCTGCCGTCTGTCATTTCATGAAAAGCAGCGTAGCCATCACTCGTTTTCTCTACTTTAAAATCAATTTTTTTCATTTTTACTTCTTAAGGCGATCTATTTAAGTCCGGCTTGCTTTAAAATACTGTTTGCGGTGCCAGTTTTCATTTCTTTACTACCATGATAAGGAAATGTGATGGTGTAAATAAAATTCGTATTGGCAAGTATTTTATGGCTGCCCGTTTGCCTAACTTCGTACCAGCCGGCCTTTTTTAGTTTTGCTAATAGTTCGTTCGACTTCAATAATTCATGTTTGTTTTGCTTAAACAAAGGTAACATAAACGATACTTTTTTGCAAGTGAAAAGTATCGTTTGTGTTACCTGGATTTTGTGTGGAGATTTGTATGTTTATAACTTAGTAAAATATGGATCGGGTGTCCCTAATTGGATTAAAGCCAGGTAATCAGCTTTGTTTTTTTACAAAAAAACGGCAAAAAAAAGCCCCGTATTGTAAGACGAGGCACTTAATGTTTACACAACGGAATAATCCTTATTGCGATTTACTTTCATTGTAAAAATATAAAAAAAGTATCAAGTTTAAAGATTGAAAGCAAATCACAACTCCGAAGTGTAAGTCAAAAATCTTGATACCTGATACTAACTACTTGATACAATCCTGCCTAAGCCGAAATAGCGTTTATAATATCATACTGCGTTATAATCTCAATTTTACCGTCTTCGCTTTCAACCAGTACGGCAATGTTATCTTTATTGATCATGCCCGAGATACGGTCAATAGAAGTATTCAGATCAACAAACGGGAATGGTGCGGTAGTAATATTTTTAACCGGCTGCGATTTGATGGACGGATTCTCTAACAGCGAATTCAGGATATCACTTTCGGTTATCTTGCCTATCACCATGCCTTTTTGTGTAACCGGGATTTGCGAGATATTGAGCGATTTGATGGTGTTGATAGCTTCCAATACTGATTTTTCGCAGTCGATGGTGATAATTTCCTGCACGTCTTTTTTGCCGACGATGTCGCGGGCAGTGAGTTTGCCATCTTTCAGGAAACCGCGGTCGCGCAGCCAGTCGTCATTGTACATTTTACCCAGGTAGCGGGTACCGTGGTCGGGGAAAATGATCACTACTACATCACCCTCTTTAAACCTGTCTTTCATCTGCAGCGTACCAGCCACTGCCGATCCGGTTGAGTTGCCGGCGAAGATGCCCTCCTTGCGGGCAATTTCGCGGGTCATAAGGGCGGCGTCTTTGTCGGTTACTTTTTCAAAATGGTCTATCAGGCTAAAATCAACGTTTTGTGGTAAAAAGTCTTCGCCAATACCTTCGGTGATGTATGGGTAAATCTCGTTTTTATCCATAATACCGGTTTCCTTGTATTTTTTAAATACCGAGCCATAGGTATCAATGCCTAATACCTGGATGTTTGGGTTCTTTTCTTTCAGATAACGGGCTGTACCCGAAATGGTTCCGCCTGTGCCCACCCCTACTACCAGGTGCGTGACCTTGCCTTCGGTTTGTTCCCAAATTTCGGGGCCGGTTTGTTCGTAGTGCGCCTGCGAGTTGCTCAGGTTATCGTACTGGTTAGGCTTCCAGGAGTTAGGCACCTCGCGCTCCAGGCGGGATGATACCGAGTAATATGACCGCGGATCTTCCGGCTCCACATTGGTTGGGCAAACAATTACCTCGGCACCAAAGGCACGCAGGGCATCAAACTTCTCTTTCGATTGTTTATCGGTACTGGTAAAAATACACTTGTAGCCTTTTATCACCGCCGCAATAGCCAGGCCCATGCCGGTATTGCCCGATGTACCTTCAATAATGGTACCACCGGGTTTAAGTTTGCCGCTTTTTTCGGCGTCCTCAATCATTTTAAGGGCCATGCGGTCCTTAATGGAGTTGCCGGGGTTGGTTGTTTCTATTTTGGCCAAAACCGTTGCAGGGATGTCCTTAGTTACCTTATTTAACTTCACCAGCGGCGTATGGCCAATGGTTTCTAATATATTGTTATACCACATAAATTCAATATCTACTAACCCGGTGTACTAAGCGGGTTTACGCCTCAAAAATAGTTTTTATAAACTGAACTTTCTTTATGGAAAAGTAAATAGATGTGCATCTTGTGGGAGTAGTGAGTTTTGAGTGGTGAGTTCTGAGTGGTGAGTTAAAAAAGTTAGTTTATTCACTTTAGACTTAGAACTTTGGACTCAATACTTCCGACTTAAAACTTTAGACTTAGAACTTTGGACTTTAATTTCACCACTATGTTATCACTTTATAAAAAAATCTCACTGCTTATCGTCATTTCGGCCTTTGTTACAGGCAATGTATTTGCACAAAAACTGCTTACACCAAGCAGGCAAAGCAGTTTTTATAGCTACATCTATAAAATTGAGCCGAACGATGTTTTGAGGTTTTATAAATACCCCGGCCAGGATCCCGACGAAAAAACACTGCATAACCCGGTTGATTCGTTTAAAACGGACGACAACTGGAAAAACAACCTTCCGCCCGGTAACTATTTGAAAGTTTATGCAGAAAAAAATAAGCTGAGGTATAAGCTGATTGAAAACCGGTCGGCTTATTTGAAGGTGATGCGTAATAATTATGACCTGCGTTTTATTTTAACCGATAAACAAGGTAGCCCGATTAATAACGCTGCTGTAATGTTTAATAATAAAATGGTAGCCTATGATGCCAAAAACGGCTTGTATGTAGCCAATCAATCAAAAAAAGACACCGTATTAAAGGTTGATTATGCCGGGGTTAGCAACTATTTTTCTGTTAAGCAGGAGCAACCCTACAAATATCGTGGCTATGGCAAACCAAACAATTGGTTTAAACGAAAATGGTATGCTGTAAAAAGAGTATTCGGGAAACATTACGGAAATGGCAGGCCACCATCCTTCTATAGCTATACGGGTTACCTGGTTTTTAACAAAGCAATATACAAGCCCAACGACACCGTAAAATTTAAAGCTTTTATTTTAGGTAGAAAATCGAAAAAACCGATAGGTGCACCCCAGCTACTGGTACGGCTAAAAGAACGCAATGAAAACGACGGCAAAATCATAGGCAGGGTTAACAGCTATCGCAACGGTGCCTATGAATACAGCTTTGTTTTAAATGATAGCCTGAAGCTTTCGCTCGATAATGATTATACCATCTCGCTGGAAGATCCATCGGGCCTTAAATATGACCTGAACAATTATGACGGGAATGACGAGAGGGCCTTTTTGGCGAAAAGAAAAGTTTATTTAGAGGGGAATTTTAAATACGAGGAATATGAATTAAAGTCAATCAAATTCAGTACACGGGTTGATAAAACAGCGCATTCGCCGGGCAACCCGCCGGCACTTTACCTGAAAGCCTTTGACGAAAATAATTTACCCGTTGCCGATGGGCGGGTTATCATAACATTGCTTTCGCGGGGCACCAACCGGTTTGAGCCGGAGCATCTTTTTGTACCCGATACTTTATGGACGCATAAAATGCCCCTTGACCCGGTTGGGGAAACCAAATTGATGATCCCCGATTCTGTTTTCCCAAAAGCTGATATCAGCTACGAGATCAATTCCGTTTTTTTAAACAGTAACAACGAAAGCCAATCCGATGCAAATGAGATGAGCTACACATTTAACAGATATCACATAGAATCGAAATTAAACGGGGATACTTTAATAGCCGTGTACCTTGATAATGGTAAAGAAGTGCAGGCCCCGGCGGTTATCAGCGCACTGGATGCCCAAAACGATACGCTATCGAAAGTAAAGTTAATGCTGCCATCTAAAACCATCATCAACCCAAATGCATACAGCTATGATATTGAGACTGATAACACTTATAGCGACCTTGGTTTAAAGGACAACGAAAGCGGCATCTCCTTATCAGGTTACCGCACTGCCGATTCGTTATTTGTTAAAGTAGAAAATCAGCGCCATCTGCATTTCTGGTACTCGGTATTCGGGGGGCAAAAGCTGATAGATGGCGGACAAGCCGATAATCTAATGTATGCAAAGGCCTATAACGACCCAAACAATGTAAATTTCCTGGTTCATTATGTTTGGGGCGGCGAAAGTAAAACGGAAGCTACCGATATACTTTATCGCGATAAGCTGCTTACCATTAATGTAAAACAGCCGGTATCGGTATATCCCGGTCAGCGGGTTAAAACGGATATTGTGGTTACCGATAATGCAGGAAAACCCGTTGCCAATGCCGATTTAACGGCATGGTCCATGACCAGTAAATTCACCGGTTATAAAGTGCCCTTTGTGCCTTACATGGGTAAAATGTACCCTTACCGTAAGCCTAAAAAACCGTTTAATATCCTGAAAACAGATGGCGAAGGCGCACTAAAACTAAACTGGAACCGCTGGAGCCGCGAGATTGGTTTAGATAGCATTGCCTACTTTCAGTTTACCCACCCCGGGAAGATTTACCGGACAGAAGAAAGCATTGCGGATACAGTTACCCAGATTGCCCCCTTTGTGGTTAAGGATGGTGATATTTTGCCTGTGCATATACTGTATATAGATGGCAGGCCGGTTTACTTTGATCAAACCCAGCAACTGAAACGTTATAGCTTCGCGGTAACGCCCGGCAAACATACGCTGCGTTTCAGGACCAGCCATCAAAACATTTTGGTTGATAGCGTGATGGTGGAGCGGGCAAAAAAACTGATTATCAGCATAAATGCCGCTAATGCAAATTCAACCGCGGTGTCCGATACCCTGAGCGGTTACGAGTCGGACCTGATCAATAAATACCTGGTTACGGTGATCAATAATTTTGGCGTTAAAATGGCCCTTTTACAACAAAACGACAGGCTATTTATGCTGAACCCGCAAAGTGGTTACAGGAACAACATTATTGCCGGGCCATTAGCTAATAACTTTGCAACGCTTGCCGTAACCGGAGAAAAAGATCGCCTGTTTGAAACCGAACCAAACTATAGTTACTTGTTTGAACCGGGCTTGCTTAAACAAAAAAGCATCCCAACGGCTTATCCGTTCAACCCTATTTTATCATCCTGTTTAGGCGAGCCGGATTACAGCCAGCATGCGCTTAGTAAAAACGAGGCGACAGACATCTGGCAGCAATACCTTGATCTGCGTAGCAATACGCAACTGCTGTTTAATAACGACTTGCCAAATGGCAAAGGCGGTAAACTTAATTTTGAGGTTAACCAGCCCAAACACCGCGAGTTACTGATAAAAAATGTGATCGTATACAAATATAACGACCCGGATTACATACAGATTTACCCTGGCAATACCACCAACATATACAGCTTGGCGACCGGCAACTACCGCATTATGTTTTTGCTAAAAGGCGATGTATATGACATAAAAGAAAATGTAAACATAAAAGCGTACGGAACAAACTATTATAAATTTGATATTCTACCAACGCATTCTAAAGATTCGGTAAGCATCAAGATTAGCAATATCATTAACAACAGGACTGGCAGGTACGATTATAAGGATTATGCCATTGAAAATGATGCCTTAAAAATAAAAGAAGCCTTTAACGAGAAGTATTTAAACACCGATAATTTTAGCAACGTAATGACCGGTATAGTTACCGGGCTCGAAGATAAATTGCCCTTACCTGGCGTTAGTGTAAGGGTAAAAGGAACTACAACGGGTTCTGTAACTGATGTTAGCGGCCGCTTTAAGATCAGGGTACCGGCCAGCGGTAAATTAGTAATCAGCTTTATTGGTTATGAACAAAAGGAAATTGGCATTCAGGCGGGAGCTATGGTAAAAATAAGCCTGAAAGCCGCAAGCAGCGCCCTTAACGAAGTAGTAGTTATTGGATATGGCACCGCATTAAGAAAAGACCTGACCGGATCAGTAAGTACAATATCTGACTTGCAGGGCCGGGTTGCCGGCCTAATGGTAACAGATAGCGCACTTGGCGGCGGCGTTAATATCATGATACGCGGACAGTCAAGCCTCCCATCGGCCAAACCATTAATTGTAGTTGATGGTGAAATTGTAGAGAGTATGGATGGTATAGACAAAGGAAGTATTGGGGAAATAAGCGTATTGAAAGATGCTGCGGCTACAGGCATTTACGGCGCCCGCGCCGCCAACGGTGTAATTGTAATCAGGACCAAACCAAAACCAGGTGCGCCCGTAAATAAAGCAAATGACGCCGGCCAAGCCGGCAGCGAACTTTCGCTGCGCAATAACTTTTCTGATTATGCTTACTGGCAACCAAAACTTACCACCAATGAATTGGGCAAAGCCAGTTTTACAGCTACTTTCCCGGATGATATTACCAACTGGCGTACATTTATTATTGGTATTTCTGATAAGCAGCAAACCGGTTTTGCCGAAAACAGCATCAAAGCATTCAAGCCGGTGAGCGCCAATTTCATCGCCCCGCAGTTTGCGGTTGCAGGTGATGAAATGAGCCTGATTGGCAAAGTGATGAACTATAACTCTGCCAATGTTAAACTTACACGTACGTTCACGTACAATGGCAAACAATTAAAACAGGACGAACTTGAGGTTAAAAACTCAAAAATAGATACCCTGGATATAGTGGCCACCAACACCGACAGCCTCAATTTTGAATACACCATAAAACGCGACAATGGCTATTTTGATGGCGAACGCCGCAAAGTGCCTGTTATAAAACAGGGGGTTGAAGAAACCAAAGGCGTATTTGAAGCACTGAACAGCGATACCACTGTAAACCTGAAATTCGACCCGGCAATGGGGCCGGTTACTTTCCGGGCCGAGGCTTCGGTATTGCCAACCCTGGCCGAAGAAACCCGCAAGTTGCGCGAATACAAATACCTGTGTAACGAGCAGCTGGCCTCAAAATTAAAAGGCATGCTGGCCGAACGCCGGATCAAAAAATTCCTGGGAGAAGAATTTAAATATGGTAAAAATATAGAGGAAGCAATTAAAAAACTGCAGGAAAACCGCAAAACAAACGGCACCTGGGGCTGGTGGAAAGATACCGACGAGGAGCTTTGGATAAGCTTACATGCAGTAGAGGCTTTGCTGGATGCCCAAAAAGAAGGTTATATAATTCAGCTGGATAAACAAAAACTAACCGACTACTTAATATACCAATTGGAAAGCTATCGTGGCGCCGATAAGATAACTTGCCTGGAACTAATCCACAAACTGGAAGCAAAAGTCGACTATCAAAAATATATAGATGTTGTTGAAAAGGAAAACAAAACTTTGAAACAAAAAACCGGCTTTTCCCTATCTGCTTATGATAAATTCAGGCTGATGCTGGTAAAGCAGGAAACTGGATTACCTTTAAAGCTGGATAGTTTGTTTGCCAAAGAACGTCATACCTTGTTTGGCAACACCTACTGGGGCGATGATAGCTACCGTTTCTTCGATAATTCTGTTCAGTTGAGTATGCTGGCCTACCACATTATTAAAGCCGAGGGCAAAAACCCCGAGTTACTGCGTAGGATACAGGGCTACTTTTTAGAGCAGCGCAGCCACGGCGAGTGGCGCAACACTTACGAGTCTGCCTTGATACTGGAAACCATCCTGCCCGATCTGTTGGCTGCCGATAAACAGGTTAAGCCATCGGCCATCACCATAAAGGGAACAACCACACAAACAATTACGGCGTTCCCCTACTCGGCTACATTTAATCCGCAGGATATCAACGTTAGTAAAACCGGCGCATTGCCGGTATACATCACCGGCTCGCAAAAATTCTGGAACAGCAATCCCGAAAAGGTAAACAAGGAATTTACCGTAAATACCTGGTTTGAGCGAAAAGAGCAGAAAGTTACCAGCCTGAAAGGCGGCGAAGTTGTACAACTGCAAGCCGAAGTAACCGCCCAGGGCGATGCCGATTTTGTAATGATCGAAATCCCTATTCCCGCAGGATGCTCCTACGAAAGCAAGGACCAGCCCTGGAGCAACGGTGAGGTTCATAGGGAATACTTCAAGGAGAAGGTGAGTATATTTTGCCGCAAGCTTAAACAAGGCAAATATACTTTCACCGTAAACCTGATTCCCCGCTATGATGGTAAATACACGCTGAATCCGGCTAAAGCCGAGATGATGTATTTCCCTGTGTTTTATGGAAGGGAAGGGATGAAACAGGTAGTTGTGGGTAAATAAGCACACCGGACTTCCACCCGTCATTGCGAGGCACGAAACAATCCCCTACAAGTTAATCAACTTGTCTTATCGGGGATTGCTTCGTACCTCGCAATGACGATCTTTTTATTGAACCTGCTAAAATTTCAAATGCTTTACTGTTAACCCGTTATTGATCAGCTGCTTTAATGACTCGATACCAATTTTCAAATGCGTTTCTACGTATTGTTCGCTTACAACGGAATCGCTTTCGGCGGTTTTTACACCTTCGGGGATCATTGGCTGATCTGATACCAGCAGCAGTGCGCCTGTCGGGATCTTGTTGGCAAAACCGGTGGTGAAAATGGTGGCAGTTTCCATATCTACAGCCATGGCGCGTAAATCTTTCAGGTATTTTTTAAATACTTTGTCGTGCTCCCAAACGCGGCGGTTGGTGGTATAGCAGGTACCTGTCCAGTAATCGCGGCTAAAATCACGAATGGTAGTTGATATGGCTTTTTGGAGGGCAAATGATGGCAATGCAGGCACTTCGGGCGGCAGGTAATCGTTTGATGTACCTTCGCCGCGGATGGCTGCTATCGGCAATATCAGGTCGCCTACATTGTTATTCTTTTTCAGTCCGCCACATTTACCCAAAAATATAACTGCTTTAGGGTGAATGGCGGTAAGCAAATCCATTACGGTTGCGGCAACCGAGCTTCCCATACCAAAGTTGATGATAGTGATACCGTTAGCAGTAACGCTTTGCATCGGTTTTTCAATTCCCATTATAGGCGCGTCACCATTCCACTGGCTAAACAATTGGATGTATTTTGAGAAATTGGTAAGGATAATATAATCGCCAAACGCCTCCAGCGGCCGGCCGGTATAACGTGGCAGCCAGTTGGCCACAATGGCCTCTTTTGTCTTCAGTCCCGATTTTACGGGCGATTGCACTTCCTTTACTACCGGTGCGTCGGTAGGGTTCTTTTTTGCATTTAATTCTTCATTCATATTAATTAATTTTTTGTTTTAACCAGTAATGGCAGCCTGTTGGGGCTGCCTTATTCGGTTATCAGTTTGCGGTTGCCGGTGGGCAGTTCGCAGTTTCCAGCTATAATATGTAAACTTATGCCCACTGCAAACTGCCAACCGAAAACTGTCAGATACAACAAACCCCGGCGTTTCACCAGGGTCTGTATTATTTTAGTAAAGATAGCTTCGGGGATTTACCGGCAGGTTAAGCTACTTTTAATTTTTTCAGATCCGATTTTTCAAATTTCTCGTGGGCATAATCCAACGTGATATGCAGGCGTTTCACATCTTTTTTTGATGGGAACTCAAACATCGCATCAATCATAATAGCTTCACAAATTGAGCGCAAGCCCCTTGCCCCCAACTTAAATTCCATTGCCTTATCAACAATAAATTCCAGCACTTCGTCTTCAAAGTCCAGCTTTACCCCTTCGTATTCAAACAGCTTTTTGTACTGTTTTAATAACGAGTTTTTAGGCTCGGTGAGTATGTTGCGCAAGGCTCCCCTATCAAGCGGGTTCAGGTAAGTTAATATAGGCAAACGGCCAATTAACTCGGGTATCAAACCAAATGATTTCAAATCCTGCGGGGTGATGTACTTGTACAGATTTTTCATGTCTATCTCGCCATCATCGCGCTTTAATTTATAACCAACTGTTTGGGTACGCAGGCGGTTGGCTATCTTCCTGTCTATACCGTCAAATGCGCCACCACATATAAACAGGATGTTACTGGTATTCACCGTAATCATTTTTTGATCGGGGTGTTTACGGCCACCCTGGGGTGGTACGTTAACCATGGTACCTTCTAATATCTTCAACAAGGCTTGTTGTACGCCTTCGCCAGATACATCGCGGGTTATGGATGCATTATCGCTTTTACGGGCAATTTTATCAACCTCATCAATGTATACAATGCCTTTTTCGGCAAGGGTTACATCATAATCGGCAGCCTGTAATAAACGGGTTAAAATGCTTTCCACATCTTCGCCCACGTAACCGGCCTCTGTTAGTACGGTAGCATCGCAAATACAAAACGGAACGTTTAATATTTTTGCCATGGTTTTGGCAAGCAGTGTTTTACCTGTACCTGTTTCGCCAACCATAATGATGTTTGATTTTTCAATCTCAACTTCATCCTTATCAATACGCTGGTTAAGGCGTTTGTAATGGTTATATACGGCTACTGATAATATCTTTTTGGCATCATCCTGACCAATAACATATTGATCGAGGTGAGTTTTAATTTCGTACGGTTTAAGCAAGGCAGGCGCCAGCGGCGACGACTTTACTTTACGCACCTTTAACTCCTCAGCTAATATTTCATTAGCCTGGTTAACGCACTTATCACAGATATGAGCGTCGAGCCCCGCAATCAACATCAGGGAATCCTGTTTACCGGCACCGCAAAATGAGCACCTGATTTCCTTGCTGTTTTTATTCATCTGATTCGTTTACTTAATCAAAATTAGTTAATTGGTACGAGAAAACCAAGTGGAGTAGTCCGAAAGTCGGGAAAGTCCGGAAGTCCGAAAGTAAATACTCGCTTTCAAACTTCCAGACTTTCCGACTAAATACTTCCGGACTTTCCGACTTTCGGACTTTCCGTCTTAAGACTTATTTCCCTTTATTTCCTCTTAAAATCTCGTCTACCATGCCAAATTCTTTGGCTTCTTCGGCAATCATCCAATAATCACGGTCTGATGCATCCCAAACTTTTTCAAATGGGGCACCGCTATGATCGGCAATTATCTGGTACAATTCTTTTTTTAGTTTAGTGATCTCATGGTAAGTGATCTCAATATCTGATTGCTGCCCTTGCGCACCGCCCGATGGTTGGTGTATCATTACCCTTGCATGTGGTAATGCTGCCCTTTTACCTTCGGTACCGGCACATAATAATACTGCAGCCATAGAAGCCGCCATACCTGTACAAATAGTGGCCACATCATTTGAAATGAATTGCATGGTATCATAAATACCTAAGCCCGCATAAACCGAGCCACCCGGTGAATTAATATAAATTTGTATATCGCGTTTACTATCGGCTGACTGAAGAAATAACAGCTGCGCTTGAATAATGTTCGCCATAGCTTCATAAATAGGATCGCCCATAAAAATGATACGATCTATCATCAGCCTCGAAAAAACATCGATAGCCTGGTAAGGCATAGGGCGCTCTTCAATAACGTAAGGCGTCATGCCAGTTGGGGTATAAATACCGGTTGGCATGTGATTACGATCAAAGTTTGAAAGATATTTATCTACATGGAGGCTGTTAATACGGTGGTGTTTAACAGCGTATTTTCTGAATTCGTTTTTATCGATATTATTACTCATGGTGTTTGTGTATGTTTTATTTTTTGGATGCAGGCATTTTACCTGCGGATAAATATAGTTTTTAGTTGAATACAATTTTAGGAAGATAGTTTGTATAAAGTAAAAATTATTTGTGTGGTGAAGGGAGTCGGGAAGTCCGAAAGTTAGGAAAGTATGCAGTTTTGTAGCAGGCCGATAATTCAATAACTTCCGGACTTTACTAACTTCCAACCCTACCTATACACCAAAAGCAACCTTGTGAGTTGCTTTTGGTAAAATATATTTCAAAATTGTGTTCCTTATTTCTCAGAAACCAATTTATTAAAATCAGTAAACAGGATGTCTTGTTTATTTAAAGTGATTACACTTTTAATATAATCAAACACCTTTAATGCTTTTACTTCTTCGAATATTTTGTTAGCATTCTCTTTATTTTGCAGGTATTGTACAGTATACTGGGCTAATTGATCTTCAGGAATAGCCTGTGGGCTGTACATCCTGAATTGCTGATCTAACCTAACTTTTGCAAGCGCGAAAACCTCATCGTATTTGATTTCGATTTTGTTATCGGTAATTATTTTGTTCTCAATCAAAGTCCATTTAAGGTTTTGAGCAAAATCATTATAACCGCCTTCCAGCTCTTCTGCAGTCAGTTTTTCGTTGGTAGCTTTTAACCATCGTTTCAGGAAATCGTCAGGTAAATTAAAGTCGACTTTAGCAATAGCGGCTTTATAGATATCGTCCTGCAATTTGCGTTCGCTATCCTGCACCATCATTGTTTCAAGCTCTTCGGTAATTTTAGCTGTAAATTCCGCTTCGGTTGTTACTACACCTTCACCAAATAATTTGTCAAAGAACTCCTGATTTAAATCGCCTTCTTCTAACCGGTTAACGTTTTTAACAGTTAACTGGAAGTTTGATTTTAAATCGGCCGCTTCGTCTTCTTCTATCTTTAATAAACCGGCAACCTTGGCTGCGTCGTTATCATAAGCTTTTTGAATATCAAACGTCAATACGTCGCCCTTTTTTAAGCCAATTAATGAAGCTTTAATGGCTTCGTCTTTAATTTGGTCTAAACGTACAGATGCTGTATTGTTTATTCCACCCTCAAAAACACTACCATCCGCAGAAAGCTGGACTAATTCGCTGTAAAGAACGTCATCGTCTGCCGATACGTCAGGATTTGTCATTTTGCCATAGCTACGGCGAATATTTTTGATACGTGAAGCTAATGTTTCGTCATCAACTTTAATCACATACTGGGTAACTTTATCTGTTGATGAAAAATCAATATTGAATTCGGGCGCTAAACCCAGTTCATAATTGAACTCGAAATTATCGGCAAAATCCCAGTTGTACTCTTTTTCGTTATCAGTTTTTGGCAAAGGCTGGCCTAATACGCGCAGGTCCTGCTCTTCAATATATTTGGTTAAGGTATCCTGTAACAGGTTATTGATCTCGTCAACCAAAATACTTTTACCGTACATTTTTTTTATATGTGATGCTGGCACCATGCCCGGACGAAAACCTGGCAATTTTGCTTTTTTTGCGTTTTCTTTTATCACTTTCTCAACACGTGGCTGATAATCGGCAGGATCTATATTGATCTTAACAACTGCATTCAGGGCATCTACTTTTTCCTGTGTAATATTCATCTTTTTACCGGGTATTTTAATTGATCCATTGAAATGTAGACCGAAAATAACTTGCGGACTATACAAATTTCGAGGCGCAAAAGTATGAATTTATTTTTAATTAAAACTCCTGCCTCAAAAAGCTTACAAGGAAATAGCCATCAAAGTTTCATTGGCAAGTATAACTGCAATTAACGACGTCACCTTTGATATTAAGTTGGGAATTTTATCGCGCAAAGACGCCAGGACGCAAAGAAAGAACAAGCAAATCACTTTGCGTCTTCGCGTCTTTGCGCGAGTTTAATCTCTTTTAGAAATGTTCAAAAGCGATTTCTACTTCGCTACAAATTTTACAAACCGGTTTTTAACCGGTTTAATGGTTTTAACATAGGCGTAAATAGCTTCCAGGTCGCTTGTTTTTAAGCCGGCGTATTTATACCAGGGCATAATGGTTTGGTATTCATGCGGTTTTACGCCCATAGGGCCTTTGGTGCTATCGGCATAAGCCTTAAAGCGGTTTACAAATTGCTCTTTTGTCCAGCTACCCAGGCCTGTTTCTTTATCGGATGTAATATTTGACGATTTTACGGCGCCATAACCAGGTATTACAAATTCGCGACCACCGGCATATTCCAAACCCGGTATTATTTTACCTTTATCTACCTGGCTGTGGCATTCCATACAGGCAGCCGAGGTTACCAGGTATTCGCCGTACTTCAGCGTATCCTTCTCGTCCGGGCGGGTGCCTAAACTTGCCTTTTGCGGCATGGTATGTACCAAAATATTCAACGGAAAATCGAGTGTACTTTTGGGGTAATCTGCTTTTATTGGCTTAAGCGAGCGGATATAGGCTATGATGCTGTAAAGATCTTCACGATCCATTTTTGAATAATACGGCCAGGGCATCAGCGGGAATATAGCCGCCCCATCTTTTTTAACGCCTGTAGTAATGGAGCGGAATAGCTCGCCATCTGTCCATCCGCCCAAATTATATGGTGTAATATTGGGCACTTCTACATTGCCCGGAAAACCTACAGCCGCGGTAAACTTTTCGCCGCCTTTACCCTTGGTGCCCTCCAGCATGGGGCCGGCAAATTTTGTCCAGTCGCGGGTAGAATGGCAATCCATACACAAGGTAACATGATTTGCAAGGTATTTACCACGCTCAATGCGTTGCGGCGTGGCTTCTACTTTTATATCTTCGGGTTTACCCACATCAGGTAAAGCAAGCGTAATGTATGATACGCCTGCTACAATAATTAAGATAACAGCTATTACAACGTAAGCTGCGTATTTTAAAAACTTTTTCATGATAAGATGGCGGTGGTTATTTCCATTTAACGTTGGCATCAATCAACTTTTTTTATGCTTGATGCGCCGGATTTATCATTGTTTACTGTTGCAGGCGAGCCTTTATATTCAATTTCGGCAGCGCCGCTGGAATGTACATTTAACGTTTTTAATACATTGATTTTGCAGTTGCTTACACCCGAGGTATTGATTTCATAATCGCCGACAACAAAATCAAATCCGTTTATCTTGGTGGCGCCGCTTGATTCAACGTTATGCGATGCCGCTTGTCCTTTCAGGTTTAATTCGCTCATGCCGCTGCCTTCAGTTTTTACGTTGGCCGCGTTCAGGTCGAGGTTAACCTTTGTGGCGCCCGATAAGTCGAATTTAAAATCACCGGCAGTTATTTTCCCATCTGATGATACTTCAACCGCACCGGATGCGCCTATTTCTTTCAGGTTATGCACACCAACGGTGATCTCGATATGATCGTCGCAAAAAGATTTTCTTGACTTAATGTGTAGCTCGCCGTTTTCAACAGAAGTTGATACGTATTTAAGCAGGTTATCATCACCGGTGATACTGATTTTTAACGAACTGTCTTGTTTTAAAATCACTTTAAAAGCACCGGCTATATCCAGCTTGGTAAACTCTTCGGCCTGGCGGTTTTCGGTGGTCATGTTACCAGAACCACGCACGCAATGAAAGCGGCATGATGAAAATATACTTACAGATACAATGGCAATTAAGGCGGCAATATTCAGGTTAAATTTTTTCATAGTGTTTTTATTTTTTTGACGTTGGTTTGGATTGTGATGTTACATCAAAATTAAAAAAAGCTACCATATTTTAAATGATAGCTTTTCAGAATATATGATGGACTTTTGCAAAAGTTACTGATACTTATATAATTACAAACCTGCTAACTCGTTTTCGTTTTTGGCAGATGTGATATCAGTCAATTTATCGGTATAAGTACCGGCTATAAAATTGTTATTATTAACGCTTGATTGCAGGTTGTGGTTAAGGGTATAAACTTCTGTTGTGCCGGCAAGTTCAATTTTAGCATTGTTGCTTACATTTACGTTGGTGTTGTAGGTATCCAAATTTAATTTAGCGGTAGCGTTGTTATGCAGGTTAACTTCCAGTTCGATGGCAGATAGCTTGCCAAATGATTTTACCTCGGCGTTATCATAAGCGCTGATGGCGCGCAGGTCATTTGCGGTAACCCAAACCACTAATTTCTCGTTGCTGTATGATGCAATGCGCAGCACACCTTTTGAGCTTTGTACCAATGCGCCAGATGCATAGTATTTGTTGTAAACCTTAACCTGATTGGCAGTACCGGCAGATACATAAAGCTCAACATTACCGCGAACTTCAATTTTATTGATGTTGCTTACATCTGTTAATACGGTAGCAACATTTTGGGTGTTTTTTGTAGATGCAAAAGTTGTGTTTGATAAACCAGCTACTAAAACTAATGAAGCGGCGATGGTTAATAATGTAGTTTTCATGATATTAATATTTTGATTGTCAAGTAATTGTATTGTTTTATTTTTAAATACACCAATAAGACGCCCCCGTTTTTGAAACGTTACAGCTGTTTTGGATGAATTAGATGTACACCCGGTTTTCATCGGCGAACACGGTGAAATCATCGGTGAACGGGGGAAATATTTTTAGCGTTTACCCAACTGTTGTAACCCAGGAGGCAGAAAGAGGACAGATAAAACCCCGGGGTCGGGGAGATCCCAAACAGCAGGTAATTTATTATACATTGAAATAGTATTATAATTATTTAACTTAAAAAGTAATTTATTTCAATTATTTAAATACCTTCGCCGACTCAAATAAATTTATAATAAATAAAAACTTAAACCAAAAAAAATGAAGAAGATCAAGAGCATTCTTTTGTTAACACTCGCCATTGGCACAATTACATTAAACTCCTGCTCAAAGAGCAAAGACAACACCGTAATTTCAACAACAATTACCGCCAGCATCGACGGAACAGCCACAACTTTTAACAACGCGTTTGCCTTAACCGGCACAGTGGGCGGCGCAAAATTCACCAATGTACAAGGTACTGCATCAAATAAAGCCGTTATTTCAATAACACTGAGTGGTACCATAATCGCAGGTAAAACTTACACCTCCACGGCTACAGCCGTAAGCGACAGGCCTTTACTTTTATATGCGCCTAACGACACCGACGACTATTTAAACGACGATAGCAATAGCGCCAAAATAGTAACCGTAACTGTAACATCTATCAGCTCGACGAATATCCAGGGTACATTTAAAGGTAATGTTACCGCAGGTTTTGGTAAAGTTAAAGCCATTACCGACGGAAAATTCAATGTTGCTATAACCAGCAAATAAATTCCGGTATTCTAATAACCAACAAGGGCCATCCTGCAAAAGGATGGCCCTTGTTGGTTATCAGGAATATGTTATTACCAGGGCAATTCTTCGCCCAGGTGGTAAAATTTACCATTGGGGCCATCTTCGCCTATTAAAGCCATCTCTACACTGGTTTTGGCACCTTCCGGAATTTCCATTGGGGCATGCTCGGTACCAATTTCGGTTTTAACCCAGCCCGGATGTACCGAGTTTACTTTAATACCTGTGCCAGCCAGTTCCTGGGCCAAATGCACAGTAAACATATTTAAAGCCACTTTTGAAGCATTGTATGACAACCTTTTTGCAGCATCAATTGGGCTATTGGGTATAGAATGCACAGTAAGCGAACCCAGGATGCTCGATAAATTTACAATCCGGCCGGCTTCGCTTTTCTTCAGTAGCGGCAGCAGTGCATTGGTAAGGTAAACTACACTGAAAAAATTGGTTTCAAAAACGTATTCAAATTCATCGGCGGTGGTTGCCACATTTTTCTTAACAAATGCCGACTCCTTAGGACCAACGCCTGCATTATTTACCAAAATATCCAGTTTGCCAAATTTGCTCCCGATATAAGCAGCGGCGGCTGTCCGCTCTTCGGCATTGGTAACATCCAGTTGTATGCCATAGGCCTCGATACCTTGTGTTGTAAGTTCAGTGGCGGCATCTTCGGCCGCGCTTAAACGGCGGGCGGCAAGTATCACGATAATTCCTTTCTGGCCTAATTGTTTGGCAGTTTCTAATCCTAAACCGCGGTTTGCGCCTGTTATCAGGGCTACTTTTTTTGTTGACATGGTGTTTTGTTATATTTAAGTTACTATTGAGTGTTATTCACTTTTTAGACTTTTTGGTCTGTTTTTATTCTTAAAAAAAAGCCGCTCCCCGGCCTGGTTGTTTTACTATCGATATTTATTTTACTTCGTAACCTTTCAAATTGACCTTAAGCACTTTTATAATATTGTGCATATATTTTACATTACCGGTAACCCGCGACATCATCATCCCCCCTTCCAGCATCGCGAAAATCGTCACGGCGGACTCTTCTGCATTTATAGTTGCCGATAATTCCTTATTGGCTACACCCTGGTTAATGATTGCTATTAAACCTTGTTGCCCGGCATCAATAACGGCCTTTATTTTTTGTTTAATAATACTATCGGTATCGTCGCATTCGGCCCCGAAATTTAAAACCGGGCATCCGCCACCTATGTAGGAGTTGATAGGATCTTTATAAATATCGATAAAGGCGAAGATTTTTTTTAAAGCTGTTTTTTCTTTAGCCATTACCGAAGCAATCTTGTCGCCAAGCTTATTCAGCAGATAATCAACCATTACGCTTGCTATCTCATTCTTACTTTCAAAATGCCCGTAAAGCCCGCCTTTGGCCATTTTTGTAGCGGCCAGGATATCATCAATAGTGGTGCCGGCTATACCCTTCTGATTAAAGATTGGTGCGGCTGTTTCGATGATAAATTGCCTTGTTCGTTCTGCTTTGCCCATGTTGTTATTGATTGACACAACAAAAATAGACCAAAAAGTCTAAAAATGAAATTATTTTATAGAGTTTTATTTGTTGTGACATTATGATGAAGATTACGGTGTTTGCCTGAACCGGGATGAAGAAAATTTTGACAGGATTAAGGGATTTTTCAGGATTGACAGGATTTTAAACGCTGTCTCTTTTAAATATGCAAAGCCATGTACCCTCCAGCGTGCGCATTTTTGAATTTTGATTTTTGATTTTTGAATTTTAAATTCAATAAACCTAACTTGCCTGCTCAAACCAATCCAGGCCTATGAAACGCAGAAACTTTGTGCAAAGCTCGATGCTGGCAGGCGCATCATTATTAAGTACCGGTGTATTAAATGCGGCCACGCTTACCGGCTGTGCCGATCCGGCTGGTGTTGCAACAACCGCTGCCGATAAGCCTTTCAATCTTAATTACGGTATTCACGATGGGATGTTTAAAAACCATGCCGGTGATGATTTTGTTGAGCAGATAAAATTTGCGTATGATAAAGGCTTCCGCTCCATCGAGGATAACGGCATGAGCCACCGTACCGAAGATGAGCAGAAAAAAATTGGCGATACACTGGCCAAACTGGGCATGGCTATGGGCGTATTCGTTCAGCCCGGCCTGGGTAACGACAGCAACATGCTGGCATCTGGCAAGGCCGATCAGGTAGATAAATTTATTGCATCCTGTAAACAAGCGTTAGAGATTGCCAAACGCATTAACAGCAAACTGGTAACTGTTGTGCCCGGCGATTTTGTGCGTAGCCTACCCATTGGTGTGCAAACCGGCAATGTAATAGAGGCCATTAAAAAGGGCACTGCCATTTTAGAGCCCCATGGCGTTATTATGGTGCTGGAGCCACTAAGCGATAACCCCGACCTGTTTTTACGCACGCCCGACCAGGCTTATGCTATTTGTAAAGCCGTAGCAAGCCCATCATGCAAAATATTGTACGATATGTACCACGTGCAACGCAACCAGGGCAATATCATCCCTACCCTTGATTTGGTTTACGACGAAATAGGTTACTATCAAATTGGCGATAATCCCGGCCGCAAAGAACCCGGCACCGGCGAGGTAAACTATAAAAATATTTTCAAACACATTTATAACAAAGGCTACCGCGGTGTTTTAGGCATGGAGCACGGCACAGCCGGCCAGGGAAAAGAGGGCGAACTGGCGCTGATAAAGGCCTATAGGGAAGCAGATAGTTTTATGTAGACGGGTTGATGTCGTGCAAAGACGCCAGGACGCAAAGAATTGAAAAATAGATTTGACCGATTTGAGGAATGAATAATTCATTTTTTCATATCACGACAGAAATCGAAAAACTTTATCCTTTGCGTCTTTGCGTCTTTGCGCGAAAAAAAATAGTATCGTTTTATCTCGCGCAAAGACGCCAGGACGCAAAGAATTGAAAAATAGATTTGACCGATTTGAGGAATGAATAATTCATTTTTTTATATCACGACAGAAATCGAAAAACTTTATCCTTTGCGTCTTAGCGTCTTTGCGCGAAAAAAATAGTATCGTTTTATCTCGCGCAAAGACGCCAGGACGCAAAGAATGGAAAAATAGATTTGACCGATTTGAGGAATGAATAATTCATTTTTTCATATCACGACAGAAATCGAAAAACTTTATCCTTTGCGTCTTTGCGTCTTTGCGTCTTTGCGTCTTTGCGCGAAAAAAAATAGTATCGTTTTATCTCGCGCAAAGACGCCGGGACGCAAAGAATTGAAAAATAGATTTGACCGATTTGAGGAATGAATAATTCATTTT